>Ga0180434_10000269_pt1 | contig 78459 bp, 86 predicted proteins | sample SS_ome_7_FD_132453 | JGI IMG/M metagenome (GOLD analysis project Ga0180434, IMG submission 132453) | Hypersaline lake sediment archaeal communities from the Salton Sea, California, USA - SS_1_D_2 metaG | ecosystem: Environmental > Aquatic > Non-marine Saline and Alkaline > Hypersaline >... | reverse complement strand
GGCGGAGATGCCCGGACAGGGCCGAAAACGTGTCATCGGTGAGAGTGCGCTCGGTGACGAATTCATCGACCGCGGTCAGCAGGGTGCGCTGGCGGTCAGACAACCCCGGCGCGGTGGGACCGGCGAAAATCTTCTCCTGCAGCGCGGGGTCCAGCCCGCGGGAGCGCGCCAGTCGGCGATGCTGCTGGAGTTCGTATTCCGAACCGCGCAGATGGCCCACTCGCAGGATCACCAGTTCTTTATCCCGCTTCGGCAGCTTGCCCCAGTTCAACAACATGCCTGAGTACGGCAGAAAAGACAGGAACAACAACTTGTGCTGACCCAGCACGGTGAACAGGTGCATCTGCGGTGCCCGGATGGAGCGCGCGGCGATTCTGGCGATCAACCAGTTCAGCAGGCCGAGTTCGCGGCGGTTGCCCGGTGGAATGCGCGCCAGTCCGCTCACGGGTTCTCCTTCACCAGGTAGGGCGAGACGGTGCTGCGGTGTTCGTCGATGTCCAGGGCCCGACCCAACGCGGGGAAGGCTCGCTGCGGACAGTTGTCCCGCTCGCACACCCGGCAGCCCGAGCCAATGGGGGTTGCACTGTCCGAGGACAGATCCAGACCGCGGGAGTACACCAGCCGGTTGGCTTGGCGTGCGTCGCAACCCAGGCCGATCGCGAACGTTTTCCCGGGCTGACCGTACCGGTGCGCGCGGCGTTCCACCGTCCTCGCCACCCACAGGTAATTGCGGCCGTCTGGCATCTGCGCGAGCTGCACCAGAATCTTGCCGGGGTTGGAAAACGTCTCGTAGACGTTCCACAACGGGCACGTCCCACCCGAAGATGAGAAGTGGAACCCGGTGGCGGACTGCCGTTTTGACATGTTGCCGGCCTTGTCGACCCGGACGAACGAGAACGGCACGCCCCGCATCGACGGTCGTTGCATGGTGGATAGCCGGTGACAGATGGTCTCGTAGCTGACCTGGTAGAACGCCGAGAGCCGTTCGATGTCGTAGCCGAAGTTCTCGCTGACGTCGTGGAACTGCCGGTAGGGAAGTACCGCCGCGGCGGCGAAGTAGTTGGCCATGCCCAGCCGGGCCAGTCGCCGCGACTCCACGCTGGTGAACTTGGCGTCGGTCACCATGGTGTCGATCAGATCCCCGACCTCGAGGTAGGCCAACTCGGCGGCCATCTTGAACACCTGCTGTCCGGAGGACAGGTTGGTGGAGATCTCCAGCGTTCTCATGTCGGGGTGGTACCGGTGCAACACCGTGTCACCGAGGTCTATGCGCTTGATGATGTGCACCCGGTGGACTTCGGTGAGCCGGCGGGACAGTTCACCGGCGAGGTCGCCGCGGTGCATCCGCATCCGGGCGGTGAGGTCCTCCGCGGCGGTGTCGAGTTCGTGGAGGTAGTTCTGTCGTCGGTAGAAGTAGTCGCGCACCTCTTCATGCGGCATGGTGATCGAACCGCTTCCACTGCCGTCGTTGAACCGGTCCTCGGTGGCCTCCGCGAGCTGGGCGGTGGTGATCCGGTAGCGCCGGTGCAGGTTGACCACCGCCCGGGCAATTGCCGGGTGGTTGCCGACCATATCCGCCAATTCGGCGGGGTCGACCGCCACATCGAGATCTCGGTCGACCATCACCTCCCGCAGCTCCGCGACCAGCCTGGTGTCATCCCGGGAGGCGAAGAAGGTCGCGTCGACACCGAACACCTCGGTGATGCGCAGTAGCACCGCCACGGTGAGCGGCCGGACGTCGTGCTCGATCTGATTGAGGTAGCTCGGCGAGATTTCCAGCATCTGAGCCAGCGCGGACTGGCTTAACCCACGTTCGGTCCGCAGTTGACGCACCCGCGACCCGACGAAGGTCTTCGGCATGCCGTCAGCGTACCGATGTCCGGCCGAGTGGTCTGTTGGCATGGATCGGGTCGTTTGGCATGATCCGCAGCTATGGCTAGCAGCAGGGCGGCGACCCCCGGTGGTCTCGGGAAGGTGTTGATGCCCGTTCCGGACCCACATCCGGACGTGTTCGACCGGCAGTGGCCGCTCCGGCCCGCCGATGTCGACCGGCTGGGCCGGTTGCGTATGGACGCTGCGCTGCGCCACATCCAGGACATCGGCCAGGACCACCTGCGTGAGATGGGGCATAACGACACTCACCCGCTGTGGATCGTCCGCCGGACCATGGTGGACATGGTCGGACCGATTGAATTCCAGGACATGCTGCGACTGCGGCGGTGGTGCTCCGGTGCGTCGAATCGGTGGTGTGAAATGCGGGTGCGGATCGACGGTCGCCGGGGCGGGCTCATCGAGTCTGAGGCCTTCTGGATCAACTTCAACCGGCAAACCCAGGGGCCGGCCCGCATTGCCGACGATTTCATGGAAGGGCTTTTGCGCACCACCGATGTCAACCGGGTGCGGTGGAAGGCGTATCTGTCGCCCGGCTCGCGAGAAGATGCCGACGAGATCCGGGAGTTCCCGATCCGGGTCAGTGATATCGACCTGTTCGATCATGTCAACAACTCGGTCTACTGGAAGGTCGTGGAGGAGTTCCTCGCACCGCACCCGGAGTTGCTCGAGGCCCCGTTGCGGGTGGCGATCGAGCATGACGCGGCCGTCGCCTACGGGGACAAGCTGGAGGTGTTACTGCACGTCCATCCACCCGGATCCACCGATAAGTTCGGGCCGGATCTGACCGACCGGACGGTGAGAACGCTCACATACGTTGTCGGCGAGGAGACCAAGGCCGTCGCTGCGGTCTTTGCCCTGTAAGCGGTCCGGTTTCGGCGGAGCCCCGATTTACCTGCGGTATCACGGTGCCGGGACGGGATTGCGAATACCGCCGGGCCACAGCCTTCACAGACTTAGCAAATTGGGCCCTCGGGTGTTGCCGAAATTGGCAACGGTAGCGATTGGACCAGCGCATATCGACTGTGGGATCGTCTGCTCCAGAAACCAGCGATGAGTTCCTGGCGTTAGCAGCGGCGCTGCGGCGCTTGGCGGTGACGGTAAAGGAGAGTCCATATGTCCGGGTCCGAGGTCGGGAAGCCGAAGAGCGCAGCGGAGATCCAGCGCGACTGGGATACCAACCCCCGTTGGAAAGGTCTGGAACGGACCTACACCGCCGAGGATGTCGTCGCCCTGCAGGGCAGTGTCGTCGAGGAGTCCACCCTGGCCCGCCGCGGCGCGGAAATCCTGTGGAATCAGGTCAACGACATGGAGTTCGTCAACGCACTGGGCGCCCTGACCGGAAATATGGCCGTCCAGCAGGTGCGGGCCGGACTCAAGGCCATCTACCTGTCCGGCTGGCAGGTCGCCGGCGACGCCAACCTGTCCGGCCACACCTACCCCGACCAGAGCCTCTATCCGGCCAACTCGGTACCGCAGGTGGTCCGCCGGATCAACAACGCGCTGCTGCGCGCCGACGAGATCGCCAAGGTTGAGGGCGATACCTCCGTCGACAACTTGCTGGTCCCGATCGTGGCCGACGGTGAGGCCGGTTTCGGTGGCGCGCTGAACGTCTACGAACTGCAGAAGGCCATGATCGCCGCCGGTGTCGCCGGGTCGCACTGGGAGGACCAACTGGCCTCGGAAAAGAAGTGCGGCCATCTGGGCGGCAAGGTGCTCATTCCCACCCAGCAGCACATCCGCACCCTGACCTCGGCGCGGCTCGCGGCCGACGTGGCCGACGTCCCGACGGTCGTCATCGCCCGTACCGACGCCGAGGCGGCCACCCTGATCACCTCCGACGTCGACGAGCGGGATCAGCCGTTCGTCACCGGGGAGCGCACCTCCGAGGGCTTTTATCACGTACGTAACGGTCTTGAGCCGTGTATCGCCCGGGCCAGGGCCTACGCGCCCTACGCGGACCTGATCTGGATGGAGACCGGCACCCCGGATCTGGAGCTGGCGGCCAAGTTCGCCGAGGGCGTCAAGTCCGAGTTCCCCGACCAGCTGCTGGCCTACAACTGCTCGCCGTCGTTCAACTGGCGCAAGCATCTCGACGACGCGACCATCGCCAAGTTCCAGAAGGAACTCGGCGCTATGGGGTTCAAGTTCCAGTTCATCACCCTGGCCGGTTTCCACGCGTTGAACTACTCGATGTTCGACCTGGCCTACGGTTACGCCCGCAACCAGATGACCGCCTATGTCGAACTGCAGGAGCGCGAGTTCGCGGCTGAGGAGCGGGGCTACACCGCCACCAAACACCAGCGTGAGGTCGGTGCCGGCTATTTCGACCGGATCGCCACCACGGTGGATCCGAACTCCTCGACCACCGCGCTGGCGGGCTCGACCGAAGAGGGACAGTTCCACTGATCCACGCCGAGCAGACGCAAACTCGCATGAATTGGCCATCAATAGTGCGAGTTTGTGTCTGCTCGCGGGTTACGGGTTGAGAGACTCGCGGGTTGAGAGACTCGCGGGTTGAGAGACTCGCGGGTTGAGAGACTCGCGGGTTGAGAGAGAGGTAGCAGTGAGCTCAGATGCGATCGCCCGGGTCGGCGTGATCGGCGCCGGCCAGATGGGCGGAGGTATCGCGGAGGTGTGTGCGCGGGCCGGTGTCGACGTCACGGTCTTCGAGACCACCGAGGCGCTGGTCGCCGCGGGCCGCACCCGCATCGTGAAGTCGCTGGAACGTGGCGTCAGCGCGGGGAAGATCACCGACCGCGAGCGCGACGGCGCCGTGGCCAACCTGACGTTCACCACCGCCTTGTCTGACCTCGCCGACCGGCAGCTGGTCATCGAGGCGGTGATCGAGGATGAGGCGATCAAGGCCGGTATCTTTCGCCAACTCGACGAGATCATCACCGACCCCGACGCGGTGCTCGCGTCGAACACCTCGAGCATTCCGGTGATGAAGCTCGGCGCGGCCACCCGCAATCCGGGCCGGGTCCTCGGCCTGCACTTCTTCAACCCGGTTCCGGTGTTGCCGCTGGTCGAGTTGGTCACCACGCTGGCGACCACCGCGGCCGCGGCGGACCGTACCGAGCAGTTCGCCGGGGAGGTGCTCGGAAAACAGGTGGTTCGTTGTTCGGATCGTTCGGGATTCGTGGTCAACGCGCTACTGGTGCCCTACCTGCTCTCGGCTATCCGCATGGTGGAGTCCGGGCTGGCGACGGTGGCGGACGTCGACAAGGCGGTCGTTGCCGGTCTGTCGCATCCGATGGGTCCGCTGCGGCTGTCCGACCTGATCGGTCTGGACACCCTGAAACTCATTGCCGACAAGATGTTTGAGGAGTTCAAGGAGCCGCACTACGGTCCGCCGCCGCTGCTGCTGCGCATGGTGGAGGCCGGTCATCTGGGCAAGAAATCCGGGCAGGGCTTCTACTCGTACTGATCGCCGGGTGTGTGCATTCGCCGCCACCATTGACTAGTCTGACGCGAGTGGACCTCCGGGCCCGGGGTCGGGTGATCCAGCCGTGAAAAACCAGATAACCGTGTGGCAGCGCATCCGGGCCGGGGAGAGATACTGAAGGGTAATTGCAGATGTCCAACCTCGACACCGACCTGACTCCGTACTACGAGGAGTCGCAGTCCATCTACGACATCTCAAACGACTTTTTCGCACTTTTCCTGGGCCCCACGATGGGCTACACCTGCGGCTACTACGAGCGCGACGATATGACGCTCGACGAGTCGCAGATGGCCAAGTTCGACCTCGCCCTCGGCAAGCTGAACCTCGAACCGGGTATGACCCTGCTCGATGTGGGCTGCGGGTGGGGCGGCGCCATGGAAGTCGCCGTGCAGCGTTATGACGTCAACGTCATCGGCATCACCCTGAGCAAGGCCCAGTCGGAGTTCGCCCGCGAGCGGCTCGCCAAACTGGACACCGATCGCTCGATGGAGGTGCGACTGCAGGGCTGGGAAGAGTTCGACGAGCCCGTCGACCGGATCGTCAGTATCGGAGCGTTCGAGGCCTTCAAGGCCGAACGCTACCCGTTGTTCTTCGAGCGGGCCTACCAGATCCTGCCCCGCGACGGCCGGATGCTGTTGCACACCATCCTCGCGCACACCCAGAAGTTCTTCCGGGAGAACGGTGTCAAGCTGACCATCAGCGACCTCAAGTTCATGAGGTTCATCGGCACCGAAATCTTCCCCGGCGGTCAGCTGCCGGCGGTGGAGGACATCGAGGAACTCGCCGACGGGGCGGGTTTCACCCTGGAGCGCGTGCATCTCTTGCAGCCGCACTACGCCCGGACCCTTGACATGTGGGCCGACAATCTGGCCGCCAACCGCGATCAGGCAATCGCGATCACCTCCGAAGACATCTACGACCGCTATATGAAGTACCTGACCGGCTGTGCTGATTTCTTCCGCCGCGGAATTACCAATATCGGTCAGTTCACCCTGGTCAAGGAGTAATTTCCGGGTAGCCGATCATAATTCGGCAAGTTTTTGCCGCTCCGCCTCGACGTCGAATGCCGCGGGCGGCCAGCTGAGGTTCATCTCTTTGAGCGCCTCGATCAGAAGTTCGGTCACGGCCAGTCGGCTGTACCACTTCTTGTTGCACGGCACCACATACCAGGGCGCCACATCGGTGGAGGTTCGATCCAGGGCCACCTGATAGGCCTCCTGATAGGCCGGCCAGCGTTTGCGCTCCTCGAGGTCGCCGGGGTTGTACTTCCAGTACTTGTCGGGCCGCTCCAGCCGTTCGGCGAGCCGCTGTTTCTGCTCGTCGAGCGATACGAACAGCGCGACCTTGACCACCGTCACGCCGGACTCGACGAGTTCGGACTCGAAGGTGTTGATCTCCCCGTAGCGGCGCTCCACTTCGTCGGCCGGAACCAGCCCGTGCACCCGCACCACCAGTACGTCCTCATAGTGTGAGCGGTCGAACACCCCGATCTGCCCGGCCGCCGGGAGAGCCTTGTTGATACGCCACAGAAAGTGGTGCGACAGTTCCTCGGCGGTCGGCTTCTTGAAGCCGGTGTAGCGGATGCCCATCGGGTTACCGGCCCCGACGACGTGGGTGACGATGCCACCTTTGCCGGCCGTGTCCATGCCTTGGAGAACCAGCAGCACCGAGCGGTTGTCGCCCGCCCTGCCGTTTGCGTACAGCAGTTCCTGCAAACCGGCGAATCGCTCGCCTCGTTCGGACAGGATCGGCGCGGCATCGCCTTTGTCGCCGCTGAACCCGGGGCTGGCGTCGGCGTCGATATCGGCCAGCTTGTCACCGGGGCGGAACCGCAAAATGGTGCGGGGCTCGTGATTCCACAGCGACGGCAGACCGGCCATACCCGAACCATAGACAGTCACACGGTGTCTGTGCGCTCCAATACCGGAACGACCGGGGCGGGGTGCGGTTCAGATCTGAACCGCTGCAGCGACCCTCCGACCTCGACGATGCCGCACAGCGCACTCCAGCACAGCATCGTCAGGTAATCGATGAGTTCGTCGCTGCTCATGCGCGGGTGCGACATCCAGGAATGGGTGGCCTCCCGCACCCCGCCGACGATCAGAAAGGCCCACGGCTCCACACCGGCGGTATCCATACCGGCCACCTGCATGCGGCGGCGCAGCATCACCGCCAGCATCCGGGCGATGATCTGCTCAGAATCCGCGACCACCTTGTTCTTGCTCGCCGAGGAATTCGCCATCACGAACCGGTAGGGCTCGGGTTCGGCGGCCACCGTGTCGACATAGACCCGGATGATCTCCCGGGTCAGGTCGAAACCATCGAGATTGGACGACAGTGCGGCGGCCATGTTCGGGATCAGCGTGGTCTGCGCGAAGCGCATCATGACCGCGGTGGTGAGATCGTTCTTGTCGACGAAGTAGCGGTACAGCACGGTCTTGGACACGCCGATCTCTGCGGCGATCTCATCCATGCTGATATCGCGGCCGCGGCCGCGGATGGCGTCGAGTGCTCCGTCGACCAGTTCGGTGCGCCGCTCCACCTTGTGCCGGTGCCACCGGCGCTTGCGGCCATCGGTTTTCGCCAGGGTCGGACCCCGGCCTTTGGCGGCTCGGGGGGCCCTGTCGCCCTCGGCGGCGCCGTCGCCTGCGGCGGCGCTTGAGGTGCTGCTGGAGGTGATGTGCTGAGTCACTGGTCCCTACCTTACCGCCGGGGACGTCGAAAGTTGTGACGACCGGTACCACTAAAGCGTGGCATCTGCCGGCCGGAAATAGCGGATGATGGTGCCGTGGCTGCCAAACACCGGCTTCCGGATGCACCGGGAGGATCGGGTATCTCTCTTGCCGAATCCTTTGCGGGGGCCGACCCCGACGCCGACGCCGAACGGCTGGCCAATCTGCGCCGCATGAAGGTGGTCGCGCTGGGCTTTCTACTCGGCGCGACGGTCATCTTTCTGCTGGCCCGGTGGTGGCGGGCCGAAGGCGGCCCCGACTGGCTGGGATACGTCGCCGCTTCCGCGGAGGCCGGGATGGTTGGCGCGCTCGCCGATTGGTTCGCCGTCACTGCGTTGTTCCGCCATCCGCTGGGCTTGAAGATTCCCCACACCGCGATCATCCCCCGAAAAAAAGATCAGCTCGGCGAGGGCCTGGGCACCTTCGTTCGGGAGAACTTCCTCTCCGCAGAGGTCATCTCGACCAAGCTGCGTGACGCCGATGTCGGTAGCCGGCTGGGTAAGTGGCTCGCCGAACCGGCCAACGCCGCCCGCGTCGCCGACGAGACAGCCGCGGTGCTCCGGGCCGTCGTGGAGTTGCTCAACGACGAGGATATCCAGCACGCCATCGACCGGACCATCGTCAGGCGGGTGGCCGAACCGCAGTGGGGACCGCCGGCCGGACGGGTGCTGTCGCAACTATTGGCGGAGAACCGGCAGGAGGCGCTGATCCAGTTGCTGAGCGACCGGGCCTTCGAATGGGCCCTGAACGCCGGGCCGACCATCGAGCGGGTGGTGTTGCGGGACTCGCCCACCTGGTCGCCGAAGTTCGTCGACCACCTGGTGGGGGAGCGTATCCATCGTGAACTGATGGACTTCACCGACAAGGTTCGCCGCGATCCCAACCACGAGCTGCGGCAGTCGGCGACCCGATTCCTGTTCGAATTCGCCAGCGATCTGCAGAACGACCCTTCGACGATCTCCAAAGCCGAGACCGTCAAGGAGCAACTCATGGCTCGCGATGAGGTCACCCGGGCCGCCGAGACGGCGTGGAAAACGCTCAAGCGGCTGGTCCTGGACGGGGTCGACGATCCCTCCAGCGCGCTGCGTGGCCGGATCGCCGACTCGGTGGTGCGGATCGGTGAATCGGTGCGTGATGATGTCGAACTGCGCGAGAAAGTGGACAACTGGATCGTCCGCGGAGCCCAGCATGTGGTCACCCGGTACGGCAGCGAGGCCACCACCATCATCGCCGAGACCATTCAGCGCTGGGACGCCGGGGAGGCCAGCCGGCGGATCGAGCTACACGTCGGTCGCGACCTTCAGTTCATCCGGATAAACGGCACCGTGGTCGGTGCGCTGGCCGGCCTGGTGATCTACACGGTGGCCCAGATACTGTTCTGACCTGCGCTAGCAGGTGCTTGCAATTGTTAGCACGGGCGCGTACGGTGGGCGTCGTAATGCAAACGACACTTGTACGCGCAAAGGGGCGGACCATGGCACAGGATTCAGACCTTGCCGCTGTGGTCAGCAACGCCGCGCAAGACATCGGTGGTTTCATCCGCAGCCAGCGGGAGGCCGCGGAGGTGTCGGTGCGACAACTCGCCGAGCGGGCCGGGGTGAGCAATCCTTACCTCAGCCAGATCGAGCGGGGGCTGCGTAAACCCTCGGCCGAGGTGCTCAGCCAGATCGCGAAGGCATTGCGGTTATCGGCCGAAGTGCTCTATGTCCGGGCGGGAATGCTCGAGCCCGGGCAGCCGAGCCAGGTGCAGGACGCCATCATCGCGGACACCGTGATGAGCGACCGGCAGAAGCGGGTTCTGCTCGATATCTACACCTCGTTCTGTCAGCAGAATGAGGCGGTTCCGCAGGAGCCGCCGGCCGAGTAAGACACCACCGCAACACAGCTGAAATCTCTACCGAACACCCGAAAGGAAACCAGCCTCATGGCTAAGAACAACACCGAGAACACCGTCGAGGATCTGAAGGCTCCGCTGCTCGCCGCGGTCGGCGCCGCCGACCTGGCGCTGGCCACCGTCAACGAGATCCTCAACACCCTGCGGGAACGTGCCGAAGTTGCCGGCGACCGGATGGATGACCGGCGCGCGGCGCTGACACGCCTGCAGGAGGAGCTGCCCAAGCGTACCGAGGAGCTGCGCGGCAAGCTCAGCAGCGAGGAGCTGCGCAAGGCGGCCGACGAGTTCTTCGTCGACGCCACCGAGACCTACAACAGCCTGGTCGCCCGCGGCGAGGCCGCCCTGGAGCGGCTGAAGGGCCAGCCCGAGTTCAAAGATGCCGCCGACCGCGTCGAGACCTACGTCGATTCGGCCGTCGAGCTGACCCAGGACGCGCTGGGCAGTGTGTCGGCGCAAACCCGCGCCGTCGGTGAGCGCGCCGCCAAGTTGGTCGGTGTGGATCTGCCGGCTCAGGCCCCGGCCAAGAAGGCTCCGGCCAAGAAGGCTGCGGCTAAGAAGGCTCCGGCCAAGAAGGCTGCGGCTAAGAAGGCTCCGGCCAAGAAAGCCGCGGCCAAGAAGGCTCCGGCCAAGAAGGTCACCCAGAAGTAACGAATCGGTTCGCTGATCCGGACGGGACCCGCCTACCCTTGAAGCGTGATGTTTCAAGGCCTGGCGGGTTCCGTTCTTTTTGTCCTCAGTACGGCGGTCCTGATTGTGACGGTGTACGCGTTCGTACATGCGGCCATGCAACGGCCCGACGCCTACACCGCGACCGACAAACTGACCAAGCCGGTGTGGCTGGTGATTCTGGGGGTGTCCGCGCTGCTCATCCTCGTCCTGGGCGGCACCCTCGGGGCGGTTATCGCCGCGGTCGCCACCGGCGTCTATCTGGTCGATGTGCGCCCCAAGCTGCTCGAGGTTCAGGGGAAGTCCCGCTGAGCGGCCGTCTGCTCGGGGTGTTGGTGGCGGTTCCCGTCGCTCTATACCACTGCCCGGCAGCGGCGGCCGAGCCCACCGTTGAACCTGCGGTCGACTCCGCGGCGGCACCCCGCTTCATTGATCGTGTGACATGGGTCAGCTACAGCGGCCTGCCCACGCTGCGGGTCTACCCCACCGGTTCCGGACGTCAGGTGGCGGGCGAGTTCGGAAAGACCGCCGCCCAGACCGATCAGGCGTGGACTGAGGTGCTGGCACTGGCACCGGATGCCGCGACGCCGGGAATGCGGTCCCAGTTCCTGTGCCACTGGCGCTTCGCCGAGTTCGCCGAGCCCGGAAAGAACAGCTGGGATCTCGAGCCGTGGCGGCCCGCAGTCGATGACGGCGCCATGCTGCTGGCCGGCTGTAATCCCGGTGGCGCCGAGAAGGGTTCCTGAACTCGGGTTCAGATCCCGGCGAAGCAGGGGTCCAGTCGGCCGTTGGGAATCGTCGCGTCGCGGGTGACGAAGCGGGCCGTGACGCCGCTGTCGGTGACCCCGACACTTTCGGCGTAGATGCCCATCGGCAGGTTGTCGGTGAGCTGTCCGGTGAACGCATCGAGTGCGGGTTGCACGCTCTCCCGGGGAAGCGTGAAGCCCAGACCGGTCACCCGCAACACGTCAAGGTTCAGCCCGCCGTCGGCGACCTGCGGCCGGATCAGCACCGTTCCCAGCGGGCCGCGCAGTTCCAGGGTTCCGCTGGCGGGGTCCGGGCTGACCCCGCTGACGAGGTTGCCCAGTACCGGGATCACACCCTGCACGGTCTGTTTGATGCCCTCGGCTGACCAGGTCACATCGGCGTTCAGGACGCCCAGGGTGCCGGCCGAATCGGCGGTCGGGTTGATTCTGACATCGTCGAGATAGAGCTTGAGTCGCATCCCCTCGGCCTCGCGGATGCGGTTGCCGGCAGTCTCCACCGTCATATCCCGGTAGCTGTGGGTGAAATGCTGAATAAGGAACGGCCGTGGGCCGAATGAGGCCGATGCGCTGTCCCTGACCACGCAGCTGACCGCACTGGCCACGATCGAGTCGGCCTTGTGCCTGGCGTACAACTCCGCGCCGAGCAGCCCGGCCAGCGCCACCGCCACGACGATGACCACCACCAGCAGCGCCGAGAGCGGGTCGCCGAACAGCTTGCGGCGGGTCGGTGGCGTCGGTGGTGTTGGTGCCGGGGGGGCCGTCGGCTCGGGGACCGGGGGGCCAACCTGCGGGGGAAACTGCTGCGGGCTCTGCTGGGTGGGTGGCGCGGACCCGAAGGGCGGCTGGTCAGACCCGAACGGAGGCTGGTCGGACCCGGGGGGCGGACTCGGCGGCGAGCCCGGCGGCGGGCCCTGCGGCGGGAACGTCACCGGGGCGATTGTGCCCTACGAATCTGAGCGAAGTCTAAAGCGATTGCGCAGCACACCGACGCTATCGCGGACCGTGGCGACACTGTCGAGATCGAGGTCACAGACTATCAACTCCGGGTCGTCGCCGGCGCTGGCCAACACCGCGCCCGTTGGTGCCGCCACCAGGCTGCCGCCAACTCCGGTCGGAGCCTTCGACGTTGACCCGGGACCGGGGTTGGCCTGCCCGGCCGCAGCGACGAAACAGGCCGAATCCATCGCCCTGGCCCGGGTCAGTAGCGTCCACTGGTCGAGTTTGCCCGGCCCGGCCCCCCAGGAAGCACTGACCGTGATGACGGACGCGCCGCGATCGGCCAGTTCGGTGTACAGGTAGGGGAACCGGATGTCGTAACACAGCGTCACACCCACCCCGACCCCGTCTACGGAGATCACGACCGGCTCGCGGCCCGCAGCGACGGTGGCGGACTCGGTGAAGCCGAACGCGTCGTACAGGTGGATTTTGTCGTAACCGGCCTCCACCCCGCCGCCGGTGGCCAGCAGTGTGTTGGTGACCCGGCCGTCCGGCGCCGGGGTGAACATCCCGGCCAGCACCGTGACCCCGGCGGCCGCGGCGATCCCGCGCACACCATCGGCCCACCGGCCGTCGAGCGGTTCGGCGAGCCCGCTGAGCGGAACCCCGAGCCGGCACATGGTGGCCTCCGGAAAAACCACCAGCCGCGCACCGCCGGCGGCCGCCCGTCGGGTGTATTCGCCGACCAGCGCCAGGTTGGCGGCCGGATCGGTGCCGGACAGGATCTGCGCAAGTGCGATCCGCATACGGTCAGGGTAGCCACGGGCCGGGGTCAGACCGGGGCAACGGCATCCCACGGGACGGTGAGCACTCCGTCGCGGAGGCTGCGTCGCTGCGGCTCGATCGGGATCCCGGCGGCGGTCAACGTGGTCAGCATGGCTCGCCAGCGCGCGCGCGGCCCGAACACCGACTGCCCGGCGGCCGCTGCCCACGCGCGGTCGGCCGCGCCCAGCAGAGCGTGTATCGGTTGACCCGGAACATTCCGGTGGATGAGGGCTTTCGGTAGCCGCTCGGCCAGGTTCGAGGGCCGGGCGATGGCCCGCGGGTCGCAGGCCAGGGTCAGGCTGATCGGGCCGTCGCGATCGAGCAGTAACCAGCTGCTGCGCCGGCCCACCTCGTCACAGGTGCCGTCGATGATCAGCCCGCAGGGGGCCAGCCGCGAGCACATGGTGCGCCAGGCGTCAGCGACGGCGGCCTCGGGGTACTGCCGAAGCACGTTGAAGGCCCGCACCAGTACCGGTGTGCGACCGGCGAGTTCGAACCCGCCCAGGGCGAACTCCACGGTGGCGCTGCCCGCCGTGCGGGCCGCCGCAACCCGGTCGGGGTCGATTTCAAGACCGATGACCCGGATGTCGGGCCGCACCCGGCGCAGCCGGGCGGCGAACTCGAGGGTGGTGACCGGCCGCGCGCCGTAACCGAGGTCGACCACCACCGGTTCGGCCGCGGCCTGCAACGCCGCCCGTACCCGTGCGGAGTACGTCAGCCAGCGGTCGCAACGCCGCAGCCGGTTGGCCCCGGTGGTGCCCCGGGTGGGTATCCCGACGGGTCGCTGCAGGCTACCGATGGCGGGCGACCCAGTCCGCGGTGAACTCGCCCTCTTTGCTGAACAACGTTTTCAAACCATTCATCAGCAACTGCTCGATCTGTCCGCCGATGATGGGCACCCGGGCCCGGCACAGTGTCTCCATGCGCATCCGGCTGCCCCGATCGGTGTCCTGCAGCACATAGTCCCCGGTGACCTCAACCGGAGCCGGAATCTGGGCGCTGTAGCGCCCGCGGGCCTCGTTGGCGGTGGTGTGGAACGGTTCGAAATGCTGTTCGCGGGTGATCACGAACCGCCCCGGCACCACCGCCCGGGCGATCGCCGGGAGATCGTCGGCGGACAGGATATGGGTGAACGCGATTTCGGTACCGGTCTCGTCGGTGTGGAAATGTGCGATCTCGGTGCGCGCGGCGTTCTCCCGGTAGAAGTCCACCAGGTCGTGCCAGTACTCGATGGTGGTGAAGTTGCGGTACATCGCGGCGGCCGGAATGACGACGTCGACGTCGTAGCTCATGCGTCGGGGCATTCAGAGGTTCTCGGCGATCCAGTGGGTGGTGAACTGCTGCTCACTGTCGAGCAGGTTCACCAGTTGGGTGCCGATGAACTTCTCCATCTTGCCGCCGACCAGTGGAATGCGAACCTCGACGGTGGCCTGGAAGGCCAGTACCGCGCGTTCGTCGCGGGAACTGAGCCGGGCGTCGCCGTCGAGTGTGACCGGCGCCCGGACGATGGAACCGGCAATGCTGGCCGCCGAGCCGCCATCCGCCAGACCGGTCCAGGTTTCTGCGCGCCGGATCTCCAAATCGCCGTGGTGGAACTGGTGGACGATGCCGGGTAGCCGATGGGCCCGCAGCACCTGGGTGGTCACCACGTCGACGCCGCCGTCGCCGGCAACCCGGAAGTCTTCCAATGTCGCGTCGTCGGCACCGGACGCGTCCAGCCGGGCCAGCCAATACTGCTTCTCGCGGAAGGCGGCGTGCACCTGTTCAGGAGTTCCCGTGTATTCGGTGGCCATGTCGAACGAACGGGGCATAGCAGACGAGGCTACCGTTATCGGCCGTGGCGCTACTCACAGAATCCGGTGATGGATTCGACCGGGATTTCGGGGGAGCCCGGGTCACCGGTGACGTCCCACTGGCGTCGTTGACGACGCTGCGGGCCGGGCCGGTCGCGCGGCGCGTGATCACCTGTGCGAGCACCGATCAGATCGTCACCACCCTCGGTGCGCTGGACCGCGCCGGACAGCCGGCACTGGTGCTCGGCGGTGGTTCCAATGTGGTGATCTCCGACGATCTGACCGATCTCACCGTGGTCCGGTTGGCCGCCACCGCGGTCACGGTGGATCCTCCGGTACTGCGGGCAGCGGCCGGAGCCGACTGGGACACCGTCGTCAGCCGATCTGTCGAGGCCGACCTTGGTGGGCTGGAATGCCTTTCGGGTATTCCCGGGTCGGCCGGCGCAACACCGGTACAGAACGTCGGTGCCTACGGCGTGGAGGTGGCCGACTGGATGACCCGGGTCAAGCTGCTCGATCGGGTTGCGGGTGCGGTGCGCTGGGTGCCGGCGTCCCAGCTCGGGTTCGGATACCGGCACAGCGTCCTCAAGGGGTCGGCCGGCGCGACGGTGCTCGAGGTCGAGTTCACCCTCGACCCGGCCGGGCGGTCGGCTCCGTTGCGTTACGCCGAACTCGCCGCCGCCCTGGATGTTCCGGTGGGCCAGCGGGCCGATCCGGCCCGGGTTCGCGCCGCCGTTCTGGCACTGCGCCGGGCCAAGGGGATGGTGCTCGACGCCGCCGATCACGACACCTGGAGCGTGGGGTCGTTCTTCACCAACCCGGTGGTCTCGGCCGACCATTTCGACCGCATCCGGGCTGACTCGCCAGTGCCCGTCCCGCACTATCCGGCTGCCGGCGGCGTCAAACTCGCGGCCGGCTGGCTGGTGGAGCGGTCCGGTTTCGGAAAGGGCTTCCCCGGCTCGGGGCCGTGCCGGCTGTCGAGTAAGCATGCGCTGGCGCTGACCAACCGCGGCGGTGCCACGACCGCCGATGTGCTGGCGCTGGCCCGCACCGTGCGGGCGGGAGTTCAGGAAACCTTCGGGGTGCGGCTCGTTCCAGAACCGGTTTTGGTGGGCTGCGAGCTGTAGTGCCCGGAGCCGGCGGTCAGGGCCGGCGGTTGAACCGGCTGGCGTTGGCCTGGTCGCGCGGCCGGATGATGATCTGATCGATGTTGACATGCGCGGGCCGGGACGCCACGAACCCGATCACCTCGGCGACATCGCGGGCCGCCAGTGGGGAGATACCGGTATAGACCGCCTCGGCCCGTTGTTCGTCGCCACCGAACCGCACCAGCGAGAACTCGGTCTGTACCGCGCCGGGGGCGATTTCGGTGAGCCGCACCGGCTTGCCCAGCAGTTCGCCCCGCAGGGTGCGGTGCAGTGCGCCCTGGGCGTGTTTGGCGGCGGTGTAGCCGGCGCCGCCGTCATAGACCTCGAGTGCGGCGGTAGAGGTGACCGTGACGATCAGCCCGTCGCCGGAGGCGATCAGTTTCGGCAGTAACGCCCGGGTGACTCGCAGGGTTCCCAGAACGTTGGTCTCCCACATCCAGCGCCAGTCGTCGAGATCGGCCTCGGCCACGGGCTGTAGGCCTTTGGCCCCGCCGGCATTGTTCACCAGCACGTCGACCCGTCCGAGCTGGTCTGTCAGTGCCTGCACCGCGGCCGCGTCGGTGATGTCGGCGCTGACGGCGGTTCCGCCGATCTCATCGGCCAGTCGCCGGATCCGGTCGGTCCTGCGGGCGACCGCGACGATATGAAAGCCGAGGCCGGCCAGTGTCCGGGCGGTCGCCTCGCCGATGCCGGAGCTGGCACCGGTGACCACCGCGACCCGTGCGTGGGCATCCGAGTGTGCTGTCATCGGGTCCGACTCTAAGGGGTCTGACCCTGAGGGGTCTGGCCCTGAGGGGTCTGGCCCTGAGGCGTCTGACTCTCAGTCAGCGGCGGGCGCGTTCGGCGGCGGTGTAAAGATGTAGGTGTGCGCCATCCCCGGGATCTGACCGCTGCCGGCGTACTTCCCCGGCGGGTCGCGGTGCTGTCAGTGCACACGTCGCCGCTGTCCCAGCCGGGCACCGGTGATGCCGGTGGCCTCAACGTCTACGTTCTGCAGACCGCCCTGCACCTGGCCCGGCGCGGGGTCGAAGTCGAGATTTTCACCCGGGCGACGGCGTCGGCCGACGCTCCCACGGTTCCGGTGGCACCGGGGGTGCTGGTGCGCAACGTCGCCGCGGGGCCATTCGAAGGTCTCGACAAAAACGACCTGCCCACCCAATTGTGTGCGTTCACCGCGGGCGTGTTGCGTGCCGAGGCCAACCACGAGCCCGGCCACTACGACATCGTGCACTCGCACTATTGGCTGTCCGGTCAGGTTGGCTGGCTGGCCCGGGACCGGTGGGCGGTCCCCTTGGTGCACACCGCTCACACATTGGCCGCGGTGAAAAACGCGGCCCTGGCAGCCGGTGACGCCCCGGAGCCTCCGCTGCGTGCGGTGGGTGAGCAGCAGGTGGTCGACGAGGCCGACCGGCTGATCGTCAACACCGAATCCGAGGCGCATCAACTGGTGTCGCTGCATAACGCCGATCCCGGGCGTATCGATATCGTGCATCCTGGAGTCGACCTCCAGATTTTCTCCCCCGGTGACCGGGGGGCCGCCCGGGCCGCCCTCGGGTTGGCCACCGACGATCGCATCGTGGCCTTCGTCGGTCGTATCCAGCCGTTGAAGGCACCGGATGTGCTGCTGCGGGCTGCCGCGCTGCTCCCGAATGTGCGGATACTCGTCGCCGGCGGCCCCTCGGGCACCGGGCTGGCCGCCCCCGACGCCCTGGTCCGGCTCGCCGCCGACCTGGGTATCGCCGATCGGGTCAGCTTCCTGCCGCCGCAATCCCGCGATGAACTGGTCAACGTCTACCGAGCTGCCGACCTGGTGGCGGTGCCGAGTTACTCCGAATCCTTCGGCCTGGTCGCGGTCGAGGCGCAGGCCTGCGGCACTCCGGTGGTGGCCGCGGCGGTGGGTGGGCTTCCGGTGGCGGTGGCCGACGGCCGCAGCGGCGCCCTGGTTGACGGGCACGATCCGCGGGTATGGTCCGCGGCGATCTCCCGTCTGCTCGACGCCGATTCCGGGCCGTTGCGCCGGGGCGCGATCGAGCACGCCCGGCGATTCTCCTGGGATCACACCGTCGACGCACTGCTGGCCAGCTACGGCCGGGCGATCACCGATTACGGTCGCATCCACCAGCGCAGCGCGGCCCGTGACCTACTGGCGCGCCGCAGCGGCCGGCGCTGGATCATGCGGCGAGGTGTACGCGCATGAACTCCGACTCAAGGGCCGAAGCCATCCGGGTGCGAAAGGGGATCGAGGAGACCCTCAACGAGCATGGGCTGAACTTCACCCGCTACGAAGGCGCCCACGGCGGCCTACCCGGATTGCTCGTGGAACTGCCCGGCGAGCGCAAACTGATCACCAACACCTTGTTGAGCATCGGCGAGCATTCGGTCCGGGTCGAGGCCTTCGTCTGCCGCCGACCTGACGAGAACCATGAGGGTGTCTACCGCTTCCTGCTCAAACGCAACCGGCGGCTCTATGGGGTGGCCTACACGCTGGACAATATCGGCGATGTCTATCTGGTCGGACGCGTTGCGCTGGATATCATCAGCGCCGAGGAGGTCGACCGGATCCTCGGTCAGGTGCTGGAGGCGGTCAACAACGATTTCAACACCCTGCTCGAACTCGGATTCGCCACCTCGATTCGCAAGGAGTGGGCGTGGCGGGTGGCTCGCGGCGAGTCACTGAAGAACCTCAAGGCTTTCGAGCATCTCATCGAGGGCGGTGACGGCGGCGGTGATGGCGGCGGTGACGGTGACGCGGACGGCCGCGGTGAACAGCCGGACGACTTCAGCACCCCGTGAGAGACTTCCGGTATGGCTGATACTGGGGCTGACTCGGGTGCTGGCTCGACGCTGATTCTGCTGCGGCACGGTGAAAGCGAGTGGAACGCGCTGAACCTCTTCACCGGCTGGGTGGACGTCGACCTCACCGATAGGGGCCGTACCGAGGCGGTGCGTGCCGGTGAGCTGATCGCCGGTCTGGACAACCTGCCCGATGTCGTCTACACCTCGTTGCTGCGCCGGGCCATCACCACGGCGAATATCGCGTTGGATGCAGCCGACCGGCACTGGATTCCGGTGCACCGCGATTGGCGTCTCAACGAACGGCACTACGGCGCGCTGCAGGGTCTGGACAAGGCCGAGACCAAGGACAAGTACGGCGAAGAACAGTTCATGAAGTGGCGGCGCAGCTATGACACACCGCCGCCGCCCATCGAGCCGGGCAGCACCTACAGCCAGGACGCCGACCCGCGCTACGCCGATATCGGCGGTGGTCCGCTCACCGAGTGTCTGGCCGATGTGGTGGCCCGGTTCGTTCCGTACTTCGAGCAAGCCGTCGTTCCCGATCTGAGGGCCGGTAAAACGGTGCTGATCGTCGCCCACGGCAATTCGCTGCGCGCGCTGGTGAAATTCCTCGACGGCATGTCCGATCAGGATGTGGTCGGGCTCAACATCCCGACGGGTGTCCCACTGCGATACGACCTCGGCGGGGACCTTCGTCCGCGTGAGGCCGGTGGCACCTATCTGGATCCCGAGGCGGCCGCGGCCGGTGCCGCCGCCGTCGCCAACCAGGGCGGCAAATAAACGACCGGTGAACAGCCGCTGAACTCGCCGGCCCCCGACCGCTCCGGGTTCGGGTGACGGCCCTGTGGTGCGTACGCTTTCCTGGTGAGCTTTGGTGCGGTGGCACTGGGAGTTGCCGTCGCGGGATTGGTGGGCCTGGGTTGCGGGCTCGCGATCGCTGCGTGGGTGATGCGACGACGGGCTGAGCGTGCCCCGCGTCCCCCGCAGTCACCGGCGGTGATGACGGTGTCGGCGGTTCTGCAGTCGGTGGTCTCGGCGGCGCCACTGGGCGTGGTGGTGGTGGATCCGCTCCGCGATGTGCTGATCAGCAACCGTCGCGCGGTTGATCTCAATGTGGTGCGCGACGGGTTGCTCGATGACCGGGTGTGGGCGGCCACTCAGCGCACGCTGGCCACCGGAGAGGATGTCGAGGTGGACCTGTCCGCCCTCCGCGGCGCCACCGATCGCCGTTCGGGACTTTCGGTTCACTGTCACGTGCGGCTACTGAACGACGACAGCCCCCGCCTTGCCGTGGTGTACCTCGACGACCAGTCCGAGCAGGCCCGGATGGAGGCCAGTCGGCGCGATTTCGTGGCCAACGTCAGCCACGAGCTCAAGACCCCGGTCGGGGCGATGGGTGTCCTCGCCGAAGCGCTGCTGCAGTCCACCGATGAGCCTGAGACCGTGCGTCGATTCGGTGGCAAGATCCACGCCGAGTCCCGGCGGCTGGCCAGTATGGTCGGTGAGCTTATCGAACTGTCCCGCCTGCAGGGCGCCGAGCGGCTGCCCGACCTTATCGCAGTCGATGTCGATACAGTTGTGCAAGAAGCGATTTCACGACACAAAGTTGCCGCCGACGAGGCTGACATCACGATCGATACCGACGCCCCGCAGGATCTTCAGGTGCTGGGTGATCAGCCGCTGCTGGTGACCGCGATGGCTAATCTCATCGCCAACGCGATCGCCTACTCACCGAATGGCTCGACGGTGTCGGTCAGCCGCCGTCGTCGCGGTGAATCGGTCGAGATCGCGGTGACCGACCGGGGTATCGGGATAGCCCTGGCCGACCAGGAGCGGGTGTTCGAACGATTCTTCCGAACGGACAAGGCACGGTCCCGCGCGACGGGCGGGACCGGCCTCGGGTTGGCGATCGTGAAACATGTTGCCGCCAATCACAACGGCGTCATCCGGTTGTGGAGCCGGCCGGGAACCGGGTCCACCTTCACACTGTCCATCCCGTCCTATTGCGGACCGGATTCCACCGTCGGCCCGGATATCGAGGAACAGGAGACGCCGTGATCAGGGTGCTGATCGTCGAGGACGAGGAGTCGCTTGCCGACCCGCTTGCCTATCTGCTGCGCAAAGAGGGTTTCGAGTCGACGGTGGTTACCGACGGGCCGTCGGCGCTGGCAGAGTTCGATCGAGCCGGTGCGGATATCGTGCTGCTCGACCTGATGCTGCCCGGGATGAGCGGTACCGATGTGTGCAAACAACTGCGGGCGCGGTCGAGTGTGCCGGTGATCATGGTCACCGCCCGCGACAGCGAGCTCGACAAGGTGCTCGGCCTCGAACTCGGCGCAGACGACTACGTCACCAAGCCGTACTCGGCGCGCGAGTTGATCGCGCGCATCCGGGCGGTGTTACGCCGCGGAGCAGATGTCGAGGAATCCGGCGATGTGACCCTGGAGTCCGGTCCGGTCCGGATGGATATCGACCGGCATATCGTCAGCGTGCACGGCGAGCGGATCGCCCTGCCGCTCAAAGAGTTCGACCTGCTGGAGTATCTAATGCGCAACAAGGGCCGGGTTCTGACCAGGGGGCAGCTGATCGACCGGGTCTGGGGGGCGGACTATGTCGGCGACACCAAGACGCTCGACGTGCACGTCAAGCGGCTCCGGTCCAAGATCGAGGCCGATCCGGCGAACCCGGTGCGGTTGGTCACCGTCCGCGGACTCGGCTACAAGTTGGAGGGCTGACCCGCCGTGGCGGCCCGGGTCGCGGGGTGTAGGGCGATCAGCGGGAAACCACCGCGCCGCTTGCAGATCTTCGCCAGCTCGGCGTAGGCCTTCTCGCCGAGCAGTTCGGTGAGTTCCGCTGCGTAGGACTGCCACACCGGCCGCTCGCCGATATGCGCGGCCGGATCGCCGGTGCAGTACCAGTGCAGGTCCTCACCACCCTCGCCCCAACCACGCCGGTCATACTCGGTGATGGTGGTCTTCAGGATTTCGCTGCCGTCGGGACGGGTGACCCAGTCCTGCGTGCGCCGGATCGGCAGCTGCCAGCAGACCTCGGGTTTCATCGTCAACGGTTCAACCCCGAGTTTCAGCGCCTTACTGTGCAGCGCACAGCCGATTCCGCCCGGAAAGCCCGGGCGGTTCAGGAAGATACACGCGCCCTTGTGTTTCCGGGTCCGCAGGCTGGGCTTGTCCTCATAGGAGTCCATCTCGAGGTATCCCTTGCGGCCGAGACCCTTGTCGCGGAACTGCCAATCGTCGTCGGTGAGCATTCCCACGGCGTCGTCGAGGCGGGCCCGGTCATCGTCATCGGACAGGAACGCCCCATGCGAACAGCACCCGTCATCGGGGCGGCCCGCCACGGTGCCCTGGCAGGCCGGTGTGCCGAATACACACGTCCAGTGCGACAGCAGCCAGGTCAGGTCGGCGGCGATCAGGTGCTCGGGATTGTCCGGCTCGTAGAACTCCACCCACTCGCGTGGGAAGTCCATCCCGACCTCTCCGGGGTGCTTGCGTGTCACACTGTGCAACGGTAGACGCCCGCTGACCGCTAGGTTGGTGCACGTGCGATTGGGCGTGCTCGACGTGGGCAGCAATACCGTTCATCTGCTCGTGGTCGACGCCCACCGAGGCGGGCACCCGACGCCGATGAGTTCCACCAAGGCGCCCCTGCGGCTTGCCGAGTGCATCGACGACAACGGCAAGCTCACCCGCCGGGGGGCGGCGAAGCTGATCGCGACGATCGACGAGTTCGCCAAGATCGCCCGCAGTTCGCGCTGTGCGGACCTGATGGCGTTCGCAACGTCGGCGGTGCGGGACGCCCGCAACTCGGATGAGGTGCTGGCGAAGGTCCGCGCGCAGACTGGAGTGGATCTTCAGGTGTTGGCCGGAACCGACGAATCGAGGCTGACATTCCTGGCGGTGCGGCGCTGGTACGGCTGGAGCGCGGGTCGAATCATCAACCTCGATATCGGGGGCGGCTCGCTGGAGTTGTCCAATGGTGTCGACGAGGAGCCGGACGTGGCCCTCTCGCTCCCGCTGGGAGCCGGGCGGCTTACCCGCGAATGGCTCTCCGCCGACCCTCCCGGCCGGCGACAGGTCGCGATGCTGCGGGACTGGCTTGACAGCGAGATGGCTGACACCGCCAAGGCCGTGCTGCGGGCCGGCGAACCCGATCTCGCGGTGGGCACGTCGAAGACGTTCCGGTCGCTGGCCCGGCTCACCGGCGCGGCGCCGTCGGCGGCGGGGCCGCGGGTGAAACGCGTCCTTACCGCCAATGGATTGCACCAACTCATAGCCTTCATCTCTAGGATGACCACAGCAGACCGTGCCGAACTGGAAGGGGTCAGTGCCGAGCGGGCGCCGCAGATCGTGGCCGGCGCCTTGGTGGCGGAGGCGAGTATGCGAGCACTGTCGTTGGAAGCGGTGGGGATCTGCCCATGGGCACTGCGCGAGGGCATCATCCTTCGCCGGTTGGACAATGTGGCGGAGGGTACCGCGCGGGTCGGCAACGGCGTGGGCCGATCGAAAGGCGAAACACGATGAGCGCATCAGAGGACAGCACCCGCCCGATCTCGGTGGCCGAGCTGTTGGCCCGGAACGGGACCATCGGCGCGCCGCAGTCCAGCGGTCACCGACGCCGTCGGCGGCGTAAGGGCGACGCTGTCAGCGTCGCCGAACTCACCAGCGAGATTCCGGTCGTTCGTGACGATGCGCCGCCCGACGAGGCGGCCCGGGAGGCAAGCCAGGAGTCTGCGACTGAGGAGACGGTGCCCGAGGAGGCCGGCCAGGCCGCTGGCGAGGAGGTTGGCGAGGAGGCCGCCGAGGCAGTTGTCGACGACACGGTGGTCGAGGCGGGGGCCGAAGCAGGGGCCGAAGCGGGGGCCGAAGCCGCGGGTGTCGAGCAGGCGGTCATCGAGGAGGTCGCCAGTGATGCGGTCGCCGAGGATATCGCTGCGGACATCCCTGCGGACACCCCTGAAGACATCCCTGAGGACATCACCGCGGAAGCGGTCGCCGATGAGGCCGTCGCTGATGAGGCGGCTGAGGTCACCCCCGCCGGGCAGGATCTAGCCCAGGATCCGGACGAGGAGCCGGCAGAGCAGGTCACGGCCGTTCCGGCCCCGTCCGGCACCCCCCCGCCGCTGTCCGGCGACCCGTTGCCCAGCCGCCGGCGCGGCCCGGAGCGCAGTTACGATCCCCGGCCGGTGCGCCGCGTGTCCGGTGCCGAGCAGATGGCCTACGACCCGGTTGACCAGTCGGTGGATCTCGCTGAACTCGTCGACGAACATGCGGTCGGCGCTGAGGAACTGCAGTCGTATCTGCGCGCCTCGGGCGGCCCCCTGTTCTCCGGTGAGACGGTCGCCGATGATCTTGCCCGCCGGGGCGTGGAAACCGAGGTTGACGACCCGGTCGCGGAGGCTGTGGCCCAGGCCCGGCCCCGCGGCGTTTTGCGCCTGCTCTGGCAGAGCTTTGTCGCGGTGCTGCAGTCCTTGCTCGCGGTAGCGTTCGGCGCCGGGCTGTTCATTGCCTTCGGTGAGTTGTGGCAGTGGAACAGCCTTGTTGCACTGGCGCTTTCGGTTCTCGTGATTCTCAGCCTGGTCATCGCGGTCCGGGTGGTGCGCAAGACCGAGGATATTGCGAGCACGCTTATCGCCGTTGCGGTCGGCGCGCTGGTCACCCTCGGGCCGCTTGCCTTGATGCAGTCGATCTGATCAGTGCGGCCCGCGATCAAAGTCGGACTTTCGACGGCGTCGGTCTATCCGCTGAGGACCGAGGCGGCCTTCGAGTGTGCGGCCGAACTGGGCTACGACGGTGTCGAGCTGATGGTCTGGGCCGAGGCGGTGAGCCAGGACGCCGGTGCTATCAGGCAGCTGTCCCGGCGCTATGGCATGCCGGTGCTGTCGGTGCATGCGCCCTGCTTATTGATCTCCCAGCGGGTATGGGGGCCCGACCCGATCCTCAAACTGGACCGGACCGTGCAGACCGCGGAGAGGCTCGGCGCCCAGACCGTTGTCGTGCACCCTCCCTTCCGCTGGCAGCGCCGTTATGCCGACGGTTTCAGCGATCAGGTGGCCACTCTTGAGGAGCGCAGCGATGTGATGGTGGCGGTGGAGAACATGTTCCCGTTCCGCGCCGACCGGTTTTTCGGCTCGGGCCAGTCATCGATAGAGCGAATGCGTCGGCGCGGTGGCCGCCCGGGGGCCGCGATCTCGGCTTTCGCGCCGTCCTACGATCCGTTGGACGGTGACCATGCGCACTACACGCTGGATTTGTCGCACACCGCGACCGCGGGCACCGACGCATTGGATATGGCCAGCCGGATGGGGCCGGGTCTAGTGCACCTGCACCTGTGCGACGGCAACGGCGCCTCCACCGACGAGCACCTGGTGCCCGGCCGGGGCACCCAGCCCACCGTCGAGGTCTGCCAGATGTTGGCCGGCAGCGATTTCAACGGTCACGTGGTCCTCGAGGTGACGACATCCGCGGCGATCAACAAGGCTGAGCGCGACGGACTCCTCACCGAGTCGCTGGAGTTCGCCCGCACCCACCTGCTCCGGTAATCCCGAGCCGTCCCCATGAGCGACCATGCTTCGGACTCGCCGGGCGCACCGGTGGCCCCGTTGTTCGCCGACGCGATGGCGCTGCGACGGGTTCACGACCGCACCGGCGCTTCATCGGCGTCATTTCGGGGAAACCTCGGTGCGGACTGGACTATCGGCCCCAAGGTGCACGGCGGAGTGATGGTCGCGCTATGCGCCCGGGCCGCCCGTGAGGCTTACGGTCCTGCCCCCGGGACCGGTGGCTGGGAGCACGGGGCACCGGCAGCGGCGCGGATCCACCCGTTGGCCGTATCGGCGAACTTCCTGTCCGCACCGGACCCCGGCGAGGTGTATCTGAGCACCACGATCCGTAAACGGGGCCGGCGTCTAGGTCTGGTCGACGTCGAACTGATTCAGGGGCAACGGGCGTGTGTGCACGCGGTTGTCACCCTCGGCGCGCTCGGGCCACTGACCGGCGAGCAAAGCGAGCCGCTGTTCACCGACGGCACGGTGGCCGGGGTGATGACGGCGTTCCCGCCGACGGATGTCACTGCCATCGGCCCGGGGCACCCCGCTGCGGCGGTCAACCACCTGGCTCGCGGCTGCGATATCCGGCCGCAGATGGTGGAGGCCGTCGCGGGCGGCCGGGCACCGGCCTTCCGGGTCTGGGTTCGGCCCAGAGCGGGGCCGGTCGATGACCTGTTCGCGCTGATGTGCGGTGACATCTCGCTGCCCGTTCCCCATGCGGTGGGCCGACGAGGCTGGGCGCCGACCGTCCAGCTCACCGCCTATCTGCGCGGGCTGCCCGCCGACGGCTGGTTACGCGTGCTGTGTACCGCGTCGCAGGTCGGCCGGGATTGGTTCGACGAGGACCACACCGTCGTCGACCACACCGGCCGGCTGATCGTCCAAACTCGCCAGCTCGCGCTGGTACCCGCTGAATAGTTTTCCCCTGGGTAGGGTTTGGTCCCATGGCCAGAATCGCGATCATCGGCGGCGGCAATATGGGCGAGGCCCTTCTTTCCGGGCTGCTGCGGGCCGGACGTCCGGTGAAAGATCTGGTGATCGCAGAGAAGGACCCCGCGCGCGCCGAGCATCTGTCGCAGACCTACTCGGTGCAGGTCGCGGCGTTGGCAGATGCGGTGGAGAACGCCGACTTCGTGATCCTGGCGGTCAAGCCCGCCGACCTCGAGCCCGTCCTCGTGGACTTCGCCGCTGCCACAGCCGCAGCCGAGGGCGGCGGCGCGGAGCAGGTTCTGGTCAGCGTTGTCGCGGGTGTGCCCACCGCGTACTACGAGGCACGTCTGACCGCTGGTTTCGCGGTCATCCGGGTGATGCCGAATGCACCCGCGCTGGTCGGGGCAGGGGTCAGCGCGCTGGCGGCCGGCAGGTTCGCCACATCGGCCCAAGTCGAGGAGGCCGCCGGGCTTTTCCGGTGCGTGGGTGCGGCGCTGACCGTTCCGGAGAGTCAGATCGACGCCGTGACCGCGGTATCCGGGTCCGGTCCGGCTTATTTCTTCCTGTTCGTCGAGGCGATGGTCGACGCCGGGGTCGGAAATGGGCTGACCCGGGCGGTCGCCACCGACCTGGCGGTGAAGACCATGGCCGGGTCGGCGGAGATGCTGATGGAGCGATTGGAGGCGGCCGGCACCGACCGGCCGGACACCACCGCGGCGGAGTTACGTGCTCTGGTCACCTCGCCGGCCGGAACTACCGCTGCTGGCCTGCGTGAACTTGAACGCGGAGGGCTGCGGGCGGCGGTGGCTTCCGCTGTGGAGGCCGCAAAAACCCGCGCTGAGCAGCTTGGAATTACATCAGAGTAGTTTTAGAGATCTCTGGCAGATTAACAAACACCCGTCGCACTGACCCCACGAGCCACGCTATTCTCCTCCTGTACGCATGGGTGGGGCCAGCGGTGGGGAAGCCGCTGGCACACCGTGCCCGACGGATTGGTTTGCGATGACGTCAACGAACGGGCCATCGGCGCGGGATTCCGCGAGCGGCAAGACGGCGCGCGGTGGTGGTGCCGCCGAAGGTCAGCCGACGACCAGTACGCAATTTCTCACCGTCGCCGAGGTGGCAACGCTGATGCGGGTCAGCAAGATGACGGTGTATCGCCTGGTCCACAACGGCGAACTACCCGCCGTTCGGGTGGGCCGTTCTTTTCGCGTCCACGCCAAGGCAGTACACGAACTTCTGGAAACCTCCTACTTCGACGCCGGCTGAGCGCCGAGACGCGGTTTTCGTCAGACACGCCTGCTTGGGTAAGCTGAGGCGCAACACAGGCAGGCCCGGCAGGGCCGGGTACTTAGGTAGCGGAGTTTATGGGTTCAGTAATCAAGAAGCGGCGCAAGCGGATGTCCAAGAAGAAACATCGCAAGTTGCTCCGCCGCACCAGGGTTCAACGCAGAAAACTCGGTAAGTGATCCGCGCCGCCGTGCCGGTTGACGGCGCGGCGGATAAGCTCTGAGCCATGGAATCCGGCGGGCCCGACACCGAGGTGGCAGACCAACCCAAGGTCGTACTCGTCACCGGCGCCTGCCGTTTCCTGGGCGGTTATCTCACCGCCCGGCTGGCCCAGAATCCGCTCATCGAGAAGGTGATCGCGGTAGATGCCGTCGCCCCGAGCAAGGACCTCCAGCGGCGCATGGGCCGCGCCGAATTTGTGCGCGCCGATATTCGGAATCCGTTCATCGCCAAGGTTATTCGCAACAGCGATGTCGATACCGTGGTGCACGCGGCGGCTGCCTCGTATGCGCCGCGCTCCGGTGGCCGGGCCACGCTCAAGGAACTCAACGTCATGGGAGCCATGCAGCTGTTCGCCGCGTGTCAGAAGGCCCCGCGGGTGCGGCGGGTCATCCTGAAGTCGACCTCAGAGATTTACGGCTCGAATCCGCACGACCCGGTGGTGCATACCGAGGACAGCAGTAGCCTTCGGCCGCTCGGGGAGGGATTCGGCCACGACAGCCTCGATATCGAGGGTTACGCCCGCGGGTTGGGCCGGCGGCGTCCGGATATCGCGGTGACGATCCTGCGGCTGGCCAATATGATCGGCCCCGCCATGGACACCGCGCTGGCGCGCTTCCTTTCCGGACCGTTGCTGTTCACGGTGGTCGGTCGCGACGCGCGGCTGCAGTTACTCCACGAACAGGACGCGCTCGGCGCCCTGGAGTGGGCCACCATGGCCGGGCGGGCCGGCACCTTCAATATCGGTGCCGACGGCATCGTGATGATGTCACAGGCCATCCGACGGGCCGGCCGGCTCTCGATGCCGGTGCCGACCTTTTTCGTGCGGGCGATGGACTCGCTGGGCAAAGCGAGGATGAGCAGCGAGGTCACCCGCGAGCAGATCGACTACCTCAGCTACGGCCGGGTGATGGACACCACCCGGATGCGGACCGAACTGGGCTTCGAGCCGAAGTGGACGACGCTGGAGGCCTTCGACGACTTCGTACTGGGGCGGGGTCTGAAACCGATCATCGATCCGAAGTGGGTACGCTCAGCGGAGGGCCGCGCGCTGGCCCTGGTGCAACGGTGGGGTTCGTCAGCTGTGGGGCAGGGGGGTAGTAGTGGCCGGTGACAGGGCGAAAGTCATTCCGCTGCATGCCGATCCGCGTCGCGCCGGGGCGCGGAACGCGCAGCGGGATGGATCATCCCGCCGGCATCCCTCAGCAGCACATCCGGGTGCCGACGCCGAACAGCTCGATGCGGTCATCAAGGAGTTCGACCGCCGGCGGGTGGTGGCCGAGTCGGGGCCCGGTGACCTTGTCGCACGGATCGCCGGACTCGCCGATTTCCTGCGCAAGCGGCTGACCGGGGACTACGCCGTCGACGAATTTGGTTTCGACCCGCAGTACAACGATGCCGTGGTGCTCCCCGCCATGCGGTTCTTCTACGACAAGTGGTTCCGCGTCGAGGTCAGCGGTGTCGAGAATCTCCCCGCCAGCGGGGCCGGTCTGGTGGTCGCCAACCACGCCGGCACGCTGCCGTTCGACGGCCCGATGCTCTCGGTGGCGGTGCACGATCATCACCCGGCGCACCGGAATCTGCGACTGCTGGCCGCCGATATGGTGTTCGACATGCCGGTGCTGGGCCCGGTTGCCCGCAAGGCGGGCCACACCATGGCCTGTAACGTCGATGCCAGCAGGCTGCTGTCCGGGGGCGAACTGACCGCCGTGTTCCCCGAGGGGTACAAGGGCCTGGGCAAACCGTTCCGCGACCGCTACAAATTGCAGCGGTTCGGCCGCGGAGGCTTCGTCGCGGCGGCACTGCGCGCCAAAGCGCCGATCATTCCGTGCTCGATCGTCGGCTCCGAGGAGATCTACCCGATGCTGGCCGACATCAAGGTGCTGGCCAGGGTCCTCGGCGTGCCGTACTTCCCGATCACGCCGCTGTTCCCGCTCATGGGTCCGGCCGGGCTGGTGCCGCTCCCGTCCAAGTGGCATATCGCCTTCGGCGCACCCATCGAAACCGACACCTATGACGAGTCGGCCGCTGACGACCCGATGGTCACATTCGAGATCACCGATCAGGTGCGCGAGACCATTCAGCAGACGCTGTTCGCGCTGCTGAGCCAGCGCCGCAACACGTTCCTCGGCTAGCCCCGGCGGCCCAGGGCCGCCGCGGCGATCGCGGCGACCTGGGCATTGTCCTCTGCGGCGCCGGCTGATTCGCCGAACATTGTGACCAGGGTCGTCATCACCGGTGTGCCGTCCTGGTCGGTCACCTCGGTGCGCAGCGTGCTGATGACGGCGCCGAAGGATTCCACCACCGATTCCAGCCAGGAGTCGAAGTACAGCTTGTCGCCGGCGATGATCGCCCGGTGGTAGGTGATCTTCTGGTCCCGGTGGATGACCCGGGCCAGGTTGATGCCGACGTCGAAGTTGCGGAAGATGTCCAGTTGCACTTGTCGGCCGGGGATCGCGATGAAGGTCAGCGGCGCGACCACATCCGGGTAACCGGCGGCCCTGGCCGCCGCCTCGCTGTAGTGCAGCGGATCGTCGGACTGGATCGCTGTGGCGTACTCCCGGATCTTCTCCCGCCCGACCAGGTAGTAGTCCGGGTAACGGTAGTGCGTGCCGATGATGTCACTGGCGAAAGACATTGCGGGAGCTTATCGCGTGCGAGACCACCGCGGTGCCCCCGTGTGCACCGCCGGCGAGCAGTCGCAGGCACGCGCCCGCTCCATCCCCGAGGTGCCGGCAGGTTTCCGCCTGATGCCGACGCCCCCACCCCGGGGGCCGGCCCGGTCGATCAGGCCGGCACGTCGGGTGCGGTGGTCCTCGCCTCCTGCCGCAGGATGGCAACGAGGCAGAACGCGGCGAGCACTCCGACGGCCAGTGCGAACGCCGTTCCTCCGGTGCGTAACCCCCAGGCCTGCCCCGCCACACCCACTCCGACCACCGGGATCGAGATCGCGATATAGGCCACCACGAAGTAGGCGGAATTGACTGCGGCCCGTGCGCCGGCGGGGGTGCGCTCCGCGACGGCCGCCAGGCCCCGGCTGAAGCTGATGCCCTGACCGACACCGGATATCGCCGAGGCCAGGATGAGCGCCGTCAGAGACGAAAGATGCAGCGCCGCAGCGAGGACACCCATTCCGACCACCAGGATGGCGCACCCCAGTGCCACCGCTCGCCGCGGCGGAATGCGCACCGCGACGATCTGCGCGGCCGCGGAGGCGGCGAAGACCGAGCCGGCGATCAGCCCGGCCACCGCGTGGTTGCCGATACCGATGATCTCGGCGACGAATGACGGCGCCACCGCGGCGAACAACCCGGTGACGGCGAAACCGGCAAAAGCTGCGAGCCCGGCGATGATGAAGATCGGTCGAACAGGTTTGGGTACCGAAAGTCGCTGTCGTCGTGGCTTTCCCGTCCGGTTGGAGGTTTCCGGTGCCACCAGTACGCAGCCGGCGGCGAGGGCCGTCAGGACGATATGCACGATGAAGGACAGCCGCAACGGCTCGGGGGCATACTGGACCAGCAGTCCGGCCAGGATCGGTCCGCTGCTCAGCCCGCCCATATTGGCGATGGTGGCCACGGCGGGGGCGCGGGTGCGCCAGTGCGGCGGCGCCGCCTCGATGACCGCGGCCGTGGCCGTGCCGGTGAACAGGCCCGCCGACACCCCGGAGAGCACCCGGCCCATCAGCAGTTGGGCCACGGTGTCGGCGTTGATGAAGACCAGCGCGCTGGCCAGCGCACACGCGGTGCCGGCCAACAGCACCGGGCGGCGCCCGATCGCGTCCGACCAGCTCCCGAAGATCAGCAGCGCCGCCAGCACGCCGCCGGCGTAGGTCGCGTAGATCACCGTGGTCTCGGCGACCGCGAAGTGCAGTTCCGCGGAATACAGCGCATACATCGGGCTGGGCATCGTGGTGCCGAGCATGATCGCGGCGAAGGCATAGGCCAGCAGGGCGAAGCTGTGCCTACTCAGCCGGGAATGCATGGCTAGAGTATGGCCGCCGCGGCCGTTACCTTCTCATCGCGTGTCGGCCCTGTCCGGCCGGCCGAAGCGGGTCCGGACACCTGGTGAGAACAGGGCGCGCAACGGTTTACCGGCGGGCCGGACTCCGCTGGCGGGCAGCAGGTCATCGTCGAGTTCCCGGATATGGGCGGCCCGCAACGGCCATGGGTCGTGTTCATTGGGCACCCACCAGGTCCGGCCGGCCTTGCGGGTGTGCGCACCCCATCGCGCGGTCAGCCACACCTCCAGCGGGGTCGGTTCGATGGCCTCCCCGACGGCGACCCTCAGCCGGCTCCGCAGTCCGCGCTGCGGCCAGCGGCGAACACTGTCGTAGGTGATGGTGTCACCGTCGCGGGTCACGCGCATACGCGCCCACGTATAGGCAAAGCCGAGGCCGAATCGGGTGAGCGGCACCACCGCCAGCCGGCTGGTTTCCAGGGACCGGAAAAGCACACCGTGGCGTCCGGCGCCGTCTACCGAGTAAAGCCGGATATTGGTCTCCGGGAAGGTTCCGAAGTAGGGCACCGGTGGTGAGGTTCCCAGCCTGATTCCATCCATCACGAAAGGCACCAGCGCGACATAGGTCATTCCGTCGGCGAACACATCCGGGCGCGTACCGGCCGGGAAGAGGTGTTCAACCGTGGCGGGTTCCACCGGCCAGTGGACGAAGGTCACATCACGCCATCGCTGATCGAAGACGGCCGGGGGTCTCAGCGATGGCGGGAGAACGGGATAGCCGGCCAGTGCCGAGCCGCTATCGGCGTCGGCGGCCGTGGGTTCACCGGTCCCGCTCACACCCCAAGTGTCCATGACCGGCCCGGTGTGCCGCTATGCCTGCGCCGCGGCCGGTTTCTGGCCCACGCAGTGCCAGTTGAGGGTCAGCAATTCCTCTTCTTCGGCTTGGATATAGGAGCGGCTGTTCTCGTTCATCCGGCCCATCAGCGCGTTGGTCTTGCGGGGGATCAGGTGCAGCCGGGCGAGGACGTTGAATACCTTCTCGTACTTGTCAAAGAGAGCGACCTCCTTTTTGATCAACTCCACCGCCGGCCGTCCGACCGAGGACAGCAGTTCGAAACCGGCATCGCGGTAGGCGTCGTCCCAGTACCTGTGATACCAGAACCCGCCGAACACGGTGAGTTCCCGGGTGTGTTGGATCAGGGTCCGCTGGTGTTCGTTATCGCGATCGTAGGCGTCCAGTGCGGCCACATCGTTGATGACGAAGCGCCCGCCCGGCCGCAGGATGCGGAACACCTCGTTGAAGGTGAATTCGTGGTCGCTGACGTAGGTCATCGGCTGGATCGCGTAGACGGCGTCGACGGCCGCGTCGTCGAACTCCAGAGCCTTGTTGAAGTCGCCGGTCTGGAAGTTCGCCGACGGCAGATTGGGATTACGCCAGGCCTTCTCGATCTGCGATAGGTCCAGGTTGATCCCGTACGGAATCGCCCCGGTCAACTCCGCGATGTGCTCGGCGATGGCACCGCAGCCGCACCCCAGCTCCAGGACCTTGTCCCCGGGTTTCAGGTTGAGGTCGTCGGCGACGATCCGCTCGAAGAGAATCTGGTTCTGCAGTACCGATTCTCCGGCGTCGATCTGCGGCGGCATGTACATCTTCTCCACCGACCCGAGCGTGCACAGCAGGTGGATGACCTTGTACAACTCAGTCAGTTCGTTGCTGCTGCCCTGGGGGTACCCGCGCAGGGGCACCCCGTTGTCGTAGTCGGCTTTGGTGTTCTCCGGCGAATCGACGAACAACTCGCCGTAGGAACGCATGTAGGCGGTGTAGTCGGCATCACTGATCGTCAGCAGACCCCGCAGTGCGCCGAGTCGGTCCCGGATCGTGGTTGGTTTGTGCTGCACGGTGCCTCCAGTGCCTCCAGTGCCTCCTGGCAGGGCCGCCCGGTTCGCGGGCCGCGGGGCAGCGGATGACTTCGAGCATGCGCCAATGACACGCTCCCGCGGCGTGTCGGCGTTCCGACACGCACGGTCGCGGCCGGCAACGAACGGCAGCTATCCCTGTTCGTGGCGGCGCGACACCGCCGCCGCGACGGCCCCGCCGACCGCCCCGATGGCCAGGGCCGAGGGCACCCCGATCTTCGCGGCTTTGCGGGCGGTGCGGAAATCCCTGATCTCCCAACCGCGCTCGCGGGCGACGTCGCGCAGATCGGAGTCCGGGTTGACCGCCACCGCGGTACCCACCAGCGAGAGCATCGGCACATCGTTGATGCTGTCGGAGTAGGCGGTGCAGCGTTTGAGGTTCAGGCCCTCGCGGACCGCCAGCGCCCGCACCGCGTGCGCCTTACCCAGTCCATGCAGGATGTCGCCGACCAGCCTGCCGGTGAACACCCCGTCGACCGACTCCGCCACCGTGCCCATCGCGCCGGTGAACCCCAGCCGCCGGGCGATGACCTCGGCCAGCTCGTAGGGGGTCGCGGTGACCAGCCACACCTGCTGGCCGGCATCGAGGTGCAACTGGGCCAGCGCCCGGGTGCCGGGCCAGATCTTCTCGGCGATGATCTCGTCATAGATCTCCTCGCCCAGTGTGCTCAGTTCCGTGGTGGTGCGGCCCTCGATGAAGGCCAGTGCCTTGCGTCGACCCTCGGCGACGTCGTCGCTGTTCTCCCGGCCGGTCAGCTGGAACTTGGCCTGGGCATAGATGAACTGCCAAACCTCGCTGTACTGGAAGTACTTACGGGCGGCCAGGCCGCGGCCGAAGTGCACCAGCGATGATCCCTGCACCAGGGTGTTGTCGACGTCGAAGAAGGCCGCGGCGGTCAGATCCAGCGGCGGCGGTTCCCCGGCGGCCGCCAGACCTTCAGCCGCGACCTCGGCACTGGCCTCCCCGGTGAGCGCCTGCTCGTCATCCCCGGAACCCATGCCGCTCACTTTAGCGCCGAATGCGACACTGACCTGCGATGAGCGATACGCGGCGGTCCCGGGCCCGGGTGGAACTACTGACCCGGGCCGGTTGCGGTCTGTGCCAACGGGTCTATCAGCGGTTGGGTGTACTGGCCGCCGAGCTCGATTTCGAGCTGTCGGAGACCGATGTCGACGCCGTGGCCGCCACCGGCGATTCCGCGCTGCGCGCGGAGTTCGGGGACCGGCTTCCGGTGGTTCTGCTCGACGGTAGGGAGCACAGCTACTGGGATCTCGACGAGCCCCGATTACGGGCCGACATCACGAACCGGTGACGCCGGGACGCAATTTGGCCAGGTCGCTGCGAACCGATTACCGTGGCGAGTAAGTTTCTCACCCGGAAACCATCAATCCGCCAGCATTCGCCGCTGCAAGGGAGTAGCCAGGTGATCGTGCCGTGAGCGTCCTGCTTTTCGGGGTGTCTCACCGCAGTGCTCCGGTTTCGGTGCTCGAGCAGCTCTCCACCGGCGAACCCGATCAGGCCAAGATCATCGAGCAGGTGCTGCAATCCGGGGTGGTCACCGAGGCGATGATCCTCTCCACCTGCAACCGGGTCGAGGTCTACGCCGTCGTCGACGCGTTCCACGGTGGCCTGTCGGCCATCGGGCAGGTGCTCGCCGACCACTCCGGGCTGACGATGGGCGAGCTCACCAAACACGCCTATGTCCGCTACAGCGAGGCCGCCGTCGAACACCTCTTCTCAGTGGCCAGCGGTCTGGACAGCGCGGTGATCGGCGAACAGCAGGTGCTCGGGCAGGTCCGCCGTGCCTACGCCAGCGCCGAAGGGAACCGGACCGTCGGGCGGGTTCTGCACGATCTCTCCCAGCGGGCTCTGGCCGTTGGCAAGCGGGTGCATTCCGAGACCTGTATCGATGCCGCCGGCGCCAGCGTGGTGTCGGTTGCGCTGCACGTCGCCGCCGAGCGGCTGTACCGGCCGGAACTGGGGCCGTCCTACACCGCACTGGTCGGACGCACCGCGACCGTCATCGGGGCCGGATCGATGGGCGCGCTGACCGCCGCCCATCTGGTCCGCGCCGGTATCAGCCAGGTCAACGTGGTCAACCGCTCGCTCCCCCGGGCGCAGCGTCTGGCCGCGAACATCTCCGGCCAGGACGTCCGGGCCCGGGCGATGACGCTGGATCAACTGCCGGCGGCGCTGGCCGGCGCCGATCTGGTGGTCAGCTGCACCGGGGCGGTCCGTCCGGTGGTGACCCTGGCCGACGTTCACCACGCCCTGGCCGCCGCGCCGCGCGACGAACTGGCCGCGCCGATGGTGTTCTGCGATCTCGGGATGCCGCGCGACGTCGATGCCGCCGTCGCCGGACTTCCCGGTGTCTCGGTCGTCGATATGGATCGGGTGCAGCGCGAACCGTCGGCGCGGGCGGCCGCCGCCGACGCCGAAGCGGCCCGGCGGATCGTCGCCGCCGAGGTCGCGGCATATCTGGCCAGCCAACGGGTGGCCGAGGTCACCCCGACCGTCACCGCGCTGCGCCAGCGCGCCGCCGAGGTGGTCCAGGCCGAGCTGCTGCGGCTGGACAACCGGTTGCCCGGCCTGGATGTCGCCCACCGCGAGGAGGTGGTCCGGACGGTGCGTCGGGTCGTCGACAAGCTGCTGCACGCCCCCACCGTCCGGGTCAAACAACTGGCTGAGGCGCCCGGCGCCAACACCTACGCCGAGGCGTTGCGGGAGCTTTTCGAGCTCGACCCGCAGGCCGTCGATGCGGTGGCCGCTGGCGAAATCGTGCTGCCGGCAACGGAATCCGACGCTTGATCCGGATCGGTACCCGGGGCAGCCTGCTGGCCACCACCCAGGCCGGAGCCGTCCGGGACCAGCTGATCGCCCGTGGCCGGGCCGCCGAGTTGGTCATCATCAGCACCGCGGGTGACCGGTCCGCCGCGCCGATCGCCGAGATCGGTGTCGGGGTGTTCACCGCCGCGCTGCGGGAGGCGATCGCCGACGGTCGGGTCGATATGGCGGTGCATTCCTACAAGGACCTGCCGACGGCGGCCGACGGCCGGTTCGCGATCCCGGCGATACCGCCCCGGGCCGACGCCCGGGACGCTCTGGTGGCCCGGGACGGATTGGTGCTGGGGGAGCTGCCGAGCGGTTCGGTGATCGGAACATCGTCCGTGCGGCGGGCGGCGCAGCTTAGAGCACTGGGTCTCGGTTTGGAAATCCGCCCCCTAAGGGGCAACCTTGACACCAGGTTGAACAGGGTAAGCAGTGGTGATCTCGACGCCATCGTGGTCGCCCGGGCGGGTCTGGCCCGTCTGGGACGTCTCGGTGACGTCACCGAGACGTTGGAGCCGGTACAGATGGTGCCGGCCCCGGCGCAAGGTGCGCTCGCGGTGGAATGCCGATCGGGGGACACCGCGCTCGCGGCGCTGTTGTCGGAGCTGGACGATTCCGACACCCGTGCGGCGGTCACCGCCGAGCGAACCCTGCTGGCCGACCTGGAAGCGGGCTGCTCCGCACCGGTGGGCGCGATCGCCGAGGTGGTCGAGTCCATCGATGATGACGGCCGCGTTTTCGAGGAGCTGTCGCTACGCGCGTGTGTGGCGGCGGTGGACGGGTCCGATGTGATCCGTGCGTCCGGTATCGGCGACCCCGACCGGCCCGCAGAGCTGGGGCTCGCGGTGGCCGCGGAGTTGGTCGAACTCGGTGCGCGCGAGGTGATGTCGGTACGACTGCGCGACGAGCGGTAGAGCGGGAGTGAAGATGACTGGGCACGGGAGCGGCCGCGGACGCAAGGCCAAGCCGGGGCGGATCACGTTCGTGGGTGCGGGCCCGGGGGACCCGGGATTGCTGACCACACGGGCCCGGTCGGTATTGGCCGATGCCGCCTGTGTGTTCACCGACCCCGATGTTCCGGAGGCGGTGCTGAAACTGGTCGGGGTGGATCTGCCGCCGGCCGTCGGCCCGGCACCGGAGAGCGCACCGCCGTCCGACCGCACCGCGCCGCCGCTGGTCGCCGCGGGACCGGATGTTCGGCCCGCGCTCGGCGAACCGGCCGAAGTGGCCAAGACCCTGGTGGCCGAGGCCAAGACGGGGGTCGATGTGGTCCGGCTCGTTGCCGGTGACCCGATGTCGGTCGACGCGGTCATCACCGAGGTCAACGCGGTTTCCCGGTCGCACCTGGCATTCGAGATAGTTCCGGGCCTGCCGGCCACCGTAGCGGTTCCCAGCTATGCCGGTCTGCCGCTGGGATCCACCCACACCGTCGCCGATGTGCGCGGTGAGGTGGACTGGGCCGCGCTGGCCGCCGCGCCGGGCCCGCTGATCCTGACCGCGACGGTCTCGCACCTCGCCGATGCGGCGCGGACGCTGATCGAGTACGGCCTGTCCGAATCCACCCCCTGCGTGGTGAGCGCCCAGGGCACCACCTGTGCGCAGCGGTCGGTGGAGTCGACCCTGGCCGGGCTGGCCGACGGCAACCCGCCGGGGACCGGGGATCCGGCCGGCCCGCTGGCCGGTCCGCTCGTCGTCACGATCGGCCGCACCGTTGCTGCGCGGGCCAAGCTGAACTGGTGGGAGAGTCGCGCGCTGTACGGCTGGACCGTGCTGGTGCCGCGCACCAAGGAGCAGGCCGGCGAGATGAGCGAGCGTTTGGTCGCCCATGGCGCGCTGCCGATCGAGGTGCCGACCATCGCCGTCGAACCGCCGCGCAGCCCCGCCCAGATGGAACGCGCGGTCAAGGGTCTGGTCGATGGGCGCTATCAGTGGGTGGTGTTCACCTCCACCAACGCGGTGCGTGCGGTGTGGGAGAAGTTCTCCGAGTTCGGTCTGGACGCCCGGGCGTTCTCCGGGGTCAAGATCGCCTGCGTCGGCGAGGCCACCGCCGAGCGGGTGCGTGCGTTCGGGATCAGCCCCGAATTGGTGCCCGCCGGTGAGCAGTCCTCGCTGGGTCTGCTCGACGAGTTCCCGGAATACGACGACGTTTTCGACCCGGTCAACCGGGTACTGCTGCCCAGGGCCGATATCGCCACCGAGACCCTGGCCGAGGGCCTGCGGGAGCGGGGCTGGGAGATCGAGGATGTCACCGCGTACCGCACCGTGCGGGCGGCCCCGCCGCCGGCGGCAACCCGCGAGATGATCAAGACCGGCGGTTTCGACGCGGTCTGCTTCACCTCCAGTTCCACGGTGCGCAACCTCGTCGGTATCGCCGGAAAGCCGCACACGCGCACCATCGTGGCGTGTATTGGCCCCAAGACCGCCGAAACCGCGGCGGAGTTCGGGCTGCGGGTCGATGTCCGGCCGGAGACCGCGGCCATCGGGCCGCTCGTCGATGCGCTCGCCGAGCATGCCGCCCGGCTACGTGCCGAGGGCGCGTTACCGCCGCCGCGTAAGAAGAGCCGGCGCCGGTAGGTCCGGACTCAGCGATGGCGTTCCCCAGGCAGCGTCCGCGCCGGCTGCGGTCCACCCCGGCATTGCGCCGTCTGGTGGCCCAGACATCGCTGGAGCCACGGCATCTGGTGCTGCCGATGTTCGTCGCCGACGGGATATCCGAGCCGCGGCCGATCGCATCCATGCCGGGGGTCGTCCAGCACACCCGCGAGTCGCTGCGGGCTGCGGCCGCGGCGGCGGTCGAGGCCGGGGTGGGCGGGCTGATGCTCTTCGGGGTGCCGCGGGAGGCCGATAAGGATGGCGTCGGTTCGTGCGGACTGGATCCCGACGGCATCCTCAACCTGGCCCTGCGCGATCTCACCGACGATCTCGCCGATGCCACCGTGCTGATGGCCGATACCTGTCTGGACGAGTTCACCGATCACGGGCACTGCGGGATCGTGGACCGGGCGGGCCGGGTCGACAATGATGCGACGATCGCCCAGTATGTGAAACTCGCCGTCGCACAGGCGCAGGCTGGTGCGGCCGTTGTCGGGCCGAGCGGCATGATGGACGGTCAGGTGGCCGTCATTCGGGACGGGCTGGACGACGCCGGATTCCCCGACGTGGCGATCCTGGCCTACGCGGCGAAGTTCGCTTCGTCGTTCTACGGCCCGTTCCGTGAGGCGGTGGGCTCCAGTCTGCTCGGTGATCGCCGCACCTACCAGCAGGACGGGGGGAACGCCCGCGAGGCGCTGCATGAGATCACATTGGACATCGAGGAAGGTGCTGACATCGTCATGGTGAAACCCGCTATGGCCTATCTCGACATCGTGGCAGCGGCCGCGGAGGTCTCGCCGGTGCCGGTGGCCGCCTATCAGGTGTCCGGGGAGTACGCGATGATCACCGCCGCGGCTGCGAACGGGTGGGTCGACGGGCCCGCCGCGGCGCTGGAGTCGTTGACCGCGATCCGTCGGGCCGGTGCGGATATCGTCCTGACCTACTGGGCTGCCGACGCAGCGAGGTGGCTGTCATGACCGGGCAGCCGCCGACCGGGCAGCCGCCAACCGGCCTGCCGGCGCGCCCGGCCGACGTCGACACCGGTTTCTGGCTGTGGATGGCCGCCCTGCCGCTGTTGCTGGTCGGTCAGCTCGCCGACGCGTACGCCGCTGCCCAGGCCGCGGACTCGTTCCTGATCTTCAGCACCACCGCGGTGCTGACGATCATCATCGGTGGGGTGGTCCTGACCTTCGTGCTGCTACTGCGGTCCGGTCATCGCTGGACCCGGACGTTACTGACCGCCGGCGGGATCGCCACCACCATCTACACGGCCATGAGCCTGTTCGGCACGCCGCGGCCACCGGTGGCAGCGGTGATCTACGCCGTCACCGGCATCGTGGGTTGTGTGCTGATCGGGGGCGGGATCGTCGCGCTGCACCGGCCGGACTCAACCCGGTTCTTCACCCGCTGACCTAAGCTGGCCGGGTTATGGCAGCCAACGATGTCCGTCCGGCCGGGGTCAGCACCGCCTCCTGGCTGCTGGTGGTCGGGGGCGTCATGCTGATGGCGGGTGGGGTCATGGCGGCAGCGGTGAGTTTCGGCGCGCTGCGCGAGGCTGCCCCGCCCACGGTGGGAGATGACGCCGTCCGTGACTACGCGCTGCTTTACCGAGGCGCCGGGGTGCTGTTCTGTATCGCCGCCGCCGCCCTGATCGCACTGGCGGTGCGGGCCCGCGGGCCGGACCCCCGATTCCGGCGTGCGGCCATCGCCCTGGGCCTGGCGATCGTTGTGATCGTCGCGGTTGCGTCGGTGCTGGCCGGCACCCACATCCTGGCCCTGCTGAGCCTGCTGCCGATCATCGTCGGAACGTTGCTGCTGGGCCGTTCAGCGGCGATCGGGCGGTATGCCGATGGATGAGCAGAGGGATGAGCAGGAGGCCCCGCTGTTCTTCGAAAGCGGCGCGAGCTGGTACTGGGTGCTGGCCGGTCCGGTGGCAGCGCTGATCATGATCTTCGTCCAGTACCGGGCCGGCCTCGGCTTCCGTGCGTTCGTCCCGATGCTGTTCCTGGTGATGGTCGGCGGATTCATGGCCTTGCAGATCAAGGCCGCGCGCACTCATACCAGCGTGGAACTCAGCGCCCAGACATTGCGGGAAGGTACCGAGTTGGTGGCGGTGGACCAGATCGTGGCCGTCTACCCCGACCCGGAGAACACCGTGCAGACCGCGGGTCTGATGGACAAGTGGCAGGGCCGCGCCCTCGGGATCAGGTCCACCGGTCCGCTGGAGAAGTGGCAGACCTCCCGCACCCTCGGTGAGATCAACGGGGTACCGCGCGGACGAACCCCGGTCGGGATCAAGCTTGCCAACGGCAGCTTCGCCCAGGCCTGGGCCCGCGACCATGAGGGGCTGCGGGCCGCCCTCACCCGGCTGCTGGACTCGCGGTGACCCACCGGCGCTATCGGGTGTATGTGCTGCTGGCGGTCGTGGCGGGGGTTGCTGCGGGCCTGTGCTGGTCCGGTGTGACGACCCTGGCCGATGTGCCGCCGATCACCGATGGTGAACCCGCCACGGTCTCAGTGGTCTACCACCCGCCGCTGATGGTCCTGGCCTGGTTGTTGGCGACGACGGCGGGGGTGCTGGCGGTGCTGGGAGTGGCCGGGCTGCGCCGCCGCCGGGAAAGACCTCTTGATACATATACCCCCTAGGGGTATATTTGAGGGATGACGACGACTGATCTGCAACTGACCGGAATGAGTTGCGCGTCCTGCGCGGCCAAGGTCGAGCGCACCCTGAACAGGCTTGACGGTGTCGCGGCCTCGGTGAACTTCGCCGTGGAGCGGGCTCATATCGAGCACGGCCCGGATATCAGCGCCGATGATCTGCTGAACGCCGTGGAATCCACCGGGTATCACGCTGCGGTGATCGACTCGGCGGGCCGAGCGCGGTCCGGGGGGCACGACGACCACCTCAACCATGACGTCCCGGCCGCGCAGTTGCTGCCCCGGCTGATCGGCTCGGCGGTGCTCGCGATCCCGGTCGTACTGCTGTCGATGGTGATGGCCTGGCAGTTTCCGGGATGGCAGTGGTTGGCGCTGGCTCTGACCACGCCCATCGTGGTCTGGGGCGGATATCCGTTTCACCGGGCCGCGCTGAACAGCGCCCGGCATGGCTCCTCGACGATGGACACCCTGGTGTCGCTGGGCACGCTGGCCGCGTATCTGTGGTCTGCGGCCGTGCTGGTCGCCGGTGTCGGATCCCATGTGTACTTCGAGGTCGCCGCGGCGGTGACCGTCTTCCTCCTGGTGGGGCGCTATGCGGAGACCAAGGCCAAGCGCTCGGCCGGTTCGGCGTTACGGGCGCTGCTGTCTCTGGGCGTCAAGGACGCGACCGTCCTGCGGGACGGCGAGGAGGTCCGGATTCCTGCTGCCGCGCTGTCGGTGGGCGATGTGATCGTGGTGCGGCCGGGGGAGCGGGTTGCCACCGACGGGGTCGTGCTGGACGGTTTCTCCGCCCTGGACACGTCGGCGATGACCGGCGAGTCGGTGCCGGCCGACGTTCGAGCGGGCGATCCGGTCCTCGGCGGGGCGGTCAACACCTACGGCCGGATCCTCGTGCGGGCCGCCAGGGTGGGTGCTGACACCCAGTTGGCGCGGATGGCCCGAATGGTCGCCGACGCCCAGGGCGGTAAGGCCGCCATCCAGCGCTTGGCGGACCGGGTATCGGCGGTTTTCGTGCCGGTCGTCCTGGTGATCGCGGCGGTCACCCTGGCGGGATGGCTGCTGAGCGGGCACTCGGTCGTGTCGGCCTTCACCGCGGCCGTCGCCGTCCTGATCATCGCCTGCCCGTGTGCGCTGGGACTGGCCACACCGACGGCGATCCTGGTCGGCACCGGCCGTGGGGCCCAGCTCGGGGTGCTGATCAAGGAACCTCGGGTACTCGAGACGGTCAGCGGTATCGACACCGTCGTGCTGGACAAGACCGGCACCGTGACGACCGGGGTGATGAGGGTGTCGGAGGTGGAAGCGGCCGCGGGTGAGGACGCCGACGCCGTGCTGGCTCGGGCTGCCGCCGTCGAGGTGGCCTCCGAACATCCGGTGGCGGGCGCGATCGTCGCCGCGGCCCGTGGTCGCGGGTTGACCGTGGCCCCCGTCGCCGAGTTCGCCAACGATCCCGGCACCGGGGTGAGCGGCGTCGTCGAGGGTATGGCCGTCCAGGTGGCAAGGGCATCCGACAGCGACGGGCGAACCAGCGTCGCGGTCAGCTGGTCGAGCCGCGAGCGTGGGGTGATCAGGCTGGTGGACACCGTCAAGCCGGCTAGCGCGGAGGCAATTGCCGAGCTGAAGTCCATGGGCATCACTCCGATGTTGCTCACCGGTGACAACCGGGCGGTCGCAGACCGGGTGGCCGCCGAGGTGGGTATCGCGGCTGCGGATGTGATCGCCGGGGTGCTGCCGTCGGAGAAAGCCGATGCGGTGGCCCGGCTACAGGCGGGTGGCAGACGGGTCGCGATGGTCGGCGACGGGGTGAACGACTCGGTTGCCCTGGCTACCGCCGATATCGGGATGGCGATGGGCACCGGGACCGATGCTGCGATCGAGGCCGGGGACATCACCCTGGTACGCGGCGATCTGCGAACGGTCCCGACTGCGCTGCGGCTCTCGTCGCGGACGCTGCGGACGATCAAACAGAACCTGTTCTGGGCCTTCGGGTACAACGCCGCGGCCATCCCGCTGGCGGCGCTGGGGCTGCTCAACCCGATGATCGCCGGCGCGGCGATGGCGCTGTCCTCGGTGCTGGTGGTGGGTAACAGCCTCCGGCTCAAGCGGTTCCGCTGAACTACGCTCCGGCCCCGCCCCGCAGTCACACCCGCCCCAGGTTCCCGGGGGTACCCGCTTTTGCCCACCTCTGAGCGACAAGTTCCGATGCGCCCGGGCCGAATCTGCGCCGGCGCCGCCGTTGTCGCTCAGAGGTGGGCAAAGCACACTTACCTGGACAGGCCACCAAACCCGGACAGCGGCCCGGCGGAGCGGTTCGCCGGCGGGAGGGTGTCATTGCTGACGGCCGCGGTGGGTGCGCGGCCGGCAATCTGAAACACTGACGCCCATGGCTGAGCCCGCCCGGACGCCGAACAGCACCGCCACCACACCCGAGGCCGCGCCGCTGGGCCCCGATTCGCTGGTGTGGAGGTATTTCGGTGACCGGCGGATCGCGCTGATCGGACCGCGGCCGGCGGTGCTGCAGAATATGCTCGCCGAACTCGGCCAGGGCGTCGTGGACCACTCGGTGTTCTTCGCCGACACCGCCGCCCGGATCCGGCGTTCACTGCCCCCGATCTACCGGACGGTCTACGGCAGCGACGACGATAACGCCGGTCCGCAGGTGCGCCGATTCCACACCGATATCAAGGGCGAGCTGCCGGCGGAGTACGGCGGCGGCCGTTATCACGCCCTCGATCCCGAGACCTACTTCTGGGCGCACGCCACGTTCTTCGATCAGGTGCTGTACTTCACCGACACCTTCGTCAAGAAGCTCACCCGCGCCGAGAAGGAACAGATGTACGCCGAGTCCAAAACCTGGTACCGGCGCTATGGGGTCAGTGACCGGCCGATGCCGGCGGATTACGCCGCGTTCGAGCGGTACTGGGATCACATGATCAACGATGTGCTGGTCGCCCACCGCAGCGCCCAGTACGGCATCGGCTACGTCACCAAGGGTTTCCCGCGACCCAAAGGTGTCTCACCGCTGGTCTGGAGACTGGTGGCCCCGGTGTTCAACCCGCTGGCCGCCTTCCTCACCACCGGCGGTATGCCACCTCCGACCCGGGCCATCCTCGGGCTGCCCTGGGATGACCGCCGCGAGCGGCGCTATCAGCGGTTCGCCGCCGTATGCCGCAGCCGCACGGCGAACTGGCTGTGGGAGCGGGTGCCGATGAAGTACCGCTACGTCCCCTACGCCAGGGAGGGGTTCGCCCGGTACACCTGACGGGGCAGAACCGACGGCTGATTGCGCCGCGCACCGACCGCCGAGCAGAATCCGGGACATGGCCTATCTGAAACCCCCGTGGTTCACCGTCAAGATCTTCAACAGGATCGCCATGTCCACCGGAATCTCCGGAACCGAGACACTCACCCTCACCGGCCGGAGCACCGGACGGTCGCGACGGATTCCGGTGATCAGCGTCGAGGTCGACGGTAGCCGCTACCTGGTATCGACCCGGGGTGAATCGCAATGGGTGAAGAATCTGCGCGCACACCCCGAAGTCAGCCTCGGCGGCCGCGGGGCACAGACACGTTTCACCGCTGCCGAAATCCCTCCGGCGAACAGGGCGCCGGTCCTGCAGGCCTACCGGAAGAAGGCCGGGAAGACCGTGGAGGGCTATTTCACCAGCCTGCCGGAGGCCGCCGACCATCCGGTGTTCAAGTTGGTACCGGCCGGAAAATAGAACCCCCGGGCCGGTCGCGGCCGGCGCGAATTCGGTCAGAACCGTTACATACCGCCACGCCGATGAAAGGTTGAACCCGGCGGCTGAGACACTGGAAGTCATGAGCAGCACCGAACAGGCGGCGCCCACGACCGCCTCGGCCAGACTGTTCGCCGAGGCCTGTGCGGTGATCCCCGGCGGGGTGAACTCACCGGTGCGGGCGTTCAACTCCGTCGGCGGCACCCCGCGCTATATGACTTCGGCGAAGGGCTGCCGACTGACCGACGCCGACGGCAACACCTATGTCGATTTGATCTGCTCGTGGGGGCCGATGATCCTCGGTCACGCCCACCCGGCGGTCGTCGAGGCGGTCCGGCGCGCCGCGGCCGACGGGCTGTCCTTCGGAGCCCCCACCCCCGGTGAGACGGAGCTGGCCGCCGAGATCGTCGCGCGGGTGAAACCGGTGCAACGGGTCCGGCTGGTCAACTCCGGCACCGAAGCCACCATGAGTGCGGTGCGCCTGGCCCGGGGCTTCACCGGCCGGGCGAAGGTCGTCAAATTCTCCGGCTGCTACCACGGCCATGTCGACGCCCTGCTGGCCGACGCCGGATCCGGGGTGGCGACGCTTGGCCTGCCGTCCTCACCCGGTGTCACCGGTGCGACCGCCGCCGACACAATCGTGTTGCCGTACAACGATCTCGCCGCCGTCGATGAGACCTTCGCCCGGTTCGGCGACGAGATCGCCGCGGTGATCACCGAAGCCGCGCCCGGGAATATGGGTGCGGTCGCCCCGCTGCCGGGCTTCAACGCCGGACTGCGCCGGATCACCGCCGAGCACGGGGCGTTACTGATCGTCGACGAGGTGATGACCGGGTTCCGGATCAGCCGGTCCGGCTGGTACGGAGTCGACCCCGTCGATGCCGACCTGTTCACCTTCGGGAAGGTGATGAGCGGCGGGCTGCCGGCCGCGGCCTTCGGTGGCCGCACCGACGTCATGGACCGCCTCGCTCCGCAGGGGCCGGTGTACCAGGCCGGCACCCTCTCCGGTAACCCGGTGGCGGTCGCCGCCGGCCTGGCCACCCTCCGGCACGCCGACGACGCGGTGTACGCAGCCCTGGACGCGGCCGCCGACCGGCTGGCCGGGCTGCTGGCCGACGCGCTGAACGCCGCCGGGGTGGCGCACCGGGTCGCCCGGGCCGGCAATTTCCTGTCGGTGTTCTTCACCGAGAAGCCGGTCACCGACTTCGCCTCGGCGAGGGCCAGCGAGACCTTCCGATTCCCGCCGTTCTTCCACGCGCTTCTGGACGCCGGTGTCTACGCCCCGCCCAGCGCCTTCGAGGCATGGTTCGTTTCGGCGGCCCTCGATGACGACGCCTTCGGCCGGATTGCCGCGGCCCTGCCCGCCGCGGCCCGCGCCGCCGCGCAGGCGAGCCGGTCATGACCGATCCGGGCCGAACCGGCGGACGGGCACCCGGCGACCGGACCGTCGTGCACGTCATGCGGCACGGCGAGGTGCACAACCCCGAGGGGGTGCTTTACGGCCGGCTGCCGGACTACCACCTGTCCGAACGCGGCCGCGCCCAGGCTGCGGCGGTCGCCGACTGGCTTGCGCGGCTCGACATCGTCCATGTCGTTGCCTCCCCCCTCGAACGGGCCCAGGAGACGGCCGCGCCGATCGCCGCGGCACACGGCCTGCCGGTCGACGTCGACGAGTCACTCATCGAGTCCCACAATGTCTTTCAGGGTCAACGGGTCTCGCCCGGCGATGGCGCTCTGCGCGACCCGCGGAATTGGTGGCATCTGCGCAACCCGCGGTCACCGTCCTGGGGTGAGCCGTATCGCGAGATCGCCGAGCGGATGCGCGCCGCGCTACGCCGGGCGCAACTTCGGGCGGCCGGCCACGAGGCGGTGTGCGTCAGTCATCAGCTTCCCGTCGAGACGTTGCGCCGGTCGATGAACTCCCAACCGCTGCACCATTTCCCGACCAAGAGAATGTGCAACCTTGCCTCGGTGACATCGTTCTACTTCCACGGTGGGGATTACGTCGGCTGGGGATACGCGGAGCTCGCCGGCCGGTGAAGCGGCTGCTGGTCACCGTCGTCCTGGCGGCCGCTACCGTCCTGTCGGGCTGTGCGACCGGCGATGATGCCGTCGCCCAGGGCGGCACCTTCGAGTTCGTCGCACCCGGAGGCAAAACCGATATCAGCTATGACCCGCCGGCTTCCCGGGGCAGCCCGGGGCCGCTGTCCGGGCCCGATCTGATGGACACCGACCGGATGATCTCGCTTGACGATTTCACCGGAAAGGTGGTGGTGATCAACTTCTGGGGCCAGTGGTGCGGGCCGTGCCGCGCCGAGATCACCGAGTTGCAGAAGGTCTACGACGCCACCCGCGATCAGGGGGTGGCGTTCCTGGGAATCGACGTCCGCGACAACGATATTGAGGCACCGCGGGATTTCGTCACCGACCGCGGTATCACCTTCCCCTCGATCTACGATCCGGCCATGCGCACCATGATCGCCTTCGGCGGCCGGTATCCGGCCACGGTGATCCCCTCCACCGTCGTGCTCGACCGCGAACACCGGGTGGCGGCGGTTTACCTGCGGGAACTGCTGGCCGAGGATCTGCTTCCGACGGTGGAACGCCTGGCCGCCGAGCCGGATCCGGGGACATCGTGACCGGCTTGGCCGAGACCGCCGCGGCCGGACCTCTGCTACTGGCGCTGGGCCTGTGCGTCCTGGCCGGTCTGGTGTCGTTCGCCTCGCCCTGCGTGGTACCGCTGGTGCCCGGCTACCTGTCCTACCTGGCGACGGTGGTCGGTGTTGATGACACCGGGGCGGCGTCGCGGCGCTGGCGGGTCGTCGGTTCGGCGCTACTGTTCGTCGCCGGATTCACCGCGGTGTTCGTACTCGGCACCGTCGCCGTGCTCGGTATGACCACCACCCTGATCACCAACCAGCTCGTCCTGCAACGTATCGGTGGTGTGGTCACCATCGTCATGGGGCTGGTGTTCATCGGTTTCATCCCCGCTCTGCAGCGTCAGGTCCGGTTCTCTCCACGGCTGCTGGCCGGACTGGCCGGCGCCCCCCTGCTGGGCGCGGTGTTCGCGCTCGGCTGGACCCCCTGCCTGGGCCCGACGCTGACCGGAGTCATCGCCGTGGCGTCGGCCACCGACGGGGCCAGCGTGGCGCGCGGGGTGGTTCTGGTGATCGCCTACTGCCTCGGGCTGGGCGTGCCGTTCGTCCTGCTGGCGCTCGGATCCGGCTGGGCGGTGGGCGCATTGGGCTGGCTGCGCCGCCATACCCGGGCCATCCAGGTGTTCGGCGGGATCCTGCTGATCGGCGTTGGGATCGCACTGCTGACGGGCTTGTGGAACGAGTTCGTCTCCTGGGTGCGCGACAGCATGGTCAGCGATGTGAGGCTACCGATATGACCGCCGCCTCGCGGCTGCTACTGAAGGGCTGGCGGTCGCTGACCTCGATGGGCACCGCGCTGGTGCTGCTGTTTCTGCTCGCGCTGGGTGCGGTGCCCGGTGCCCTGCTTCCGCAGCGCAGCCTCAACGAGTCCAAGGTGCGGCAATACCTGGGCCAGCATCCGACCCTCGGACCGTGGCTGGACCGGCTGCAGCTGTTCGATGTGTTCTCCAGCTTCTGGTTCACCGCCATCTACGTGCTGCTGTTCGTCTCGCTGGTGGGCTGTTTGACTCCGCGCATCTTGGAACACCTGCGCAGTCTGCGGGCCACCCCGGTGCCCGTCCCGCGTAACCTCAGCCGGCTACCCAAACATGCCGAAGCAGTGGTCGGCGGTTCAGCCGAACTCGTCGCCGCCCGGGTCACGGAGCAGCTACGCGGCTGGCGGCGGGTCAGCCGCACCGACGGCGGGGTCATCGAGATATCGGCGGAGAAGGGCTATCTGCGCGAGTTCGGCAATATCGTCTTCCACTTCTCCCTGCTGGGCCTGCTGGCCGCCGTCGCGGTGGGCAAGCTGTTCGGGTACGAGGGCAATGTCATCGTCATCGCCAACGGCGGACCGGGATTCTGCTCGGCATCGCCGGCGGCCTACGACTCGTTCCGGGCCGGAAACAACGTCGACGGCACCGGGCTGTACCCGATGTGCATCCGGGTCAAGGATTTCCAGGCCAGCTATCTGCCGACGGGCCAGGCCACGAAATTCGCCTCGAATATCGACTATCAGGCCGGAACGGATCTGCAGACCGGGACCTGGCGGACCTACCGCCTGGAGGTCAACCATCCGCTGCGGGTCGGCGGTGACCGGGTTTACCTGCAGGGCCACGGCTATGCCCCGACCTTCACCGTGCTGTTCCCGAATGGCCAGGAACGTACCCAAACCCTGCAGTTCCAGCCGGATGACCCGCAGAATCTGCTGTCCTCCGGCACCATGCGCTTCGACCCGCCGGCGGGTCTGTACTCCGCCGACGAACGGCGTAAGCATCAGATCGCCATCACCGGCCTGTTCGCCCCCACCCAGCAGATGGACGGCAAACTGCTCTCGTCGCGATTCCCCGCGATGGACGATCCCGCCGTCGCGATCGACATCTACCGCGGCGATGCCGGACTGGACACCGGCCGGCCGCAGTCGCTGTTCTCCCTCGACCATCGGCTCATCGAGCAGAAACGTCTGACGAAACTCGAACGGGTCAATCTCAATCTCGGCCAGGAGACGAGGTTGGACGACGGCACCGTGGTGCGCTTCGACGGCGCCACCCCGTTCGTCAACCTGCAGGTGTCACATGACCCGGGACAGCTGTGGGTGCTGGTGTCCTCGATGACGATGATGGCCGGTCTGATGGTGTCGCTGATCGTGCGCCGGCGCCGGGTGTGGGTACGCATAACCCCGCCGGGGAGCGACTCGGGGATAGGACCCGGCGGGCAGGAGCGCAGCGACTCGGGGATAGGACCCGGCGGGCAGGAGCGCAGCGACTCGGGGATAGGACCCGGGCCGGGTACGGTGAAAGTCGAGCTGGGCGGGCTCGCACGTACCGACAATTCCGGGTGGGGCGGCGAGTTCGACAAGCTCCGCCGGCGGTTCCTGACGGAGGCTTCATGAATACCGATATCGACCTCGACCTGTCCCGGTACTCGGACTGGGCGTTCACCGGATCGGTGCTCGTCCTGGTGCTGGCCATGCTGCTACTCGCCGTCGAGTTGGCCTCCAGCCGGGTCCGCCGGGTCGAGGAGCGCCAGCTCGTCGCGGCCGGTCCGGTGATCGCGGACAGCGCCGCCGATCGCCCCGGCGTCGTGGTGGACACACCGGCGATACCGCTGTCCGAACGGGCCGGTAAGGCCGGACTGAGCCTGGTCTACCTCGGCACCGGGCTGCTGTTCGCCTGCATCGTGTTACGCGGACTGGCCACCTCGCGGGCGCCGTGGGGCAACATGTACGAGTTCATCAACCTGACCAGCTTCTGCGGTCTGGTCGCCGCCGCGGTGGTGCTGCGCAAAACGCAGTACCGCGCGCTGTGGGTATTCGTCCTGGTGCCGGTGCTGATCCTGCTCACGGTTTCGGGTAAGTGGCTCTACACCCACGCCGCACCGGTGATGCCGGCGCTGCAGTCCTACTGGCTGCCCATCCACGTCTCGGTGGTCAGCCTCGGGTCCGGGGTTTTCCTGGTCGCCGGTGTGGCCAGTCTGTTGTTCCTGCTGAAGATGTCGAAGTTCGGTGCCCCGGACGCCCACGGTGCCCTGGCCAGGATCACCTCCCGGCTTCCCGACGCCCAGACCCTGGACCGGATCGCCTACCGCACCACCATTTTCGCCTTCCCGGTATTCGGCTTCGGCGTGATCTTCGGCGCCATCTGGGCCGAGGAGGCCTGGGGCCGGTACTGGGGCTGGGATCCCAAGGAGACGGTGTCGTTCATCGCCTGGGTGATCTACGCGGCGTATCTGCACGCCCGGTCAACGGCGGGCTGGCGGGACAGGAAAGCGGCGTGGATCAACGTCGCCGGATTGGCCGCGATGGTCTTCAACCTTTTCTTCATCAACCTGGTAACCGTCGGGTTGCACTCCTACGCCGGCGTCTGAGCCGCCGGAATCCGATCGGACCCGCCGGGCACCGCGATCAACGGGGTTCGTTGTCGCCGCGGCCGAGTTTCCACAGGAAATCCGGGTCGTCGTCAGGGCCGATGACCCGGGTGGTGGGCCGCTCGTTATTCGCCCGGACAAGCCGGAAGACGATATAGCCGATAGCCACCAGAACCAGGATGAGCAGCAGGTAATGCACGCGGAAAACCTCCTTGGTCCGAATATACGCGCGTCGGTAGTCTTGGTGCCGTGACGGATAACCAGACCACCGGTGCCGGCGGCCGGATGATGCGTGATGTCGCGGTGTACACGCTGGCGCGGTTGCTGCTCGTCGGCGCCCTCACCGCGGTCATCATCGGTGTGGCGCGGCTGATCGGCGTCGAGATTCCGGTCGTGGTCGCCATGCTGTTCGCCATCGTGATATCCCTGCCGGTCGGGATATGGCTGCTGGGTCCGTTGCGCCGGCGCGCCACCGCCGGTATCGCCGACGTCGATGAACAACGCCGCCGGGACCGAGCGGAACTGCAGGCCAGGTTGCGCGGTGACCGCGCCGGCGAGCCCGGGAACACACCCCCGGACTCGTCCGGCGACTCCGGGTAGCAGGGGCTCAGGCAGCCAGTCCCAGGGCGGCCGACACCGCGATCGCCCACACCAGCAGGGTCAGACCGGTATCACGCAGCACCGGGATCAGCTGCCGTCCGGTCTGAGCGCTGCGCACCGGTGCCACGGCCCGCAGCCCGATCGGAACGGCGATCAACCCGGCCGCGCACCACGGCGTGGCCGCCATCAGGACCACGGTGAGCACGGCCGGGACAGCCAGTAGGCCCTGGTAGAGCACCCGGGTCCGGGTGTCGCCGAGCCGGACCGCGAGTGTCATCTTGCCCGCCACCCGGTCGGTCGGAATATCCCGGAGATTATTGGCCACCAGCACCGCCGAGGACATCGCGCCCACGGCGACGGCCAGTGTCAGACCGGTCCAGTCCACCCGCAGTGCCTGGGTGAACTGCGTGCCGAGCACCGCCACCAGTCCGAAGAACACGAACACCGCGATCTCACCGAGGCCGGCGTAGCCGTACGGTTTCGCGCCGCCGGTGTACAGCCAGGCGCCGGCGATACACACCGCGCCGACGGCGATCAGCCACGGTGCGCTCACCAGAGCCAGCGCCAGTCCGGCGACCGCACCGAGGGTCAGGCTGAGCACCGCGGCGGTACGCACCGAGCGCGGTGCGGCGAGTTTGGCGCCCACCAGCCGCACCGGCCCGGCTCGCTCGTCGTCGGTGCCGCGGATACCGTCGGAGTAGTCGTTGGCGTAGTTCACCCCGATGATCAGAGCAACCGAGACCGCCAGCGCCAGAAGCGCTTTCCACCACACCGCCGAGTGCAGCCAGGCGGCGGCACCGGTACCGGCGATCACCGGGGCGATGGCGTTGGGCAGCGTGCGCGGCCGGGCGCCCGCGACCCACTGCGCAAAGGTGGCCATCAGCCCATCGTCGCACGGAGCCTCAACCGGCCAGCGAGACCACCAGGTTCAGGGTGATCGCGATGATGATCGCGCCCAGGAAAAAGGACAGCAGCGCCTGTGACAACACCGTGCGACGCACCTCGGTGCTGGTGATCTCGGTGTCGGATACCTGGTAGGTCATCCCCACGGTGAACGCCAGGTAGGCGAAGTCGTGATAGGCCGGCCGCAGTCCGTCCTGATGGAAGTCGATCGGCGGGGTTGGCGTCCCGTAATACAGCCGCGCATAGCGCAGCATGAAGAAGGTGTGGATGGTGAACCAGGACGCCGCGACGCTGAGGACGCCCACCGCCGCGGCGGTGAGATCGTGGTTGGTCTTACCGCCCAGCAGGTATCCGACCCCGACCAGGCTGGCCAGGCTGGCGGTCAGCACGGACAGGTGCGCGACCTGGCTGCTGGAACCCCAGTCGCCGGCGTGCTGGCCGGTCTGCTCGCCGTCCATCCCGCGCAGCAGCGACCAGGACCAGCCCAGGAATACCGTCGCGCCCGCGATCCACCCGATCGGCGGTGCATACGCCCAGCCCAACGCGTGGCGCGCGAGAATTGCCGCCGTCAGTCCGACCACGACCGCGATCCCCAACCGGAGCAGTGGGGAGCGTGCGGACACGAAGAGCAGTGAACCATCCGGGCACAATGAGAACTGTGATCGGGGTCATCGGCGGTAGTGGTTTCTACAGCTTCTTCGGAGCGGACGCGCACAGTGTGGCGGTCCAGACCCCGTACGGAGACCCGAGCGCACCGATCACCATCGGCCGGGTGGGGGCTCACGAGGTGGCGTTCGTGCCCCGGCACGGGCTCAGCCACGAGTTCTCACCGCATACCGTGCCCTACCGGGCCAATATGTGGGCCCTGCGGGCACTGGGGGTCCGGCGGGTTTTCGGGCCGTGTGCGGTGGGCAGCCTCACCGCGGATCTCGGGCCGGGCGCCGTCGTCGTCCCCGACCAGTTGGTCGACCGCACTCGCGGCCGCCCGGACACCTATTTCGACTCCGGCGGTATCCACATCGAGTTCGCCGACCCGTACTGCCCGGCCTTACGTGCGGCGGTCACCGGTCTGCCCGGTGCGGGCGACGGCGGCACCATGGTGGTCGTTCAGGGTCCGCGCTTCTCCACCCGCGCGGAGAGCCAATGGTTCGCCCGGCAGGGGTTCACCCTGGTGAACATGACCGGCTACCCCGAGGCCGCACTCGCCCGGGAGCTGGAAATGTGTTACGCGGCAATAGCGTTGGTCACCGATGTGGACGCCGGTGTGGATATCGGCAGCGGGGTCCGGGCGGTCGATGTGTTCGCCGAGTTCGAGCGCAACATCGGACCGTTCAAGGAACTGGTGCGCCGGGCCATCGACCGGGTGAGCTCCGAGCGGGTGTGCACCCACTGTCTGGCGCATGAGGGTGTCGAGCTTCCTTTCGACCTGCCCTGAACGCCGGTCGCGGGCGCTGACCATACTGGGAGGGTGAAGACACCGATCTGCGACCAGTACGGCATCGAGTTCCCCCTGTTCGCCTTCAGTCACTGCCGCGACGTCGTCGCGGCGGTGACCAACGCCGGCGGCCTCGGTGTTCTGGGGGGTGTCGCCTTCCGGCCCGATCAGCTCGAACAGGAACTGTGCTGGATCGATGATCACGTGGACGGCAAACCCTACGGTGTCGACATCATCGTGCCCGCCAAGTACGAGGGCAAGGGTGAGGGCCTGACCAAGGACCAACTCGCCGACCGCATCCCCGGCGAGCATCGCGCCTTCATCAACGAACTGCTCGCGGCCCACGATATCGAGGTCGAGGAACTTCGGGTCGCCTCGTCGGCGCTATCCGGGGACACCGGGCAGAGCCTGCTGGAGGTGTCGTTGAACCACCCGATCAGGCTGATGGCCAACGCGCTGGGCGTGCCGCCGGATTACATGATCGAGGCCGGTAAAGAGCGCGGTATCCCGGTGGCCGCCCTGGTCGGCGCCCGGGAGCACGCCATCAAGCAGGTCCATGCCGGCGTCGACCTCATCATCGCTCAGGGAACCGAAGCCGGTGGGCACTGCGGTGAGGTTTCCACCCTGGTCCTCATCCCGGAAGTGCTGGAGGCGATTGCGACGGTCCCCGGCGGCAAGGATGTGCCGGTGCTGGCGGCCGGCGGTATCGTCACCGGCCGGCAGATGGCCGCGTGTGTGGCGATGGGTGCGGCCGGGGCGTGGACCGGGTCGGTGTGGTTGACCACGGACGAGGCCGAGACCGCGCCGCACACCAAGCAGAAGATGCTGACCGCGTCATCGCGGGACACCGTCCGGTCGGCCGGCCGGACCGGCAAGCCGTCACGGCAGTTGCGTTCGGACTGGACCGACGCCTGGGCGCCTAACCCGGCCGGCCGTCAACCGCTGCCGCTGCCCCTGCAGGCCATGGTGGCCGAACCGGCGCTGCGCCGGATCGACAAACTGGCCGAGACCGGCCATCCCGGCGCGCAGGCCCTGTCGACCTACTTCGTCGGCCAGGGAGTCGGCCTGATGAACAAGATCAAACCCGCCCGCGAGGTGGTGCTGGAGTTCATCGAGGACTATGTCGCCGCGGCTGAACGGCTGTTCGGCACGCTCGAGGATTAGCCCGCCGCCAACGGCAGTCGCACCTCGAAGCGGGCGCCGCGATCCAGGTTGTACGCCGAGAGGCTGCCCCGGTGCGCCCGCACCAGCCCCGCCGCGATCGCCAGGCCCAGGCCCGATCCGCTGGGCAGTGATGAATCGTCGCGCGGTACCCGGTGATTCGACCCGCGGTAGGCGATATCGAATACCCGCGGCAGGTCCTCGGCGTCGATCCCGACACCGGTATCGTCCACCCGCGCCCAGGCGCCGTCCCGGTCCGCGCCCACCGATAACGTGACGGTACCGCCGGCCGGGGTGTGCGCTATCGCGTTGGCCACCAGGTTGGACAGCACCCGGACCAGGGCCCGGTCGCTGCCGATCACCCGTACCGGCTGCCCGGGAAGGTTCACTGTCAAGGCCACCCCGGAGCGTTCTGCGGCGATCCGGTGGGTGCTCAGCACATCGTCGACGACCTCGTCGAGAGCCACCTGCTCATAGGGCGCGGTCACCGCTCCGGCGTTGATCTTCGCCATCTCGAACAGGTCATCGACCATCTCCGAGAGCCGGATGCTCTCCTGCTCGATGTTCTTGGCCTGCACCCGCACTTCGTCATCGCTGACCACCCCGTCGGCGATCGCCTCCGAGAGCGCCCGGATACCGGCCAGCGGTGTTCGCAGATCATGGCTGACGAAGGCGACCAGCTGGCGGCGGGATTGTTCGGCCGCCTGCTCGGCATCCTGGATCTCCTGCTCCCACACCGTCCGCCGCGCCAGATAACGGGCCAGCATCACGGCGGCCGGAAGGGTCACCACCGCCACCACCGCCAGCACCACGGCGATACTGCCCAGCGTGCCGTCGGTCATGAAACCGCTGGAACCGAACACTCCGGCAAATGTGGCCAGGGTGGGTATCAGCACCAGCGCCACCATGCTCACGGTGATCGACCACGATCGCGCCAGCCGGATGACGACGACACCGATCAAGACGACCGGTAACGAAAACCCCAGCGCCAGTAAAGCGATCTCGGTCAGGCTATACGAGGCCACGGTCATCGCCGGCGGCTTCCCCACGCCAGAGGTAGCCACGGCCCCACACCGTCTGGACGCGATGGTGGTCGCCGAGTTTGGACCGCAGTCTCTTGACGTGGACCGTGACCGTCGACAAATCGCCGAAATCCCAGTGCCACACCTGTTTGAGCAGTTCCTCGCGGGAGAACACGGTGTCGGTGTGGGTCAGGAAGAACATCAGCAGGTCGAACTCGCGGTTGGTCAGACCGACCGGTTCCCCGGCCACGGTGACTGACCGCGACGCGGTGGCCACGGTCAGTGCGCCGACCGAGATCTCCATCGGGACGCTCGTCGGGGTGGCCGGAGCCCGGCGCAGCACCGACCGCACCCGCAGTGCGAGTTCCTTCGGGCTGAACGGTTTGGTCAGGTAGTCGTCGGCACCGGCCTCGAGACCGGCGATCCGGTCGTCCTCCTCGCTCAGGGCTGTCAGCAGAATCACCGGTACGGCGTAGCTGCCCCCCTGACGCAGGGAGCGGCACAGCGAAAGGCCATTGGGCCCGGGCATCATCACATCGAGCACCGCGACGTCGATGCGTTCGGTGCCCAACACCCGCAGGGCCTCGTTACCGTCCCCGGCGATACACACCTCGAGGCCGTCGCGTTCGAGGTAGCGGCGCACGACATCGCGCACGACGGCATCATCGTCGGCGATCAGAACTCGGGCCGGCATGGTCTGCAGCCTAGCCCCGGCGCTCCGGAAACTTCGCTGTCGTCACCCTTTCGTAAGGGCCCGGGGAGTCAGGGCCGGGGGAGGTCGCGGGGCCGGGTACCGGCTCATCCGAACCGGGCCCGCAGCGCTTGACGGTCGAGTTTGCCGATCCCGCGCCGGGGCAGTTCCTCGACGATATGCAGTTCGCGGGGCGCGGCGGTGCCGTCGAGCGACTGCCCGACGAATTCCCGCAACTCGGCCAGTGTCGGGGCGGTACCGGGGGTGGCGACCACCGCGGCCACCACCCGCTCACCGAATCGGTCATCGGCCACGCCGAAAACCGCGCACTCGGCCACCCCACGGTGCCGCAGCAACACGGCCTCGACGGGGCCGGGCAGCACCGTCAGCCCGCCGCTGCTGATCGCCTCGTCGGCCCGGCCCAGGATTTCAAGTCGGCCGGAATCGTCGAGGCGGCCGAGATCATCGGTGTGAAACCACCCCGGCTCGCCGAACGGGTCCGGTTCCGGCGGGTTCCGGTAGCCGGTGGCAAGGGTGGCGCCACCGATGGCGACGGTGCCAACGCCCCCGGTGTCGCCGGAGGCGGCGGAGGTGTCGACACGTACCCGCACCCCGTTCAGCGCCAGCCCGTCGTAGACGCAGCCGCCGGCGGTTTCGCTGGAGCCGTAGCTGCGCACCACGGTGATCCCCGCGGCGGCGGCGCCGTCGAGCACCGGTCGTGGCGCCGGGCCCCCGCCGAGAAGTACCGCGTCAATATCCGCCATTGCCTCGGCGGCGGCCGGGTCGGCCAGAACCTTCGCCAGTTGATTGGCCACCAGCGCGGTGTACCGCCGTCCGGAGCCCAACCCCGCGATGGCGTTCGGTATTTCGGAGGTGTCGAAACCCCGGGAAATATCCAGTTCCACCGGCACCGTCCCGGCGAGCAGGCTGCGCACCAGGACCTGGAGACCGGCGATGTGATGGGCCGGCAGGCCCAGCAGCCAGGTGCCCGGCCCGCCGAGACGGTCGTGGCAAGCCGACGCGCTGGCGATCAGCGCGGCCGGGGTCAGCATGGCGCCCTTGGGTGTTGCGGTGGTGCCGGAGGTGGGGACCACCAGAGCGATATCGTCGTCGATCTCCTCACCGATTCGCAGCGCGCTGGCCAGTCGCTGACGGGTCGGCAGATCATCGGCGGGAACCGGGACGAGGGGGGCGGCGCGCCCGTCGAGCACCCCCCGCAGGGCGGCGAGCAGCGAGAGCGCCGAGGGACACGGCGGGATGGTGAGCGCGCGCAGAGTGGCTATCCGGTGGCCTCGCCGTCACGCGGATCGTCCAGGGGCCAGCCGTGCGCGGCCAGTTTCGTCCGCACCCGTTCGATATCGGCCGGGGCGGGCAGTTGATCGGTGATCCTGACGATCTCGGATCCGATGTCGACGAAGCCGGGATCGGGCAGATGTTTGAGCTGGCGTGCCACCTCGATCACCTCATCGCTGGTGAGGCGGCGGGCCAGCAGCGCCAGGATCGGCAGATAGTCGGTCTCGGGAACCCCGTTCGGGTAGCCGGAGCGCAACCAGGAGACGATGCCGCTGAGGAATCGGTTCACCTGCGCCTCCTCCGACGGGAGCGGTTTCGGACCGTCTTTCGCACTCGGATCTTAGTCGTTCCGACAGCTCTGCACGGTGAGCTAACCGCTTTGGCGCCGTATGGTGGGCGAACCCCGGGCATCGTTACGGTTAACGCCCGATGAATACCTCTGGTTTTTCGGCAAACGCCCAGTTCAGCGTGTGCTGCGAGGTTCGGCGAAATTGGCCGCTGCGCTCTCCCACGCCGCAGAATGTCCGTCATGGGCACTGAGATGGTCATTCTGGTGTTGCTGATCGCCACCGCCCTCGCGTTCGATTTCACCAACGGGTTCCACGACACCGGTAACGCCATGGCGACCTCGATCGCGACCAGGGCGCTCAAACCGAAAACCGCGGTGATTCTGGCCGGCATCCTGAACCTGGTCGGCGCCTTCCTGTCGGTCGAGGTGGCCATCACGGTGACCACCGCGGTGCTGCGGGTCCAGGACACCCGGAGCGGTCAGCTGCTGCCGGGAATCGATCCCTCCACCGGTCTGACGATCATCTTCGCGGGGCTGATCGGCGGCATCCTGTGGAACCTGTTGACCTGGCTGTTCGGCATCCCCTCCAGTTCGTCGCACGCGCTGTTCGGGGGTCTGATCGGGGCTGGGCTGGCGGCGCTGGGACTGGCCGGGGTCAACTGGAGCGGTGTCACGGCGAAGGTGCTGATCCCCGCGGTCGCCGCACCGGTCATCGCCGGCATCGTCGCCGCATGCGGCACCTGGGTGGTCTACCGGGTCACTCGCAAAGTGCTGCCGCGCCGACGTGAGGAAGGGTTTCGCTGGGGTCAGATAGCGACGGCGTCGCTGGTGGCGCTGGCGCACGGCACCAACGACGCGCAGAAGACGATGGGCGTGATCGCGCTCGCGCTGATCACCACCGGGCATCTGACCGGTGATGTGAAAGAAGACGGTCTGCCCGTCTGGATCATCGTCAGTTGTGCGGTGGCCATCGCCCTGGGCACCTACCTCGGAGGCTGGCGGGTGATCCGCACGCTCGGTAAGGGTCTGGTCGAGATCGAGTCGCCGCAGGGGCTGGCCGCCGAGGCCTCCTCGGCGGCGATCATCCTGAGCTCCAGTGCCGCCGGTATGGCGCTGTCCACCACCCACGTCGCCACCGGTTCGATCCTCGGTAGCGGGGTCGGAAAACCCGGTGCGCAGGTGCGGTGGGCGGTGGCCGGCCGGATGGCGGTGGCCTGGTTGATCACCCTGCCGGCGGCGGCGCTGGTCGGCGCGCTGTCGTTCTGGCTGTCGCACAGTGTCAAGGGTTTCACCGGTTCGCAGCTGGCCGGCGATGGCCTGATCTTCCTGATCCTGATCGGACTGTCGCTCTACATGTGGTGGCGGGCGCAGCAGCAGAAGGTCGACAGCAATAACGTCAACGCCGACTGGGACTCCTCGACGAACTCGGTGGTGCCCGCCGAGGTGCGAGAGGCCGGCCGCGACGAGGCCGGTCCAGGGGCGCCGAGAGCCAAGACGGCGGTCTGAAAAGAGCGGAGGGACGGGTTATGCACTATCTGGAAAGTATTCTCACGGTGCTCGCGGTGGGGTTGCTCCTCGGTGCCGGCCTGCCGGCGATCTTCTCGGTCGGCATGCTGGCCTACTCCCACGGTGCCGGTGGTGAGGAGGCAGACCACCTCATCCACACACCGAAGCCGCTGCTGAAGTACTTCGGGATTGCGCTTTTCGTGCTGGTCGCCGTGGTGATCCTCACCGCGGTCGGCTGGATCACCCGCGCGACGATCATGCATCACTTCGGTATCGACCTGTTCCCCATGTTCCCGGCGAAGTGAGGTGGCGATGTCAGCGGAGCAGCGGGACGGTTTCCTGAGCAGTGTCCTCGGCTGGCTCCGCGACGGGTATCCGCACGGTGTGCCGCCGAAGGACTATTTCGCACTGCTGGCACTGTTGATGCGGACGCTGACGGAGGCGGAACTGGTCGAGGCGGCCCGGACCATCCTCCGCCAGGGTGATGTCGACAGCCCGGTGAGCGAGGAGCAGATTCGCGACGCCATCCAACAGGTCACCGAGAAGGAGCCCAATCCCGAGGAGATCCACCAGGTCTCGGCACGGCTGGCCTCGGTGGGCTGGCCGCTGGAGCACGGGCCTCGTTAGGCGGTGTCGGCCCGGCTGTCGCGGCGCAGCGGATGCTTCGGCGGAATCTGCACGAAGATCAGCGTGACCCCGTCCGGGTCGGTGATCTGCAACTCGTGCAGACCCCAGGGTTCCTGACGGGCCGCACGGGTGATCGGCACCCCGCGGCCGGCCAGTTCCTCCTCGGTGGCGTAGACATCGCGCACCTGCAGCCACAGGGCCGCCGAGGTGGTGTGCGGCTCGCCGTGGCCGGCCACCTCGATCAGCGACTGGCCCGCGTAAAAGACTGTGCCACCGGGGTATTCGCGCGCAATGGCCAGACCGAGCGCATCACGGTAGAAGGCGAGACTGAGTGGGTAGTCGGCCGGTCGCAGCAGCATCCGGCTCGCGAGGATCTCCATGGGAACCTGTCTACCCTAGGGTCGCCGCTAGCCGCGGGTGGGTTGCATCCGCTGGTGTTTCAGCAGCGCGTTGAGAACGCCGGGGGCGATGACGTCCAGCGCGCGGGCGCCGACCCCGAAGCGCGGGGCGATGCGTACCGGACGGTGCCGGGCGGCGTCGATCATCCACTGCGCCGCCTCGGCTGTGCTCAGCGCGGGCACCCCCCGGTAGGCCTTGGTCGGGGCGATCATGGGTGTGGAGACCAGCGGGTAGTACAGGGTGGTGGAGTGCACGCCGAAGCGTGCCCACTCGGTGTCGACGACGCGGCTGACCGCGCTCAGCGCCGCCTTGGAGGCGTTGTAGACGCCGAACAGCGGTGACGCCTCGCTGAGGACCCCCCAGGTGGCGACATTGATGATGTGGCCGTCGCCGCGTTCGATCATCCCCGGTGCCAGACCGCGGATCAGCCGCAGTGGGGAGAAGTAGTTCAGCGTCATGGTGCGCTCGACGTCATGCCAGCGATCCAGGGATTCGGCCAGCGGCCGGCGGATCGACCGGCCGGCATTGTTGACCAGGATGTCCACCCCGCCGAAGCGCCGCTCGACGGTGCCGGCGAGCTCATCGACGGCGTCGAGATCGGACAGATCACACGGGATGGCCGCGGCTGTCCCGCCGGCGTCGGCGATCCTTCCGGACAGTTCGTCGAGCAGCTCGGCGCGTCTCGCCACGACGATGACCTCCGCGCCTTCGGCGGCGAACCGTTCGGCCCCCGCCTCCCCGATACCGGAGGAGGCGCCGGTGACCAGCACCCGTTTACCGTGCAGGCCGATCCGGGTCGTGGCGGGCAGACGGCGCGGCGGGCGCATCCCGGTCATGGTGATCGCTTCGGTCAGCCGACGGCGCAGGGGGTTCACGGTTCCTGAGTCTAGGGAGGCTGTCACTCACAGCGGCGCGCCCAGCCCGCGCAGACCGTCGCGCAGACCGGTGGGTCGCTCGCCGGTGGGCAACGGATCCACCAGGACGAAATCACAGCCCAGGTCGCGGGCCGCACCGTCGTTCTCCTCGCTATCGCCGACCATGACGGCATCCGTGGCGTCCACACCCAGCCGGTCCAGGGCGATCTCGAAGATCCGCCGGTCCGGTTTGACCACGCCCACTTCGAACGACAGCACGAAATGGTCGGCTCCGGTCTGTGCGGCGACGAATGCCGGCCTGATGTCGAAGGCGATATTGGACACCACCGCGGTGTGAATACCGCGCTCGCGCAGTGTGTTCAGCACCGCCGCCGCATCCGGGTACGGGGTCCACCACGCCGGATCCACACAACGCTCGTAGAGCGCCACCGCATGCGGGTCGGACAGACCCGTCTCGTACAGCGCGTGCAGATAAGCCTCGCGGTGCAACGCCGGTTCCAGGTCCCGCTGCAGCCAAACCCGGTAGGCCTGTTCGGTCATGGTCCGCCCACCGCCGGTCGGGTGGGTCAACCGTTCCATCAGCTCAGCCTGAACGTGCTGGTCGACGGCCATCCCGTCAAACCAGCGATCATCCTCGTCGAGCCGGAACAGGGTGCCGGAGAAATCGAACAGAACCGCTTTCATCCGACCGCCCGATCGGAATCGGCCCAGAACTGCGCGCGAACCGCCTTCTTGTCCGGTTTGCCCAGGGCGGTCACCGGCACCGATTCCACCACGATCACCTGTTTGGGTGACTGCACCGGACCCTTGCGTTCTTTGACCGCCTCCCGGATCTCGCGCCGCACCGCCTCGACCGATTCGGTGTCGCCCGGATGATCCGGGCGCAGCACGATCACCGCGGTGACCGCTTCACCCCACTTCTCATCGGGTGTGCCGATCACACACACCTGCGCCACCGCCGGATGCTCGGCGACGACATCCTCCACCTCGCGGGGAAAGACGTTGAACCCGCCGGTGACGATCATGTCCTTGACCCGGTCGACGATGTACCAGAACCCGTCGGAATCCTCCCGGGCCATATCGCCGGTGTGCAGCCAGCCCCCGGTGAACGTCGCGGCGGTTTCCTCCGGCCGGTTCCAGTACCCGCCGCTCAGCAGCGGTCCGGACACGCAGATTTCGCCGATCTCACCGGGCGGCACCGGGTTCCCCTCGGTATCGAGCAGTGCGGTGCGGGCGAAGAGCGTCGGCCGTCCGCATGAGGTCAGCCGCTTGGCGTCATGATCACCCTTGCCCAGGTAGGTGATGACCATCGGGGCCTCGGACTGCCCGTAATACTGGGCGAAGATCGGACCGAACCGCCGGATCGCCTCGGCCAGCCGCACCGGGTTCATCGCCGAGGCACCGTAGTAGACCGTCTCCAGCGACGACAGGTCGCGGGTGTGGGAGTCCGGGTGGTCCATCAGCGCGTAGATCATCGACGGCACCAGCATGGTCGCGGTGATGCGGCGTTCCTCGATGACCCGGAGCACCTCGGCCGGGTCGAACCGTCCCAGCACGATCATCTCGCCACCCTTGACGATCACCGGCAGGAAGAACGCCGCCCCGGCATGGGAGAGCGGGGTGCACATCAGAAACCGCGGATGCTGCGGCCATTCCCACTCGGCGAGCTGCGCCGTGGTCATCGTCAGGATCGACCCGACGGTACCCATGACACCCTTCGGTTTCCCGGTGGTACCGCCGGTGTAGGCCATCCCGCCGATATGGTCGGGCGGCAGGTCGGCGGCCACCAGCGGTCTCGGCGGATAGCCGGCCGCCGCGGCGATCAGGTCGATGCCCACCTCGGCCAGTTCGGCGGGCACCGGTCCCAGTGTCAGCACCCGCTGCAGTGACGGGACCTTGGCCAGCAGCCCCACCGCGCGCTCGACGAACTGCGGGCTCGGATCGATGATCAGGGCCGTCGCCCCGGCATCGGAGAGCACATAGGCGTGGTCGTCCAGCGACCCCAGCGGATGCAGCGCGGTGCGCCGGTAGCCCTGGGTCTGACCGGCGGCGATGATCATCAGCACTTCCGGGCGGTTGGGTGAGAGCAGGCCGACGGTGGCCCCGGTGCCGGCGCCGAGGGCCTCGAAGGCCTGGATGTACTGGCTGACCCGGTCGGCCAGCTCCCCACCGGTGAGCGTGGTGTCGCCGAGGAACAGCACCGGACGGTGCCGGTTCCGTTTCAGCGCGCCCACGGTCAGGTGGCCGGAGTGGATCGGGTACCGGAGCAGATCAACCTGGCTCATGGGCACCAGCGTAGGGCTAGCATCAGCCGGATGGCGGAGCAGTCGCACGTCAGCGGCCGGGCGGCCACCATGACCATCATCGCCATGGGTCTCGGGTACAGCATCACCGCCGCTGACCCCACCACGCTGTCGGCCAACCTGGCCGAGGTGCGGGCCGGACTCGAATTCAGCCCTGCCACAGCCAGTTTCCTGGCCAGCCTGTGCACCCTGACCCTGGCCGCCGCGGTCCTCGGCGCCGGAGCCCTCGGCGATCTGCACGGTATGAAGCGGATGTTCGTCCTCGGCAGCTACGGGTCGGTCGCCTTCGGCCTGCTTGGCGCCCTGGCCCCGCACACCGGCGTGCTCATCGTGGCCCGGGCCGGCCTGGGGGTGGCCTTCGCGTTCCTGCTGGGTCTGTCGCTCGCCATCGTCAACGCCGTCTTCCCGCCCGGGCGCCGGGCTGCCGCCATCGCCGGCTACCTCGGGGCCGGTCACGCACTGGCGGTGTTTCAGCCGGCCCTCGGCGGCTGGTTGGCAAGCCACTTCGGTTGGCGGGCCTGCCTTCTGGTGACCCCGGTGCTGGCCCTGCTGGTGCTGGCCATCACCATGCGCTACGTCCCGGAGACAGTTCGGGACCAGCGCAAGCTCGATATCCCCGGCATCCTGCTGATCGCGGCGGCGCTGATCACCGTCATCTACGCGCTGACCGAACTGCAGGGCGGGTTCAGTGCCGGCGCACTGGTGCTGATCGCGGTTGGCCTGGCCCTCGGGGTGGGCTTCGTGCTCTGGGAACTGCGCACCGACGCCCCGGCTCTGGATATGCGAATATTCCGGTCCGGCCGGTTCAACGCCGCCCTGAGCGCGGGCGCCACCTTCAACTTCCTGGGAGGTGGCGGAACCATCCTGTTCGCCTACTACTTGGTGACCATCCGCGGTAAGTCGCCGGAGGTGCTCGGACTGCTGCTCATCCCCGCCATGCTCATCGCGTCGGCGGCGGCGATCGTTGCCGGGCGCGCGGTGACCCGGTTCAGCGAACGCACCGTGCTGGTGGCCGGATTGGTCATCCTGCTTGTCAGCATGCTGATGCTGGTGGTGCTGGATGCGCACACACCGCTGGTGGTGCTGGGTGTCGCGGTGGCCCTCAATGCGATCGGCGGCGCGGTGGTTCAGACCCCGCAGTCGACGATCATGATGTCCAGCGCTCCGCCGGAACTCGGCGGTGTGGTCTCGGCGGTGAAACCGGCCGTCGGTCAGGCCGCCTACTCCCTGGGCCCGGCGCTGTTCGCCCTCGTCGGCACCAACCTGTTCCTGCAGGAGGGGCGCCGCAAACTCGCCGGTTCCGGTATCAGCGAGGAACAGGCGCGGGAGGCACTGCGGGTGGCGCACGGCGGCGCGCCGAACCCGGCGGCCGGCAGCGAGGTGCTCGACCCCGATCAGGCCCGGTGGGTGGTCTCGGCGGCCGCCGACAGCTGGCTGGACGCCATCCACGACCTGAGCCTGATCATGGCCGCGGTACCGGCGGCGGCGATCGTCATCGCGTGGGTGCTGTTGCGGCCGCAGAAAAGCGTGCCGTCCGCCCGAACCGCCGATTGACCGAAATCGGCCAGCCCATCCCATCCCGGATGGCACCCTGTCGGGTATGGAGCAACCCCCCGAACCGCGCTTCCTCGACGACCGCCTGGCCTACTGGGCGCAGGCGAAACCCGAGGAGGTCGCCATCGCCTACCTTGACCGCACGTTCACCTGGGCGCAGTTCGACGACCGGGTCCGACGGCTGGCCGGCGCGCTGGCCGAACGCGGTGTCGGCCGCGGCGATGTGATCGGCTTTCTGGACAAGAACCACCCCGGGTGTGTCGAGACCACCCTGGCGGCGGCCTCGCTGGGCGCCGCCACGGCGATCATCAACTTCCGGCTGGCAGCCAGCGAGATGGACTACGTCCTCAACGACTCCGGTGCCAAGCTGCTGATCGTCGGTGCCGAACTGCGCGACGGGATCGACGAGATCCGGGACCGGCTGCCGGGCGTCGAACATGTCATCTCCCTCACCCCGGAGGGCGGTGCCGGGGACGAGTACGAGGCCATGCTGGAAGCGGCCACCCCGCGCGGACGGGGAGCCGACGTGAGCCCCGACGACGTCTGCGTGATCATGTATTCCTCGGGCACCACCGGCAAACCCAAGGGGGTGCGGCTGAGCCAGGCCGCGCTGCTCGCCCACACCGTGAACGCCGCCACCTTCGATATTCAACCGGATGACAAGGTGATGGTGTCGATGCCGCTGTTCCACGTCGGCGGCACCTCGTTCGCGCAGTTCCCCATCCACAACGGCATCCCCACCCTGATGACCCGGGAGGCCGATGGTGCCGCGCTGGCCGGGGCGCTGCTGGCCGGCGCGACCCGCACCTTCCTGGTGCCCGCGGTGCTGGGCAAGGTGATGGAGATGGGTCCGGACGCCATCGCGCTGTTCAAACGTCTGCGCACCTTCGTCTACGGCGCCTCCCCGATGCCGCCGGCGCTGCTGCAAAAGGCGCTCGAGGAGTTCCCCGACACCGATTTCGTCCAGGTCTACGGCCTGACCGAGGTGTGCGGCGCGGTCACCGCGCTGTCCCCGGAGGCACACCGCGACACCGAACACCCGGAGCGGCTCACCAGCGCCGGCCAGCCGGCCGGTGAGGTCGAGGTGAAGGTGGTCAACCCCGACACCCTCGAGGAGGTCCCACTCGGCGATCCCGGTGAATTGTGGTTCCGCACACCGCAGTTGATGGAGGGCTACCACAACAAGCCGGATGCCACCGCGGAGGTGGTCACCGCCGACGGCTGGTTCCGCACCGGCGATATCGGCCGGGTGGACAAGGGCGGATTCGTCTTCGTCGAGGACCGGCTCAAGGACATGATCATCTCCGGTGGGGAGAACATCTACTCGGTGGAAGTCGAACGGGCGCTCACCGACCACCCCGCGGTGCTCGACGCCGCGGTGTTCGGCATCCCCGACGACAAATGGGGCGAGTCGGTCAAGGCGGTCGTGGAGCTGTCCGGCGGGCAGCAGGCCACCTCCGAGGAGCTCGTCGCCTGGTGCCGGGACAAACTGGCGCACTACAAATGCCCCCGCAGCGTCGAGATCATGACCGAACTGCCGCGCAACCCCACCGGCAAACTGCTCAAAAAGGATCTGCGGAAGCCCTACTGGGAGAACCGCGACCGCGCGATCTGAGGCCCGCTGATGGGCATCGATGATCTGCTGGACCGCCTGCACGTCATCGCGCTGCCGATGCGGGTGCCGTTCCGCGGGATCACCGTCCGCGAGGTCGCGCTGATCGACGGCCCGGCCGGCTGGGGTGAGTTCGGCCCGTTCGTGGAATACCCGCCGCCGGAGGCCGCGCACTGGCTGGCGGCCGGTATCGAATCCGCCTACCGGGCAAGGCCGCCGGTGCTGCGCGACCGTATCCCGATCAACGCCACGGTGCCGGCGGTCGGGCCCGGCGAGGTCCCCGGCGTGCTGGCCCGTTTCCCGGGGGCGCGGACCGCCAAGGTCAAAGTCGCCGAGCCCGGGCAGACCCTGGCCGACGACGTGGCCCGGGTCAACGCGGTGCGGGCGGCGGTTCCCACGGTTCGGGTGGACGCCAACGGCGGCTGGAGTGTCGAGGAGGCGATCCTGGCGGCGCGGGCGCTGACCGCCGACGGTCCGCTGGAGTATCTCGAACAGCCGTGCCGCACGGTCGGCGAACTCGCCCTGGTGCGCCGCCGGGTGGACGTCCCGGTTGCTGCCGACGAAAGCATCCGCAAGGCCACCGATCCGCTCGCGGTGGTTCGGGCCGGCGGGGCCGACGTGGCGGTGCTCAAGGTCGCCCCGCTCGGCGGTATCACCGCGCTGCTCGATATCGCCGCTCGCATCGACATCCCGGTGGTGCTGTCCAGCGCCCTGGACTCGGCGGTGGGGATCAGCGCCGGGTTGGCGGCGGCGGCGGCGTTACCCGGGCTGCAGCATGCCTGCGGTCTGGGCACCGGCGGTCTGTTCGTCACCGACGTCGCCGACCTCACCCCGGTCGACGGTCACCTGCCGGTCACCCGGGTCGTCCCGGACCCGGCCCGGCTGGCCGACTTGGCCGCACCGCCGTCGCGGCGGGACTGGTGGATATCTCGGGTGCGGGAGTGTCTCCCGGTGCTCGGGCAGGCCGGGTTTCTCTGACACACTGGTCCCATGGCTGAGATCACCCTGGGCGGAAAGCCCGTACACACCGTCGGAGAACTTCCCGTGGTCGGGGCCGCTGCCCCGGCGTTCACCCTGGCCGACCCGGATCTGGGGGCCGTCACCGGTGACGACTACCGGGGAAATGTGCTGCTGCTCAACATCTTCCCGTCGGTTGACACCCCGGTGTGCGCCAACAGCGTCCGGAAGTTCAATGAGCGGGCCGCGGCGAGCGGGCTGTCGGTGCTGTGCGTGTCCAAGGACCTGCCGTTCGCGCTGGCCCGGTTCTGCGGTGCGGAGGGCATCACCAACGTGAAATCGGCCTCGGCGTTCCGCAGCGGTTTCGGCGAAGATTACGGTGTCACCCTTGCCGACGGCAGCATGGCCGGCCTGCTGAGCCGCGCGGTGGTGGTGGTGGGAGCCGACGGCACCGTCGCCTACACCGAACTGGTACCGGAGATCGCTGCCGAACCGGACTATGACGCAGCGCTGGCCGCCGCCGTGGCCGCCGCAGGCTAGGTGTGACCGGCCTGGCCTACAGCGACAGCGGGTCCGGCGATCCGGTGCTGTTCATCGCCGGGACCGGCGGGGCGGGACGGACCTGGCACATCCATCAGGTGCCGGCCTTCCTGAAAGCCGGCTACCGCTGTATCACCTTCGACAACCGTGGTATCGGCGACACCGAGAACGCCGACGGGTTCTCCACCCCGCAGATGGTGGCCGATACCGTCGAACTCATCGAGAAGGCGGTCGGCGGCCCGACCCGGCTGGTCGCGATGTCGATGGGGGCCTACATCGCCCAGGAACTGATGCTGTCCCGCCCGGAACTGGTCACCCAGGCCGTCCTGATGGGCACCCGGGGCCGGCTGGACGGCACCCGCAAGGCGTTCCGGGCCGCCGAATTGGCGCTGGCCGAGTCCGGTGTCGAGTTGCCGCCGGCGTATGCGGCCAAAGTCCGGGTGCTGGAGAACTTCTCGCCGAAGACCATCAACGATGAGAGGGCGATCGGGGATTGGCTGGAGATGTTCACCGTCTTCCCGCTCAAACGCACCCCCGGCTGGCGGGCCCAGCTCACCGTCGTGCCCACCGAGAACCGGTTACCGGCCTACCGGGCCATCCCGACCGAGACGCTGGTGATCGGCTTCGCCGATGATGTGATCACCCCGCCGGCCCTGGGCCGGGAGGTGGGGGAGGCCCTCCCGAGAGGCCGCTATGTGCAGATCGCCAACGCCGGTCACCTCGGATTCCTGGAACGCCCGGAGACCGTCAACACCACAGCGCTGGACTTCTTCGCCGGCGTGCTGCTCTGAAGGTTGACACCTCGGGGTGTGACACCCTGTAGGGGTGGCCAACCCCTCGACGGCTCAGGCGCGGGTTGTCGTCGACGAACTCGTTCGCGGCGGCGTTCGTGACGTCGTGCTGTGCCCGGGCAGCCGCAACGCCCCGCTGGCCTTCGCGCTGGCCGACGCCGACCGGGCCGGGAGGCTGCGGCTGCATGTCCGCATCGACGAGCGCACCGCCGGTTTCCTGGCCGTGGGCCTGGCGATCGGCAGCGGCCGGCCGGTGCCGATCGCGATGACATCCGGAACGGCGGTGGCGAACCTGGGGCCGGCGGTGGTGGAGGCCAACTACGCCCGGGTTCCGCTGATCGTGCTCAGCGCCAACCGGCCCTATGAATTGCTCGGCACCGGTGCCAACCAGACCATGGAGCAGCTCGGCTATTTCGGCTCCCAGGTCCGTGCCGCGATCAGCCTGGGTCTCGCCGAAGGCGGCCGGGAACGGCTCACCGCGCTCAACGCCCAGTGGCGCTCGGCCACCTGCCGGGTGCTCGCGGCCGCCACCGGTGCCCGCTCCGCCAACGCCGGGCCGGTGCAGTTCGATATCCCGCTGCGTGAGCCCCTGGTGCCCGAGCCGGAATCCGATCCCGACGACTTCCCCGCCGGGCGGCCCGACGGCAGCCCGTGGACCTACAGCCCGGCGGTGGAATTCGACCAGCCGCTGCCCATCGACCTGACCGTCGACACCGTCGTCATCGCCGGCCACGGCGCCGGTGTGCACCCGAATCTGGACCACCTGCCCACGGTGGCCGAGCCCACCGCACCGCACCCGGTGACTCCGCTGCACCCGCTGGCGTTGCCCGAGCTGCGGCCCAGGCAGGTCATCATGCTCGGTCGGCCCACCCTGCACCGGCCGGTCTCAGAGCTGCTCGCCGACCCGGCGGTCCCGGTGTTCGCGCTGACCACCGGCCCGCGCTGGCCGGACGTATCGGGTAATTCCGCGGCCACCGGCACCCGCGCGGTGGTGTCCGGCGCCCCCGATCCGGACTGGCTGCGGCGCTGCGCGGCGGCCGACCGCGCCACCGCCGCGGCCGTGCGTGAGCAGTTGGCCGTCCACCCGCTGACCACCGGCCTGCAGGTGGCCGCCGCGGTCGCCGCGGCGGTCCGGCCCGGCGACCAACTGGTGCTCGGTGCCTCCAACCCGGTGCGCGACGCCGCCCTGGTGGGTCTGAACACCGACGGCATCCTGGTCCGTTCCAATCGGGGTGTGGCAGGTATCGACGGCACGGTGTCCACGGCGATCGGCGCCGCGCTGGCGCATCAGGGCAGGACCATCGCCCTGCTCGGTGACCTGACCTTCGTCCACGACGCATCCGGGCTGCTGATCGGGCCCACCGAGCCGACGCCGGCGGACCTCACGATCGTGGTGTCCAATGACAACGGCGGCGGTATCTTCGAGCTGCTCGAACAGGGCGATCCGCGGTTCGCCGATATCGCATCGCGGATTTTCGGCACCCCGCACGATGTCGATGTCGGGGCGTTGTGCCGGGCCTACCATGTCGACGCCCGCCAGATCGAGGTCGGCGATCTGCCGGCGAGTCTGGCTGAACCGCATCAGGGGATTCGGGTGCTGGAGGTCAAGGCCGATCGTTCGTCGCTGCGGCAGTTACACGCGGGTATCCGGGCTGCTATCCGGGCGGCCGGCCTACCGGCACCGTGACTTCGCGGCCTACCGGCACCGTGACCGCCCGGCCCACCGGCACCGTGACCGCCCGGCTCCGCGCCGCCGTCACGGCCACCCTGCCCATCCGCGATCCCGGTGTGACCGACACCGTTGAACGGAAATTGCTGCGGTGGGCCAAAATCGCGGTCTGGATCGTCGTCATCATCCTGACTTTGCAGTCGATCCTGTTGGTCGCGGGCGCCTGGCGCAACGATCGCCAGATCGAGCGCAACATGGGAGTCGCCGAGGCCGGGGTGCTCTCGGCCGGGCCCCGCCGTTCGACCATCGAGTTCGTCACCCCGGACCGCGTCACCTACCGGCCCGAACTCGGTGTGCTGTACCCGTCGGAGTTGGCGACTGGGATGCGGATCTACGTCGAGTACGACCGGAATGATCCGGATCTCGTTCGGGTGCAGAACCGCAACGCGAGCCTGGCGATCATCCCGGCCGGATCGGTCGCGGTGCTGGGGTGGCTGGTCGGGGCTGGCGTCCTGGCCGTGCTGGTGCGGCGCGAACGCCGGCTGTCGGCCGCCGCTCCCGTCTGATCGCGATACCTGCCTGAAACAGAGATTTCACCTGTGATTTGAGTAAGAACCCTTTCCCTTCCCGGCGGCGGAGGAGCACACTGGAACGCAGCGAATCGGGGAACTAAAAATCAATTGGCACAACCGCTTTCGCGCACGTCAATTCTATCGGAGGGGAGGCGTCCCATGATCGGTGAGAATTCGTTCCGCCAGGAAGATGCCGCGTTCGACCAGGGCCTGTACGGCTTCGCCATCGAACTGCGACGGCTGGCGTACACCATGCCGGCCGGTCACGAGGACCGCCTGATCCACCTCGCCGATCGGATGGCCGCCCAGTCGCGGCACTACCGGGAACGCGGTTCACTCGGCGCTTGATAACGTCTGCCCAATGAGCCGCGCCTCGTTGGACAAAGACCCCCGGGATGTGGCGTCGATGTTCGACGGGGTGGCCCGCCGTTACGACATCACCAACACGGTGCTCTCCGGCGGTCAGGATCGTTACTGGCGGCGGGCCTCGCGGGACGCCCTGGACTGCCGGCCCGGTGACGCGGTTCTTGACCTCGCCGCCGGAACCGCGGTCTCGACGGTCGAACTGGCCAAATCCGGTGCCTGGTGCCTGGCTGCGGATTTCTCGGTCGGCATGCTCCGGGCCGGGCAGGACCGGCCGGTTCCGAAGGTCGCCGCCGATGCCGTCCGGTTGCCGTTCGGCGACGAGAGTTTCGACGCGGTGACCATCAGCTTCGGTCTGCGTAATATCGTCGACCACATCGCCGGCCTGCGGGAAATGGCGCGGGTCACCAAACCCGGCGGTCGTCTGGTGGTGTGCGAATTCTCCACCCCGACCGTGCCGGTGCTGGCCAGCGCCTACAAGGAGTACCTGATGCGGGCGCTGCCCCGGCTGGCGCGCGCGTTGTCGAGCAACGCCGAGGCCTACGTCTACCTGGCGGAGTCCATCCGGGCCTGGCCCGATCAGCCCACCCTGGCCCGCGAGATCGAGCAGGCCGGCTGGAGCGGTGTGCGCTGGCGCAACCTCACCGGCGGTATCGTCGCGTTGCACGTCGCGGTCAAACCCGAATAGTGCAGATCAGCTGAATGGCTTGCGCCGGTCCAGCAGCCGCGAGCCGGTGCCGGCGGCCCGCCACATACGGGCCACCAGGTCGTCGTCGGCATCGGTCACCAGATTGCCCATCACCCGCACGGCGAGGTCCATCAGCCGGGTGGACCGCATGGCCGGTGGTCCGGTCAGCGGCAGGAACCTCGGTAGCGTCAGCAGCAGGCCGAGCCGGCGGGCCACAGAGAAGCCCCGGCCGTAGTGCGCCCGTAGCAGTGCCGGCCACGCTTCGGAGAGATTGGCTGCCCCCAGCATCTCCGCGGCCAGCCGTCCGGTCTCCAGTCCGTAGTCGATGCCCTCGCCGTTGAGTGGGTTGACGCAGGCCGCGGCGTCACCGATCAGCATCCAGTTCGGCCCGGCCACCCCGGATACCGCGCCGCCCATCGGCAGCAGCGCCGAGGACACCGCCCGGGGTGGGCCGTCGAAGCCCCACTGCTGACTTTTCAGTGACGCGTAGTGCGCCAGCAGTGGGCGCAGCGCCACCTCGGCGGGCCGTTTGGCGGTGGCCAGCGCACCCACCCCCAGGTTCACCTCGCCGTTGCCCAACGGGAAGATCCAGCCGTACCCCGGCAGCACCTGACCCTCGGTGGAGCGCAGTTCCAGATCCGAGGAGATCCACGGCTCGGCGGCCCGCGGCGAGGGCAGATACGCCCGGGCTGCCACCCCGTACACCGTCTGCCGATGCCACTGCCGGCCCAGTACCCGGCCCAGCGGCGAGCGGGCCCCGTCGGCCACGATCAGGTATCGGCACGATAGCCGACGGCCGTCGGCCAGCACCACCTCGTCCACCCGGCCGGCAGCATTGCGCACCACGTCAACGGCCTTGCAGCCCAACAACATCGACGCACCGGATTCTTCGGCGGTCTGGCGAATGCGATCGTCCAACTCGGTGCGCGGCACCGCCGAACTCGCCTCCGGAAAAGACGGCCCGGGCCACCGAACCTGCACCGAGGACCCGAACCCGGTCATCCGAAGACCGTGGTGACGGATCCGGCCGTCCAGCCATCCGGCCAGGCCCAGTCGGCGCAACTCGACGACCGCGCGCGGGGTCAGCCCGTCACCGCAGGCCTTATCCCGGGGGAAGTCGGCGGCGTCGACCACCAGCACCTCGCGCCCGGCCCGGGCCGCCCAGGCCGCGGCCGCCGACCCTGACGGCCCCGCGCCGATGACGATGACCTCCGCTCCTGCCCGCTGGATTTCCTCCCCGGGTCGCTGCGCTCCTGCCCGCTGGATTTCCTCCCCGGGTCGCTGCGCTCCTGCCCGCCGTACCTCTGCTGTCAACCCGTCCACATCTCCCAGTATGTTGGCAGGGTGAGAACACCGGCGAGCGTGGTGGCGGGGGTGGACTTCGGTGACCCGTATTTCGCCCAGAGCGTCCGCGATGGTGTGGGCCGGGTCGAGGAGTGCATATCCGCGGAATTGCGGGGTGCCGATGACCTGATGACCGAGGCCGTACGGCACCTGTTCGAGGCCGGCGGTAAGCGGTTCCGCCCGCTGTTCACGGTGCTGTCGGCCCATGTCGGCCCCGACCCGGACAACTGGGAGGTCACTGTCGCCGGCGCGGTCATCGAACTGGTGCACCTTGCCACGCTTTACCACGATGACGTCATGGACGAGGCCCAGGTCCGCCGGGGGGCCCCGTCGGCCAATGCCCGCTGGGGCAATAACATCGCCATTCTGGCCGGGGACTACCTGTTCGCCACCGCCTCGCGGCTGGTGTCACGACTGGGCCCCGACGCCGTGCGGATCGTCGCCGAAACCTTCGCCCAACTGGTCACCGGTCAGATGCGCGAGACCAAGGGTGCCCCCGATGACGACGACTCCGTCTCGCATTACTTGAAGGTGGTTTCGGAGAAGACGGCCTGTTTGATCGCCGCCGCCGGCCGGTTCGGTGGCACCTTCTCCGGAGCCACCGACGATCAGACCGAACGGCTGGGCCGGATCGGCGGGATCGTCGGCACCGTCTTCCAGATCTCCGACGACATCATCGATATCGAGAGCGACCCCGACGAGTCCGGCAAGCTGCCCGGTACCGATCTGCGCGAGGGTGTGCACACCCTGCCGGTGCTCTACGCGTTGCGGGAGCAGGGTCCGGACGCCGAGCGGCTGCGGGAACTGCTCACGGGTCCGGTGACCGATGACGCCGATGTCGCCGAGGCCCTGGGTCTGCTGCGCTCCTCTGGCGGGATAGCCGCCGCCAAGGAGACCGTCCAGCAGTACGCAGCGCAGGCCCGCGCCGAGTTGTCCGGGCTGCCGGATGTGCCCGGCACGCGGGCGTTGGCTTCGCTGGTGGACTACACGGTGAACCGCCACGGTTAACCCGTCGCGGAACCTGCGCGTGCCGCGGGGTCGTTAACCTGCCGAATATCAGCTCTGAGGAGGACCTTGATGACGTGGCATCCCACCGCCAACCGGATGAAGACGTTCCTGTTGCTCGTCGGTATGTCGGCTCTGATCGTGTTCATCGGCGGGCTGTTCCAGAACCGTTCGGTGCTCTGGCTGTCGGTGCTGATGGCCGTCGGGATGAACATCTACGTCTATTTCAACAGCGACAAACTGGCGTTGAAGGCGATGAAGGCGCAGCCGATCACCGAGGTGCAGGCCCCGGAGATCTACGCGATCGTGCGGGAGCTGGCCAATACGGCCCATCAGCCGATGCCGCGGCTGTACATCAGCGATACGGCCAACCCCAATGCGTTTGCCACCGGCCGCAATCCGCGTAACGCCGCGGTGTGCTGCACCACCGGCATCCTGCACATCCTCAACGAGCGTGAGTTGCGCGCGGTCCTCGGCCACGAGCTGTCCCACGTCTATAACCGCGACATCCTGATCTCCTGTGTGGCGGGCGCCATGGCCTCGGTGGTCACCGGGCTGGCTCAGATGGCGATGTTCACCGGTATGCGCGGCGGCGGCCGGCAGGGTGGTGTGAATCCGATTGCGATGCTGCTGGTTTCGATGCTCGCGCCGATGGCAGCGACGGTGATCAGGCTGGCGGTGTCCCGTTCGCGCGAGTATCAGGCCGATGAGTCCGGGGCTGAACTCTCCGGTGATCCGCTCGCCCTGGCCTCGGCGTTACGAAAGATCAGCGGTGGCGTGCAGCAGGCTCCCCTGCCGCCCTCGCCGAAGATTGCCGATCAAGCACACCTGATGATCGCCAGCCCGTTTCGCGCCGGGGAGCGGATGAGCAAAATGTTCGCCACACACCCGCCGATGGAAGACCGGATCGCCCGGTTGGAGAGAATGGCCGGCCGCCGGTAGCGCGGCGGAATAAGCGGGGGAACTACTCGGAGTCGTCGGCGTCGGAATCCGGTTTGTCGGCGGCGGGCTTGTCGGCCCCGGGCTTCTCCGAGGCACCCGCGCCGATGGCCTTGCCGACCTTGTCAACCGCCTCGCCGACGGCGTCGGCAACCGAACCGAACGCATCCTTGACGGTGTCGAGGTTCGGTAGCTTGGGCGTCGATCCGTTGCCCACGCTGGGCAGCCGGGGATCAGCGTCCCGGCCGGGAGTGAAATCCATCGGGGGCCGCGTCACATTCACCCGCGGACCCTGACGCGCCGTGGTCGGGTCGGTCACGACGATTTCCGGGGCTGGCGGACCCGGGTCGACGGCGGGAGCGACGGTCTCGGCGGCCGGCGGCGGTAACACCGGAGCGGCGGTGGGAACGGGTACCGGTGCGGCCGCGGCCGCCATCGGCACCTGCGCCGGCACCTCGGGCAGGAAGAACGACTGAACCTGATCGCGGAGGTTCTCGGCGGCGGTCTTGTAGGCGACCACCGTCAGGTCGTTGACCTTTTGGACCATCGCAATGACACCATCGGGATAGGTCACCGTGGTGACCTTGGTTGCCGGATCGAAAGCGCAGCTCACCGAGCCGACGCAATTGACTCGGCCCTGTTCGTCCACGACGGGCTTGGAAATCTGCTCCAGGGATTGTTTGGCCGAGAGTCGGCCGGCGGGATCCGGTGCCGACAACAGGTCGGGTTCCGGCCCGCCCGGCGCGGATCCGGTGCCGCGATCCCCCCGGAGCGAGGAATCGGTGCCGCCGAGGACCGTACCGGGCGTGGTGTTGAGCAGGGCGGCCAGTTCGGAGGTGTCATCGGTGCCGTCGCCGATGGCCAGCACGTCGCCGGACGAACTACCGAAGATGTCCAACGGCCCGCCAAGGCTGGCATGGATGAACCCGTCGGGAGTCTGAGCGGTGGAGGCGACGACCATGAGAGCGGTGGACACACCAACGGCGGCTGCGCCGGCGCGCAGCGCATATCCGATTCGCCCGCTCATGTTCTCCGTCCTCCCTTCTCTTCGGCCTTCTACCAATCCCTCTCTCAGGCTACGCCTAGTCAAAACCATATTAGGCCACATCTGTGTGTTTGAAACCCACAGGTTGCTGACGATTCACGTTCGGTACGGTTATGTGATGTTACTCAGGTTTCTGATCAGCACCGCTGTGGCAGCAGGTGCCGGAGTGGCGGGTTCGGCGGCGGCCTGGGCGGAACCCGATACCCCGCCTGCCCCGCCGATTCCCGACGTCAACGCCTACACGCCGTTGAACCCGGCGGACTATGCCGCCAACGGGGGCAAGTGGTACGCGTTCGCCGGACCGCCAGGTGTGGTGTGCATCCTGGATAACCTCAACGGTGACTACGGGTGCAGCGGCCCGCTGCCCGGTGCGCCCGCCGGGGTGAACCTGGTCAGTGGAGGTCCGGTCGGTGCGCCGACGTTCTCCACCACCGACAAGCCGATCTTTGCCGCCGCCGGCGAGGTCAGCCCGCTGCCGCCGAACACCAGGTTGAGTTTCCGTCAGGTCAGCTGCGGGGTCGGTGACACCGGCGCGGTGGCCTGCTTCAACAGCCGCGATCAGGTGGGATTCGTCGTCGGCCCGACCAGCACGTACATCAACGCGGTCAACCCGCTGACCGAGCGCCCGGAGGGCACCCCGCTGCTGCCGGGGCTGCCGCCGGCCATGCCGGCCATGCCGGC
>Ga0180434_10000266_pt1 | contig 78723 bp, 62 predicted proteins | sample SS_ome_7_FD_132453 | JGI IMG/M metagenome (GOLD analysis project Ga0180434, IMG submission 132453) | Hypersaline lake sediment archaeal communities from the Salton Sea, California, USA - SS_1_D_2 metaG | ecosystem: Environmental > Aquatic > Non-marine Saline and Alkaline > Hypersaline >... | reverse complement strand
GCTGCGAGCTAATCCGCACCCCGCGCTCTCATTATTTTCAGCACCATATTGAGACACGAGGAGGAAAAATGCGCTAAAAGCAAAAAATGGGTTGTTTTTGAGTTCTCACACAGCCTCCATGGCACGTCTCTACTCTCCTGTAACTCGAATGGGATGCGGACTTCCATGCCAAAGTAGACACCGCAATCGGCGCGAGAAACTCCGTTGGTCTTTTGGGCTGGTGTGGATACTCCGAGGTCTTTGCCTCGGAGTAGTTCATTCCGTTTAACTTTAAACATGCGCGCTGTGGCACAGACTGGATGATAACTAAGCGTGAATTAAAGCCTGGCTTTCTTCAGTCTGTGTAACCATTATACAATCACCCGTAACTCTACCACGAGTCCTTTCGTCTATCGATAAGAAATTTTTCCTGCCGGTAGATTATCTGACCTGACCTGATTTGGTCAAGTTATGTGGTTGCTTACCGGCCTGCCCTGGCATTTCAGAAAGACAGGAGACGTCCACGGACACCTCCCGGTAAGTCTTCACTTTCTTCACTTCCGGTTGACGTAGTAATCGTTCTGGATGTCATGGTCCAGCCTGTGTATTTCGGTATGGACAAAGCCTGCCTCGTTCAAGAGGGCCTTGGCTTTTTCACGACCCCACATTGCACCGAGACCAGCGCCTCCCTGTGCCAATGAAACGGGCATGCAGTGCATACCGGATATGGTATAGAGAAAGGGTCCGAGTGGGTGATCTCTGTTCTTATGGACCGGGCTTCGCGCGTGGATATCCTGCATAAGGTAAACCCCATCGGATTTCAATGTTCTGTGAATACCTGTGAGTACGGCGAGCGGATCGGCCTGGTCGTGAACAGCGTCAAACGTAGTGACAAAATTGAACGCCTCGGGTTCAGCTGTCTGATCAAAGTCCGAAACGTCACGAATCTCAAATTCCACATTTTTGAGATTTCTTTTTGAGGCTTCTGACCGGGCCCAGGTGATGGCCTCTTCCGAGATATCTATCCCCATGAACCGGCTGTTCGGAAACAGTCCAGCCATTTTCATCAGCGCCCGTCCCCGGCCGCATCCTATGTCCAAAACCTCAATTCCCTCCCGGAGTTGAGCATCAAGACCAGGTACCAACGGTAAGATGTCTTCCTCGAGTGCGTCCAAAACCGTCATACCGCTGTCTTCGGCCATGATCTCGTGGAATCGCGGGTACTTATCATATGCCACGCCACCACCGTTCCGGAAGCAATCCACAATCTCGTCCTCTGCACCGCCAAGTAGAGAGATATACTGAGCAAAGGCGGCCAGGTTTTCATCAGCACTATGCCGCGTTAAAAACCGGGCGTGATCCGCCGGCAGCTGATACTGTTCCGATTCATTGACTTCAACGATACCTCCGGTCGCCATTGTCCCGAGCCATTCTCTTATATAACGCTCATTCAGTCCGGCTTTTTCAGCCAATTCCTGGCTGGTTGTCCACCCCATATCGGCCATTGCATCGAATAAACCGGTCCTGTGCCCAATTGAGATCATCAGCATGACAGCGCCGTTGTTGATCGCCGTGACATACCATTCGTCGAAGCCTGGTGAATCTCCGGTGGTTTCCGGAAGCGTAACTGCTGTATTGCACATAAGGAACTCCTTGCTTTATTTATTAACAAACCAACCGGTCGGTATGTTAATAAAAAGGAACCTTGGTTGTCAAGGATGAATTTTTTTCTGTTTACTCCCTAATTCAATGATTATCTTTTCTAGAGAGGATTCATTGGAGATGCACACACGGTTCGAAAATAATAATTGTGAACAAACCAGTTAGTTTGTTTGAGGTTGCCTATGAGTAAAAATTCCGGAAATACCCGTGAAAAAATTCTGAATGCGGCGCATTCTCTAATCCTGGATAACGGCTTTGCCGGCACGACTATCGATGCGGTGATTAAGAAAACCGGCGTGAGTAAAGGAGCCTTTTTCCACCATTTTTCAAGCAAAGATGAGTTGGGGCGTATTCTCGTGCAACGGTACGCTGATGGAGATGCCAAACACCTTGAAGACACCCTCGATAAGGCGGAAGATCTCAGTGATGACCCGCTCCAGCAACTTCTTATTTTTGTCAAGCTATTCGAGCAGGAGATGAAAACGCTGGAGGAACCGTATCCCGGCTGTCTTTTTGCCTCCTACCTGAACCAGTCGGAGCTGTTCGACGACCAGGTCATGGAGATTATACGCAACTCCATGTTGAATTGGCGTAGCCGGGTTTTGGATAAATTGAAAGAGGTGGACAAGCATTACACATCGCGAATTGAGGTAGACTATGTGAGTCTGGCGGATATGCTGTTAGTCATATTTGAGGGTGCGTATGTGCTAGCACAATCATTACAGGAGATGGACATTGTTGCCCAACAGTTATCGCACTACCATTCCTATTTACGGCTACTGTTTCGTGACGACGGTTAACCGGGAAAGTCACATTTCGCGTGGGTTTGTTAATGACTACGTCTGTGTGTGGTGTTTACTGTTTAAAACCTGTCCACTACGCAGCAAATCGTTTACTTGGAAAAGGCGAGATGACATATAGAATAATTGCTACTGTTGGCATCCTGTTAATATTTGGTGGATGCAACTCAGAAGCACAGAATCGAACTCCGGGAGCATTGAATTCGGTGGAGGAGCCCGCGGGATATACCCTCCCGAATACCGAAGTTCGGCGCATCCAATCCCTGGAAAACGGCATAAATTATGGGCTGTATATCAGTGTTCCTGCAGAATATGAGCGGACATCCAAAAAGTATCCGGTCCTGTTCCATCTGGATGCCGACTATTCCTTCGCCATCGCTCACAATGTGGTGGAGCATTTTACACAGCGGAACAATATTGATGGCCTTATTCTTGTCGGGATTGCATACGAAGGTAAAAGCCAGGACAGGTTCACATACCGAAAGAACCGTGTGCGTGACTATACGCCAACGCACGTTGAGACGGGGTTTTATACCGATGAAGTCGTTTCCTTCTCCGGCGGCGGCATGTCCTTTATCAAATTTCTACGGAACGAACTAGTCCCTTTCATGGAAAACAACTACCGGGTTTCGGACGACCGGGGTATCACAGGTCATTCGCTGGGCGGATATTTTGCAACATACATGCTGGTCAACCATCCGGAATTGTTCAATAAATATATTCTTGTGAGTCCCTCGCTCTGGTACGATGACGGGATGATTTTCGATACAGATTTTTCGACACTGACTGGTTACCAGGATAAAACACTCCGGGTGTTCTTTGCTGTGGGAGAACATGAAAATCAGCCGTGGCAGGGCTGGCCGATGGTCGATGACATGCAGCGGATGGTTGGAAGACTGGACAGCCTCGGACTCCGTAACCTGGAGGTTGACTCACAGGTCTTCGAAAATGAGATCCATAACAGCATTTTTCCGGTGGCTTTTTCCAGGGGTGTGCGGATACTGTACGATTGATGGAGGACAACGAAACACGGGATTGGATTGTGTTCCAAACCGAATATCCGGAGAATCGTTATAACGGGAGAAAAATGAATGAAGTATTCAGGCCTGCACCCGAACCACCGTTTTCTAACTCTGACGCTGCATTCCCAGTAGTTTCCGGAGAATCATCTCCAGCACATCCAGTATCTTTGCCAGTACCAATGATTCCCCTGCTATAAAAGCTGCGCCAACGCCAATCGTCGCCCAGCCGGGCCCGGGAAAAAGCAGGAGCAGTCCACCCACACCTATAATAAGGATCCCTATCCCAACAGTCACCGTACGCAGATATTTGTTTCCGCCACGCTCTTTGGAGTGCCTGCGGTAGTACCGGTCCTGAAACCGGTGACCCGGCTCACTGGCTTTTAACTTTTCCCAATCGGATCTGAACTCGTCAAACACTACCTGGCTTTCCCCTTCAGTATCGGAAACTCGGTATGTGATTTAATGTCAATTAATTATCCGACACAAGTATCGTGAACCACTGGCTCGACACCGGTACATTAATCGCACCGTTTCTAACCTGGTACTTCTCCTTTTCCAGTGGATCATAATATGTATCATACTCCAGATAATCAGACGATACGTTTATGTGCACAGGATTGGTTGCGCGATTGAAAATCACCACTGCTTGTTGCTCACTACCGGAGCGGGCGAAGGTAAAAATGTTCTCACCGTAGTTGTCCCGGAGTAGCTGGATATCCCCGGTTTTCAGGGCGGGGTTTTCCAGCCGGATCGCAATTAGTTGCCGGTAATATTCAAAAAGACCGGGATCAAACCGGATGGAGTCTTTGGGGCGGCTATGGCCCGGAAGCGGGTGATGGGTTTCCGGGGCAAACTCCATCTCCGGCCAGGTCATCGGTTTCCGATCGTCCGGATCATCGGCTCCCCACATACCCGCTTCGTCGCCGTAGTAAATCATGGGAGCACCCTGGAAGGTGAGCTGAAACGCCGCGATCTGTTTCTGGATTTGACGTTCCTGCAGGGTCGGTTTCCGCACGATATAATCCGGGTTCCAGCGCGGACTGTTATTCTGGTCGTATTCGTTGTCCGGATTGGCAACCATAGATGGCAACCGGTCAGTATCATGACTGTCCATCAGGTTCCAGAGCACGTGGTTGGTGGTTTCACTGTACGAATCAAGGATATGGGTCAGCTCGTTGTAAAATTCCCCGGCAGTGATGGAAGAATCCTGATCGATGAAAAAGCGTTTTACTGCCTTGGCCAGCAGGTAGTTCATGGTAGCATCCACCCGCTTATCCGCAATCCATTCGCCGGCATTATCCCAGATTTCCGCCACAGTAATCGCCTGGGGATTCATTGATTTCACATGCTGGTACCAGTCCCGCCAGAAGGGGGCTGCCACTTCGTTCATGACGTCCAGCCGCCATCCGTCTATGCCATCGCTGGGATCGCCGTCACCGTTGGGATCCATCCAGCGCTCGGTGATATCAAAAAAGTATTGCCGGGGTCCGTCAACAATACCGTTGTCATCCTCCTTCAATACGGGTAACCCCTTATATCCCCACCAGCCTTCGTAGTCGAACTCGTTTTCCGGGGTGGCCGGATCATCCCAGGATGTCACCTCATACCAGTGGGCATACGGAGAATTCTTCCCGTGTTTTTTCAGATCTTTCATGGCGAAAAATTCGGTACCGGTGTGGTTGAATACCCCGTCAATGACCACTTTCATGCCGCGTTTGTGGGCTTCATCCAACAAGCGGAGAAACGTGGAATCCGCACTGGTCCATATCCAGGATTCCGGCGAACCGGTTTCGTTTGCCCGGGCAATGCGTCGTTTATCTCCGGACGGATCGGGCCCGAAGTTGTCATCGATGTGATGATAACTGGCGGCATCGTATTTGTGCAGGCTCGGCGCCTCGAATACCGGGTTGAAATAAATGCCTTCCACTCCGAGATTTTTCAGGTAATCCAGGCGTTCGATGACACCCATGAGATCTCCACCGTACCGGCGGGTAAACACGGTATGGTAAAAGGTATCGCTCTGTGCCAGCTCCCATGACTGCATCTTGTACCAGTCGCTCGTCCAGGGATGCACCTGCCAGCCGGTCTGCAGTTCGGCATTGGGAACCTCGGACGCCACCGGATCGTTCGATGCCAGACCGTTTGAAAACCTTTCAGGGAAAACCTGGTACCATACAATTCCTTCTGCCCAGGATAGCTCAGATGATTTCTCCGGCTGCTGGCATCCGAAGAGCGCTATTCCGATGAGTAATATGAGTCCGGCTGAAATTCGCATAGTATATACCTCCGGTTTGGACGGGATTTACACAGGTAAATTTTGACAAATATATAACAATTCTATTGTGATTCGGAAGCAAATTCCGTTCGGGAACCCCTTGAAAAAGCCGATTCCAGAGGAATAAAAATCCGTAACTCAAAATAGAACGGATTTCTATTGACAACTTTGTGTCCACCATCTATATTTGTTTTCGTAACGTTTTGTATAGTTACTAGATGCGATTATGGCTATCCGGGTTCTTATTTATGCTTGAACCCGCGTTACGATGACCGATAGAGCCTTCAACACGAGGTGTCTTAACTCGGAGCAGGATATGCAAATTTTTTATCGAGCATTGGCGTTAGTCCTCTTTTTTCTCTTTGTAAGTCCGTTAAATACATATGCGGGGAACAGCGGGAAGCTGACCGGCAAAGTCGTTGATGCCGAAACCGGTGATCCACTGATCGGATGTAATATCATAATTGAAGGCACCTATCAGGGAGCGGCCACGGATACTGATGGGCGGTACGTGGTTTTAAACGTGGCACCGGGCGAATACAGGGTTCGCGCCCAAATGATTGGATATCAGACAAAAATCATCGAGAATGTTCGGATTTCTGCCGATTTAACTACCACTCTGGATTTTGAGCTGAGGACGGAAACGATTGCCGGCGAAGAAGTTGTTGTGACTGCCGAAAGAAAATTGGTGACAATGGATCAGACTGCCACGACTTCGCGGATACAGGCGGAAGAGATGGAGCAACTGCCCATCACTGAAGTGAGTGAGGCGCTTGAAATGCAGGCGGGGTACGTCGATGGGAGTCTCCGCGGAGGGCGGAAAGGCGAAGTGGCATATCTCATCGATGGTATTCCTGTAACGGACTCCTATGATCGAAGTACTGTCGTGAATGTGAACAAAAATATGGTGCAGGAACTCCAGGTCATTTCCGGGGCGTTCAATGCCGAATACGGGAAAGTGATGTCCGGTGTCGTCAATATTACCACGAAGCGCGGCAGCAATAAATTCGGGGGTACTATCGAGACGTATTTCGGAGATCACGTAAGCACGCATGACCGTATTTTTGATCATATCGGTTATATCAATCCGTTGAGTATTCGGAATATCGAGGGCGGATTGCACGGCCCCGTTATCAAAGATAAGCTGTTTTATTATCTGAATGTCCGGAATATTTATTTCGGCGGCTGGCAGGAAGGACAGCGCCGATATAAACCCATTGCTGTCAGTTTCCAGGATACTGCCGGGAATATAGTGTTGTTTGACTCCACGTCTATGCTTGGTGACAAAGAGTGGGTTCCCATGAACTGGAACGAGAAATTATACCTGCAGGGGCAACTCATTTATCGGTTCACCGACAATTTGAACGTGTATTACAGTTATTTTTATGATGACAAAGATTATCAGGATTATGATCGGGAGTACAAATATAATCCCGAAGGTATTTTACACAAGAACCTGACAGGGACTACTCATCTGGTCAAGTTACAACATACACTCAGTGAGAAGACATATTATACTGTCGGCCTATCACAGTCCAACCGGAAGTACAGCGGATATCTGTCTCCGAAGACCAGTCCGAGCGACTCTTCGACGTATGTCCACCCGTATTACAATAATCAATATCCCTATCAATTTCATATTGGCGGGACAAATAATGATCATGAATATCGCGACAGCGGGACCCGACTTGGGAAGATTGACCTGACCTCGCAAATTACCCAGTCGCACCAAATTCAGACCGGCTTTGAGTTTCGGCAGCATAATATCGAGTGGGAGCAATTTACAATCCGTCCCGCCCAGGGAGAAACATATGTGGATTTTGAGAGCGGGCAGGAAGTTCCGACCAGTTTCGACCCCTATATCCATCCCACAGTCCTTCATGACAGCACAATTTATCGGAGTTCGTACCGTCACCAACCGTATGAACTTGCCTTCTATATTCAAGATAAGATGGAGTTTACCGAACTCATCGTGAATGCCGGGATACGGTTTGACTATTTTGAGCCGGACGGTGTCATCCTTGCCGATCCCAGCGATCCGGAAATTTATAACCCGATTAAGCCGTCGAACCGATATCATGATTTGAACAATAACGGCGTGCGTGACACGGGAGAACCATCGGTAACGCTTGAGGAACGGCAGCAGTATTGGTATGAAGATGCGTCGCCGAAATATAAAATCAGCCCGCGTATTGGTATTTCATTCCCGATTAGCGATCGTGGCGTGTTTCACTTTTCCTACGGTCATTTCTTTCAGATCCCGAATTTTACCTATCTCTATCAGAATCCGGAATTCGAGTTGGGATCGGGCACAGGAAACCAGGGGGTAGTTGGTAATGCCGATCTCAAGCCCGAACAGACCATTGTCGGGGAAATTGGAGTCCAACAGCAGCTCTCGGACAATTTTTCTATTGATGTTACTGCGTATTTTAAGGATATCCGGGACCTGACTGGAACCCGCGCGGCCGAAATTGAAGTCTTTGGCGGTGCCGCGACCTACAGCAAATTAGTGAACAGCGATTTTGGCGTGGTGAAAGGTGTGACCATTGCCCTGAACCAGCGGAATCCCAGCGGCCTATACACCAATCTTGATTATACCTATCAGGTTGCGAAAGGGACTGCCTCCGATCCGGAAGCGTATCGGAATGCCATCAGCGGTGGTGCGGACCCGGAAATTCAACTCAATCCGTTAGACTGGGATCAGTGCCATACTGTCAATGCCTCATTGGGATATAACACAAAGAATTACGGAATGTCTTTCATCGGACAGTATGGTAGTGGACTACCCTACACCCCCAGACGCAGTGAAGATATCACCTCATTACTCACCAATGCCTCGGTAAAACCACCTACCTTTAACGTCGATGCCCGGGGCTATTACCGGATTTCACTGTTTGGGATGAACCCTGAGCTGTTTGTACGGATTATGAATTTGTTTGACACGTTGAATGAAGTAAATGTGTATAATGATACAGGCCGTGCGGGTTTTACCACGGATGAAGCTCGCGTCAAAGCGCTGAACGTGCAGACTCCGGTGAATTCAATCGAAGAATACTATACAAACGCCACCCATTATTCCGAGCCTCGTCGTGTGGAATTTGGAATAAGGATTACCCTATGAAGATTATGAAAAATAACCTGTTTCTTCTCCTGCTACTCTCATGGTTTGTGGTCAATACTGCCTATGGCCAGAGTGGACGAGAATACCGGCGGTCCGCTGTTCATAACGCGAATTTAGTTCGGACTGTGTTTGGTAATTGGGGTGTCATTGGGCAGCCGTCACAGAACGGCCCGAGAGGTGCCTGGATTTATGACACCAACGGATATATTGGTGACATCAGTCCTCTTATTGGCGCAGAAGTCGAATATGAATATTACGATAGTACAGCGAATGCCTGGAAGACTAAAAAATTTCATAGTGTTGTCGTTTCTCCTGTCTCCAGACCATCTACCGGAGCGGAGTTATCTCCCACAGGTAAACAATGGACTTTCGAACCCGTCGCGGGTTACTTTAATGAGAATCAGGAAAAGGTGGCTATGAGTACTGACCCGAACTCCTGGCCAACCAGCTGGCCCGACAAATCATCGGAGTGGGACGGCCATTGGAACGGCTATTTTGGTCGCGGTGTCACGAATGCTGATCAGGAAAGTTACTTTGTCATGGATGACAATAATGACGAAGAATTTAATTATACGAATAATAATAACCTTTTGGAACCGAATGTCGATGACGGAAGAGGGGTGGCATTTAAGCCTGACAGCACTAATCCTTCTCTTAACGGACTGGGACTGGAAGTGAAGGTCCGGGGCCTTCAGTGGCAGCAGTTTCTGGCTGCAGATGTCATTTTTTGGCTGTATGAAGTCACTAATACAAGTACCACGGACTATAGTAAAGTTACCTTCGGAATGCTCGCTGGTACTTATGTTGGTGTTACAGGGACAGATGATAATCCGCAGGAATATGATGACGACTATTCCTTTTTCGATGTGCAGCGTGACCTGACATATACCGGTGATTATCCCAATAATAATAATCGTAACCCAAAATGGCAGGGTGACGTAGGAATGGTTGGTTATGCCTTTCTCGAGAGTCCCGGGAATCCGTACGACGGTATTGATAATGATGCTGACAACCGAAGTGACGCCCACCCGCCGACTTCCAATCTGATATTTTCTGCTCCATTATTCACTGAATCCAGCTTTAATGAAGTGACCTACGATCTGAACGATGAAATTATATTGATCGATGAAAATTATGCACGGAGAATCGTAACGGTTGACACGGACACGATGGTATTCTCAACCCGGGGTTGGACAGACACCCTCATCGCCGGTGAAACACGGTTTCAGGAAGGGAATGTGTTCCAATCGGGCAATATTAATGAAAATGTCTATGATGGCATCGACAACGATTTGGACGGCTTGATCGACGAAAATTATTTCCTTCACTACCGGCAGCTCAGAAAAGATGCCGAGGGAAATACACTTATCGATACCTTAAACCCTGTGGCGTATATAGACTATTTTACTGGTCAGGGTCGGGATGATCCGCTTATTGATGAACGCCGGGATGACGGGATTGATAATGATAACGACTGGAATGCCGAGTTCGATGATGTCGGCCTTGATGGGAAAGCAAACACAGGTGATTACGGTGAACAGGACGGTCAGCCGACCTCCGGTGCCGGAACCAACTCACCTGGTGAGCCAAATATCGATAAGACAGATGTGGATGAGTCCGACCAGATCGGACTGACGAGTTTTAATTACTTCACTCCGGCGAATGAATTTCCAATGGCGGAAGATGAAAAACTATGGGACTGGTTAGCCCCCGGGTTTTTTGAAGTACCATCGAGTATCCAGAACAACGAGCCGGTGGAGGGTGAAGACGGTGACTTCATTTACGGTTCGGGGTATTTTCCGTTGCGCGCCGGACAGACTGAGCGCTTCTCGCTCGCGTTAGTGTACGGGCATGACAAGGATGACTTGCTGAAAAACAGAGAGACTGTACAGGATATTTATGACAGCGATTACCGGTTTCCACAGCCTCCGGATAAGCCGAATTTAACAGTGGTTCCGGGTGACGGTAATGTAACATTATACTGGGATCGGATTGCAGAGCATAGTGTGGACCCGGTGACCAAAGAACAGGATTTCGAGGGATATAAAATCTACAAGGCGACCGACCCGGATTTTAATGATGTCCGGTCTATCACGAATGCAAACGGTGTCGTTACAGGATATGAATGGTTGGCGCAGTTTGATAAAGACAACGACGTCCAAGGTCTCTTCGAGGCCCGTTCGGATCTATACCAGGAAGCGGAAGGGTACACAATCAACCTGGGATCGAATACCGGATTACAGCACTCATATGTTGATGAGGATGTCGATAACGGACGACGCTATTTCTATGCCGTTGTTGCCTATGACCGGGGCGATGCTGACAAGGATATTTTCCCGTCGGAGAACACCAAATTTATTTCGGTACAGCCCAATGGCGATGTCATTACCGACCAGAACACAGCTGTGGTCAGGCCGGAGCCAAAAGTGGCCGGATATAACCAGCGAAATAGTGACCTGATGCTGGAACATCTGGCTGGTCCGGCGACAGGTTCACTTGTATATGAAGTGCTTGACGATACAGAACTGACCGGGCACACCTATCGGGTGGAATTTCAGGACACCCGTTCGGATGGCATCGACAATGATGGCGATTGGAATTCTGTCACAGATGATGTCGGCTCGGATGGCCAGGCTGGTACTATGGATGCTGACAGTACTGAAAATAACGGGGAACCGGATTATGGTGAACCGCATGTTGAATGGAGAGACCCGCAGGAGTTCGCACCGGTAACTTCCGGGTATTCAGTACTTGATGTCACCGGACACACAGAAACAGTTCAAATGGATACCAGCTTTTCATTCCTGGAAAAACAGAATATCCTGGCATCGAGTCTGCTAATTGCACCTGCCGATAATCCCGGCAATTATCTGGACACCATGCACTTTGAAATTGACTCACTGCGGGGTAAGATTCGCCTCAAACCCTCCGGGACACTCTCTCCGGGAGCATATACCCTGAATTACCAATACTATCCTGTATATCGGAGCGAGAATATTAAGGGAAATCCCTATGCGGATGAGACACAGGATAGTGATATCTTTGACGGCATACAGCTGCGATTTAATAATCACTGGTCCATTTATAAAGTAGACAGTCTGTCACATTGGGAAAACCCGGAAAAATCACTGGATTATTCTTTCCGGACGGATAAAACTCAATTACCGGATGGCAGCGTAATTACCGGGATACAGTATCCTTCGAAATTTGAAATTCAATTCGGCGATACGAATGAAGTTCTCTATGAAACTCCAGAGTCTCTCATCGATTACACGAATCAGGGACTGCCGGACATATTAAAACCTGCACCCCGGAAGACGAATTTTCGGATATATAATTTGATAGATTCTACAACAATACCTTTTATGTATTCCGGCGGATACATGAATGCCGATTCCGTATGGGAACTCACTCCAAATGGCTTAATTGAGACGTATATTCGAAAGCCGGATTCCACCTATCAGTATAGTTGGGTAATGCAATTTACCACCACGGCAGAAGACACACCGCGGTTTAACGGTGAAGACAACCTGTATATCGAGACAACCCGACCCTACAGGAGTGGCGATGTTTATGAGTTTACAACCCAGATACCTCAATCGGTAGATTCTGTCGCATCACGGTCTCTGGATGATATCCAGGTGGTCCCCAATCCGTATGTCGTCGCCAATACAATGGAAGCACCTTTGCCGCCGAATATCACGAGCGGACGCGGTGAGAGACGTATCGAATTCCGGAAAATTCCCACGGATGCGAAGGTCCATATTTTCACGGCCAATGGGAGCCATGTTATTACGCTGAACCAAAGCGGGAATATTCATTCCGGCTCTCTGGCCTGGAATTTAAAAACGAAGGAGAACCTGGATATCGCGTATGGCATCTATTTTTATATCGTGGAATCGGATGTGGGAAAAAAATCCGGGAAACTGGCGGTGATTAAATAGTGAGTACAGATATGATTCGAACACACACAATCAGGTCAATAATTATCGCGATACTTATTGTTGGAGCCATATCCTCGCATCTGCCGGCACAGAGTAAGGTAGGAACGACCACGGCACAGTTCCTTTCGATACCGGTGGGAGGTAAGGCAATTGCTATGGGAGGGGCGTTTACTGCCGTCTCAACGGACGCGACAGCCCTGTACTGGAACCCCGGTGCGATTTCCCGCAACGGCAAAAACAGTGTATATGCCTCGCAAACGAATTGGCTCGTCGGTTCGGCCCATCAGTGGATAGGTGTGCAGATCATGGTCACCCGGCAAGATGCGATAGGGTTAAGTGTTAACAACCTTGATTATGGCTCGCGGGAAAGGGTTACGACGGTAGCGGAACCGGACGGTACGGGTGAATACTGGAATGCCAATGACCTTTCTATGGCTCTGAGTTACAGCCGGAACCTAACCGACAGGTTCTCCATTGGTGGAAGCTTGAAATATATTACACAACAAATTTGGCACGAATCCTCTTCCGGGATGGCAATTGATTTGGGGTTATTATTCATTACGCAGTTCAATGGATTACGGATTTCTGCAACCATGAGAAACTTCGGCGGTGAGTTACAATTGGATGGGCGTGATTTACTGCACCGGATTGATATTGATCCGGAAAACGAGGGGAATAATGAAACGATTGTTGCCCGGTTAAAAACCGACTCCTGGCCCATCCCATTGGCATTTCATGTTGGTATGGCTATGCCAATTATTGATCAGCAAAATCTGAAAGCAACAATTGCAGCCGATGCGATCCGTCCAACAGACAATACGGAAACACTCGGTGTTGGCGGAGAGGTGCAATTGTTTAACGTGTTAAGCCTGCGCGGTGGATATCAAACGCTGTTTCGGACCGATGCACAATCCGGATTGACCCTTGGGTTTGGAATCCAGATTCCGAATCCATATGCCAGCATTAATTTCGATTACTCGTACCAGGACTATGGATTGTTTGATGATATCCAGACGGCAGGCATTGGTGTGGGCTTTTGACACCAGAGTATTAACCAAACAAAAGAAAGGAAGTAAGAGATGAGAAAAGTTGCTCTTACAATTTTCATTCTCAGCCTGACTGCTTCGTTTGCTTTCTCGCAAGTAAACGTAACTTTTCAGGTGAATTCATCCACGGTAGAAGGATGGACCGATTCTACCACCACCGTGCAGATTCGGGGCGGTGAACATAATCTCGATAACGATTCCTGGCACAATGTTGTATTGCAGTGGAGTGCCGAGTCCGAAGAAGCCATGAATGTCGGCGGCGATTACTGGGCAGCCACGGTCGCCTTTCCTGATTCGATGATCGGGTGGGAAATCCCATGGAAGATCGGGGCAACGTTGCATAACCCGGATGGCACGACTGCCGATTTTTGGGAAGATGTACCCGGTGGGGGAAATCGTACTTTTATCCTTCCGGATACCGACACGACACTCACCCAGGCATATGTGAGTAATATGTATGATCCACCGTACACTCCCACGGATAGTATCGATGTCTATTTCCGGGTGAATCTGGAAGCCCATCCGGACTTCAACCCCGAAGCAGACAATGTCTATATAGTCGGCGCATTTCCTCACCCAAACGGTGAAACTAGTATGTGGGTTCCGGATGCATACGCTCTCACCCGGGAAGGCCCGGAAAGCGATTACTTCTCCTATCATCTGCCACTAGATCCCACTGGCGCACCGTATGATAGCGTGATGTACAGATTTACCCTGGGTTCCTGGGACCAGAGCGAACAGATCTATGGACATGGCATGTTTCCGGATAATGAAAACCGCGGAACCTCGGCACACCAGGACACCACAATTGCCTGGAAATACTGGAACGATACTCCACCTGCAGGGTTTGAGGGCCAGGATTCCGTCGACATCACTTTCTTCGCCGATATGTCCAAAGCCATCAATACGAACGGTTTCGAAATTGGCGATACGCTATTGGTGCGTTACGGATACGAAGGGTCTTCCTCCACTGTTGAAACAGACACGCTGCTCCGACAGGCGGGTACACAGAATTATTTCGTAACGGTGGATAGTGTTCCTGTCTCACTCAATGACCCGTTTTACTATCAGTATTATCTGTATAAAGACGGTACTGAATACCGGGAAATATATTACAATTATGAATATACCGGTACAAGTCAGGGTGGTGCCGAACGTCGTGAGTATGTCATTGAATCCAGCGATGCTGTGACAATCCAGGATAACGTAGACAGCAAGACCGATGCACGCCGTATGCCGGTTTTCCGGAATACGGAAACCGTATCGCAGGATGTCCTTGTCACACTGGAATGTGATGTACGCCCGGCATATTTTCAGGTCCTTTCAGGAACCGTTCTGGATGATATCCAGGGTGACGTGGATGTTGAAGTGGCAGATAGCGTACTGGCCTGGGGCGTTGCGGTAAACGGTCCGTTGACTGGCGGATGGAATAATGAAGTCGGCCCTGACTGGGGTCCCCACCTCATGACCATCGAAGAAAAAGCGATGTATGACGATGGTACCCATGGAGACGCCGTTGCCGGAGATAGTATCTATACTTCCCAGTTCCAGCTCGTGCAGGATAGCTCCATTATCGGACAGGAATTCAAGTTCGGTATTGGCGGTGGCGATAACGAAGGTGGCGAAGGTGGCTACGGTAATAACCATGTCGAAAATATCGATGATTCAGAAAGCACCTTTACTCTTCGGGTACAGTTCGGCAGTATCAATCCCAACTTCTATGACGCTTGGAATTATAATACTCAGCAGCCGGTTGCTGTCGATGATGAAGTACCGGGTATTGCCAATGACTTCGCTTTAGGGCAAAACTATCCGAATCCGTTCAACCCCAAAACCACGTTTAAGTATGCCATTCCGAACCAGGCTGACGTGAATATTGCCATTTACAATATTCTCGGTCAGAAAGTATTCGCGCATACGAGAAACGCGGTTGAGCCGGGAACATACGAATTCACCTGGAACGGTGTTGACAATCAGAACCAGGCCGTGACATCTGGTGTGTATTTCTACCAGATTCAGGCCGGTGAATTTTCGGCCACTAAAAAGATGGTTCTGATGAAATAAGAACTCATGCAGCAACTGGTGAACTAAATAATGAGCGGGGTATGGAGAATAATCTCTGTACCTCGCTTCTTATTTTCTATGGGTTGTTTGATTGGGATAAGTAAGTGAAACACACGAGATTACTTTACATTACCGGCCTCATTATCATCGTCGGGATGATACTCGGATGTGCCCGCCGGGGTGAAAATGAAATCGTTATCTGGAATCAGATGCGTCCGACCGGACGGGAAATTCTCGATGAGCTGCTTGATGAGTTTGAAGCAGAATATAACCGTCAATTAGGTGAGGAAGGCTATTTTGCGAACGGAAAGAACGATTCTATCCGGGTTTCCGAGATCTATTATGAAACGGAAGAATTACGCTCCAATTATCAGATTTCAGCACTGGGCGGCAGCGGGCCCGATGTGATCTTTGGCCCTTCGGATGCAATTGGTCCGTTCCATGTGATGGAGGTGATTAAACCGCTCGAAGACCTTTTTTCCGAAGCATATCTGAACAATTTTATCGACCAGGCCAAGACATCGCTGGGAGGCCATTTATACCAGATCGGCGATCGCGTGGGGAATCACCTGACACTCGTGTACAACAAAGATATTTTGCCAACTCCACCTGAAACGACCGACGAACTTTTCGCCTTGGCAGATGAATATACTATTGATGAAAACGGCGATGGATTATATGACCAGTACACGCTGGTATTTAATTTTATTGAACCCTTTTTCTTTGTGCCTTTTCTCGGAGGCTATGGCGGATGGGTGATGAACGATCAGCACGAACCGACGCTGGATACGGACGCCGCGATTCAGGCCTATAAATTCGTGGTCAATCTGCGGGAAGCGCATGTCATTCCCAGGGAAGCCGATTACGATATTGCCAATACCCTGTTTCAGTCCGGAAAGGCCGCGATGATTATTAACGGACCGTGGTCCTGGGGCGGCTATATCGATGCCGGAATTAATGTGGGGTTGGCTCGCATTCCGAAAGTGGCGGAAACAGGACAGTGGTCTGCGCCGATGTACTCGCCGCTGGGCTATTCGCTGAATGTCAATCTGACAGGGGAACGCCTGGAACACGTGAAAGCACTTCTGAAAAAACTGCTGGCTCCGGAAAGTCAGCTGCGATATACAGACCGGATGAATACAATCCCATCACATAAACAGGCTTTGGAGTCTCCGATAGTTATGGAGAACGAGATTGTCAGCGCCTCGCGGAATCAGCTGGAAATCAGCAGACCGATGCCGGTTGTTCCGGAGATGCGTGCAATCTGGGATGCAATGCGGCCGGCGTGGCAGTCGATCCTGAACGGAACGATGACACCGAAGCAAGCCGCAGAAAAAATGCAGCGGGATGCGGAGCAGAAGATTAAAGAAATGCGGGAGTAATGAACCGCCAGTAAAAAATACACCTCACCCCAACCCCTCTCCTCAAATCAGGAGAGTGCTAAAAAGAAACCAGCGGATTGCCATCCCTCTCCTTACGAAGGAGAGGGACCGAGGGTGAGGTCATTGAGGTTCGATGGAGGAACATAACCGAGGTTCTATTTAATATTGGTAATTTATGAGTAGCGTAACATACACATTCCGGGATTTCTGGGAACAGGCGAAGGCGAACAAGCTCGCCTACTACTACATCCTGCCGGCGTTTCTCGTGATGGGGCTCGTGGTGCTGTATCCGTTTGTTTATAACCTGGTGCTGTCGTTCTCCAACATGAATCTCAGCCACTTCAAGGAGTGGGATCTGGTTGGGATGAAGCAGTATGTGAAAGTCTTCACCGACCCCATGTTTTACTCGGTGCTCCTGAAGAATATTATCTGGACGATAATTAATCTGATTTTTCACGTGACCCTGGGCGTGGGGCTGGCTCTCATCCTCAACAACCCGCTCCGCGGACGGGCTATTTTTCGTACACTTCTCGTGCTGCCCTGGGCTGTTCCGCAATACATCACAGCGCTTACCTGGCGGGGCATGTTTAATTATCGTTACGGTGCTGTGAATCTGTGGCTCATTAAAATCAGTCCGTTTATTGAGAAGGTGAACTCCTTTTTTGAAAGTTTGTTTGGTGTCGGATTCGGGATGCCTCCCTACGAATGGCTATCCTCACCAACCGGAGCGTTTTCAGCGGCTATCATTACTAACATCTGGCTCGGGTTTCCGTTTATGATGATCGTTGCCCTCGGGGCTTTGCAGTCGATTCCGCCGGATATGTACGAAGTGGCGGATATCGACGGCGCATCGCGCTGGCAGAAGTTCTGGCATATTACCGTGCCATTGATCCGGCCGGCGATGATCCCGGCCATCACCCTGGGAATTATCTGGACGTTCAACAATTTCAACGTGATCTGGCTGGTGAGCAACGGCGGAAACCCCTCGGACAGTACGCACATCCTGGTGTCCTATGTGTATAAAGCCGTATTTACCCATTACCGGTATGCCTATTCGGCGGCGTTTAGTGTCGTTATCTTCCTGATACTTTTAATCTTTGGGGTGTATTTTATGCGGAAAACAAAAGCCACTGAGAGCGTGTACTGATGAAGTCGCAATCCAAGCTCAAGCGGAATCCACGATGGATGACGATAGGCCAATACCTGATAATCATCGCGTTTACGCTGTTCGCGATTTATCCGATTTTGCGTGTTTTTACCATCTCTCTTCGCCCGGGTGATATGCTGCATTCGACCTCTTTGGCGATTATTCCGGAGAACTGGACTTTTGCGAATTATAAACAGCTTTTTACCCAGGAAGACTTCCTCATCTGGATGCGGAATAGTTCGCTGGTGAGCCTGTTTACAACGATTCTCGGTGTAGGATTGGCCTCAACAGCCGGTTACGGGTTTTCCCGATACCGTTTTCCGGGACATAAAACGGGCTTGATAACCCTGATTACCACCCAGATGTTTCCATTAACGATGCTGTTGTTGCCGCTGTTCATCATGCTGGTTAAACTCCAAATTTACGATACGCTGATTGGACTGGTCATCGCATATTCGGCCACCGCCTTGCCGTTTACGGTCTGGCAGATGAAGGGCTATTACGATACAATCCCTGTCAGTCTGGAGGAGGCGGCACGTATCGACGGCTGTAACGAATTTATGGCATTCTACAGGATTATCCTGCCGCTGGCGGCGCCGGCACTGGTGATTACGGCGCTCTTTGCCTTTATGACGGCATGGTCCGAATATCTCGTGGCAGCGGTACTGATCAGCGATCAAAACCTGTTTACGCTGCCGCTGGGACTCAAACAATTTCAATCGAATTTCGATACCCAGTGGGGACTGTACGCGGCAGGTGCCCTGATTGTCAGTATCCCGGTGATGGTGTTATTTTTGAGCCTGAGCCGCTGGCTGGTATCGGGGTTGACGTTGGGAAGTGTCAAAGGATAGTGAGACGTGAGACGTGAAACGTGAGACGACAATCGGCAATCGTGAATCGACAAAAGAAGGGGTGAGCGAATGCTTAACCTGAGTCATAAAAAACTTGATGTATGGAGAAAAAGCATGGAGCTTACGACAGAAATTTATACTCTTACGAACAACTTTCCAGATAATGAATTATACGGGCTCACTTCCCAGTTGCGCAGAGCAGCTGTTTCGATCCCATCCAATATCGCGGAAGGATCTGCCAGAAAAACAGCTGACGATCGCCGAAGGTTTTATGAAATAGCGAGATCCTCTGTGACTGAAGTGGACACACAGATTGAACTTGCGTTGCGGTTTAAATATTGTAGCCAAGCAGATGTAAAAGAATTGGATGATATTATGAATCATGTATTTGCTTTATTGTCCCGGCTTATCAACCGAACTAAATAGGAGAATGCAATGATGAAGTCTCACGTCTCACTTCTCACGTCTCACACCTAAGAGGTGAATAATCAGAAAACATTAAAACGAGTTTTCAGCATTGATATGTAAGGACACAAAATGAATCAGTCAATCATCGACAAAATGCAGGAAATGGGCTTCACTGCCTATGAATCCAAGGCGTATGTCACTCTTTTGCAGCATAACCCCGCCACCGGATACGAAATCAGTGCGAAATCGGAAGTGCCGCGATCGGCGATATATGATGTACTGAAGCGGCTGGAATCCGTGGGCATGGTGAACGCTGTTCACGCCAAACCGCGGCGCTACATCCCATTACCACCGGATAAACTGGTGGATATGCTTGATGAAAAATTTCATAAAAGTCTGGACTCCCTCAAGAACGGTCTGGACGATCTGGAAGGGGAGGAAGAGTATTCCGACCTCTGGCACGTCCAGGGTTATGATAATATGTTAAGTAAGGCCAGGGAGCTCATTCGATCGGCCGAGAAGGAAATATTCATATCCATCTGGACCAGTGAGATGAAACAACTGCAGGATGTGCTGAGGGAAGCCGATGCCAGAGGGATCAATATCGTGACATTTTCCTTCACAGAAGTACCAGTGAAGGTTGGTACGGTGTATTCCTATGATCTGGATGAGCAGAAACTCGAAAAGATCTGGTCCAGGAAAATTGTACTGATTGTCGATAAAAAGGAATTGCTGATGGGCGAAGCGGACCAGACCCAGTCCAAATCGGTGGTATGGACGCAAAACCAGGCAATTGTTACTATCGCCATCAACCACATTGTACTGGATATTACCCTGTTTGCCCAGCGATATAACGTAGATATTGAAAAAACGGTTAACCAGATGATGAACGGGAGCAGCGGCAGTATTGAGCAGCTGTTAACCGAGAAGGAATCGGCCGGCCGCAAACCGGTGGTGATAGAAAAATAAGCCGATGAAAGTAACCAATTACCTTCTGGTGATCGCTTCCGGGCTGGTATTAGGATGCAGTTCTCCGGATTTTCCGGAGAAACTGGACCTGACAGATCCCTGGCACTTCCATTATGATTCCACCGAAATCGGCATTGAAAATAGGTGGTTTGACGGGGGAATTGATTTTCAAAATTGGCCGACAGTGCCGGCCGGAAACTACTGGAGTGATACCTTTGACGGCCGCGGCTGGTATATCCAGACGGTGTGGTTGCCGGAGAATCAAACTGATCGCAAACTTGCGCTGGTTATTTCTTCGGTCGATGATAACGCCAAAGTGTGGATGAATGATTCACTCATTATAGATCATCAGGGAGCCAACCAGCGACTCTACGGAGATATCACGCACGTTTTTCGTCCGGAGCAGAAAAACAGGATAACAATTATGGTGGACGATTTAGGCGGTCCTGGCGGACTGAACGGCAGAGTATATATAAAAAAGTACCTGGATGAAGTCGACCTCATAAAAGGCAAATTCTACGATTCGGAAAGTATCGAGTCCCCGGAATGGGTGAAGAATGCGGTGATCTATGAGGTTTTCGTCCGGCAGTTTTCCCGGAGCGGTGATTTTAAGGGAGTGCAGCGCAGGTTGGACGAACTCCGGGACTTAGGTGTGACGACCCTGTGGCTCATGCCGATCCATCCGGTGGGGGAAGTCCACCGGAAGGGAACGCTGGGCAGCCCGTATTCTGTCAGAGATTATTATGCCGTGAATCCGGCGTTCGGTACCAAGGAGGATTTCAAGGCACTTGTCGACGCGGTGCACGAACGCGGAATGTACCTGATACTCGATATGGTGCTGAACCACTCTGCCTGGGATAACCCGTTGATCGAGAAGCATCCGGAGTGGTACACACAGAATGACGCAGGTGAAATCATCTCCCCAAATGAGGACTGGAGCGACGTGGCTGACTTCAATTATGATAACCCCGAACTCCGCCAGTACATGATTGACATGCTGAAATACTGGGTCCGGGAATTCGATGTGGACGGGTTCCGGTTTGACGTGGCCGGGATGGTGCCGCTGGATTTTTGGATCGATGCCAGACCGGAGGTTGAAAAGGTCAACCCGGATGTGTTCTTCCTGGCGGAAGACAGCGATCCGGAGATGCACGTGTCCGCCTTTGATATGACCTATAGCTGGAACATCTATTGGGGACTCATCAACATGCTCCGGGATAACGAGGATGCCGGGTATATCGAAAGTATCTATCAGCGGGAACGGTATAAATACCCACAGGATGCATTGCGGATGCGGTTCACGGAAAACCACGACGAACAGAGGGCAGCGAAGCTGCTGACTAAGCCGCAGGCACTGGTTGCGTCGGTGTATGTCAACACAATCCCCGGGGTGCCGTTGATCTACAATGGCCAGGAAATCGGTGCCACGGATAAACCGGATATCTTTGAAAAAGATGTGGTTGACTGGCCAGCGGGCAAGGATATGTATCGCAATCATTACGCCCGGCTCTTCGAGATACGAAAAAATCACCCGGCGATAACCGGAGGGAAATTCAGGCTTTTGGAATGTCATCCCGATTCGGCTGTGATGAGTTATCTCCGGAAAACGAATGAGGAAACTTTATTAATCGTGCTGAATTTTAAAGATGCCGGATTAAGCTTTTCTATCAATTTAAATGAGGAGTACAGGGATTTTTCTCCGGTCTATACTCATCGGATAGAGGTGATGGAGGAACAAGGCATCCATGGGAAAATCGAACCATACGGCTGGGGAATTTTTGCTTTGGAATGAATTCCGATATACAAGGATGACAGGCGGGGCAAGGTTTTTAAATAGCTAAACCGAACTGTCATTCTGAGCGTAAGCGAAGAATCTCCTTACTCGTTGCTCATGAGCCTTGCACGGGAGAGCCTTCGGCTCCATCCCGACGCGTCGGGATTCCGCTCAGCTCCGGCAGGAGCCTCTAGTGAGGGATGACACCGAGTGGTGTTTTTATGGAGAACCGAGTCTTACTGTCATTCTGAGTGAAGTGTAACGAAACGAAGAATCTCCTCGCCATTCAACTCACGAGCCTTGTAATGAAGAATTTCCTATGATTGCACTCATGAGTCTTATGCGGGGTAATAAAAACAAGGTGTATCCGATCATACGAACCACACATAACAACGCCGGACAAAACTTGTGACACCCAACCGAAATACCGGAAAATACTCTATGAAAAAACGTGTAATAAAATCACTATTGACTCTATCCATCATTCTGATTGGCGGAACGCTTACTGCCCAGGTCGTGACTTCGGAACCACCTTATCCCACGGTAAGCGATTCGATTGTTGTCTTTTATCATGCAGATCGCGGTGATGGGGGGCTCGAAGGCTTCACTGGGACTATGTATGCCCATACAGGATTGATTACGGAAAGCGGTCCCGGATGGCAGTATGTCCAAGGGGAGTGGGGAACAACCGATGCACCGATATTAACTCATGTTGAAGGCGATCTCTGGAAGTTACCAATTGGCGATGTGTACGAATTTTATGGTGCACCGCAGAATGAAGAGATTTTGCAACTCGCGTTTGTGTTCAGAAATGCTGACGGCACTAAAGCAGGTCGTGCCGAAGGCGGTGGAGATATCTTCATGGATCTGTATGAGCCGGGTTTGAGTGCTGTCCTTTTGGAGCCGGAAGTGGATTTGTCCTACGGCGATCCGCTACGTTCGCCGTCGTTTCTGAACCAGCAGACAGTCCTTCCAATTCAGGGAACCGGAGCGGCTATCGGAACACAGCTTGACTCACTCTATCTTTTCGCGAATAATACCCTGCTCAGCAGCACTGCTGGGGATACGCTGGATTACACACTTATCGGCGGGAATATGGATATTGGCGCGCACACGATTCACCTGGTTGCCCTGGATACCGCCGGTGTGCGGGATACGACGAGTTTTGTGGCTATGGTGAATCCACCGGTAAATGACGTATCCCGTCCGGCAGAAATCGAGGATGGCATCACCTATAATAATGACGGTTCTGTTACACTCTCTATTTTCGCGCCCTACAAAGAGTTTATCTATGTTCTCGGCGAATTTAACGACTGGAAGGTTGATACCACGTATTTCATGAACCGGCACACGGTGAATTCGGACAGTGTTCACTGGTGGATTATCGTTGATGGTTTGAATCCCGGAGAAGAATACGGGTTCCAGTACCTGGTCGACGGTGAAATCCGGGTGGCGGATCCCTACACGCAAAAAGTACTCGATCCATGGAACGATCAGTATATCTCCGAAAGCACCTATCCGGGTCTGAAGTCGTATCCATACAATAAAACCAGTGAAATAGTCGGCATAATCAATCCGGCTAATACCGAATACACCTGGTCCACGGAAAACTATCAACGTCCACCACAGCAGGACCTGGTGATCTACGAGTTACTCCTCCGGGATTTTCTGGCAAACCATGACTATGCAACGTTGATTGACACGCTGGATTACCTGGATCGCCTGGGAGTGAATGCCATCGAACTGATGCCCGTGAACGAGTTCGAGGGGAATATCAGCTGGGGATACAATCCGGCGTTCTATTTTGCTCCGGACAAGTATTATGGTCCGGCGGATGACCTGAAGGCGTTTGTTGATTCATGTCACTCGCGCGGAATTGCTGTTATTATTGATATGGTATTAAATCACTCCTATGGGCAATCGCCACTGGTCCGTTTGTACAATGAAGGTAATTACGGTGCACCTACGAGTGAAAATCCTTGGTATAACATCGACTACGATTCGAATAAACCCGGCTATCAGGCACGCCATCCCTATAATGTCGGGTACGATTTTAATCACGAAAGTTTAAGTACAAGATATTTTATTGATAGAGTGAATAGATTTTGGTTGAAAGAATACAATATTGACGGCTTCCGATTTGATTTAACGAAGGGATTTACCCAAAAGGTCTCTTATATAAGTGACGGGAATTATAATGAAGGTTTAGCCTCTGCTTACGATGCGGACCGAATCTCAATTTTAAAGCGCATAGCAGACCACATGTGGTCGGTAGCACCCGGGTCGTACGTAATTCTGGAGCATTTCGCCGAAAACAGCGAGGAAATCGAATTATCCAATTACGGGATGATGCTCTGGGGAAATATGAACTGGTCATATGCACAGGCAGCGATGGGTTACCAGTCGGGTTCTTCTTTTGAGTGGGGATTCTACGAAAACCGGGGATGGGCGGAGCCGAATTTGGTCACCTATATGGAAAGCCACGATGAACCATGGTTGAATTATAAGAACCTAAATTACGGGAACAGTAGCGGTGACTACGATATTCAGGAACTGGAAACAGCACTGCAGCGCATTCAGCTTGTGGCGACCTTTTTCCTGACCTATCCCGGTCCGAAGATGATGTGGCAGTTCGGTGAGTTGGGCTACGATGAATATCTAGCTGACTCGGGGAGCGAACGAACCGAACCGAAGCCTATTCACTGGGAATATTTTGATCAGCCGGCGCATCGGAATTTATATAACGTGTACCGGTCTCTCCTGAGAATTCGAAATCATTTTACGGCATTTACCGATCCCGGTGCTTCAGTTACCATGCATGTGGGACAGGGAGTTGCCGGACGCCGAATCAACATTTCCCACCCGTCAACAAATGTGACAATTATCGGGAATTTCGGGGTTACACCCCTGGAGGTTACCCCGTATTTTCAGCATGCCGGCGCATGGTACGAGTACTTTACAGGGGATACCTTGAGGGTGACGAACACAGAAAACCCGATCGCTCTGTACCCGGGGCAGTTTAAGCTGTTTACAGATGAATATATTGAGCCGGCAGATGTAGAGGTCCCGACAGCGGTTGAATCCAGTGAAAATGCGCTCCCGACACAGTTCGCGGTGGCGCAAAACTTTCCGAACCCGTTCAACGGGAGTACCACCATCAAATATACGCTTCCGCAACCTGCCAAGGTACAGTTCCGGGTTTACAACCTCCGGGGACAACTGGTTGAGGACCGTGTCATGGGACAACAACAGCTCGGCAGTCATACCATCCAATGGGATGCTGAAAGTGTCACTTCGGGTATGTATTTTTACGTGATCGAAGCGCAATCAACACACAATAATTTTAGTCGAACACGCAAACTTATACTTATCAAATAGGGATCGTTATGGCTTACGTTCAGTACAGAGATGTGAATAAATCTTTCGGGGAGACCAAAGTCCTGCACGATATCAATCTGGATATCGAGGATGGGGAATTTGTGGTGCTTGTGGGCCCAAGCGGATGCGGAAAATCCACGACACTCCGTCTGCTCGCCGGACTGGAGGATATTACCAGCGGTACCATATCCATCGCTGATACTGTCGTGAACGATATGCCGCCGAAAAACCGTGACATTGCCATGGTATTTCAGAATTACGCGCTCTATCCGCACATGAACGTATTTGACAATATGGGATTCGGGTTAAAGCTGCGGAAAATGGACTCGGAAGATATTAAGGATCGGGTGCAAGAAGCTGCCGGGATCCTTGGCATCGAGAATTTGCTCCAGCGGAAACCCAAAGAATTATCCGGCGGGCAGCGACAGCGGGTGGCACTTGGACGGGCTATCGTCCGCCAGCCGAAGGTGTTCCTGTTTGATGAACCGCTTTCCAACCTGGATGCGAAATTACGCGTACAGATGCGCCGCGAAATCAAAAAGCTCCATACCACCCTTGGAACGACCATGATTTATGTGACCCACGACCAGGTGGAAGCGATGACCATGGGGGACCGGATTGTGGTGATGAAGGACGGTTATGTCCACCAGTTCGATTCGCCTTTAAAGGTGTATTCGGAACCCAATGACCGGTTTGTGGCAGGCTTTATAGGCAGTCCTTCCATGAATTTTATCCCGGTTGAAGTGCAGTCCGGAGACGATATTAGGCTATCAGCTGGCGACCTGGAATTTCAGGTTCCCCCGGAGATGCGGACACAACTGGAAGGATATCAGGAGAAGACCACCATTCTGGGCATTCGCCCGGAAGATATCCATTACGCCGACGGGCAGTCCGGGGAACCGAACATCTTTGAGTTTATCGTGGATGTTTCAGAACCGATGGGAAATGAGGTCTATCTCTATTTCACGCTGAATGTTGAAAACCTGGTGGGACGTATCAGCGGACACAAAAAGTTTGCCCCAAATCAACAGGTTCGACTCCTGTTTGATCTCGAGAAAGGGCATCTGTTTAATCCGGAATCAGGTAAACGGTTAAAATAAACACCTGCATAGGATCTTATAGTTGCGTAACCTATAGTTTTATTACGGTTTCCTCTTGTTTCTGTATTTTTGGCTGGTGTCCATTTGTGTCGCACCGGTTATTTATTAAATTCAGGTTAAATGAGGTGAGGAGAGCCGTATCTTTCAAAGTGTTAAATACCGCACAGCTTCGCGGGCATCTGATTTTTGTTCTTGCGAGGAAAACGGGAATTACCGATGTTTATGGTGATTGCGGAATGAGCATACGGATAAAACCAAATTACATATATATCGCCCTCAACCTTCCGTATTTAAGGAAAATTGCCCAGAGGATATCCGAAAATTTCCGTGACTGAAAGAAAGAGTATCCCATCTATGAAACGTCTATACTTGTACTTAATTTTACTATGTTATATACCTGTTTTATGGAATTGCCAGCCAAGGGATACATCGGGAATAACCCGGAATTCGCCGCCGGTTGTCAATGATATTCTCGTCAATCCGGTCAAACCGCAGGTCAGCGATACGGTCATGTTTAATGCTGTGGCCGTTGATCCGGACGGCGATCCCATCACGATCAACTGGAAGGTTTCGGATGGTGTATTGGAAAATGACGGGCGAGGCAACCCGATCAAATACACTCCGCCAAACGATTCGGGTTTTGTTTCCATCTCCTGTATTATAAATGACGGCCGGGCAACCGGCTCACTCACACAGTCGTTGTTTATCAGTATGGAACCCGCAACCCTGGTCGGTTTTGTTTCGGATTCCAGGACACACAGTATGATCGGAGATGCATTTGTCTCGCTTGGCGATAAAACCATGACAACAGGTTCAAACGGATTTTTCCGCGTTCAGAGTACACCTTCCACCGGACCGCAATTACTCAGTATTTCAAAAGAAGGATTTAAACTGCACACGCAACCGGTCAAATTACGTCCGGGGATGAATACCATCAACGTGGCCTTAGATAAAATTCCCGGGACAGTGTACGGTATCGTCAGAGACAGAGATTCTAAAAATTTATTGAAAGGTGTCCGGGTTGCCCTGCGAGATATGGAAGATTCCACCTCCTTCAGCGGGTACTTTGAATTCCGGGACGTGCCGGTAGGGAAGTATACGATCATTGCGAAAAAGACCGGCTATTATACACTACACAAAACCATTGATGTCAAACCGGGCGAAAACCAGGTTGATTTGAATTTATAAATCAGCAAGGATCAGTCACCGGGCATTTCATGTCTCAGGTGATAAACTCTTTTCGATATTCATATTTTTGCTACAATGACAACATCGGGATGGAAAAGTATTCACAGTTTTACTGCACTGTTTCAACGTGGTTAGTCGCCTGGATAGTGTTTTCTTGCGTGACTGGACGTGGAAGAATAGTGATTGTTTTAGAAATAAATTTATATTAAATAGACGGAAACTAAAAACAGTACTCAGAGTCCAATGGAAAAAAGTTGCGTTGTTCTCATAGATGATGAGGCCGAGATTCGTCGTATTTATACGGAGCATCTTGAAGATGAGGGATATGATGTGATCGCTTTTGATACGGCGGAAACCGCCCTGGAGGCCATTACCGCGGAACCGGATAAATTTGATATCGCGCTCATCGATTATAATTTACCGGGGATGGATGGGATTACACTGACCCGGAAAATTCGTTTAATCCGCGATTCTTTAGCGGTTATTCTTATCTCCGGTTATGTTAAAAACCCCCAAAAGAAATTGCAGTTTTTAAGTGATGTCGATGTGATAATGACAAAACCGGTAGAACTCGATCAAATGACTGAAGTCATTAAGCGGACGTTGCATCCGGAATTGTTCGAAGAGTAATCCGGGACTCTCATACATTGTATTAAATGAGTTACTCAAACACTGTGAGGACGAAATATAAGCCAATTCAGTCTCACGGGAATCCAATGATCTGGAGCTGTGCTGCGAATTGTTGATGGAAAAGCGCAGAGAACCCCGCACTCACAGAAAGTATCGGAAGCAAATCCTCCGAAAATTTCGGTAGTTTTCCCTATCGTTTTTCCTCCTCTGTTGCTGAAATGTTCCGGAATAAAGCAGAGTTATCACTTTTTTACCTGCATGGATTTGAGTATTCTCTCTGTCTATGATGGTGCAAACGGAATCAACATCCGACACGCGCGGCCGGCTGGCTGCTGTGGGAGCATACGTGCTTTGGGGGCTCCTGCCTGTTTACTGGAAAGCCATTGAGCATGTTCCGGCTATTGAAATCCTCGGCCACCGGATGGTGTGGTCGCTTGTCTTTACTCTCCTGTTATTATCCCTCCGGACTCAGTGGACCTGGCTGAAAGATATTCGTACGCATCCGAAGCGTTATCTCACCTTCATTGCCAGCGCAATTATCCTTGGGGTAAACTGGTTTACGTATATCTTTGCTGTCAATTCCGGGCATATTGTGGAAGCGAGTTTGGGCTATTTTATTAATCCGCTGTTCAGTGTGGTCCTCGGCGTGGTTTTCCTGCGTGAACGATTGCGGATTTTGCAATGGGTCGCCGTTGGTATTGCACTGGCAGGGGTGGTTTATCTTACGTATCATTACGGTCATTTCCCCTGGATTGCCCTGACCCTGGCGTTCACGTTCGGCATGTATGGTTTGCTGCGCAAAACCGCACCATTGACCTCTCTCCCCGGGCTGTCCCTGGAAATGATGCTTTTGTTTGTTCCGGCGGTGGTGTTTCTCGTTTCCCTGGAGATACGAGGGTCGGGGCACTTTGGACACTATTCAGTGCCAACGGATATTTTATTGATAATTACGGGCGTTGCTACAGCCATGCCGTTATTATTGTTTGCCTATGGAGCGAAGCGAATACGACTTGCCACCATCGGGATTTTACAATATATCGCTCCGACCCTGCAATTTTTAATTGGCGTTTTTGTTTACAATGAAGTATTTACGACTGCCAGGTTTGTCGGGTTTTGCTTTATCTGGGTTGCACTTGGACTCTATACCGTCGAAGGATTCATATACAGGAGAAATCGAGCTATACCTCCACCTCTCCGGTAAATTATAATGGACTAAAAGTTTACCAGATAAATGAGGAATTCGGGTTTTGGCAAAATGGATTCCGGCAGTGGAAGAGGAACTATTTCACATGTGACCAGGCTTTGCCCCGGACAATATTGGAAATGTGAGTTTTCGTGACGTCGTATTCCTCGGCTAATTCCTTCTGCTGACGCCCTTTTTCGAGAACCTCATTGCGGATTCGCCGGACATCTTCCTCGGTCAGCTGGGCCTGGGGGTGTCGTTCGCCCCGGGTAAACCGCCTTCGATCCCGTTGAATTTCCTTTGCCGCCTCATCTCGTCGATCAGCATAAATGTGGTTTGGGTTCATGCACCAGCGGTTTTTACAGGTGTGCTGGATGACCCAGTTTTTCGTAAGGTTATCGTTGTAATAGATCTTGTACAAAATACGCAGGGCTGGTTCCTGGCGACCATCGCCATAGAACAGGGGATAGTCTTCACGCATGAAGCTACCCTTCCACGTCCAGCATTTCTCCGGATCATCACCCTTAATCAAATCGAGAAATTTGCGCTGTGCTTCCCTCGAAAGCGGTCTGTTCTTCTTTCTCATTTACTATTTCTCCCCTTAAGACTTTACCAGTTAAATATAAAAACGAATCAATTGTTTCGCTATACTAAGAATTATTTTTAATTGGCATTTTTGGCCAGGATAATATAACCGGGACAATTCAAATATTTCTCACTCACTGAGCTTTATGGTGCTCGTCAAATATCAGAGATACACATCTTTGATTCGAAATAAACCTGTCGTAATGGATTACTGAATACTCAGGTTTATTCACCGCCACACTCAGATTAATTTCAGGGTACTGTTCTGGTATCGGAGTAGTAGGCACGGCATTCCTGTTCATGGCCGCGGATAACGCGTTTTCCGGTCAACGGACCCTGGTATTCTGTTACCACCGTACATTGGTTTTCGTGTCCAACCCTCTCATAGTAAATTACGACCCAGTCGTCGGTTTTTCCTAATTCATGCGCCCGGGCAGTATTTGAGTACATGGCGGTGAAATTCCATTCGTCGCGTTCTGTATGCAGCACCGGCAACCACGACCGGTTTTCCGGATTAAACCGGCGGGGTGCAATCGTACGCAGGTCATTGTGTTTTGCCTTTTCCCGGTATTCCGCATCCACTTCTAAAATGGTATCGACTTCCGGATGATTTGTTGCTGTCTGTTGTTGCTCGGAAATGCGCCGTGCTCTCCTGCGACTTGACCGGCTTAAGGTGGCGTGTAAGGAGTCCCGAATCGCCCGGACCTTGCGACGACCAATACCCGGCACCTGTTCCAGACTGCCGTCGTGTGCGGCCAGTTCAAGTTCTTCCAGAGTTTCAATTTCCATGGATTTCGCAATCCGATGTGCCAGCTTTTCTCCGATCCCCGGTATGGTCTCAAACAGTGCTTCCGGCGAGACCTCACCCTCCAATCGGTCCAGCAACCGTAATTGTCCTGTATGAACATATTCCCGGATAGAACTGGCAAGACTTTGTCCGATTTCAGGAAGGTCTTCCAAAGAATCCTCTGAGACCACCATTTCGGTAATGGAGCGGTCTGAATGTCTTACAACGCCTGCTGCTCTGCGATAGGCACGCACCCGGAACGGATTAGCATCCTGTACTTCCAGCAGCTCTGCTATTCGCTCCAGAACCTCAGCAATCTCTTTATTATCAGGATGTTGCATGAAAAATTCATCCCGGCTTCAAATGGAAGTGTTATTCAGTTTCTTCGCCCGAGATTGACTGAACACCCGCATTAAATCGCTTTTCCCAGATATCCCATTCACTCTGCACCGCCCGCAGGAACTGATCCCAGCTCGTGTCATTTACGACCCGGGAGTAGGGGCCGTGCTGTAAAAGGGTTGAATACAAGGTTTCAACCTTTTCGACAGATCGCTCAGCAGAGAATTCGTGTGCGGTCTCATCAACTTTGGCAAGCCACTCTTTGTGCTGTGCCTGCGAAAGGTTCTGTATGGTATCGAGTGCCTCAGCAAAAACTGTAGTGTTTTCCTCCTCTAATAGTAATCCGTTTTGATGATCCCGGACGATATCCCGGGCACCAGGGGCATCAAGTGCTACCACCGGAGTCTGCGCGGCCATAGCCTCTGCCAAAACCATCCCCTGGGTTTCACTCTTTGATGAAAAAGCAAGCACATCCATCGCCTGATAGCAATTCACCAGACTCTGGTCTTTTTGTACTCCCGTAAAATGGACACGATCCAAAACACCGCCATTTTCAAATATGATTTTCATTGTTTCAACCGAGGGTCCGTCACCGACGATCAGTGAATGAGCCGTTTCGGAATTCTGAAGAAACTCACATTCTGCCTCTGCAAGGAATTCCAGATTTTTCTCCGGGGCTAATCGACCGACGTGTCCCAAAAGGAATGCGTTCTCCGGAATATTGTATTCAGCCCTGACATCGCTTCCGTCTCCATGGGAAAACTTCGGGTAATCGACCCCGGTCGGTATTACTGTGATCTCGGTCTCTGCCCCACGCTCATCCACGATGCCAGCCACACTCTGGCTGGGAGCAATAATGTGATCACACAGATTCACGTATCCGATAGTCAGTTCGATAACGAATCGTTTCAGCAACGGGCTGTCGGCAGGCACATAATGAGTGTATTTCTCGTACATTGTATGGTGTGTGAATACTAGCGGCAGGTTCCGGGAAGCAGAGATACGCAATGCCGTATCACCGAGCAAGTACGGGTGATGCGCATGTATGATATCCGGCGCAAAATCGTCAAGGCGTTCCCGGAGCTGGACCGGCGCCGGGAGGCTGACCGAAAAATCACTGCCATTAAAGTTCTGAATGGCGGGGATACGGATAACATCGGGTTCATCTGTTGGCATATCCGGGAATTCCGGTGCCACTGCCATCACCTGATGATCACGGGATTTCAGATCCTCAGCCAGCTGGTGCACCGACCCGGCAACTCCACCCACATGAGGAGTATAGGTGTTAGTGAACATTACGATTTTCATACGATTGCATCTCCTGTTTTACTTTGGAACCGGTTGAACCTCGACAGTTCCTGTTTCAGTGGGATTCGAAATAGTTTCAACCCGGTAATTCGGTACTGATACCCTGAGTGTCGCTGGTTTGTTTCTCCATGTCGCCTCCCAGCTTACCGCAACGGTATCCTTCCTGGTAATAATATTTACAGAAACATCCCCATATGAGGTGGGAGTCGGTCCGAAACTCAGGGGAGCCCCGTCCTCAATCCACTCATGAAAGATGCCGTCACCAAGAATGAGGACATTTTCCTCTTCCTGGACAAAGAGATTACGAATCATAACCAGCCATTCGGCCGCTGCCCAGCCGTGTTGGCCATCACCCATGCACCCGCCGAAAGTATGGGGATGAATAGCTTCCGGCCATTGGCCGGTCGGCGAGGCAAGCTCTGCAACCGACTTAATCATTTCTTGGTACCGCAAATCGTTTGCCCGGAGGAGAACCTGTGCGACATGTAGGGTTAAATAGGCATTCATGCCGGAGTGGACCATATCCTGGAAAAACGCGCCATGGTGGTAACAGTTATCGGTTAAATAATTCACCGTTTCCAGCAATTGCTGATCATCCGGCGGCAGCAGTTGCAGCGGATAGCCTGCGACGACAGACCCTATCGCCCCGGCATCCATTCGGCGGTAGGGGGACGCCGGAATGCCGGGATGTTTCCTGATATGTTCTGATTGCTCCAGTGAACGCTGTATTGTTTCGGTGAAATCAGCCGCCTCCTGCCGAAAATCTGCTGCTGTCTCCTCATGGCCGTATTTTTCAAGTATCTCCGCGGCACCTCGTAAGCCGGCAACGCTCCAGTAATTATCCCAGTAATAGTGGTCAATGTTCCCGAAGTGTTCGGCGCTGAAACCCGAGGGGAGCAGTCCGGCGTGTAATTTGTCAAGTGATTTGGACGTCCGTTTCTTTCCAATCCATTTCCCGCCTTTCTCCATGGACTTTATCCAATCGTCGGAGGGCGCTTCACCGGTAACGCGGCAATATTTCGCATAGGCCCAGAGTGCCTCACCATTGGAGTCCCATTCACCTTCCTGCGAGTGGAAATAGCCCCAAAAGTTTTGGTCATCGGGGAAATGGTCGAGGATTTGTTTGGCTCTGTCAATCGCGTTAATTGAAAGCAGGGCGTTCACCATAAAGACCGCATCCCGGTACCAAAATCGTTTATAGGTATATGGTCCCGGATATGCCTTGTCCGGTGAAAGCATGATGACTGTACGAACAGCAGCATCATACAGAAATTGAATGCGGTCATCCGGCACCTGGAGTTTTGCGCTTTCAAGTAGTGAACCCTCCCAGGTTTGATAGGCTTTCACGGCGGTTTTGTCCACCTCCGGATCTGCGGAGAGGTTCACGGAAACGTTGACCTGACGCGCCTTCCCCGGGCGTAGTTTAAACAGGGCGGCGGATGTGGCCATCCCCACATCACAGGATATGCACGACGCCGGTTTCCGGTTATGCAGGCTCTGGTACACATCACCATCCTGGTAATTCGAAAGCAGGTGACGGTCGATGGGAGTATCGTATCGCACATCCGCAGTTGAGTTCACTCGTACCGTCTGATTATCGTTTTGCAGGATTAACTCCTCGATAAAACTGACGCCCTCGGGATTATAGGGCCGCAAAGCCACTACAAGCCAAGCAGGTCCCCGGCTTTCCCCGGTGACTTGGATGCTGCAGGTTGGTTGATTATCGTGGATTTCCAGGGAGACAGCTTCATCTATGGCGAGACCGTTTGACTTGCTTGTTGTCTTCACACTCAGTCCCCCGTCAAACGACAATTTTTGGGTGATGTCCGGGAGCTGTGCAGGGATCAGGGCGTTGCCGTTTTCAGAAACGATCCACGCAGCCACAGACCAGCCATCCCAAAAGGGGGTAACCAGCCCCCGGGGATCCACAATCGGATATACATCACTGCCGGGAAGACCAACAGCGGTCCAGTTGCGATGGGTTAAATTGACATGACTGAAGGAGAACGCCCTCGGCTGGAACGATTTGCTTTGAGGATCAAATTGCTTATTCACCCAATACGGCCAGATCCAGTCCAGATTCTGTTGAATCGTACGAGCGTTGATAAGTCCCCGGGCATGAAACAGGGCGCCTGCCCGGAGCAGTTCAATCGGTTCGGAGACTTCCGACGGCTGGGCAAATTGGCGGAGTTTGGCAAGGAAGGCAATGGGATCGATAAACCCATGCCGGCGGGCAATGAGCCGGATGATGTATTTCCATGGGAACCAGTTTGTAATCAAGAGTTTTCACCACTTTCAGTTAAATTCGGCTTTTGCTTCACTAAACATAATACAATTCAGTCCGATTACCTTCAAGGAGGGGACGGCAGTTCGGAGTGTTCGGGTAATCAGGTAACAGCGTGTTATAGTTAAAAACGTCATGAGTCCTGTGTCCACAGTACCCGGTCTGGTACTCCGATCTTGTTGGTATGCGGCTTTAGTCGCTTTCTTTTGTTTGTTGTTAGTAGTTCGTTGTTCGTTGTATTATTCATTCGTGTGTCTTCGCGTATCTTCGCTCCGGCAAGAGTCTCTTCCGAGACGGCTTTGCGAGATGTTTTTTTGTTTGTCGTTTTCAGTGTATTCGGTGTATTTCAGTGTTTTGTTTTTTGTTTTTCTTTGTGTCCTTGGTTCCAGGAGGAGTTCCATCCGGGACGTCCTCTGCGGTTGATCTTTTTTTGATTCTTATTCCTTGGTTCTTGGCTCTTTTTTTCTTGGCTCCTGGTCCCTGCGTTTTCTCAACTTCTGCAAAATTTCATTTTGAACCTCTCAATTCTTGCATATCCCGTTCCTCACCAATCAACAAGCTCTCTGGAATCCCTCTCGTTCTGCTTGATAAACATCAGAGATACAAGGGAATTCCGCTGATTCGATCATTCTAGTACAATTTTTGCAGGATGATTCGTGGATGTTTCTGTAAGAATTCGGCATTTCGCATTACTGGTCCTGCTCCAAATAGAAGTTGATAACATTTTGCCTATAAAGGATTGGAGGAATTATGAGGCTCTACCGACCTAGTTTCGCTCATGTATTCGGGTGGTTTATGCAGCGTATTAGTGCGTTGTTTCTTGTCATAGGGATGGTGGTCCACTTCTGGGTACTACACTATTTCATCGAAAAGCCACTGACCTTTGAGAAGGTAGTCGAGCGGTTATCATCTCCGGGATGGATTCTGTTTGATTCGTTATTACTGATTGCGGTGGTATACCATGGGTTAAATGGCGTCTGGAATGTATTGACGGACTATAATCCCTCACCGAAATTGAAAAAATTCTACGGCTGGGGGTTATTTCTCATTGGTGTGGCTACAGTAATCTGGGGATTCATCACATTAATCCCGTTCACGGTTACGGCGTAAGGAGGATACCATGAAATTGAACTCATTGACCGAGCTGAAACTGAACTGGAACTGGGGAATGGTCTCCTTTGCGCTGCACCGGATCACCGGAATTGCGCTGACGATTTATGTGTTTCTCCACATCTGGACCCTGAGTGCCGTTAAAGACGGGGAAGCCGCATTTAACCATTCTCTGGACAAGTGGGATAACCTGGTGGGGCACATCTTTGAATACCTGCTGTTATTGGCCGTTGCCTATCACCTGTTTAACGGTATCCGGGTGACGTTCGTGGATGTTATGCGGTTCACCAAACAGCAGAAACGGATGCTCGTCTGGGTGATTGTGTTCACGGTGATTGTCGCGGTAATCAGTCTGACAATATTCATTCCAGAAATCACTAAACCCGTCTGAGAAAGGAGTTTTGAGTATGAGATATCATCAAGTAGTTGTGGTTGGCGGTGGACTGGCGGGTTTGCGGGCAGCGCTGGAATTGAATAAACGCAATGTTAAGGTGGCAGTGGTATCCAAAGTCCATCCGCTGCGATCCCATTCGGTGGAAGCACAGGGAGGCATTAACGCATCACTGGGAAATCATCCCCGGGGATCCCATGATTCGCCGGAACTTCATGCGTTTGACACGGTGAAGGGGAGCGATTACCTCGCCGATCAAAAAGCGGCGTTGCGGCTCACGGAAGATGCCCCGAAGCGCGTCCGCGAAATGGAGCACTGGGGGGTACCTTTCAGCAGAACCCCCGACGGAAAAATCGCCCAGCGCCCGTTTGGCGGCGCAGGATTCCCACGGACCTGTTTTGCCTCGGATAAAACCGGGCACGTCCTGCTGCATACTCTGTATGAGCAGTGTGTCAAATATGAACAGGCGTCGGAACGGGGTGAGATGGTCATCTATGATGAACAGATCGTCACAGGACTGGTGGTGGATGATGGGGTATGTCACGGTGTAATTGTCTGGGATTTCCAGAACGGGGAAATCGACGTCATCAAGTCCGATGCCGTGATTTTTGCCACCGGTGGAGCCGGGCGGATTTTCGGTAAAACCACCAATGCACTGGTTTCCACGGGGTTGGGAATGGCCATCCCATACTGGGGAGGCATTCCCATCAAGGATTTTGAATTCGTCCAGTTTCACCCGACAACCCTTTTCGGGACTAATATTTTAATGACCGAAGGTGCCCGTGGTGAGGGTGGATATCTGCTGAATAATAAGGGAGAGCGCTTTTTGGCCAATTACGATGACTCTTCCAAGGCAATGGAAGTTGCCCCCAGGGATATCGTTGCCAGGAACATGACTCGTGAAATAGATGAAGGCCGGGGATTTGAGGATGAGTATCTGCACCTGGATTTGCGGCATCTGGGCCGGGAAAAGATCCTGGAACGGCTGCCCGGTATCCGGGACCTGGCCATGAAATTTGTCCACGTGGATCCCATCGACGACCCGATACCGGTCCAGCCCGGGATGCATTACACCATGGGCGGTATCGATACGGACGAGCATGGCGCGTCGAGAGTCCCGGGATTCTATGCAGCCGGGGAATGCGGATGCGTCAGCGTGCATGGCGCCAATCGTCTTGGCGGGAACTCCATGCTCGAGACAATCGTCTATGGAGCGATAGCCGGCGATTCCGCTGCCCAATTCGTCCTGGATGGCGGAAGCGGAAAAGTCCCGGATGATGCGATCTTCGAAAATGCCAAAAACCGGGAACTCTCCCGTCTGGAAGGCATGTTCAACGGCGCCGGCGAAGAGAATCCAGCGGATATCAAGGATGAGCTGGAAACAACCATGAACCGGAAGTGCTGGGTCTTCCGCGAGGAAAAAACCCTCCGGGAGGGGATTCAAAAGGTTGAGGAATTGCAGGATCGATACAAAAAGATCACGCTGAATAGCAGCGGGCTCAGACTCAACTTTGACCTGTTGTGGGCGCTGGAATTGGGTGGAAATCTGGCAATGGCAGAAGTGATGATTAAGGGCGCCGCCAGGCGAAAAGAGAGCCGGGGATCACAGTTCCGGACGGATTATCCCACCCGGGACGATGACAACTGGTTGGAACATACGCTTGCTTATTATACCGAAGACGGCCCGCGGTTTGAAGCCTCCGAGGTGGATTTAAGCATTTGGGAACCGAAAGAGCGCAAGTACTAAACTGCAGGAGACAGACAATGAGCGAAGTGACATTTAAAGTGCTCCGGTATGATCCGGAAACCGATAAAAAACCGCATGTCGAAACGTTTGTGGTGCCGACCCGATCCGGAATGACGGTACTGGATGGATTGTATTATATCCAGGAGCACATCGACGGTTCACTGGCATTCCGGTCATCCTGCCGGGCAGGTGTCTGTGGTTCGTGTGCCATGCATATTAACGGAACCTACCGGCTGGCGTGCGAAACCCAAATCGATGCGCTGAATTCCAAGACGGTGAAAGTGCGCCCCATGGCACATCTGCCGGTGATGAAAGACCTTTTCGTGGATATGGATCCCTTCTGGGAGAAATTCAAACATATCAAGCCGTACCTGATCCCAGGCGATGAGCCCGGTGAAAAAGAACGGTTCCAGACCCCGGATGAGCGGGCACATCTGGACAGGATTATCGATTGCATTCTGTGCGGCGCGTGCTATGCGTCCTGTACCGTCAATAACTATGATGAAGAGTACCTGGGTCCGGCAGCGCTCCTGAAGGCGCAGCGGTTTTTTTCTGATTCCAGAGATGCCGCCGAGGAGGAACGGATGGACCTGGTAGATGGAGATCACGGCGTCTGGCGGTGCCACACGATTTTCAACTGCCAGGAGGTCTGCCCCAAGGAGATCGACATTACAGGGTCAATTGCCGTCCTCAAGCGGAACATGGTCGCCAACCGGTGGAGTCCGTCGCTGAAGAAGGAATAGACTAAAAAGATGCCATCCCGTCCGGACGGGATGGTATCTTTACAATACTGATATTCAAAAAATGTAGGGACGCGATTTATCGCGTCCGGCTTGTACGAACCAAAGCCAACCAGATGTCATTCTGAGCGCCAGCGAAGAATCTCATTTGCAAGGCTCCTCAGTTTATGGCAAGGAGATTCTTTCTCACCAGAGACTCCTTCTGGAGCGTTCCGTTCCACTCCACTCAGAATGACAATTGGGGTTGTTTTTTTAGATGAGTGCAACAGATGCTGTCATCCTGAGCGAAGTCCGTTTTTTGGACGAAGTCGAAGGATCTCCTTTGCAAGACTCAGGAGTATAATTATAGGAGATTCTTCGTTCCGCTCCGCTCCACTCAGAATGACAGGTGCTGTTGTTGTTCAATAAAGTACAGCAAATGCTGTCATCCTGAACGAAGTGAAGGATCTCCTTTATAAGGCTCATGAGCGTATGTCAAGCAGATTCTTTCCCACCAGTCTCACCAGAGACTCCTTCCGGAGCTGAACGCCAGCAAATGATCTCCCTTGCAGGGCTCATAAGTATCCTCATACCTGTCATCCTGAGCGGAGTCCCGGCATGTCGGGACGAAGTCGAAGGATCTCCCCTGCAAGGCGCAGGAGCAAAGAGTGAGGAGATTCTTCGTTCCGTTCCACTCCACTCAGAATGACATTTGCTATTCATTTTTACACGAGTATTGTCATCCTGAGCGTCAGCGAAGGATCTCCTATGCAAGGCGCAGGAGCAACGAGTCAGGAGAATATTTCTCACCAGCCTCACCAGTCCCGCAGGGATCTCGTTGAGGGGTGCGGTTGATTCACGCCTGCCTTGGAATAAGATTACAAGGCTGTACCGTAATCCTGAAAAGCCTCGCAATCTCATTGCGAGGCGACGGGACCAGCATCACCGAAAGGGTCATTTTATAAATCCAATTCACCAATTTTCCCGTTGGTTCCCCTCACAATTCTGTGCAAATTACACACCTAACCTGACCGATTTTCCATGACAGAAATACAGCGACAACTGAACATCCGGCATGTACTCGCCATCATCATTGGAACCGTCATCGGTTCCGGGGTCTTCATCAATCTCCCGGTGGTACAGCAAGCCACCGGCAGCCCGATTCTTGCCTCGGTGGCATGGCTGATCGGCGGACTCCTCTGGCTCCCGCAGATATTTATACTCGCCGAAATGGGAACTGCCTATCCCGCCCAGGGATTCGGCTATCTGTATCTCAGGAAGGCCGGCAGCCCGTTCCTGGGATTTCTGTACGTCTGGACGGTTTTCTGGACCAGTGATACACCATCCATTACTATCCTTGCTGTGTCAGCTGTTGCAGCGCTGGAGGTGTTTCAGCCGGTCCTGGCTGATTCGATTTGGACAAAACTCCTTGCCACAGTGTTGATTATAGCCATGACTGCCGTCCATTACCGGAGCGTGCGGCAAGGGGGGAGGCTGCAGTTCGTACTGACGATCCTGAAGATCTCGCCACTTATTTTACTGGCAATCATCGGCTTTTTCTTCATCGATTCCCCGCACCTGTTTACCCGCCCATTGATTGATCTGCCAAAATCCTGGTTCGTACTCGTCCTTGCAGGAATATCCGGAACGGTCTGGAGCTACGCCGGATTTCCGAATGTGCTGTACATGGCGGGGGAGATCAAAAATCCCGGCAAAGTGTTACCAAAAGCACTGATTGGCAGCACAATATTTGTGACGATAACCTATACACTGGTCGCCTTTGCCACCGGTGCAATCGTGCCGCACCAGGAATTGGTTTCGTACGTAGGAACCTTTGCTAATCCATTTAAGTATTTCCCGGTCTTGTCATCGATCGCTGCCGGATTTCTGGCGATTGCGGCGTTTGTATCAATGGTGGGCTGCGCCAATGCGTGTATCATGGTACAGCCCCGGATTCAATATGCCATAGCCAGAGACGGATTGTTCTTCAAATCCTTCGGATACTTGCACCCGAAATATAAAACGCCCAGCAATTCGCTCTTGTACCAGTCCGGTCTGGCGATAATCCTGGTATTCGTCGGCGGAATCGAAGATCTGCTGGGATATTTTACCCTCTCGTACCTTTTGCAAAATTTGTTAGTTTACGGAGCGATCTTCTGGCTGAAAAAGCGTGATGATTATAGTCCGACATATCGTGCTCCCCGGTGGAAATTGATGGCAATTTTGGCTATCGGTATCCAGATAGCACTTCTGGTCGGAACCTTCATGGCTTTTCCGCTGGGAGGTGTGCTTGCAGCAGCCGGTCTCATTCTCACAGGATTGCCAGTGTATTTGTTTTTCAGGGAAAGCTGAGATAACACGGAGAAAATGTCTAATGAATAAAAGAATCCCACTTTTCATTGCAGTAATTTTACTCATCAATATCCCGGGTGATGTGTACACCTGTACAGTCGCTGTCATCAGCGGGGAAGCCACACCGGACGGAAGACCGTTGCTCTGGAAAAACCGGGATTCCAGTCACCGGGATAATGCGGTGCAGTACTATCACGGCCCGAAATATAAGTTTATCGGCATCATCAATTCCGGGGATACCGCACAGGTCTGGATGGGTGTAAACGAAGCAGGGCTGGCAATCATGAATTCGGAATCCAAAGATCTGGAAGGTTCCGAATACGATGACGAAGGCTATCTGATGAAATACGTGCTGGGGCACTTTGCCACGGTGGAGGAATTTCAGGAATACCTGGAATCCACGAACGTAGAGGGCAGGGCGGTCACCAGTAATTTCGGCGTCATCGATGCGCAGGGCCGTGCCGGGTTTTTTGAAACCGGAAATCACACATACACATTTTTTGATGCAAATACTGCCCCTCACGGCTTTTTAACCCGGGCGAACTATGCGGAGACCGGCGACGGAGAGGGGTATGGCTACTATCGGTGCGGTCGCGCAACAGAACTACTGGAACAGACCGCAAAGAAGAAGGCAATCACCCACAAATACATTCTGCAACAGGTCGCCAGAGATATTCAAACGGAAGAGGTCTCGCCGTATCCGTTTGAGAGCATAGCAATCGATACGATCCCGACCAGCGCCACGGTCAACCGGCACCGGACGGTCTCCGCCGCGGTGTTTCACGGCGCAAAACCCGGAGAAAACCCGCTGCGAGTGGCCATGTGGTGTATACTTGGCGAGCCGATCGCCGGTGTCGCAACGCCATTTTGGGTGGCTTCCGGCGGAGTCGGCGAAGCAGTGGAGGATTCCGAAAACGGCGCGAAACTGAATCGGGCGATTCAGGATATAGAATCTCAGATGTATCCGAATTCCAACGAAACGACTTTAATTTTTCCGCGAAAAGTTGCGCAAAATCTAAACGCGAACCTGGTGCTGGAAAACCTGATATTGGAGGCGACCTGGCACTTCCTGGAAAACAGAGACTTTAATCAGCCGGACAGGAAAAAATTACAGAAGTTTCAGGAGGTAACTCAGCAGGCGGTTTTTCTGAATCTGACGCGGTGAGTATTTGTCAGAATTATCTGTGAAATATTAGATTTACGGAGTGAATCAGTTACGAAGGCAGACCTATTTATACACAATCCACCACTCGTTGTCATCCTGAGCGTCAGCGAAGGATCTCCTCTACAAGGCTCGTGAGTGAGGAGTAGGGAGATTCTTCGTTCCGCTGCGCTCCACTCAGAATGACAGTGGGGTTCGGGTTAGTACTCAAAACATCCCTCGTTGTCATCCTGAGCGTCAGCGAAGGATCTCCTTTATAAGGCTCATGAGTTGCATGGTTAGGAGATTCTTTCTCACCAGTCTCCTCAGTACGATCGCCTTGGAATAAGATTCCAAGGCTGGACAAAAATCCTGGTTAGCCTCGCAATCTCATTGCGAGGCGAATAGATCTGCATCGCGGGAAGTGTCTAATTGAAGAGAGCCACAGCGCCCCAATCACTTCTCTGGAGAGACTCCTCCCGGAGCGTTCCGCTCTGCTCCACTCAGCCTGCCCCGATATTTCGGGGAATAACAGTGGCATTGTTTTTAAAATGAGTATAACAAATGCGGTCTTCTTCAGGAAAACCTGCCCAATAAGAATTCCTTCAGCTCTGAGAATTTATTGGACAGTGGAATCGATTTTTTCTCTCTTTCGAGTGACTGTTGCAACCGGTCGGGGATCACAATATTCGCATCTACCAGCGGTTGGACCGTTTCCAAAAATTTTGCGGGATGTGCCGTTTCAAAAAAAATACCGGCGGCATCCGGCTGTCCTTTGAGATGTTTCTCCAGTGCGAGATACCCGACGGCTCCGTGCGGATCCAGAATATACCCTGATTCCTTATATACATTTCTAATTGCTGCCTTTGTGACGTAATCGCCGTAACTCTCCCCGACGATGTCTCTACGAATTCGAGTGATATCATAATCATACAGGTCCAAGATTCGCTCAAAATTACTCGGATCGCCTACGTCCATGGCGTTGGAAATCGTCTCCACAGATGGCCGTGGTGAGAATTCACCGGTGTGCAGGTATTGGGGAACGACATCATTCGCATTCGAGGCCGCAATAAATTTCTGGACAGGCAACCCCATTATTTTTGCCATCAACCCCGCTGTCAGGTTACCGTAATTCCCGCTTGGCACCGAGATAATGACTGGTCGATCTGTCTTGTGCCGGACCTGTCCCCAAGCATGGAAGTAATAGAATGACTGGGGAATCAACCGGGCGATATTGATGGAGTTCGCCGAAGAAAGACGTATTTGCTCATTCAGGGTCTTATCTGTAAATGCCGATTTCACTAACCGCTGGCAATCGTCAAACGTGCCATCGATTTCCAGGGCGGTGATATTCTGGCCGAGTGTGGTGAACTGCTTTTCCTGAATGAGGCTGACCTTGTTTAGGGGATACAGGATAATTACGCGTATGCCTTCAATCCCGAGGAAACCGCTGGCGACGGCGCTCCCGGTATCTCCGCTGGTAGCTACCAGAATGGTTAAATCTTCTTGCAGGTCCTGTGTAAAATATCCCATGATCCGCGCCATAAACCGTGCACCGTAATCCTTGAAGGCCAGGGTGTGACCGTGAAACAATTCCAGTGTATGGATATTATCCTTGATCGGTTTGATCGGGGCTGGAAAATTAATTGCCTCAGTGACAAGAGATTCCAGAGCACTAGCAGGGATTTCATCCCCGAAAAATTCCGATGCAATATCATAAGCGATATCGGTCAGCGTCCGATCCGGCAATGCGGTGAAAAATTCGGCGGGCATCTCAGGGAGGGTCACAGGCATATAGAGCCCGCCGGTGTCCGGCATGCCCTGTAAAACAGCCTCCCGCATGGAGACACGTATTGACGTATCTGTTGTGCTGTAAAGTTGCATCAATCGAGGATTTTCGGACCCTGTTTATTAATTTGGGAGATATACAGATCACTTTTAATGTCATTCTGACTGCATGCCTCCTGCATGGCTTTCCCCGCGGATTCTGCAGCCGGTTCGGAAGTGCTTAATGCAAATAACGAGGGACCTGATCCGGAAATGCTGCAACCCAGCGCTCCTGCGTCGATGGCCGCCTGTTTAATGGCATCGTATCCCGGGATGAGTAAAGAGCGGACCGGTTCGATAATCACATCATGCATTGAGCGTCCGATGAGTTCGTAATCGGGGAACATGAGCCCGGCCATCAGTCCGGCGACATTCCCCCACTGCGTTATGGCATCCCGGAGTAAAATGTGCTTGCGGAGGATTTTACGGGCGTCGTCGGTCAGGACTTCGATCTGCGGGTGCAGGATAGTGCAGTACAGGTCTTCCGGAGTGGGGATTTGAACAACATCCAGAGGCTCATAACTCCGGATCAGTATGAATCCGCCGAGTAATGAAGGCCCGACGTTGTCCGCATGAGCCGCCCCGGAAGCCACGCGTTCTCCTTCCATGGCAAAGGGCAGGAGGTCGATGGGAGCGAGAGGGGAATCCATTAACTGGTTTGCCGCATAAACTGCCGCCACGGAACTGGCTGCACTCGAGCCCATACCGCTGCCCAGCGGCATCTGTTTTTTTAGTTCGATTTCGAATCCCTGCTGAATACTCAGATATTCCAGTAATTTGATGATGGCAACACTTGCGGTATTCTTTTGAGGGTCTGAAGGAAGTTTACCGCCGTCCCCGGTTATCGATGAAATTTTTACATGTCCGGTATCGGTTTTTCGAACCATAACCTCATCCCCTGGAGCATTGACGGCAAAGCCGAGGATATCGAAACCAGCGGCTACATTTGCGACGGTTGCCGGGGCAAATACGCGAATTGTATCCATTAGTAAGTGCTCATAATTATTGTATAAAGGCAGAATAGTGTTGTTGGAGTGGTGGTTGACATATTAGAATATTGCGTACTCCGTATTACGTAGTAAAAAAACAAAGGTCCGTAGTACACTGTCAATGGTACTCGGTTCCCCCTATACCTTATTCCCATATATCCTTTTCTACGTAATGCGTAACACGCAGTATTCTATTCAATGTATCCCTTCTTTACCAACATTTCGGCAGTAAGGACGGCCCCGCCGGCAGCACCCCGGATAGTGTTATGGGAGAGGGCGACGAACTTCCATCCGAGGACGGGGTCTTCGCGGAGTCGACCGACTGCGATCCCCATCCCGTCACCGAAATTACGGTCAAGCCGGGTTTGCGGCCGGTCTTTCTCGGAAAAATATTTCAGGAAGGGACTCGGAGAAGAAGGGAGTTCCATGTCTGCAATGGGGTCTTCACAGGAGTTGATTGCCTCAATGAGCTCTTCTCTGGAAGCCTCCCTGCCCAGCGTGAGGTTTACGGTTACCAGGTGCCCGTCGGAAACCGGGACCCTGACACAGGTTGCCGATATAATTGGGGATTCTGCAAGCTGGATCTCTCCGCCGGAAATTCGCCCCCAGATCTTCAGTGGTTCATCTTCGGACTTTTGTTCCTCCCCGCCGATATACGGTATGATATTGTCAGAGATCTCCGGATAGGTATCGAAGGTTTTCCCGGCACCAGAAATCGCCTGATAGGTTGATACCGCTGCCCGCTCCGGTTGATAGTCTTTCAGGGCTTCAAGTATCGGGACATACGATTGAATCGAGCAATTCGGCTTTGCGGTGATGAATCCTTTTTCCCAGCCGCGGTTTTTCCGCTGGATATCGATCAGCGCGGTATGGTGATGATTGATCTCCGGGATAAACATCGGGACATCTTTTGTCCACCGGTGGGCCGAATTGTTTGATACTACGGGTGTCTCATGAGCAGCGTACTGCTCTTCAAGGGCCCGGACTTTCTCCTTATCAAGACTCATGGCTGAGAAGACGAATTCAACCTGTTTACAAACAGGGGCCACCTCTTCGACAGCATCATAGACTTTCAGTGTACCGATGTGCGCCGGAACCGGATTTTTAAAGTTCCACCGGCCATGTACCGCCTCGGCGTAGGTTTTTCCGGCCGATCTGCTTGAAGCAGCCACACAGGTGACATCGAACCATGGGTGGTTGGCAAGCAGGGTAATGAATCGCTGCCCGACCATACCCGTTGCGCCGAGAATTCCTACCGGGATTTTTTCGTTCCTCATAGTATCCAGCCAATTTTGTTCGTTACGGTTTGCATTTCGTCGCCTGCAATATATCAGAAAGAACGCCAGCCGCCGTGACTTCAGCACCGGCTCCCGGCCCCTGGATCACTATTGGCCGCCCCTTATATCGCTCAGACGTTATCGTCACAATATTATCGCTTCCACCGATATGATAAAAGGGATGATTTTTCTCGACTGTCTGTAGGGCAACGGTCGCGGTGTTGTTATCCAGGGAAGCAATAAACCTGAGGGACTTTCCGGCTTGTTTTGCTTTGTTATATCGTTGCTCCATGGCTGCATCCGCCTCTTTCAGCCGGACGAAGAACTCTTTTGTCGATGCAGCCTCGAAACATGATTCCGGGAAAAATTGTTCAACCTGTATATCACCGGGCTCCAACTGATAACCGGCTTCCCTTGCGAGGATTAACAGTTTTCTGGCGACGTCCATTCCGTCCAGATCATCTCTGGGATCGGGCTCTGTATAGCCCCTGCTCTGTGCATCGGCAACCAATTCGCTGAAGGCGATTGTCCCATCGTACGTATTGAAAATATAACTCAAAGTACCCGACAGAATCCCCTCAATTTTGTGGATGGTATCCCCGCTCTCGTACAGTTCCCGGATCGTCCGAATCACAGGCAGGCCGGCGCCGGCATTGGTTTCATAGAGGAAGGGAGCACCATTGTTTCTGCTCAGATGTTGTAGTTCGGCGTACGTCTTATACGAACCTGAGAGTGCCTTTTTATTTGCTGTAACCAGCGGGATGCCTGCACTCAGGATTTCAGCATACCTGCCCGCTACATCCTCGCTGGCAGTGCAATCCACAAAGATACAGTTGGAATTTGAACCCTTGGCATACTCAATCATCTCTGAAAAATCGGCCGGATCCGTTGAGTTATCCAGAGTGCTTTCCCAGTCACCGGGGGCGATGCCCTCAGCTGTGAACAGCATCTTGCGGCTGTTCATTAGTCCGGTAATCCGGGGCTGGCTCCGGTTTGACTGGTTGGAGTCATTTATCTGGCGCAACAGGGCACTGCCGACCAGTCCTGTCCCAATAAGCACGATATTGGCTGTGTCTTTTCCGCCGTCGAAAAAGGTAGAGTGAATTGCATTAATGGCTGGCGCCTCATCATCTTTGGCAACAACAGCAGAAATGTTCCGCTCCGAGGAGCCCTGGGCGATGGCGATAACGTTGACGTTATTTTTTCCGAGAATTTGAAACAGGCGGCCGGCAATCCCCGTGGTATGACGCATATTTTCCCCAACGATGGCTACAATACTCAGATCCTGCTCCACGATCACATCATCAATTTGGTTGACCTGCATTTCGAGGGAAAATTCTTCCTCGATTGCACGCTTCGCCCGCCCGGCATCGTCCGGCTGAATGGCAAAACAGATAGTATGTTCCGAAGAGGCCTGGGTGATGAGAATGATGTTGACATCCGCACGGGCCAGGGCACTGAATAGCCGCGCAGAAATACCGGTCACCCCGAGCATGCCCGACCCCTGTACCCGGAGCAGGGAGATGTTTTTAATGGATGACACTCCACTAATCCTGTATTCCGACTTGCTGCGTTCACTACTGATAACAGTCCCGGGGAATTCCGGATGAAACGTGTTACGTATCCGTATCGGGATGTTTTTCTCAAATGCCGGCTGCATAGAGGACGGATGGACCACTTTAGCCCCAAAATGGGACATTTCCATGGCCTCTTCATAGGTGACATTACGAAGCGGAAACGCGTTTGTTACAATCCGGGGATCGGCGGTCATGATGCCGTTCACATCGGTCCAGATTTCTATTTCATCGGCGTCCAGGGCGGCACCGAAGATGGAGGCGGTATAATCCGAGCCGCTGCGACCAAGGGTGATGGTCTCATTTTTTCCGGTCGTGCCGATGAACCCGGTGATAACCTGCAAATTCTCCCTGTCCCGGAAAAAATCACGGATATTGGCATTGGTCAGTTCGAAGTTCACCCGTGCCGCACCGAAGGTTTCATCTGTCTTTACTAGCTTTCTGGCGTCCACATACTCGGCAAGGATATCGCGGTCTTTCATCGCTTCACTGATCACGTACGCTGAGAGTCGTTCTCCGAAACTCATGATAAAATCCAGTGTACGCGGCGTCAATTCTTGGGTCAGGTTCACGCCGTGGAGCACGTCTTCCAGTTCATTCAGGGTGGATTTCAGGTGAGCAAATACGCCGCTTTGGTTTTTTGCCCGGATAAGCGTCTTGACAAATGCGAAAATACGATCTTCCAGAGCTTTGAGTTCTTCGGTGTAATCGTTTTGGTTTTCAGCACTCATATGGCTGAGCCGGATAAGTTGGTCTGTCACCCCACCGAACGCGGAAAAGATGACGGCGACCTCCTGGTTTTCCAGGGAGGATTGTACGATTTGAATAACCTTTGAAACCCGTTCAGGGCTGTTGATGGATGAACCACCGAATTTTAAGACTTTCATGGAATCTGTCAATATCGTTAAAGTTCTCTGTACTGTTTTTCTGGGGGGTGCCCCTAAGATAAGGAAACTTGAGACTGAGAGAAACGAATTCTGCGTATTTTATTCTATTTTATAATAGGGAGTTGTTTCATTTTGATATTGCTTGAACCTAAAGCCTCACTTGAAGTGGTGAGAGGGTTGCCCGAAGGAATCCCCACAGGAGGGTGAGGTTTATCTTTTCGTATTTTGAAAAGCCGACCCTCGGCACTTTTTCAACGATTCTTCACCTTCTCCCTTTTTCTCTCCTTTTGACTGGTGCCCCACCAGGGATCCCTTCAGGGCAAGACTTTACGAAAAAATTATGTATGGATGGTAAAATAGATATTTTTTGTGTTTTCACAGCCGGATTTTTTTCGCACTTTTTTTTAAAAAAGTGCATTAAAAAGAAGAATTTAATTCTCTGAGATGTGAAAGACGTATCACACTAGTCCAACACTTAACACACGATTCGTTCCACCCCTCCGGGGTTCAACAGCCGTTGTTGAGAACTTGTGATCCCCGGGCTAAAGCTCGGGGCTATTCATCTACCGCCCCTCCGGGGCTTCACAATCGTTTCGGGGATTTCCAGTCCATGGGCTACAACACGGCGATCCCTTTGGAAAAGCCCGGACTTATTCGTCATTAATAACCCGCTCCAGTGTCAGAAACGCTTTTTTCCAGGCGCTCTCATACCACTGCCTGGCTTCCTCCCATTCGGGTGAGTCTTGCCAGCCGGAGTGGATTAAATGGACATCCGTGATATCCTCATCGGCTTTATCAGGGAGTAAAAATACAACGCAATGTGTTTTTGGGCTGGCTTTTTCCATAAAATCCGAGAATTGGGGAAAGCTGTTCCAGTTAAACGATAAGAACCGCCCGTGTTCAATAGCCGTGATATAACATCCGTGGGAACTATTTGTCTCAGGATTATTTTTATCCCAGTACAGATGATATTTGCCGCCGACTTCCGGTTTGACGTCGGCTTTTGGTGCCAGCCATCGAACGATATGCCGGTTCACAGTAAACATCTCGAATGCACGCTGGGGACGACACTGTAATCGTGCTTTGGTGTGTATTACTTTTTCCATTCGTCTCACCTTTTTCTTCTCATACAGATAGCAAATAATGAAATTTAACAAGGAGTATTCCGGCATTCCACCATATTATCATACAGGGATTGTGGTTTTCTCCCGGAGGCTATAATTTTTCCGGAGATTGCGATAGTGCCTGCCGAAAAAATGGTAGTAAAAACATTCGGCAGGGTTTATACTTAGCCTTTATTCAAATTACCGAAAAGAAACAACAGGATACGATATGAAGAAAATAATAATAGCTGGACTGGTATTGATCTTCGGACTCAGTGCCTGCCAGGATAAACGTTTGTCTGATGCTAGCAACGAAATGCCGTGGCATGATGGTACCTTCGCCGAGGCTCGGGAGGTAGCCGATTCAAATCAGGAAATCATGTTGTTTTTCAAAACCGAATGGTGAAGTTGGTGTGAGCGGCTGGATGCCGAAGCGTTCCACGATGAGAATGTCATCGACTTTACCACCGATAACTTTGTTCCGATGAAAATCGATGCCGAAAAGGGAAGCGGTGTTGATCTTGCCGAGCAGTATAACATCCGCGGATATCCGACGACTGTTTTTGTGGATGCCGACGGGAACGAGATCGACCGGGTTGTAGGGTATTTACCCGTTAAAAGATGGATAGGGGAAATCCGGAGAATCGACGATGGGAAAAATACCTACGCCACGCTGGAAAGAAAACTGGAACAAAATCCCGATGATGCGGATGTACTGATGCGTTTCGCCGAAAAAGTCCGGGAGCGGAATCGTCAGAGCGAGCGCATTCCCGAACTTTGGAATCGAATAAAGGAATTAACTGACCCCGGCTCGGAGAATCACGTTACAGCGGTCTATAAGATTGCGGAATACAACGCCATGACGCAAGGAGATCCGGAACCGTTGAAAGCTTTTCTTGAGGAGTATTCTGAGGCCTCCCAGCGATCGAATGCCTGGCAAGGTCTGGTGCGAATCTATCGGGGACAGGAAAACGAGGAAATGGAAGCACAGGCATTTAAAAATACCACCGATGAGGCGCTTGCGCAGGGGGAGGCCTCCCCGGGACTCTTAAACAGTTACGCCTGGCGGATGGCGGAGATGGAAATCAACCTGAAGGATGCGTTGAAGAAAGCCGATCAGGCGGTGGAATTCGTGGGTACGGAAGACCCGCAGTCACGCGCGCAAATTATGGATACCAAGGCAGAAGTGCTCTGGAAAATGAATCGGGTGCAGGATGCGGTGCAGGTTATCAATCAATGTATTGAACTGCAGCCCGAAGATGACTATTTTCAAAAACAGAAGTCGAAATTTTTAGAGGACGCATCAGAAGCATAAATGCGAAAACCCAGGGTGAAAAATTACTAAAATCAGGGAAGGCCCTTCCGGAAATCCGGGAGGGCTTTTCATTTTTAATAATTTATCAGGTTTCTTATGCGGTTATTTAGAAAATTACCATGAAAAGTCATACGGATAATAGAAAGTATCCCGGTACAAAGCGCCCGGTTGACAGGGCATCAGGGATGTCGTACTTTCTTGCGATAAATTTCAATCTATGGTATAAGGTTTGCAAAGAATAAAAAGATGGACTGTTTAGTGGAAAAAAAGTTACATGAGCGGATTAGTATCAGGCATATGAGACAAGTAATCAGACTTTCAAGGGAAAGGAGCACCACGTGAAATTTGGGATTCCCAGAGAGATTATCAACGGTGAAAACCGTGTGGGATTGATCCCCAAAACAGTGAAGGAACTGGTGGATCAGGAACACAAAGTTGTGGTGGAGACCGGTGCCGGGAATAATGCCGGATTCGCCGATGCGGAATACGAGGAAGCCGGGGCGTCAATTGCAGACAGCCCGGAGCCGGTTTTTGCCGAGAGTGATTTGGTTATTAAGATAAATACACTGTCGCAGAATTCTGCTGTCGGAAAGCATGAAATTGATCTGCTTGGAGCCGACACTGCAGTCATTGGCATGCTCGATCCGATGAATAACCACGACGTTGTGCGGAAACTGGCGGAAAAAAATGTGACTGCTTTTTCCCTGGAGTTCTTGCCGCGGATTACCCGGGCGCAGAGCATGGATGTGCTGAGTTCAATGAGCACCATTGCCGGGTATAAGGCGTCACTGATTGCCGCGCAGTCTTTACCGAAGTTTTTTCCGCTGTTGATGACTGCGGCGGGTACCATTCCACCGGCGAATGCCCTGGTGATTGGCGCTGGTGTTGCCGGGTTGCAGGCCATAGCGACCTGTAAACGCCTCGGAGCAAAGGTCTCTGCGTTTGATACGCGTCCGGCCGTAAAAGAACAGGTGGAGAGTCTCGGCGCGCGGTTTGTGGAAATGGAATTGCCGGAAGATGCCGAAACCGAGGGCGGTTATGCCAAAGAAATGACGGAAGAGTTTTACCAAAAAGAACTGGAAGCCATCGGCAAGCACGCGAAAAAAAGCGATGTGATTATCACCACGGCGTTGATCTTTGGTAAAAAGGCGCCAATCCTGGTGACCGAAGATATGCTGAAAACAATGAAAGCCGGTTCGGTGGTCGTGGACCTTGCTGGCATCAACGGCGGAAATTGTGAAGCAGGCGAATACGGTAAGACGGTAGTGAAACATGATGTCACCATCCTTACGCCGAAGAATCTGCCGGCCGATTTGCCGTATCATGCCAGCCAGATGTACTCGAAAAACATCAGCACGTATCTCGGTGGGCTCTTTAAAGAAGACTCAACGGAATTCAATTTTGAGGATGAAATTGTTGACGATACGTGTATCGTCAAGGACGGTGAAATTCACAATGGAATAGTGAAAAATGCCGTAAGTGAGAAGGGAGAAACAGCATGACAGGGACATTACTCGTCGCCCTCTATATATTCGTATTGGCGATATTTACAGGTTTTGAGGTAATCACCAAAGTACCCCCGCTTCTGCATACACCGTTGATGTCCGGCGCAAATGCAATCTCTGGAATTACGGTGGTCGGAGCAGTCATCAGCGCCGGGATGGAGGCGGAACTTATGACCACAATCCTTGGTACACTCGCCGTTGTATTTGGGACGATCAACGTGATTGGTGGGTTCCTGGTGACGGACCGGATGTTGGAAATGTTCAAGAAAGACAAAAAGTAAGGCGGGAGAGTAATGGATCAACTAACAACGCAGGAATTAATTACGAAACTGCTGTACCTGGTCTCGATTGTATTTTTTATTTTCGGGCTTAAAAATCTCGGCTCGCCAAAAACAGCCCGGCGCGGTAATATCTTTGCATCCCTCGGGATGTTTATTGCTGTGGTGGTCACTCTGTTTCACCAGGATATCATCAGTTACACGTGGATCATTGTGGGGCTGGTGGCCGGTGGCTTGATCGGTGGTATCGCAGCGCGAACCGTCAAAATGACTGATATGCCTCAGATGGTTGCTATCTTTAACGGGTTTGGCGGCGGTGCTTCGACACTAGTGGCACTCGCTGAATACCATCATCTGATGGATAAAGCGGCACTGATACCGGGCGGACAAACCGAAATTACTGTTGCCATCAGTATTATCATCGGAACAATTACATTTTTTGGCAGCATAGTGGCCTTTGCAAAGTTGCAGGGATTAGTTCGCGGAGCCCCGATTGTTTTCCCGTTCCATAACGGGATGAACGGGCTCTTTATTTTGGCGACGCTGATTATCGCGGTATTGGGAATAATCACTCCGATTAATCCGGTGTATTTTTACATAGTCCTCGCATTAATGGCGCTGCTCGGTGTCACCATGGTTATCCCGATTGGCGGCGCGGATATGCCGGTTGTTATTTCGTTGCTGAACTCGTTTTCCGGGCTTGCGGCTTCGGCTACGGGTTTTGTGTTGATGAACGAGGTCCTGATTGTCAGCGGCGCCCTGGTCGGTGCTGCCGGACTGATTTTAACATTCCTCATGTGTGACGCCATGAACCGCTCGCTGTTCAATGTACTGTTCGGAGCGGTCGGCACAGATGGCGGCGGTGGCGCTGTGGATGGTGATCGATCGGTGACGGCGTATACCGCGGACGATGCAATGGTCTTGCTCGAAAATGCAAACAAGGTCATCATCGTGCCGGGATACGGTCTTGCTGTTGCCCAGGCACAGCACGTGCTCCAGGAGATGGTCGAGCTCCTCCAGAAGGAAGGGGTGAAGGTCGTGTATGCTATTCACCCGGTTGCCGGACGGATGCCGGGGCACATGAACGTGCTTCTCGCCGAAGCAAATGCGCCGTACGATCTGCTCAAGGATCTGGACGAAGTCAATGATGAATTTCAGAGTGCAGAAGTGGCGCTGGTGGTTGGCGCCAATGATGTGACCAACCCGGCGGCACGGACGGAGACAGACAGTCCGATCTATGGCATGCCCATTTTAAATGTGGACCATGCAGAGCGCGTCATGATTATTAAGCGGAGTCTCAGCCCGGGATTTGCCGGAGTGGACAACCCGCTCTTCTTTGAGGAAAAAACCATGATGCTTTTTGGTGATGCCAAAGAAATGGTTACAGATATCGTAAGTTTGTTGAAAGAAGCTTGATCAGTAATAAAATGTAAATCTCAATGCGCCCACGGCCTCTCGGCAGTGGGCGCATTGTTTTTAAAGCGCTGTCATTCTGAGTGAAGCAGGGGAAAGCCCAAAAATTCACCTACTCACAGTTCATCAGTCTTTTGGAGGAGATCCTTCACTTTGTTCAGGATGACAATGAGTTGGGTTTTTTACACCAAACAACACCACCCTGTCATTCTGAGCGGAACAACGTGAAGCGAAGAATCTCCTCACTCGTTGCTCATGAGTCTTGCAAAGGAGATCCTTCGCTAGCACTCAGGATGACAGCAATTGGTATCCTCTATTAAAAAAACAATAGAAAATGTCATTCCCAGACGAGTCGGGATTCCGTTCAGCTCCGGAAGGATCTCCGGGAGGAGTCTCTGGCGAGAAAGAGTGGCAAACGCAAAAGCGAAACAGATTGCATTCCCGCCTCATTTTCCCAAAGGGAGGCTCCCGGGGGGTTGCCTTATAAAGGTGTAGTGTTTTGGCGTATGGTGCTCAATTGTCGGCGACCCTGACAGGGATCACCGACAGCACTTGGTATCCTTTATTGAAAAACGAAAAAATGTCATTCTGAGCGGAGCAATGTGGAGTGAAGAATCTCCCCACTCATGAACCTTACAAAGGAGATCCTTCGCTTTGCTCAGGATGACAGTATTTGTTCTGCTCTAGTCAAAAACAACAAAAAATGTCATTCTGAGTGGAGTGTAACGGAACGAAGAATCTCCATACTCCTCGCTCATGAGCCTTGTAAAGGAGATCCTTCGCTTCGCTCAGGATGACATCGAGTGGTGTCTTGTGTACTAAACCGAACCATCCTGTCACTCAAATCGCTTCGCGTTATACCGGATTGCACTTTTCGCCAGAAACTTCTTCGGTAGCAATCGGACAAGAAACGACAGCAGTTTGATATACCAGCCATACAGCGAAAACCATTTCTGTCCCGAAGCGTCCTCCAGGGCTTTTGAGACGACCGGTGCCGGATCCGGAGCAATACGGTTGAATTCACCGGCTCCGCCCTCATGCGCCACCGTCTGAAACTCCGTGTTGACGGGGCCGGGACACATGGCAGTCACCGTAATGCCCCGATCCTGTAATTCGGCAGCAAGGCCATTGGCAAAATGCATTACGAATGCCTTACTGGAGGAGTACGTCGTAAAGTTCGGAATCGGCAGGAACCCGGCTGATGACGCCACCTGGATTATCTGGTCACCGTTATCCATGTAATCCAGGCAAACGTAGGTCAGGTGGACCAGCGCACGTACGTTCAAATCGATCATTTGCAATTGCGTTTTCAGTCCGATGGATTTGAACGAGCCGCGTTTCCCGTATCCGGCGTTGTTGACCAGTAATTTTATCCTGTAATTTTCTTCGGTCAACATCTCAGTAATTGAATCAATACTTTCCCTTTTACTCAAATCCAGTGGGAGGATGCGGGTTGTAGTTTGGATTTCCCGGGATAACGCCCGGAGCCGGTCCTCCCGGCGTGCGATAATCCAGATTTCATCCAGCGAGTATCGTTGATCAATCTGACGGACAAATTCCCGGCCCAATCCGGACGATGTACCTGTGACAATGGCTATTTCCATGGATGATTCCCTGTAAAGTTGGCTTGTTGTTCAATTTCGAATAATCTACATTTCGTACATGCCAACTGAAAACATTTCCACAACGATTGCCCGAAGCGCCGAAGAAGTGCAGCAGGCGCTGGACATCCGGCGGACGGTGTTTATCGAGGGACAGCAGGTGCCGGAACATCTTGAACAGGATGACCGGGATGTTGAATGCATCCACTTTCTTTTATGGCGGAATGCCGAACCTGTCGGAGCCGGCAGGATAAGAGAACTTGACGAACAGATTGTGAAGTTCGAACGCATGGCTGTTTTTAGTGAGTACCGAAACCGCGGTTACGGCACGAATATGCTGAATACTATGTTAGATTATGCGCGCGAACAGGGATATACCCGTATAACGTTGCACGCCCAGATTGATGCGCTGTCCTATTACGCGCATGCCGGATTTGAAACCGAAGGTGAAGAGTTTACGGAAGCGGGAATTGAGCATATCAGGATGAATAAAGACTTGTCATAAATGATTTCTGTTTTAATACTAGCCTGAATAATTCATGGATGATCGTAAATTGACCAACGTCCACATGGATAAGCCTTTTTGTTTCAAGGCTGTAGTACCTATTCCGGCGTCTACCCTTCGACAAGCTCAGGATGACGCCTCTGACTGTCACTCTGAGCTTGTCGAAGAGTGGCAGGATCCCTGTATGACTGATTTGCGGTGCTCCAGAAATTATAGCGGTTGAAAAATCCATGAATAATTCAGGGTGGATGATACCACAGTTACCGCAAACTGGCTGTCAAAACGGATCCCAATGTGCTCGGCATGTATGGAGAGAAGGACAGGATGAACTCCCTAACAACTATAAAATAATCAGGAGATAACCGTGGTAGAAAAAAACCGTAATATAACGCTGGGTATACTGCTGGTAATTTTGGGAACCTTGTTTTTGCTCAGCAACCTAAACGTTATTCACGTCCGTAATTGGTGGCCCCTGGTTCTGGTGGGGATCGGTGGCGCTTTTTTTATCGGCTGGATCGTGGACAGACGGCAGGTCGGTTTGCTTTTACCCGGGTCAATTTTGTTGATCATAGGTCTGCAATTCTGGTTCATTCATGCCAGCTGGCCCATTTATGTGTTGGCTCCGGGCATCGGATTTTGGCTCATGTACATTTTCGGTGAAAGGGATACCGGGGTGTTAGTCCCGGCATTTATTTTAACAGTGATTGCACTGGTTTTCTGGTTCAGGGATTCCTTTCTGGCGGAATGGTGGCCGGTTTTGTTTATTATCATGGGAATAATTTTAGTGGTATGGCGCCGGCCCGGGAAAAGTGACGTATCACAGAAAACGAACCGCAATACATTAAATGATCAAGGAAATGAACTATGATTCAGTTTCACGGGGAAGTCGTATTGGTGACCGGAGGAAGCCGGGGTATCGGGCGCGCAACCTCCCGGTTATTTGCAGAAAACGGCGCCAGAATCGCAATCAATTACCGCGGCCGCACATCGGATGCGGAAGAAACCCGCGAACTGATCCATTCATCTGGTGGTGAGGCGGCGCTGTTTCCCGCGGATCTTACATCTTATGATGCGGTCAGGAAAATGACAGAGGACATCGTTGAGCATTTCGGACAACTCAATATCGTGGTAAATAACGCGGGGATATGGACCGAAGGTGACATAAAAAGTATGGCTCCCGAAACCTGGCAAGAGACCATAGATGTGAACCTCACGGGAATCTTCAACGTCTGCCGTGCTGCGGTGAATTATCTTGATGGAAACCTGGGTGATAATATTGTCAATATTTCGTCGACGGCCGGACAGCGGGGAGAGGCATATCATTCGCATTATGGTGCTTCCAAGGGTGGCGTCATTAGTTTTACCAAGGGATTGAGTACCGAGTTGGCTGAAGAGAATATCCGTGTGAATTGCGTGGCGCCCGGCTGGGTCGATACGGAAATGGCAGCCCCCGCTTACCAGGATGGAGGATTGGAGCGGATTAACAAAGGCATCCCCCTGAAGCGGGTCGGACGCCCCGAAGAAATTGCCGCAGCCGTGGTATTTTTGGCTTCGGCGCGTGCTTCATATATTACGGGGGAAATTCTGAATGTGAACGGTGGAAATGTCCTGTGCGGTTAATCGGAAACCGTCATTAACTTCGGTCATTATGGGGAAAATGGATAAATATATACATCATTGGCTGAGTGGCGCACTGGTCGGGCTGTTTTTATTCTACGGAAGCATAGTACATGCCGTGGAAACACCGGCAAATAAAATTGGTTCTGCACTCCACTCGAAAATGGAGAATACAACTCCAGGGCAGGTAGTAAAAGCCTGGGTGTTCTTTACGGACAAGGGCATCGAATCCGGAGCAGGATTTGCGAAATCTCTGGCCAGTGTTGAACAGAACCTGACCCAGCGGGTGTTGGACAGGCGAAAACGCCGGGGAAGTTTAAACAGGCTGGTCGGGAATTACGATTTGCCGGTATTCGCCCCCTATATCGATTCGATCCTGTCAATTGACGGGGTCCTGAAACTCCGAACGACCACAAAATGGCTGAACGGGATCAGTGTCGAGACCGAGTCCGACGCAATTTCCAGCATAGCTGTCAGGGACTTCGTGGAGTCGGTCAAACTGGTCAAAACAGCGTACAAGCGTCCGCTGATTTATCAGGAGCATCAGCTCCCGGGTTTTAGGAAACCCGCGTTCTCAATGAATTACGGCTACAGTTTTGACCAGTTGGAGCAGATTAATGTACCACTGGCACATGAAATGGGGTTCTCCGGAGCAGGCGTGCGTGTTTTAATGGTGGATACCGGATATGACACCGCGCATACATTTCTGTCACCGGAACGTATTGTTGCTGAGTACGATTTTATACAGGATGACAGCATTACCACAAACCAGGCTGGCGACCATCCCGCGCAGGATTATCACGGGACTTCAACCGCCTCAGTGGTTGGCGCGGCTGTTGACAGCTTTCTCTACGGCCCGGCATATCGCTGTGAATTTTTACTGGCGAAAACAGAAATCTATGACCAGGAAATCCAGGTGGAAGAGGATTATTACGTTGAGGCGCTGGAATGGGGGGAGCAGCGGGGAGCGGAAGTCGTGTCGTCTTCCCTGGGATACCTTGACTGGTATCAATTTTCGGATATGGATGGGAATACCGCGGTCACGACACGGGCAGTTGACAGGGCAATCCGACTGGGGGTGGTGGTCGTTACGGCAGCCGGGAACGAAAACGAGGAGGAATGGGGACACATTATTGCGCCCGCCGATGCCGATTCCGTGATTTCGGTGGGGGCTGTGTCTTCCTCTGGAGGCATAGCCTCATTCAGTTCGCGCGGACCCACCTATGACAGGCGCATAAAGCCGGAGGTCGTCGCCCGGGGACTTGGCACAGCCGCCGCGTCCAGCAGTGGCCCAAAAACCTATGTGAGCGCTTCCGGGACATCGTTAAGCACGCCGCTGGTTGCCGGGGTGGCTGCATTAATAATTGAGGCACATCCCAACTGGTCGCCGATGCAGATCCGGGAAGCTCTGATGATGACTGCGGATAATGCGGAGCAGCCGGATAATACGTACGGCTGGGGGCTGATCGATGCAGTGGCAGCCATAAATTATTCGCCACAGACCGAACCGGATTCGCTCATCTTCACAAATAATTTTCCGAACCCGTTTCGGGAAAGAACCTTCATAAAATACGCGATTCCCGGCGATTATGATTTCGAGGAAGTCTCCCTGGATATCTATAATATTCGTGGCCAAAAAGTGGCGGCGTTCACCAACGTCTGCTCGGATTGTTTCTTTCGCTGGGAGCCAGGGCCAAATATTCCGAGCGGGATGTATCTGTACCGGGTCAATGCCGGGAATTTTACCCAAACAGGAAAGCTGCTTTTCGTGCAGTAATCCCATTTAAATCTCTTATAAGTAACAACTAATTTCCGGATTTTGCGGCCATTTTAACCAAATGATAAAACCAGGTTGCTGCATGTCGGAAATTGGGGGATATTAATTTCCATAACTAATTAATTTATTGACTTTGCACCGCTTGTAACCTATTGTATTCACCGTTTTTGGAGATTGAGCGAGGTTGTGAGAGGGGAAAACTTCATGGGGGTCAGAAATAGCGGGTACGCATCGCGTCGTACTTCCGTCTGGTTGGGGATTCTGGTAGTCTCACTGGGGGTAATTTCCGGGTGCCAGACATTTCAGTTGACTTCAGACCATCAGAGTAGTGGAAAAGACCAGTTAGATTCTACGTATGTCCAGGAAGCGCTGAGGCAGCGGTTCGAAATCGCGTACGAATCCCTCGGAAATCGTGATTCTCTGGCAAAGGCGTTCCAGTATCTCGAACAGATGAATCCCAATACCGTTGGGCGACAATGGTATTATGAAACACAAAGTGAAATTTATTTTTACAGGGCAACGTATTGTGATAACCCTGCCGATACGACCAAATCTCTTTATGCACAAGGTCGTGATGCCGCTGACCGCGTGTTGCAGACCAGGCCGGATGTGCAGCGTTTTTTGGAAACGGAGGGCGAGATTTCCGCTGATGCGGTGAAAGATACCATCCCGTATATCCCGGTGAACGCGCTGTACTGGTGGACGATTAATTCGCTGTTGTGGTCGGAGGATGAACCTCCGCTGGAACGCGTGGTTGCGCGGCGTAAACTTGATCGCGCAGTTACGTTAATTGCCATCGCTGATCCGGATTTCAGGTACGGAGCGGTCCAGCGGTTACGCGGGCTTCTACTTACTATCAGTCCGAACGGCGATCTCAATCAGGCGAAGCAGGCATTTAAAAACGCGGTGACGGAAAACGGAGCCTTCTGGACCAACCATTTTCTGTACGGCCGGTATTATGGTATCATCATGCAGAACCGGATGATTTTCCGGCAGCAAATGGAGGAGATCCTCGAAGCGACGAACACGTATCCCCTGGAGTTTGCCGAACTCAACCAACTCGTAAAAGTGCGCGCGCTGGAATATCTCCGGTCCGAAGACTCATTTTTCTCTGCGAGTTTACGATTTGGTCAGTAAAATTATGTTCCGCAAGTACTGAAAATATTTAATATCATCTACGGGCCGGAACTAGCAACCAATTGATGACGTAGAGTATCCCCCCGATTATTAACCCCGGATACAGGGGTTCCAATCCCAGCGGATATTGTGGCCAGCCGCCGCTTGTATTCAGCATTCCTGTGATATACCAGGTTGCGGCGGTTGCAAATCCCGCAAGACTGATCAGGAATGCCGCATTCGGTGAGATAACTCTTTTACCGAAATACGTCCCGAGCAGCGGGTAAATCAGTGCCGGGATGAACAGCGTTCCGATAGTATACCAGAGGTCGATCACCGAGGGAATGGCAATAACCATCAATATCGCAACAATCCCGGTGATGACTAGGCCAATCCTGGAATAAAAGGACGAGCGATCTTCGTTCGGATCCCCGGTAAGTCGCCAGACGAAATCCCGGCCGATCGTGACTGCGCTTAAGAACGAAAAGGAATCAATCGTGGACATTATCACGGCAATGAGGCCAACGTAAAAGAGTCCCTTCAGCACCGGGGGCAGCAGCGTCTCTGCCAGCACCGGGTAGGACATCATTGGAGGGATTTCTGGGAGAATCGCCCTGGCATAAAGCCCAGTGGTCGTTGTTAAAAAGTCAAATATCGCCCAGAACCCGATGGAAATCAGGATGCCGTTTTTCGCGACTTTACCGGACTTCGCACCGTAACATCGCTGGTGAAATCCCGGGTCGATGAGCGTCCAGATGGCGATAAAAAACCAGACCAGGATATATTGGATGGAATTGCCGCCGTGCCAGGTCAGGTGATCCTCCGGCAGGGATTCCCTGAGAAACGTTAGCCCGCCGTAATTGACAACCGCGATAACCACGATGAAGATAAACCCGGCGAACATTAACCCGAATTGTAAATAGTCGGTGCGGATAACCGAACGAAATCCGCCCAGGTAGACGTATACAATTGAAAAGATCGTGCCCAGAAGGATTGCCGGTAGCATAGCCCACCCGAAAATGAGATTCAGCAGGACCGCAAGCATGAGGATATACGGTGCCGGAGAGACCATCAGGAAGGTAAAGAAGGCGCCGGTGAGCCCGGTTTTTCGGTCATAGTATTCGTAAAGCCGGTCGGGGATGGTAAATAAATTACTGTCCCGGACCTTTTTCGCCAGAAACAGGGCGAAAAATGCTGCAAATATATAGTAGGGCACGCCAAACACAATCCAGTTGGAAAATCCATACTGATATGAAAATTCTCCCACCCCGAGAATGCCTCCATACCAGGTGGAAACCAGCGTGGCAACAAATCCGGGCAAGGTAAGCGTCCGGCTCGCCAGAAGGTAATCCTCGGTGTTGTCCAGTTTGGACCGGGCAAACCGAAACCCGATAATTACAATAGCGATGATGTATGCACCGATGATCAGGTAATCGATGGGATGGAGTGTTACGGTGATATCGTAAGTGGGCATAGTAACAGTACTATAGTGTTCGGGTGGTCATGTGTTCAGGTTAAAAACCGTGTTAGTGTGTTACAGTGTTAGCGCTCCGAAAATGAAATGCCCTCAAAATCGTAGATTTTGGGCATTTCAAATCGGAGTCCCGATTATCCCGCCGTAGCGGGACTCCTGTGGAGCTCACTACGCAAATCTTTGATTTGCTGTAGTGGAGTTTATCGGGATGTTATTGTGTTATAGTTAAAAACGTCATGATTCCTGTGTCCACAGTTCCCGGTTTGGTACTCCGATCTTGTTGGTAGTCGCGGCTTTAGCCGCCTTTGTGTGTGTTGTTCGTGGTTCGTCGTTTTCAGTGTATTCGGTGTATTTCAGTGTTTTATTTTTTGTCTTTCTTTGCGTCCTTCGCGTCTTCGCGAGATTTTGTTGGTTAATCTGTGGATATCTGTTTAATCTGCGTCATCTGCGTGCGATTGGTGTTAATCGAAGTTGCAGAAGAGCAAGAGTATACCAGACTTGAGTGAGACGGTAATTTCGTTGCCGGTTGCCCGGTTGCTGACGCCCCGTGTGCCAATTGCCAATGTTTCGTTTTCCAACGAATACTCAAGTCCTTGCGTCGTTACGCCGGTGGCGGTTTCCACAGGAAGGAGTGAAATTGTTTGGCCCGGTTCAACACGGGTGGTCAGGGCATCGGTGACGGGTTGGATGGTGGCGTAATTGGTTAACAGCTGAATTTGCAGGCGATCAGCATATTTCGCCAGGAGATAAAAATTTGCCAGGGTCTGATCTTCCCGTTTGCCGGTGGCACCCAGGATTGTTGCTGCAGTATACCCCTCCTCAAGAGCATATATAAGGGCTTTTTCCAGATCCGTATTCTGTTGGGAGGGAACATGATGGATTGACTCCTGTTCCAGGCGTCCTTTGATTTCCTTATCCAGGGAATCCATATCACCGATAATAATATCCGGTGTGATATTTTTTTCGACAAGCCAGTTCGCCGCACCATCGGTGCAAATCAACGGTTTTGCCCTTTTGATCCGATTCCAGTGCTGCGGCGGTCCTGGATGTTCGCCGTTTGCAACAATCAGTACGTGTTTCATTGGTTTGTTCCTTCGCTTCCTTCCGGATCTTTCAAAGTGCTAATATACGAAGCAGGCACTTGCTTTGTCAGCCAGATTCCGGTATCGGACTGCTCAGAGGATCGGCTCCTGACGGGCTGGTAAAAAATGAAACCATCCCGGTACATCTGTTTGGCAGGGATGTTTAAGACGACCGGTTTTCCGTGCCGTTGTCCGACCTGAATTGCGGATTTTCTATCGGCGGAGAGGTGCACATACTGCCTGTTTTGTGGGTGAATGCCGGATTGCCTGATTGACTCGAGGTTCCGAACGGCTGTTCCGTGATACAGCATTCGGGGAGGCTCCTTCGGTTCATACCCGAGGTCAATGTCAATAGAATGTCCGTAGGTCGCCCGAATATATTTGCCATCCGCGCTCAGGGCGAACCGGGTTTTGTCGCTTTGCTCAATGACCGCTTTGATGTCATCCCTGCTGATATTCATCCCATTCTTCCGGGATTGAATGATGAGTTCATCTACGGCGACCCAACCTGCGTCATCCGGTTGAATTCCAATCTTTTCTGGGTTGTGCCTCAGCACATAACTAAAAAATTTGCTGATTTTGCGATAACGGTGCATGCCTTTATAACCTGTTCAAATCACAACAAGGTACCAAATTCTTGTGATCACCTGCAACCGGTTAGACCTGGTTCATAAGTGACCTTTTCAATGGTTGCAACCCCTGAAAGTGTCTTGCATCCTGATGTAAGGGCATGTGTGATCAATTAGGGGAAGATGTTGTAGAACAAGATGCTATCTTGTTCGAGGAAGAGTGCAACATTGAAGGCAATCACCACCTTTTTCTTTGAGCAATTTGACAACTTGCTCTACAATGTGGAGTCTCCGAAGATTTTGAGCTTCAAACCTCCAGATGTGATGGATTACGTCCTTATAGTTTCATTACCTTTGAAGCGCTGGCAGCCCTGCCAGAGTTGCCAACGCTACTACCTAGTCAGGTGCGAAAAATAACAATCCCGGCAACCAGCGTGAACAGGTAATACACAAACGGGGGCATATCACGGAATACCAAAGCAAGGATGAGAAGTACACCCATCCCAATGATATGCATCCAGCCCAGCCAGGAGGGAAGACCGATGTCGAAAAAAGCATACCCGAACAGGACGAGCCCGACCATAGTCAACAGCGAATACCCTGCGAAAAGCCAGACAGGAATGGTACCGGTGGCGAAAGACATCGGGTCGAAGAAGCGGTAACCGAGATGCCAGTCCATCAATATCATTCCCGCAAGCAATAACAGTGCACCGCCCATCAAGTACCAGGATGCGTGTCGTGTCCACCACTGCAGTGCAAGCAGTCCCATTCCGATGGCGGTTAGGGTAGTCCCAAGTGCGAACAAGGTTGTGTGAACCATCCAGGCAGTCGGATGGGCCTTCAGGATTTCGATTCTGCCCTGTTCGGTTTTCTCCATATATATAGGTGTGACTGACGTGATTGCAAATGCTGAATACAGGAACAGCAATGAGCCGATAATAGCCGTCAGCGCGTACACTCGTTGTGCAGCCATGATTATCTCCGGTTTGTGTTGGTTGTTGTTAACTGCATACCAAAATGAGGCGCGGCTATTTTATAATGGTTACCCGAGACTGACAAGGGATTTGTTGATTGATCGTTACCGGGGATTGGCATCCGGCGAATGGCATATAGTTCAACCCGAAACGACCTGGACTTTGATAGAATCCGGCCACGGCGGGATGGACCGGAATCCCGGGTGGTAGGTGGAATAAATAACCAAAACCGGTACCGACGCTGGGAGCGGTCGGTACCGGGAGATATGCCGTCATTGGCCGACCCGATAACGACTCCGGATCTACGACTTCCAGCGCCGATGACGGTGAAAAATAACAGTTTTAATAATAAAGATGCCCTCTTTCCAAAAGAGGGCATCTTTGAAAATTGAATATAAATAAATTAGATATTTAAGCACTGGCAGCCCTGGCAGGGCTGCCAGTGCTCACAAAAGTTTCGATTTTTCGGATCACTTTTTCCAATAGGAAGGCGACAGAAGAATAATCACAGTAAATACTTCCAAACGGCCTATAAGCATAAATGCACATAAGACCCACTTCCCAAGCCCCGGTATGAATGCATAATTGTCGGTAGGCCCGACATTTCCGAGTCCCGGACCGATATTACCGAGGGTGGCTGCTATAGACCCCATCGCCGTATCCATATTCAGACCGAGTCCCGCCATTATGAGGACACCGAGGACGAACAATAACACAAAGGTGATAAACATGCCAAGGATGTTGGTTAAGGCATCATCGGGAACGACCGTATCGCCAATCCGGACCGGAACCACGGCATGGGGATGCACTAGACGAATGATCTCGCTCCGGACAAATTTAATCAGGACGTAGATTCGGACCACCTTCAGGCTGCCACCGGTTGACCCGGCACACCCGCCGATAAACATCAGGAAAAACAGTATCACCTGGGAACTGAACCCCCACATCTCGTAATCCGCGGTTCCGTACCCGGTTGTGGTTAGGATGGAGACCACCTGAAAGAGTGTATTTTGCAGGGCATCGGGGATCGTATTATACCGGGTAAAGGTATCGATGCCGACCAGGACAAAGGCGATGCCGATGATCGAGAGGAAAAACTTGAATTCCGTATTGCGGAAGTATGCTTTGATATCCCCGGTGAGTGCCCGGTAATGCAGCGCGAAGTTCGTCCCGGCAAGCACCATAAACACGATGATAACATAATCGATATAGGCGCTGTCGAATGCGCCGATACTGGCATTTCTCGTGGAAAATCCGCCGGTGGCCATGGTGCCAAAGGTGTGACAGAGTGCATCAAACAGGCTCATCCCGCCGAACATTAGCAACACGGTTTCCGCCAGGGATATGAGGGCATACACCCCCCAGAGGATTTTCGCGGTTTCGGTGATCCGCGGCGCCAATCGATCGGCTGTGGGACCGGGAACTTCCGCCTTGAACAGCTGCATGCCGCCGACACCGAGAAACGGCAGAATTGCCAGGGAAAGGACGATAATCCCCATCCCACCAAGCCAGTGAGTGAAACTCCGCCAGAATAGTAATCCATGGGGCAGGGCTTCGATATCGGTGAGGATGGTTGCGCCGGTGGTGGTAAATCCGGACATGGTCTCAAAAAAGGCATTCGTAAGCGTCGGAATATAGCCGGATATCAAGAACGGAAGACTACCGAACAGGGAAAAACTAATCCACCCGAAGGTGACGATAGCGAACCCTTCCTTGGGACGCAAATCCTGGTCGAAATTAGTCAGGAAAAACCCGAGAATCCCGGCGGCGCTGGTGATCCCGGCACTGATCAATAGTGCGATATAATCCATGTCTCCGTAATACAGGGAGAACGGAATCGGCAGGAGCATAGCGATGCCCTCGAAAATCAGGAGTAGAGACAGGATATGAACTACGCTTTGAACTCGCATGAGCTATCCGGTAATCGCTGTTGGATTGAATCAGTAAAAGAGTTTCTCGACGTCATTCCGAGCCTGGGGCAATGAAAAAATGATAACCTTGTCGCCAACCTGGATGTGCGTCTCCCCGGTCGGAACAAGAAATTCCCCACCCCGCAATATCGCCCCGACAATAGCGGATTTTGGGAACCGGACCGATTTCAGCGGTTTCTTCGTGATTTTTGAATCAGCACTCGCCATATATTCGATGATTTCGGCATCGATTTCCGGCAGGCTGGCAATGGAGGCAACCATTTGGTGCCGGATGAATCGCTGCACCGCATTTACAGTAATGAGCTGCTTACTGACCACGGCATCCATGCCGATAGTTGGCGTGATGGGCAGGTATTCGGTGTTATTGACCAGGGCAATAGTCCGCGGCACTTCCAGGTGCCGTCCAACCAACGTTGAGATAATATTAGTTTCGTCATCACCGGTCACCGCAACGAAGGCGTCCATATCCATCAGACCCTCCATGGCGAGCAGATCCAGGTCCGTCCCGTCACCATGAATAATCAGGCTGTCGGGGAGGATATCCGCAATTTCCCGGGATTTTTCCGCATTGCTCTCGATGATTTTTGTGTTGATATCCTGGCTGAGGCTTCGGGCAATAAATTGTCCTATGAGACCGCCACCCAAGATCATCACATTGTCTATTTTCGTCTCGGATTTCCCGGTAATTTCAATAATAGCGTCAAGATACTGGGGGTCGCAGACAAAAAACAGCTGGTCGCCGCTTTGGAATTTGGTTTCGCCGTCAGGGATAAGCGTGTGCTGTTTCCGGTGGACCGCCACCACCCGCTGGGGGATATCCTGGTACTTTTGTGCCAGTTCTTTGAGTGGAATACCCAGCAGCGGTGCGTCTTTTTCCACCCGGATGCCCACCATCTGCGCCTGGCCGTCGGCGAACTCAATAACATCGGTTGCCACCGACTGGCGGATCAGCCGGACAATCGACGCGGCGGTTTCTTTTTCCGGATGGATGATCAGGTCGGCTCCCAGGTCTTTTTCACTCAGGATAAACGCCTGGTCTGTGAATTCCGGGTTCCTTACCCTCGCAATGGTGGTAGGGACTCCGACTTTTTTCGCTATCTGACAGGCCAGGATATTGACCTCATCAATGTTGGTCATTGCCGCCACGATATCGGCGCTTTCGATCTGGGCTTTTTTCAGGGATTCAAAACTGGCTCCGTGGCCTTCCACAACAATGGCATCCAGCTGCTCGGATGCCCGGTGGACCCGATCTTTGTCTTGTTCCAGGATGGTAATGCCATGCTTCTCCGTGGATAACCGCTTGGAGAGATGGAACCCGATATCCCCGGCACCGATAATAACAATATTCATTCTGGATTACTCATGCTGATCATTGGCAATTTTTTCGGAAAATCAAGGTAATGTTAAGGTAAAATCAATGAAATTGCAGTAGAAATCGGTGTCACGAGGTAAAAATTGAGGGGTATTTTAAAATGGGATGATACACCGGTATCGACGCTGGAAGTCGCCCCGGAGGGATCTACGACTCCCGGCGCCGATGACGGCTTAAAAAATAATTTCTCTGAAAATAAAGATGCCATCTTTCCGAAAGATGGCATCTTTGAATAATGAATGTAAACGAATTGGAAATTTCAGCGCTGGCAGCCTTCGCAGGGCTGTAGAGCGAGGAGTGAGGAGATTCTTCGTTTCGCTCCGCTCCGCTCAGAATGACAGTCTGGTTTGGGTTTTTAAAAGGTATGGCTATCACTGTCATCCTGAATGAAGTGAAGGATCTCCTTTACAAGGCTCGTAACTGCCCTCATACCTGTTATCCTGAGCGAAGTCCGTTTTTTGGACGAAGTCGAAGGATCTCCTATTAAAGGCTCCGGAGAATTGATCGAGGAGATTCTTTCTCACCAGTCCCGCAGGGATCTCTTTGAGGGGATTTGGTTGAGGTACGATCGCCTTGAAAAAAGATTCCAAGGCTGGAAAAAAATCTTGCCTAGCCTCGCAATTTCATTGCGAGGCGACCAGACCGGCATCGCGGAAAGTGTCTTATTGAAGAGAACCATAGCGCCCCAACCACTTCTCTATAGGGACTCCTCCCGGAGCGTTCCGCTACGCTCCACTCAGAATGACAATTTCTGTCGGTGATCTCCGCCACGGCGGGGTCGCCGACAGTTGGGCACCATAAGCCATAACGCTACACCTTTACAAGGCAACCGACCTGGGTCGTCCCGGGAGGGACCCCTTTGGGAAAATGAGGAGGGAATCCAATCTGTTTCGCTTTTGCGTTTTTAACTCTCCGACAAGCTCAGAGTGACTGGGAAACTTGATCTTTATAAAATAATACAATTCCCGTCATATTGAGCTTGTCGAAATGCGGCGGGAATTGGTTTGAACCAATATCCATATGTTGGGCGTTTGCCCCCCTTCGACAAGCTCAGGGTGACGGGAGAGCTAAGTATTACGCTTTCCGTTATGCTGAACTTGACGCCTGCATCGATGTATCGGGGAATGACAGCAAGGTTCAGTTCTCCATAAAAACACCACTCAGTGTCATCCCTCGGAAGAGGCCCCGGAAGCGAAACCTACGGGGAAGGTTCTCCACTGAAAGACTCATGCAGGCTAGCGATGATCTCCTCTGCACGGGTAATCCAGGTCAAGTCAACCTATGCGACAATCCTCCGGTATTCCTCCTGAATAATCGCCCAGGCGCGTTCCAGGTGAGACAGCCGCGTGTGCAGATTCCCGATAGCTACCCGGAGGACATAATCATTCCCCAGCTTGGTGTGTGAGAGGAATATTTCGCGACTTGCATTGATGGCTTCCAGTAGCTTGGCGTTCAGGTCATTTAACTCTTCGGTGTCCTTAATATGTTCGGGATGGGCACGGAAACAAAGCGTACTGAAGGGATGCGGCGCCATTAACTCGAAGTCGGGATGATCGTGTATCCAGTCAGCGAATTGATCTGCCAGATCAATGTGGTGACGGATCCTCTCCGCGAGCCCCTGTTGACCGAAATATCGCAGTACAAACCAGAGCTTCAGTGCGCGGAAACGTCTGCCGAGCTGGACACCGTAATCCATCAGGTTCTCAACCTGGGAATCGCTTGATGTGCGCAGGTATTCCGGGACCAGGCTGAATGCCCGCTTCAGGACTTCAGGCTTCCGAGTGTAAAAAGCGCTGAAATCGATGGGGACGAACAGCCATTTGTGCGGATTCAGCACCAGAGAATCAGCCCGGTCACATCCATCGAGGACGTGCTGCATTTCCGGCACAACTGCCGCCGATCCCCCGTAGGCGGCATCCACGTGGAGCCAGAGATGTTCCCGTTCGGCGATTTCGGCAATGTCGGGAACCGGGTCGATACTTGTGGTAGAGGTTGTCCCCACGGTCGCCACTACGCAAAAAGGTTTCCACCCATTGGAGCGGTCCTCTTCGATAGCTTTGGACAGTGCCGTCGGTTTCATCCGGTACTTGCCATCCGACGGGATTTTCCTGACGCCTTCGGTACCGAGTCCCAGCGTGATAGCACTCTTCTCAACCGAGGAGTGCGCCTGATCCGAGGTATACAACCGGAGTCGGGACAGATCCTGCCGGCCGGCCATGCCCTTCTCACGGATCGAGGGTTCCGCTGCTTCCCGGGCAGACGCAATGCCGTGCATGGTACTGACTGACGCCGTATCGTAGACTATCCCCCAGAACGACTCCGGCAAGCCGACCATCTGCCGGAGCCAGCCGAGTGTGACCTGCTCCAGTTCGGTGGCGGAGGGGCAGGTTTTCCAGAGCATGCCGTTGACGTTAAAGGCTGCGGCAAGCAGTTCGCCAAGGATCCCCGGACTACTCCCGGTGATGGAGAAATATGCCAGAAAATCCGGGTGATTCCAGTGCGTCATTCCGGGCATGATAACGCGATCGATATCCTGGAGAATATCCTCAAAGGATTCGCCGGTTTCCGGCGCTGATTGCGGCAATGATTCCGCGACATCTCCGGGCTGGACATCTGGAAGCACCGGCACCTCATCCAGGTGCTTCAGGTGTTCGGCAATCCAGTCTGCCAGGGCATGGGCATACTTACGGAATTCTTCAGGCGGCATGTCGCCGAGACTTTTCGGGGATTTCATAGCTACTCCGATGATGTTAGATAAAAGTATATAAAATTATCGACCTGGCTGGTGGAAAACAATTGGAATAAGTCCTGCCTTTGGTCGCTCCCCGCGCCAATGACAACGAAGTAACACTTACTGTCGGCGATACCGGAAGCGAGCACCGACAGGATTACATCATTTAACCCTTTCCAGGGTGCCAGTTATTGAATGGTGTGTACCACCGGTTGCACTGGCAGGTAATTATTGTAGAACAAGATGCCATCTCGTTCAAAGTAGTCGAATCGAAAAAATTTCCCCAGCTAGTATTTTAGAACAAGTTGGCCTCGAAGAGATCCCTTCCGGGACAACTTGCTCTACGCTGACAGAGTTATCAAACTCTATCACGGTATCCTGCCAATTCGCATGCGAAGAGGCCAGGTCACCCGACATTTTCTTGCGTGATCACCCCAAAGATCGGATACCAACTCCCGGATCTCCTCAACCGGGCTGTACCCCTTGTCGTTTTGAAATCGCTGGGAGGCTGACCAGGTATCCAGGTACCCGAAAAAGTGATCCAAATCCCAGTGATGTTCTGCCTGGAACTCCGGGGCCTGGATTTCCTGAAAGGGGAAATCGATATTCGCGTAGCCGTTATCCACGTATTTCCGCTCGGGCGGCCAGTACGGACCAACAATTTCATTCATGAATTCGGCGATGGTCGGATCCAGGTCCGGGGACACGGTTGGCTGCATATAACACCAGGCAGCCAGGATACCTTCCGGTTTTAACACCCGTAACGTTTCATTGAAGAACGCTCCAAAATCGAACCAGTGCAGTGCCTGTGACACCGTGACAACATCTATGGAATCCGCCTTGAGTCCGGAGTGATATGCTGATGCAACGAAATAATGAACTTGTGTATGGGGGTACGCATTTTTGATTTGTTTGACACTGGCATCGCTGGCTAAGATACGAGTAAACCGGGTGGTTAATCCGATGGCGGTCTGACCGCTGCCGGTGCCGCAATCCCAGGCGATATCAGTTTGTGGGGAGTGCTCGGCGATAAATCGATACAGGGCATCCGGGTATCCGGGCCGGTACTCGGAGTAGTCTGCAGCGTGCCCGGAAAAGTGATCATGGAATTTCATGGTTAATAGAATTGGCGTTTGTTTGGTCTGCTATTTCTGTCATCCTGAGCGCCAGCGCCTGTCCCGACCCGTCGGGAAAGGATCTCCTCTGCAAGGCTCATGAGCGGTGAGTGGGGAGATTCTTCGTTCCGCTCCGCTTCACTCAGTATGACATTTTCTGTTGTTTTACCAGAGGATAACAAATGCTGTCATCCTGAGCGGAATCCCGACGCGTCGGGATGGAGTCGAAGGATCTCCTCTGCAAGGCTCATGAGTGGTGAGTGGGGAGATTCTTCGCTCCGTTACACTCCGCTCAGAATGACAGAAGGGTTCGGTTTGGCTTGATGGCAACCGAATGACGGCGTCGGGTAATCACCGCCTGTTGAGCTTCGCAAGCAGACGGAGAATCTCCACGTACAACCAGACGAGCGTCACGAGCAAGCCAAAAGCGGCGAACCATTCCATGTACCGTGGTGCGCCCGCTTCCACGCCGGATTCGATGAAATCAAAATCCAGGACCAGGTTCAGAGCGGCAATAATAATCACGAACACGCTAAATCCGATTCCGACGATACCGCTCTCGTGGATCATCGGCATGTTGATTCCGAAAAAGCCGAGGATCCAGGTCAGCATATACACCAGGAAAATTCCGCCGGTGGCTGCGACGACACCGAGCCTGAAGTTCTGGGTGACTTTGATCAGCCCTGACCGGTATGCTGCGAGCAGCCCGAACAGGGTCCCGAATGTCAGGAAGACCGCCTGGACGACTATCCCTGGATATTGGGCCTCGAAAATAGCCGAAATTCCTCCGAGGAACGCCCCCTCGAGAATCGCATAAAGCGGTGCGGTCACCGGCGCCCATGATTTCTTGAAAACGGTGATGATTGCGACGATTAATCCGCCGATAGCACCGCCGATGGCATACGGCATCACCGCGCCGGCGGACCCGGTGGAAAAGAACATATTCCAGACCCACAATGCCGGGAGAAAAAGAAGGATAAGCAGGAACGCCGTCCGGTTCACTGTCCCCTGCATGGACATGGTATCGCGACCGGATACAGCGACGTCATAGTCTTGAAACGTTTTAGAACTTAATGCCGGATTTGCTGTACGCATATATACTCCGTTTTATTTTCTGTTTTTCGTGTGTAAGGATAATATTTGGCTGGTTGATTGTCTACGAAAATTATTTCTAAATACCCGCTTAAACCCACTTCGCGGGCTTTAAGCGGGAAGTCAGTTCCCTGAACACATGAACACTCTAACACTGTTGTTATAAGTACCGTCGCATCCAGGTGGCGATAAGGTCCCCGACATAGCGAGCCTCGGATTCGTTGAGGAGTAGGTGCCCCATGTCGTCCAGAGAGATATAACTCTTCGGGTGTCTGGCTGCCTGGAATATTTCGGCGGCGTTTTGGATGTCCACCGTGTCATCCACGGGCGAATGAAGGATAAGTAACGGGCGTTCCAGATCCCGGATAAAGTGTTCCATGCGGGTCTGTTCCAGGTCTTCGAAAAATTGCTGTGTCAGGGTGAACGTTTTCCCACCGATGGTAACGTCTGCGGCGCCCTCGGATTTGACTATGTCTCGCTTTTTCTTCAGAATGCCGCTCAGGTTGTTCGGGTTGGAGGGGGCGGCAATCGTTATTATGGACTTTGCGTCTGGGATGTCATGAGCCGCTTGCAGAACAGCGGCGCCACCCATGGAGTGTCCGATGAGGAATTTCGGCGCTTCGTAGTTTTGCGACAGAAAATTCGCTGCCGCAATGAGATCATCCACGGTCGTTGAAAAGTTGGTTTCGGGAAAGTCGCCCTCACTCTCACCGATACCGGTGAAGTCGAATCGCAGGATCCCGAGTCCGTGGTTCGTGAGCGATTTGTCGATATTGACGATGGGCTTCAGGTTTTTCCCGCAGGTGAAACAGTGTGCAAAAATCCCGTAGGCGTTCACCTGTCCGTCGTCAGGCAGGTCGAGGTAGGCAGCGAGTTCCTGCCCGTTTGCATTCGGGAACCGGTGTCGTTGTGAAGGCATTAATTTTCTCCCCGAGATTTATCTCGTTCAGTCGTCGTTTATCCGATATGTAATTTATTATACTGGAGACAGATGTTCGATGGGAAATTCGCGGGGAATATTGCGTACTGCGTATTGCGTAGAAATACCATTCGGAGTCATCCCCCGGAAGATGCCCCGGGAGGGGCTCCTTCCGGAAAAGGATCTCCTAATCAAGGCTCATGAGCGTGGAGTGAGGAGATTCTTCGTTCCGCTTCGCTCCACTCAGAATGACATTTTCTGTTGTTTTTTAATACAGCATAACAAATACTGTCATCCCTCACCAGAGGCCCCGGAAGGGGCTCCTCCTGGAGCTCCTCCCGGAGCTGAGCGGAATCCCGATGCATTGGGATGGAGTCGAAGGATATCCCTTGCAAGGCTCAGGAGGAATGAGCGAGGGAATTTGTTCTCATCAGCCTCACCAGTCCCGCGGTAATCTCTTTGAGGGGATATGGTTGAAGTACGATCGCCTTGGAATAAGATTCCAAGGCTGAGCAAAAATCCTGCCTAGCCTCGCAATCTCATTGCGAGGCGACCAGACCGGCTCCGGGAGGTCCTTAGGACTCCTACCGTGAGAGTCTCTGATGAGACATCGCGGAAAGTGTCTTATTGAAGTGAGCCATAGCACGCCAACCACTTACCTGGAGGGATTCCTCTCGGAGCACTCCACTTTGTTCCGTTCAGAATGACATGCGCTGTGGTTTTTTACTCGGGGACACCATTCGGAGTGAATACGACCATAGACCACAGACCGTTGACCATCCAAAATCGTCCATCGTCTTTTGTCTATGGTCTGTTATCGGTGGAATGACATTTTTTGTTGTCTTTTAATACAGTATGGTATGGTTTTTAAAAAGACCCTACTTAATGTTATCCTGAGCGAAGTCGAAGGATCTCCTCTGCAAGACTCAGGAGTTGTATGAATAGGAGATTCTTCGTTCCGTTACACTCCACTCAGAATGACAGTATGGTTTGGTTTTCTAAAAAACACTACTCGATGTCATCCTGAGCGAAGTCGAAGGATCTCCTCTGCAAGGCTCATGAGCAGCGAGTGAGGAAATACTTCACTTCAAATAAATGGCTTTTTTCCCGCCCAGCGGACGTCCGTTCAGTTCAACCTGGTAGAAATATGTCCCGGAACTGAAATCACTGGCATTCCAGGGGATGGTGTACGTGCCGCCATTTTGTTCGGTGTCGAGCAATACCTTAATGAGATCGCCGTGGACGTTAAAGATGCTGAGTTTCACGTGCCCCTTTTTTCCTATGGTATACTTGATCGTCGTGGATTTATTGAAGGGGTTCGGAAAATTCTGGTACAGTTTAAAATACGGCGGGATGCCGCCGACCAGAGCCGAATCAGCCGGCTGTGGGATACTCGTGGCATAGATATAAGTTTTATAGAGTGTATCGTTGGAAACGGTATTAATAATGAGTGTCAGGTGAGATCTCTTCCCCAGATTGACCAGAAACGGGATCATCCGGGTGCCCGGTTTTTCAGTGTGTTTGAAGATGGTGGAATTGTTTATGACATCAATGATCGAAAACGACGAATGATCCCAGGTCAGGATATCGGTGTTCCCGTCACGATTATAATCCCGGTACGGGTAATGGATCCTGGGATTCCGCACCAGAGCCGAGGCGATGTTCACATCACTGGGAAACAGCCTTTTTCCGGGTAGCATCCAGAGAAGAGTGTAATTGCGACTGTGGTAGAAAAAGGTGGTGTCGTTTCGCATGGTGACCAGCTCGGCGAGACCGTTATTGTCCACATCGATGACATCCAGCACGGGAAAATCCAGCTCCCATTTCGGCGTGATGAATTGGCTGTTTGCCGTGGAAAAAAGCGCCAGACTCAACAGTCCAACAATCATTCTGTGATACATGAGTGTCCTCCGGATACGCGTTATTATAATAGGACCAGATACAGCCGACAACTACACCGGGAATCACACTAGTGGTAAGTTGGCTTTTCTCCCATGGGAAATCAATAAAAAGGACGATCAATTTCCGGGTTTGGTGGGAAAAATTGATCCAAATAAACCGCACTGGCTGGAATTAACCGATCCGAAAGTAGTGGAAACACCTGCAAAGTCAGATAATTCATACATTTCGTATTGATTCGGGGGAGGGGAGGTACTATTTTCGATCATATCGATTTTAGGGAGTATGAACATTGTATCTGACTTGCTCACCAGAGAAGGATCGCGTAATCACAACCCGTATTTTTGTACGCCGTTATTCTGTATCGCATGCTTAGTCGGGTTATTGCGCGATTTACTGGTGGTACTTATGTGGAGGGGGCTACATAAGTACAAGATACAAATTTGGGTTTTCATTGTATATCTGGTGTCGTTGAGGTTCAACGGAAAGACACGGGGAGAATATGGCGGGTGTGATCTATGCAGCTGGGACAGGGTTATTCCTTTTTACCAGTCATGTGACTGAGGTGGCGAAGCCGCGTTCAGTCGGCAATCGGCAGTCGGCAGTCCCCGGTCACCAGTCGGCGGTCACCAGTCGGCAGTCACCAGTCAGTAATTGATCATTGCCAATAATTGATTCGGTACAGGTGGTTAGGCAGCTGTTTCTTCGGAGGCAATACGATCCAGGGGACTTCGGACTGTCCGTCCGCTCTGCTGAATGATATGGGTATAAATCATGGTGGTTCGCAGGTCCTGGTGTCCCAGCAGATCCTGCACAGTGCGGATATCATACCCATCCTCCAGAAGATGGGTAGCGAAGGAGTGACGAAAGGTATGACAGCTGGCTGTCTTTTTGATACCTGCATCTTCTACGGCTTGTTTGACGGCGCGCTGGAGTGAAGAATCGGACACGTGGTGCCGCCTGATTTTACCGGTCCTGGGGTCTGTCGAGGATCGTTTGGATGGAAACAGGTATTGCCAGGACAGTTCTGTGGGGGCATTTGGATATTTTTTTGCCAGGGCATTGGGCAAGGATGCGCCCGCATAGCCTTTTTCGATGTCCTTTCGCAGAGTGGAATTGACATACCGGATTTGCCGTTTGAGTGGACGGACTAGTGTATCCGGCAGTATTGTTGACCGGTCTTTGCTGCCCTTGCCGTCCCGTACGATAATCTGGTGCATTTGGAAATCGAGATCTTTCACCCGGAGCCGGATACATTCCATGAGCCGGAGGCCGGCGCCATACAGGAGGCTTGCCATCAGCCATTTTTCTCCCTGGAGATGGGAGATCACCAGTTTGGCTTCCTTTCCTGAGAGGACAGTTGGAATGCGTTTAGGTTTAGTGGCCGGAGTGAATTCGCCATCCAGGGAGATTTCTTCACCTAACACCTCCCGATATAATAGCATGATGGCTGCCCGCGCCTGATTCTGTGTTGAGACGGCAACGTTGCGTTTCACCGCCAGCCAGGAGAGATAGTCTCTGATATCCACGATATCCAGATTTGTCGGATGCGTTTTATCATGGTACAGAATAAATCGCTTAATCCACTGGACATATGCTTGTTCGGTGCGGTAGCTATAATGCTGAACTCTGAGGACCTCTCGCACCTGGTCCAGCAACGGTTTATCTTTCATGGTCATTCCTCCCATGGTCATATATTCACACCCATGCAAACAGACCGATTCCCATTTGCAGCATAATTACATTGTTGTTTTCACTGATTACGGAACTATGCTACTTATATTCGACGTACAAAAGGCGAACAAATGAAGTATAAGACCATTGAAAATGATATGCCAGTCTTTTCTTGGGGAGTGAGAAATGTTCTGCTCTATTTACCAATGCATTTATTCCCCATAAGATCTTATGATTTATCAGTGGACGATCGTCAATAAAGATGTTAAGATGTCATAGATTTGCGGCTTAATTATAGGTTAGGCAGCAACATCGCGTGAATGGTTATTTCTTTGCTCGTGCGCCATTTTACCTGGTCATAAAGCCTTTTGAATGTTTGATAAATTCCCGAAGGTACGGCTCTCATTTTCTGAGCAATTGT
>Ga0180434_10000265_pt1 | contig 78943 bp, 66 predicted proteins | sample SS_ome_7_FD_132453 | JGI IMG/M metagenome (GOLD analysis project Ga0180434, IMG submission 132453) | Hypersaline lake sediment archaeal communities from the Salton Sea, California, USA - SS_1_D_2 metaG | ecosystem: Environmental > Aquatic > Non-marine Saline and Alkaline > Hypersaline >... | reverse complement strand
TGCATCCGACGAAAGGGTGCTTGAGCCTAAGTGATGATTCAGCTTCTTTAAAATAAAAAGGAGGAGAACAAAGAAATAAATTTAAACTTGAAAAATACAGCGCTTTCATACATGCGAATCACGGAGTGATGAAGCAATCTCTTTGTGATTGGAAGCATAACGAGATCACCACGTCGCTCCGCTCCTCGTGATGACATGAAGGGAGCTCAAGCCATACCTGAATTTCATTATGTTTATAAATATCACTGATTATGACTTTTTCTTGCTGGAGACAATTTCTATTTTAAAGATCGTTTTCGTCGTGTTCCTTATTTTGTATTTTTCAGACACAGGAAGGCCCTGTACCCACACTATCTCATCCCCGGAAACAAAAACAGGGGATCTCCCCCTGTCTGCTTCAGGAATCCTTCTGGCCCGCATCATCTCCTTAACTTTTTGACTTCCGGAGGAACCCAAAGGTCTGTACCGGTCTCCACCGCGCCTGTTTCTGACACCTAGCGGAAATTTCAATTTGGTATTATCAAGAAAAGCTCTTTTTCTGTTGTTAAAATCTGTTGAAAACTCTTCTTTATCCACCCTTAAGCCCTTAAGTGTGATGCCAGTCTCCCTGATCTCAATAGGAGTATCACCTGTCCACGTATATTCAAAGTTTACTTCATGTGATTTTTTTTGAACACCTAAAAGCCCGCTCCGGTTTTTAAACACCAGGCCTTTCTCAAGATGAAATTCTTTGCCTCTCTCCAGATGGAGGAGCGAATGGATGTCTTTATAGGATATTCCTCTCAAATCACCCCTGATGCGTGAAAGGTACTCTCTGGCTACCCTTCTCTGTAGAGCCCTGGGAAGCGTTTGAAGGAAATCTATATCCAATCTGTACTGTCCTCTCACCCAAACACCGGCCAAAGCTGACTTCTGTCTCGAAATATCCTTAAGGAATGTCTCTTCCTCCTGAACGATCAGAGCAAGGCGGCTTAATGTTTCTGTAATACTGGATGAATAATTGTTCTCCAAATAGGGAATAAGCCTGTGCCTTATTTTGTTTCTTAAAAAATCCGTATTAAAATTACTCTTATCTACCCTGTATTCAAGACCTTTTTTTTTGATATATTCTAATACCTCATCCCTTTTTATTTGAAGAATCGGTCTGATAATACCTCCTCCTGTTTTAGGTTGAATGCCGCCGAGGCCGCGGCTTCCCGTCCCCCTGAAGATTCTCATGATAACCGTCTCAGCCTGGTCTGTCATTGTATGTCCGGTTGCAATCTTAGCCTTCCCTTTTTCCTCTGCGATCCTCTTTAAAAATCCGTATCTCAGCTTTCTCCCCGCCTCTTCCAGGTTCATTCCGTTTTCAGCGGCAAAAGCCTTTACGTCTCCTGTCTCCGAATAGAAAGGAAGGGAATAACTTGACGCCAGTTTGCGGACAAAACTCTGGTCTTCATCAGCTTCTTTCCGCAGTTTATGATTGTAATGCCCTATGCTCAGGCTTAATTCCCAATCCTTTTTGAGTTCGTTTATTAGGTGAAGAAGGCTTACCGAATCAGCTCCTCCTGAACAGGCGATGACAATCTTATCTCCTTTAGAAAAAAGAGCGTATTGATTTATCGTTTCAATGACCTTAAACAGCAGCATACCTTTAATATAGCACGTCCTTTTCCTTCTGTCAGAGAAAAAATCCCCCTCTCCCATTTTTATTGAAAAATGGCGGTGGAGGGATTTGAACCCCCGACACTACGGATATGAGCCGCATGCTCTAACCGACTGAGCTACACCGCCATCAAAAATCAATTTCCGATCTTTTCTTGAGTAAGGCCCCTCTTTTTTAAGGACCTCACATCTGAGTTTTGTTTCCAACTGTCAGCCATAAAAGTATAGTTACCCTCGAAATAATTGTCAATCTCTTTCCCTCTTCGTAATCAACCTGTGATTCTGCAAATCACTTCCTCCATATTTCATCAAATCCGCTGGAAAAAATCACCCATCTCCCTGAAAAATTTTTATGGATTTACGACCAAAATTTCTTTACTATTATCTAGCCTGGCTTATTCACGATTCGAGGTTGTTGCAGATGCAAGGCACAGGGCATGAAGGTGTGGTCCTTCACTGCGAATGCGCTGTAACGAAGCAGATGCAGTAAGATCGGCTCGCCTGGAAGGTAAAAAAATGGCGATTAATATTAAAAATCATAATAAGAAAAATGTTCAGATAAGGGTTCTAAAAAATATCTTGTATATCGCTGAAACAAAATGAATAATAAACACATCGCCATTTTTTTATGAATAGGTCAGGCTAGTAAGGGACTTTTAAAGAATGATACTAAAAAAGCATTACGACAAATTCTTAAAATTCCCTTTGAGGGCTAAATTTACCATCACTTTTCTTTTCGTCATATGCTTTGGCGGAGTCATCACTCTTTTCTTTGGAACCAGGATAGAACACAATACCATCTTTTCTCTGGCCCAGGCAAAAGTCAGACATGACCTGGCGTCTGCAAGAATGGTCTATAATGAAAAACTCTTTGATATCAGAGATATCGTCAGGTTGAATTCAGTGCGCGAATCCATACAGAACGCCTTGAAAAACAAACAAAGAGAATCCCTCTATAAACACCTTGAACCCGTGAGAACAGAATTCAACCTTGACTTTCTCACCATTACCGATGCTGAAGGAAAAGTCTTTCTCAGAACTTCCAACCCTGAAATATGGGGAGACTCTCAATCTGATGATTCCCTGGTCACAAACGCTCTTCTTGGACGAACAGCGGCTGCCACTCAAATCATTCATCGAGAAGAGCTCTTGAAAGAGGGAAATGGGCTCGCTGAAAAGGCTTTTATAGAATTCATTCCCACGCCAAAAGCAGCTCCCCGTGAAAAAGACCATGAAGAAAACGCCCTGGCCTTAAAAGCCGCAGCCCCTGTTAGAGATGAAAACAACGTGCTGCTTGGAGTGCTTTACGCAGGAGTCATCCTTAACCGCAACTATGAAATCGTGGACAAGGTCAAAGAAATCGTGTTCAAAGGAGAAAAGTATAAAGGAAGAGAAATAGGAACAGCCACCATCTTCCAGCAGGACTTAAGGATCTCAACCAATGTGGAAGATGAAAACGGGCAAAGGGCTATCGGGACCAGAGTGTCCAAGGAAGTAAACCAGGCTGTTCTAAGGGAAGGAAAAGACTGGATAGACAGAGCCTTTGTTGTGAACAACTGGTACATTACAGCCTATGAACCCATTCTGAATATGGAGGGAGATATTATAGGTATTCTTTATGTAGGGATGCTGGAAAAACCATACATCGACTTAAGGAACAGGGTCATGGGGATTTTTACCGGAATTGCAGCTCTGTGCGTTCTCCTTCTTCTGGTCATACTTTACGCTATCACTTCCACTATTATCAATCCACTCAACAAATTAGTTGCCGCCACTAACAAAATCGCTAAAGGTGACTTGAGCCATAAGGTCAACATAAACCTAAAAGATGAAATAGGACAGCTGGCCCATGCTTTCAACATGATGACCGATGATCTCAACAAAGCAAACCAGAAACTGCTCCAATGGGGAAAGACCCTGGAGAAACAGGTGGAAGAAAGAACCACAAAGATCAAAGAAATGCAGGATTCTTTGATTCAGTCGGAAAAACTCGCATCTCTCGGAAAAATGGCTGCTGGAATAGCCCACGAGATCAACAATCCCCTCACATCCATCCTTATCAATTCCCATCTTCTGCTGGAAAAAACCAATGATGATCCTTACACAAAGGAGAGCCTTAATCTTATAACGGAAGAGACGTCCAGATGCTCCAGCATTGTCAAGGGATTACTGGAATTTTCCAGACAGAGCCCTCCTAAAAAAGAACCGGCTGATATTAACAGGCTCATAGCGAATACGTCAACCTTATTGGAAAACCAGTTCAAATTCCAGAATATCGAAGTGAAAAAAGATTTCGATCCCAATTTGCCAAATGTTAAAATAGACACCGGAAAAATCAAACAGGTATTATGGAATCTCATGATCAATGCCGCTGAAGCCATGCCGGATGGAGGAAAGCTCACCATTGCGACCAGCCTTTCAGAGAAGCAAAAACATATTGTCATTAAAATCACGGACACCGGAAAAGGAATCCCCAAAGATAACATAAACAAACTTTTCGATCCTTTTTTCACAACCAAAGAGAGCGGCAGCGGCTTGGGACTGGCTGTAACGTATGGAATCATCCAACAGCACCAGGGTAGTATTAAGGCAAACAGTAAAGTCGGCCAAGGAACCACATTTACTGTTGTTTTGCCTATTTCAAGTAAATAAGGAGTCATAGGAATATGGATAAAAAAACTATTTTAATCGTTGATGACGAGATCAATGTCTGCAAAAGCATTGAGAGGGCTATTCAAAATGATGAATATGAAGTGAGAAGAGCACTCAGCGGAGAAGAAGCGCTTGATAAGATAAAGGAGAATCCCTGCAATCTGGTTATCGCTGATTTGATGATGCCAGGAATAGGAGGCATCGATCTTCTCAAATTATTGAAAACAAATTTCTCTGAAATCAATGTCATTATGGTCACAGGATATCCCACCATCAAAACCGCTGTCCAAGCCATAAAAATAGGGGCCTTTGATTACATAGCCAAACCCTTTACTCCCGAACAATTACGAAGCGTCGTGGCAAGATGTTTTAAAAGTGAAGAAAAAATAGAGAAGAAGCCGCCCCTTACAAACATGCCTCCCGGAGTCTACTACATCATCGGGCACACATGGGTGAGGCCTGAAGAAAAAAACAAAGGCCGAGTGGGCGTGGTTCATGATTTCTTGAAAACAGTGGGAAGGATAATAAATTTACAGCTTCCAAAAGAAAACGATACCGTTATACAGGGTGAAATGTGCGCTAAGATAAAAGATGATGCTGGTTTCAATTACGGTATCTGGTCACCTGCCACAGGAAAAGTATTTGAAGTCAATGATGAGTTAAAAAAAGATTTTTCTCTTTTGAAACAATCACCTTATCAAGATGGATGGCTTTTCAGATGTGCACTCACTGACTTCGAACAAGATAAAGAATCCCTGCTTCTTTCAAAATAAAATAAGCCTTTACCGCATAAATGAAGATGAATCTCCTTCGCCAACCCCAGCTTATGGCAACCTCTCTGGCGGGAAGCGCCATCCTCAAAAGGTTTGATCCAAAAAAAATCGTAAGCCTGGATTCAAAGGGATGCTGGATAGAAAACCCTGAAAAACCATTGTACCGTGCCGCAAACGAAATCCTTTTTCGTCTTTGGAAAATCGATGAAAAACAAAAAAAATCAGTCCTGGATAATATTATCAACCTCTTTATAAAAAAGGCGATCTGGCCGTCTGTCTTGAAAATAAAAACCGCTCTCATAAAAATCTCATCAAGGAACATTTCCCGTTTGTCCTGTCGAGAGATAGAAAAAGAGCTGTCGGATCACTATATATCCTCAAAAAGGCCGGAAAAACATATCCCTTTTCTTATAATTTTAGAGGTCTTGTCCTGGATATTAATGGTTGAAGCGCAGAGGAAAAATGGGAACCGGTACGTTCCTGATTGGGATCTGGAAGAGAAAAAGAAAATCCAAAAATATAAAAAGGATCTCTTGGATTCTGAAAACTTATTAAACAGCTGTCTGTCAGAAAAAAATAGGCCGCTGATCCCGCAGTTATATACGCAAATAAAAGAACTCAGCCCTGACGGTTTCAGCTCCATTGCGGATCTGATAGCTGAGGAACAAAGGTTGACTGATGATATCAGGGAGCTCCTGATGCTTTCTGAAATCCCTTCCAAAAGAGAAGAATGCACTTCTCTCATAAGAGAAAAAATCTACCCTCCAACAGGAATAGTAACAGAGATTTCCCCTGCTCTTCTGAGGCCTTGCGCAGAGCTGCTCAGGAACAGAAAAATCGATGTGTCAAGCGGTATTCATTACAGAGCTTCAGTCATACTTAGCGTTCTCCGGGATCCCAGGTCAACTCAGACCCTGCTCAAAGCCTTAGAAACATTTCCTCTTCATTTGACTAACATTAGAGAAAATATAATCTACACCCTGGGAAATCTGAAGGAAAAAGACGCGGTAAGGCCCATAAAAAAAGTGCTGGGAGGTCCTGATAAAATCATCCACACTCATTCAGACAGGACAAAAAGACCCTCTTTACTGGAAGAGCAGAAGGAAGAAGCTTTACGGAGTTTGGGAAAGATCGGTTTGGAGTCTTTGAGTATTCTCCCTTCGTTGATCAAATACAAGGACCACCACTCAACCAAAATAAAAACACATTTAAGCTGGGCCCTCGGGGAAATCGGGAAAATCCAAAAAGAAAAACATGGAGGCGTGAGCGCAGACATCCTGATCGCACTCCTTACGCTTCTCAAGACAAGAAACAAACAAATATTTGAAGAAGCCGTCAGTGCATTAAGAAAAATAGAGATGCCGGAATTTCTGCATACCCTCTATCTGTATAATGTGGGGGCGATCAGCATCCTGGGATTAAAGCCGGCTCAAAGCGGTCTTTATGAGCTCTCAGAAACCCTTCATTACTTAATACTCTCTCAGGGAAGGGCTATCATGGCTGTGAACGGAGATTCGGGAACAGGAAAAACTTACTTTTGCGAATCCATTCTCGATAGTTTTGGCGGACTGGACCCAAAGGAAATTCTCTACCTCATGAGAGACAGAAAAAAAGACCAAAAAATATTCAATCAAATCCTAGGCATCAATTGGTTGAAGAAATACATAGACCCTGTCCATTACCAGGATTATCCAAACACCGAAGAAGATGATAATCCAGAGGAATATCTGACAAGATTCATTGAAAAAAATTCTGATAAAAAACTGATTATCGTTGATGGCTGCAGGGATCAATACTATTTTCAGAGAATCATTGATCTGCTCCATTTCAGGGAAAAGCTTGATGTTGTGGTGAACTTCAGGGCTAATTTTTCAACAAGAAGAAAAAACCTGGAGGACCGGGAAGCTGCATTGGAAAGCATAAAAACGCACCTTTCTTTTCTCGAAGAACCACCACTTGAAGACACCCATTTTTACCAAGAGGGAAAAACAATAGTCTATGACCTTGACAACTCAATCAACAGGCGTCTCAACAAGCCGGAGATTCAGGAACTTTTTAAAAAAAGAAGGATAGACACATGGGGTTCCATGATAAAAATAGGAGATTTTGTAAAAAAAGCAGAGACAAGGCACATGAGATCAGAACCTTTCTCCTATTCTGAACGCACATTTGATATGGAAAAAGGAACCTTCTCCATAAAAAAAAAGTGGGGCTTCAATCCCGAAGAGAAACGATTCAAACCCATTCTCAATGAAGATGTGGAGAAAAACCCCAATCTTCTCCAAAGCATCTTTGTCGATGACCTCAGGCCGCAGCACATCCGGTTTTATGCTCAGGACCAGATTGCGGGAATCGGAGAAAAAAGAAAGATCTTTATTCTCACTTTCTTAGATAATAGAATATTTCATGCATCTCTTGAAGATTTTACAGACCTTTCTCTTGCAGGAAGAAACATTTTTCTAAGAGACAAAAAAGGAGAACTTACGAGCGTCTCCTTTGAGAACGGCCATATAGTCAAATACGGCAGTATTCATTCTCCTATCTGTTCCATGGCCTCATTACCCAGAAATAGACTGATTACCGGACATGAGGACGGCACGATCCTGGTCTGGAATATGGAAAGCAACGAACTTCTGAAAATCAAATCCCATTCTCCTCCGGTCATGGCTCTTGCTGTCACTTATGACGGCACTATCTATTCATGGAGCCAATACCACCGGCTCAATCACTGGGATTTACAAACAAGCCGCGTACAGGAGGTAGACACAAAAAACGATAGGATCTCGCATTTAAGAATATACCCCCAAGGAAAACTCCTGAGCCTATTAGAGAATAAAAAAGCAGAGCAAAAAATAAAGATAATGGATTTTACCGGAAAAAGCTCAGATGTTTTCTCCCCCCCCTTTCGTATACATCCTTCAAGTATCACTATCACTTATGACGGAAGGATCCTTTCCGGTTTATCCGGGGAAGTCCAAAAGAAACCTAATCTGGCTGTGCTGACTCCCGGTAATAAAGTATGGACGGTCCATTTTCTTCGAGGCCATGCCCAGGGAACCAGGGACTGCCTTTGTATGGGGCCGAAGATCATTTCATGCGGAAAGGAAAAAGGAAGTCTTTACGCCATCCATTTCTGGGGAACCGAATTTTATGTGCGGACCCAGATCAGTAAATTATCCGGTTAAGCCGCAAAAAGAGTTATAGATATGATCATAAATAACTTATTTGAAAAGAGATTAATCCCATGAAAAAAAATGCCTTTTCTTTCTGTGTGCCCATTTTTTTAATCCTTTTAAGTCCCTTTTTTCTCAATTCTGAAGAAAAAAACAATCCCCTGCTCCAGTCGTGGCCCCAGTATCTCAAACTGAAAAAAGAATCAGAATTGAGACTAAAATGGATCCAGTTGGGCCCGGTCATGAATTCCGCACGGGTGGAATCTGTCCAATGCGATCCCTTAAGACCAGAGACTATGTATGTCGCGTTCGGTTCGGGAAACCTTTGGAAAACCGAGAACAGCGGCCTCTCCTGGAAACCCATCTTTGAAAACCAGTCTGCTTTAGGCATAGGAGATATCGCCTTAGCTCCATCGGACCCTGACAGGATTTGGCTCGGTTCCGGAGAAAGCCTAAAAAAAGCAAGGAACTTCACCATGCCGGGAACAGGTGTTTTCCGTTCTGATGATGCCGGAAAAACATGGAAGAACATGGGGCTTTCTGATTCCTTTCATATAGGAGAGATAGCCGTTCATCCCAAAGATAAAGACCGCGTCTTCGTCGCGGTGCTGGGCCATTTTTGGTCACCTAACAAAAACCGTGGCCTATACAGGACCTGCAACGGGGGCGAAACATGGGAGCACGTCCTCTATGTCAACGAAAGGACAGGAGCCAATGATGTGGTCATTTCCCCTTCCAACCCTGACATTGTGTATGCATCCATGTGGGAAAATTATCCCGGCATCTACGGAGATGAAAGCGGAATTTATAAAAGCGAGGACGGAGGCAAAACATGGGAAAGACTGAAGGAAGGGCTTCCTGACGGGCCAAAAACAGGGCGGATCGGTCTCGCTGTATCCTGGTCGGATCCAACAAAAGTGTATGCCCTTGTGGACAATCTGAACAAACAAAGCCATTTGGCTGCAGAGGTCTATAAGACAGAAGACGCAGGTAACACATGGAGGAGGACTCACCAGGAAGAACTCCTGATCTTTCCAAGGATCGGGTGGTATTTTGCGGACTGTTATGTCAACCCCCTTGATGATGAAGAAATCTATGCCCTCGGCGTCAGAACCGCACACAGCACAGACGGAGGGAAGACCTTCCGTCTGCTGGGAGGGGATGTGTTTCACTTTTTCCCAAACCAGGCGGAAACCCTTCATCTCGACCACTGTGAACTATGGATAAATCCCTTGAATCCAAGACATCTTGTACTGGGTAATGATGGAGGTCTCTATGTGAGTTACGACAAAGGTCATTCCTGGATGCATTTCAACAATATCCCTGCCGGTGAATTCTATGACATATCAACCGACAACCAGGACCCTTATCTCGTCTACGGCGGGACTCAGGACGACTCCTCTGTATACGGTCCTTCTAAAGAATGGAACCCTCAATTTGCAGACGGGTGGGACTATGTATGGCTCGATGCATGGGCCGGGGGCGACGGCTGCACCACTGTTCCTGATCCTGAGAGCCCGGATACCGTCTATTTTTCCAGTCAAAACGGGGCCATACGGCGCAAAAACATGACCACAGGGCGTTCCGTCTCTATAAGGCCCCGCCTCCCAAAAGGGCATGAAGGCACCCTTTCATACAATTTTGTAGCTCCCTATATCATCTCTCCACACCATCATCACACCATCTATCATGCAGGAAATTACATCTTCAAAAGCCTTGACAGGGGAAATTCATGGGAATTGATCAGTCCTGATTTGTCTCTGTCCTCTCAAAAAGGAAAGAAATCCACAGCAGCGGGCGCCATAGCGGAATCTGCTTTGGAACCAGGGCTCTTGTATGTGGGAACAGACTCCGGTGCATTATGGGTCTCTCATGATGACGGAAAAAGGTGGGAAGAGCATTCCGAAGGCCTTCCGATCGCCTATATAAGAAGCATCTGCCCGTCACGGTTCAAAAAATCCAGAGTGTATGCAGCCTTAACGGGAATCAATCTGGATGACCTTAATAATTATATCTTCGTCTCTGAGGACTATGGTCGAAACTGGAAATCCCTGTCATCAAACCTCCCTAATGAAGTGGCCAATACAATTCTGGAAGACCCTGTTAACGAAGGCATCCTCTATGCAGGTTTATACAGAGGTGTCTATCTTTCAGCAGACCGAGGGCAGAGATGGGCTCTTCTGGGGCCGGAGATGGCTGCGACATGCATATCTGACCTGGTCATACAGGAAGAAAAGATGGACCTGGTCGCAGGTACCCACGGCAGAGGAATCTATAAAATGAACATCACTCCCGTCCAGGCAGCATTCCAATCCGGATACCCTCAAGACAACATTCTTTTCAAGACGCCGGTAGCCACACTTCCCTGGTTTAATGACACACATGGCGATCCCAGCAGAAAAACCATAGAAAAAGTCCCAATCACCTTTTTTCTTATAAAGGAAGGAGATGTCTCCATTGAAATTAAGAATAAGGAAGGAGACGTTATCTGGGCTCAAACCCTAAAAGGAAACAAAGGCTTCAATCAAATAAGATGGGGCCTGGTCACTGAAACCGTCAGCAGCCCATACCCATATTTTATTCATTATCTGAAATTCCCCAAGCCGGGAACCTATGACCTCTTTGTGACCGGAAAGGATGTGTCTCTCAAAGGAGAGCTCGCCATTGTGGAGCATCCACCCATGGTATCATCACTTCGTTCTTCGCAATCACAGGAAGAGAGCCCAGGCCACACCGCCTTTTTAACCTCATGAAAATCAGGTGTAGCTGTCGCTTGCAAAAGATTTTTAACGCCATTCTCCTTCGTTTTTCTCGGCTCCTGCGTAACTCCCCCCGTCCGTGGGTGATCCTGATTATTCATAAAATATGGTTGCGTTTCCATCCACATTTTCCATGTTCGACTCTTTTATCATTCTTAATTCATTAAGAACATGATCATTCCGTTAGTTCATGTAATGATTCTTATTTTATGCAACCATATTTTACCTTACAGGCGAGTCGATCTCACAGCATCTGCTTTTTTACAGGGCATTCGCGGTGAAGGACCACAGCTTCATACCCTGCGCCTCGCATCCGCAGCAACCTCGACTCGTGAATAACCAGGATCATATTCATGCACCCCAAAGGCTAAATCTTTTATGGCGCTTCAGCCATACCTGATCTTCACATTACTTGGAAGACATCCCTTTTCTAGAAGGCATTGAGTGCGGCAAAGGAGAGGTTAAGTATGGCCGCAAAGCTCACCCATAGAAGATACGGAATCTGTATGAGGGAAGCTGCCTTGGAGATGGAATAAAATTTAATGACCATGAATAAAATCGCAACCCAAAGAAGAACGATCTCTATAAAAGCTATCAGCGTAAGATGGAAGCCAAAGAAAATTATGGACCAGAGGGAATTCAATACCAACTGAATGAAAAAGATGATCAAAGCGGCTTTGACTTCTTTTTTATTCGCTCCTTTTTTCCATATCAGGAAGGCAGAGATCCCCATCAGTACATACAAAGTGATCCACACAGGGGCAAAGAGCCAATCCGGCGGTGTGAATGAAGGTCTTGAAATTTCCTTATACCACGTATCGACAGAGTCTGCCGTAAACATGGAGCCGATAAATCCTGCCATCTGGGCGATAATGATGAACAAGACCAAGAAAAGGGCGTTTCTTAAAAGACTTTTTCTCTCTCTTTTGCTGTTATTATGTATGTTCATTTTTAATTCTTCCTCTTTTTCTGATCCTTACCGGATCGTAATCTGACTGCTGCTTGTTTCAAATTCCAGGCTTTCTCCTGTCACACCACGGCACGTGTATCCTGATACGGATAGGGAACAATCACCCGCTGCTTTCGGCCTGAAAACAAGTATCACCAAAATTCCCGAACCCCTGAATCCGGAGGCTATATCCGGGCTCGTATATCCAATGGTACACAGGCCCGATGCATTGTCCGTACTGTGTAAAAACGAGGGGTTTTCTCCCATGCCTTGTATGATAGCCCCTTTTCTGACTTCTGTTAATTCTAGAATCTGAGGGTCGAACGAAAGAGTCAAAGACATGTTCTGGACTTCTTGCTCTGATGCTAAATGGATCCTCACCTGAACATCTCTTTCCTGCGTTCCCCTGTACTCAGGAGGTGAAAGAGCGATCCTATTGGGCTCAGGATCCTCTCTTGAGGCCTCATTTGGCTGTTCCGCAGCCCTCTCTCTTTGCTGAAGCAACACTTCCCGGCCCGGCTCACGAGTTGGAACCGAGGAAAAACCTTTCTCAAGGTTCATCCATATGGGCTCATAGTCTTCATCTTTTAGAGGTATTGAACGGATAATATAAGGCGTAACCGTCAATATCACATCTGTCTGCTGGATTTCCTGGTCCGTATTTGAAAACAGACTTCCGATCAAAGGGATGCTCTTTAATCCGGCGATTCCTTTTAAGGTCTTGCGTTCCTCATCCTTAAGGAGTCCGGCCAATAAGTTTGTCTCTCCTTCCTTGAGCCTCATTGTATTTTTCACTTCCCGCGTCGTGATGATCGGGAGATCGCCATATCCAGACCCTCCCAGTGCTTTGATCTTGACTTCCATCTCTAGAGTTATTTCCTGCTCAAAATGGATCTCAGGTGTTATATAAATCTCTATCCCAACATTTTTATAAGTGAATGAAGTGATGGGTTGTTGGCTGACCCCCCCGGCAGCTATGGGAGAAAAAGTTGTCTGGGGAATCGGTACCTCATCACCGACAACATACTCGATTCTTTCTCCCTCCACACCACGGAGCCTGGGCTGAGCAATGATTTTGGTATCCACATCTGATTCTAAAAACCGGAGAGTTCCTACAGGAATGCTGACTTGATAATTCTCAGCTTTAAAAAAATCAAGACTATCAGCACTAATCCAAGATGTGCTTTCTTCCTCTTGAGGATTCCTATACATTCCCCCTATTCCATAGGAATCGAGGCTCAGTCCAACATCTCTTATTTTTTTTCTGGAGACTTCCATAATTTCCAGATCAATCATAACTTCGCCCTTGGGCTTATCCCATAGAGTAATCAGCTTCTCTGCTGTTTCAAGCACATCCGGCGTGTCCTTTACAGTGATCGAATTCAGTGTCTCATCGACCGATATTTGCGGGATCTGGGACAAACCCCGCAGCATCTGCAGCAGGGGAGCCTGTATATTAGTCACATCAACATTGGAGAGATAAAAGGTCCTCAAAGCCACGATATCATATTTGGCTCTGTTCTGAGGCGTATCCGGTACAATCAACACTGTGTTTCCTTCTATGATCCTGAAAAAATTCTGAGACGTAAGACACAGCATATTCAAAGCTTCCAGAAAACTCATGTTTTCCAGGTCAATGGATAACAGCATGTCACGAAACTGAGAGTCGAATAAGATGTTTACCCCCGCATGTTTCCCCAGTGCAGTAAATATGGAGCGGAGATCTGTTTCCTCTATGAACTTCAATGTTATTTCCTCATCACTGACCTTAAGCTCCAAGGGCGGTTTTATTTTTTCCTGCTGGATTTTCTCCAAAGGCCTCTCTCCTCCTTTTAATATCCGTGCCTCTTCCAAAATCATCCGGTTTTGCGGATCATAGGAGAGAGCTTTCCGATACTCTTCAAGAGCCTGGTCTTTTTCTCCCTGTGCAGCCAAATGCCTTGCCTTATATAGATGCTCATTTCTGGCAGCAGTTTTGGCCCGAAATAGCGCCAGTCTGTAAACCGAATTCTGAGGGTCCTCCAGTAGAGCCTGCTCATAAAACCGTATAGCTTCATCCCAGTTTTTAGCCATCTCCGCTTTGGTCCCCTCTGTGTAGTACCAGCTAAAGGTTGCACATCCCCATAAAATCATGAGAGACAGAACACCTAATATATATTTTTTCATTTTTCTTCCCCCTCTAGTTTTAGTACTTTTTTTTCTGTTCCCAATCCTTTAACCGTTACTGTTTTCGATGTGATTTCAATGATCTCAATCCCTCCCGGGAGGACATATCCTTTTTCCACAGCCAAAAATTCTCCGTTATAAAGGATCAAAGCCACCTTTTTTTTCAAGGAAGCAACGTAACCCAGATATTTCAGGTTAAAGCCCGGAATCCCCGGATTCCTTTCCTCTCTTTCGTTAACAGATACATCAACCCCTTGACTCAAATCCCCGGTTGGTCTTTCTGTGCCTGGGGTTCCTCTGGGCTCAGAGACAGAAAGGCGCTCATCGCTTTGACCGGTAAAAATATTTTTTACAGGCAGACTTATTTCCTTGGCTTTCGGTTTGAGTAAATCCAACCGTATGATCCTCACGGATTCTGTATCATCCCCGTCTTTCTCCTGAATCCCGAATGATGCCCATGTCGCACACAAAAAGACAGCGCTGAGAACAACAGATATTGGTGCCCAATTTTTTTTACTTTGCATAATAAACCGATAAAGAAAGTCCCAGCCTTATTTTCCCGCTTCTTCTCTCAATATCCTCAAAAGTGATCCTATCCACATAGAGGAATTTTTCCAAATTTTCTATTTCGAAGAGAAAATCTTTTATCATAAGGTACGAGCCCGTGATGCTCAGAGATATGGATATTCTTTGTACGGATTCTTCTGTATTTTTAAGATACTCATACCTGATGTCAGCTGTCTGTACTCCTGTTTTCTTATATAATTCATCAAGGTCCGCCCTGATTTTACGAAGACTCCTCTCCCCTTGATAAAAATATTGGTCATTTACATATTTGATATCTTTCCCTGCTTGGATCCATCTCTCACACTCTTCCCTTTTCTCAGTAACGGATTCGTTTAAATCGGATAATTCCGCCTCCTTGGAAAAAAGAGCCTGTCGCAAACGGGAACAGGTCTTTATTTGACCGCCTACGATAAAAATATGAAATAAAACAACAAAAAACAAGAACACGGCTGCAAAAAAGAGTATCCGGCGTTCCTTAAAATTCAAAAGGTCAGTAAGTTTTGCCATAATCCAAAGATACCTCTGAAATAAAAGAGCCTGTTTCGCCCATTCTTTCCCTGATAAGCCTTACGCCGCTAAAATCCATTGTGTATAAATTGTCAATGAATAGAAAAAGAGGATCCAATCCGGTTGAAGCGACTTCCAGTTTGACCTGTGCTTTCAAATCTCCCATTTCCACGGGAGATATGGAAACAATATAACACCCGTCAGGTAAAGATTTTTCCAGAGCCGTGAACATCTCTGTCCAGGAAAAAGCTTTTTGAGAAATAAGATGATTGATAAATGTAACTTCAGAAAGATTTTCCCTGGAAAGCTCATCAACTTGGGTGATGTATCTTCTCTCCTCCTGCCTTATGCGATTGATTTTATTCTCCATTCCGGCTAAAGCCGTCTCAATATCTTGACTGTCATTCCTGTTTTTCAAAAAAACGGTTAGCCCTATGATTAGCCATAAAAGAGACACCCCTCCTATGAAGAAAAACAAAGAGCGAAACAATCTCTTGTTTCTTAATGGATCCCCCGCAAGATTAAGATCCAATCGTCGCTTTTTTCTCATAACAGCACACCCAAAACAGGAGAGAGTCTATCCGTCTCCTCCGGATTCAGACTGACATCTAGAGAGGCTCCTACTTTATGAAAGGAGCACTCAAATTTTCTTTCTGCGTTCTCTATGAACCTATCAATACCTCCTATCCCGCTTCTTATCCAAAATTTCATTTCCCTGCGGTCCAGTCCTTCGGCGGAAAAATTCAGTGTCTTCTCCACTTCCTCAAAAATATCTTCCATTTTATCCTGAATGCTTCCGGTTCCCCCTATTTCGAAATCAAATCTTTTCTGCCTGTAAAGAATAAATTCAGGGCCTTTATACAAAGACAAAGAAAACGATTCCTTCTCAATATTCAACAGAAAACAATTCTCTTCAGAACCGAGACCCAGTAAATTGATCAGCCCGACAGACGGAGGGACAGCTGTTCGTACATTGAATCCAAACTGCTGGAAGAAATCATCATACTCTTTGATAATATTTGTCCTCGTTAGGATAACCACGGCTCTCAATCCTGAATCTCTGGGAACAAGGTCATAGGAAATCCGTGCATCTTCAGGCAAAAAAGGCATTCCCTTTTTTATTCTGAAACGGATAATTTGTTCTCTTTCCCGGGAGGGACCCGGAAGCGAATCAAAAGAAAAAGTGAAAGTCTTTTGAGACAGCTCCGGAAAAACCAAAGCGATATCCTTACCCTTTAAACTCATTTTACGGGCTGCTTTTGAAAATTCTTCTTTTAAGACCTCCGGTTCCATAATATTTTTTTCAATAAAAGAGGGCTGAACAACTCCTTCCGGAATATCACTCACATAGGTATCTATAATATTTTTTCCCTTTGTTGAAAGACAGGCTCCACATAAGTAATTCGAGGAAATAGAGAAACCGGAAAAAAGCTGAGGGGTTGCGGAAAAGAACTCAATAAATTTGTCCCAAAATAGATTCATCTTTAATGCCATTTACTCAAGAAAATTGTTCTATAATATAAAATTCACTCAACAAAAGTAACCTTATTCAGTTCTTTTAAGCTGGTCATCCCATGAAGGACCTTCTCCATGCCGACTTGCCTTAAAAAAATCATTCCTTCCTGCTTAGCCCTTTTCTTGACCTCGGACAGGGGTTTCTTATCCAGTATCATTTCTCTTATCTCATCAGAAAGTTCAAGAAACTCGGCAATGGCTGTTCTTCCCTTGTAACCGGTAAAATGACATTCTTCGCATCCTCCTGCCTCATAAAAAACGTGATCTCTGTATTTCTCCGGGTCTAATCCTGATCCAATAAGCTGCTCCTCACTGAGCTGTTCTCTCTGCTTGCACTTTGGGCAGAGAACCCTCACCAGGCGTTGGGCAAGCACGCCGTTGAGAGCGGAAATAAAGCTGTATGGGTCTACTTTCATATGAAGAAAGCGCCCGATAACATCAAAGACATTGTTGGCATGGACTGTTGTGAACACCAAATGTCCTGTCAGTGCGGACTGAATGGCTATCTGAGCTGTTTCGGGATCTCTGATTTCTCCAACCATTATTTTATCCGGATCATGCCTTAAAATAGAACGAAGCCCCCGGGCAAAAGTCAATCCCTTTTTTTCATTGACCGGGATCTGTGTGATTCCATCTATTTGGTATTCAACGGGGTCTTCAATGGTCACGATCTTATCTTCAGGCGATTTTATTTCCGTTAATGCTGCATAAAGAGTGGTGGTTTTCCCGCTTCCTGTCGGACCGGTCACGAGCAGCATGCCGTAAGGTTTGACGATATATCTCTTCAATGTATGAAGGATTTCCTTGGAAAACCCCAGCATATCCAGCCTCAATTCGGAAATGGCTTCGGTTATCATCTCTTTATCAAGTATTCGTATGACAGCATCCTCTCCATAAATACTGGGCATGATGGAGACTCTGAAATCGATCCCCTTATCCTTTACTTTAAGTCTGAACTTTCCGTCTTGAGGGATGCGCCGCTCTGCAATATCAAGATCTGACATGACTTTAATACGGGAAATGATGGGCGATTGGAACCTCTTGTCAATATGGTCTATGGCCTCGCTGAGAACTCCGTCTATCCGGTACTTTATGATCAAGTCATCTTCTTTAGACTCGATATGAACATCGCTGGCTCTCCTTTGGACAGCAGTAAATATGATTGAATGCACCAACTTTATTATGGAGCCGTCCTGGTCTGCCAGTTTTTCCGCTGAGATGGCTTCTTCATCCGTCTGTTCATCTTTCTCGATGATCTGCACCACATATCCTTCCGTCGCATCCTTCAGCACCTGCAGTGCGGCTTCGCTTTTCCTCAGCGCTTCAAAAATCCCCCTTTCCGAAGACACGAATACCTTCACTTTTTTACCCAGAAAGGACTCAATGGAATCTATGACAGATATGTCTGAGGGATCACTCACCGCAATTTTTACACAGCTTCCATTCTCTTCAAAAGGAATGAATTTTGACCTGTACAGAAAATCGACGGGAAAAGACTGAACCAAGTCCCTGCTGATGGACACCTCAGAAAGATCAATATAGGAAATTTTATACTTCTCAGCCATTTTTTTTGCTTTGAGCTCCGCATCCTTTAACGACTTAAATTGCTTTTTCTGTTCGTTGTTTTTATTCATCCTGTCACTCGTATAATATTGAAAATAGGAAGATACACGGACAAAAGCATGCCCGCGACCGCCAAGCCCATCAATACAATGATAATGGGTTCAATCAAAGATACAAATCGGTCAACTTTAGCCTGAACCCTTTGGTCATAAACATCAGCCGTATCAAACAGCAGCCCTTCTAGATTTGCAGAAGTCTCCCCCACTTTTATCATATCCAAGGCAAGGGGCGAAAAGCATTCTGTTTTCTCAAGGGCGGTTGAGACATTTTCCCCGTTTTTTATGTTATCCTGAATATTCCTCATCCTGTAAAATATATAATGATTAGGAACTGACTTACGGGCAATATCAATGGAAGACAATAAGGAAATCCCCCCGCTGAGAAGCAATCCTAATGTGCGGCAGAAAAGCGAGATGGACGATTCCCTCCATATGACTCCTCCGTAAGGCAGATGAAGCTTCAACTTATCCATCCACACAAGAGCTCTCTCTTTCTTCTTGATTCGAAGAAAAACGATAAACAGCAGCAAAATAAAGATCAATAATAGGGGAAAAATCCTCTGCACTGTCATTGAAAAAGACAACAAAGCCCGAGTAATGACCGGAAGCTGGGCTCCAAATCCGGAATAAAAATCAGAAAATCTCGGTATGATAAAATTGACGAGCAGTAAAATCAGAGCAATGGAAAAAACAACCAGTAAAGAAGGATACATCAGGGCTGTTTTTATCCTTTCCTTTGTCTGAGACAATACCTTTTTATATTCGATATAACGTCTGATTGTCTCGGGCAAATTCCCCCCCCTTTCTCCTGCCATTACGGACGCAACATAGACCGTGGAAAAATAACGGCTTTGTTGTGAAAAAGCTTCTGAAAGAGAGCAGCCGCTTTTGACCTTGTCCTCTACCTCCATCAACACTTCTTTAAGCTTTATATCCCTAATGCGCCCGGTAATGATCTCAATACATCTTAGAACAGGATACCCGGCCTTGAGAAGAGCCACAAGCTCCTGATTAAACATGATAAATTCTTTATCATTAAGTCTTCTTTCATGGGGAAATACAGCGATCCTGATTTTTTTCCAGTCACGTTTAACTGAAAGAATACAAAAGCCTTTTTCCCTGAAGTGTCTTCGGCACGCCTCAGATGTGGGTGCCAGAAAATTTTTTGAAAAGACCTCTCCCGTCTCAGCTGCTACTCTGCAATTATAATAAGGCATATCAAACCGTCAATCCTCTTGGAAAGCATATCCATATTAATTAATCATCCCGTTTTTGTCAATCGAGTAGAGCCTACTGAGAAAACCATCATAACGGTTCAGAAACGGATAGCAGCACAGAGGAAAAGAGGGAAGTCGGTCCTTCTTGTTATAACTGAGGTATATTGACAAACACCTAACAAATCTTTATTTTTAAAGTTATGAAGAAACATCTATTGGTTGATGTCATCCTGTTTTTTCTTTTATCTTCATTTGTTCTCTTGTATAAAGCTCCTTTTCAGCTTTCCTCCTCTACAGGCCACGGTAACAGGAACGGGCTCTCATTCCAAACAGTCCAGGAGCAGGAAAAGGAAACCGACTATATGACCACGCTGCTTGAACGAAATCCCGAACCACTCGGCCTTAAAGAAAATCCTGTTCTCAGAAGATATCTTTCCCAACCACCTATAAGCTGGGCTATAAGAGCTGAAAAGGGACATATACTGCACTGAATATGTTTTTTACAATAATGATTCACTGTTTTGGATTCCATGCGGCCCCTAAAAACGATCTGTGATTCAAGATGAAAAAAACAATCTACCTGAGCCTTATCCCTGTCCTTATCCTTCTGGTTTTGGGCTGCATAAATATCTATAAAAAAATCGTATGGGAAGAGCCTACAGACGGAGTAACCTGGGAAGAAACTCCCCAGGGACTTAAAGCGCTCAAAGTAGAAGAAGGCAGCCCTGCTTATTTGTGTGGAATCGATAAAGGGGATATACTCTATTCCATAAACGATATCCCCATAAGAAGCATCATTGACCTTTCCAAACAGCTCTGGAAAGCGGAAAACCTCAACCAAAAAGTCAGGTATGAAGTCATTCATAAGGGAGACCAGATATTCCCTTCAACCTACCTCACAACACAAAGAACCGGTTTGCTGTATTTTTACCTTGCGCTGATCGGGCTCACCACTTTTGTCATAGGTTTCATTGTTCTTTTAAATGCCGGCGGAAGACTGACAATCCCCTATATATTCTTTTTTCTCATCTCACTTGCCTTTTACTGCATTAATGTTTTTTCTCCCACAGGCCATCTCGATGCTTTGGATAATATATTCTACTGGATTGATAACATCGCTTTTGTGACCTTCCCCCCTCTGCTTTTCCATTACTTTCTCATCTTCCCGAAAAGAAAAAAATTCTCCAAAAAGATCATTTCTTCAGGGGCTGTGCTCTATCTTCCGGGAGCTGCCCTTCTCTTAAGCCGGGTTTTTATCCACTTGCCTAATTTTTTTAATTTTACAGAATCCTTTATAAGCCGGTATTATGAAACTTTAGAAAAACTCGACCTTTTCCATTTCACTGTTTTTACCCTGGTAGCCCTTGGAGTCATCATACATGACTCATACAAATTCACTGATTTCATTATAAAAAAACAACTCAAATGGGTCGCTTATGGCCTTGGTTTAGGCATCATCCCCTTTTCTATTTTGTATTCCATTCCGTACATATTTGGCGCTGTCCCCTCAAAAATCGCAGAAATGACCGTCATACTGCAGGCTCTGATCCCGCTGACATTTGCCTATTCCATCTCAAGATACAGGCTCATGGACCTGGAAGTGATCCTAAAAAAAGCCTTTACTCTGGTCTCTTCCTATGTGGTGATAGCCATCCTTTACTTTGTGGTGAGTTCGCAGACAAAAATATTTCCTGAGAATAGATTAAACGCTCTCCTTTTGGGTGTCCTGGCCATTATCCTTGGGGCCACCTTGTTCACTCCTTTGAAAAAATTGATCCAATCTCTACTGGACAGGGTCTTTTATAAAAGAAGTTACAAATACAGAAAAATCCTTCTTTCAATAAGTCAAGAATTAAGTCGGGAGAAAGACCTTCAGAAACTATCAAAGTCACTCCTTGAGTTGATCTCAAACGCCTTATCCCTTATCTCGATCGCACTTTTACTTCCAGCAAAAAGAAAAAAAAATATTTTCTATATACAAAACTCAAAAGGCAGCCCCCCCTCACCCCAAAATCATATAAACATAAACAGCCATCTTTTGAACAAAATGAAAGAACAGGATTCCGTCTCTCTTTATTCACTCACAGAAGAACAAAAAACACTATCTAAAGACAGCGGCCTTTCAGCTCTCGGTTTTTTCCATCTTCTCCCCCTAAAAGTCGAAGAGAAACTCATCGCCTGTCTGGCCATGGGGAAGAAAAACGACAACACATTCCTGAACTCAGACGACTGGGAACTTCTCCGAACCATATCTTCTCCTATGGCCTTGGCTCTGGAAAACGCCACCTTATATGATCAAGCCAGGGACAGAGCTTTTGAACTCGAGCGGCTTAAAGATTACAGCGAAAATATAATCGAAAGCCTGACCGTGGGTGTGGCGGTCATGGACCAAAAAGGGAAAATAATAGGCTGGAATCGAGTCATGGAAGACACCTTTTCTCAAAAAAAAGAAGATGTAGAGGGAAAGAAACTGAGTGAGGTCTTAGGAGAAAAAAATTATTTGGCACTCTTCCCGTCAGATACTCAGAAGGAATTCCGCCTTTTAAGCGAGATCACTCTTGCCCTGCCTCAAGGAAAAAAGAAAATTTTCGACATCGCAAAAACCCCTCTTCTTGACAATAAAATGAATCCCTACGGCACGATCATAGTCTTTGATGACACCACGGAAAAAATCTCCCTTCAGCAGCAGCTCTTGACTTCAGAAAAACTGGCTTCCGTAGGACTTCTCTCCGCAGGCGTGGCGCATGAGATAAACACTCCCTTAACAGGCATATCCAGTTATATTCAAATACTCCAGAAAAAGCTCAACAATACCCCTCATTCTCAAATCTTAAAAAAAATCGAAACCCAGACCGACAGAGTAGGGAAAATCGTAAAAAATTTGTTGAATCTGGCACGGGATCCCTCGAAATCCAGCCTTCAACAGATCAACCTTAAGGAAAGCCTGCGCTCTATCATATCTCTCATAGACTATAAATTGAAAAATATGAATATTGATCTTAAATTAGATCTTAAAGAGGTGGAACCGATCTGGGCCCAGGAAGACAGGCTCCAGCAGGTCTTTATCAATATTATTCTCAACGCACTTGATGCTATGCCTGACGGGGGGACACTCGAAATAAGCCTCTACCAAAAAGAAGGATATAATGCTGTTGAGATCAAGGATACAGGTGTGGGCATAAAAAGCCAGCATATAGCTGACATCTTTGATCCTTTTTTCACAACAAAAGGATTTGGCAAGGGAACAGGTCTTGGACTTTCCATCAGCTACGCTATAATAAAGGAGCATGAAGGACATATCGATGTAAAAAGCATTGTGGGTAAAGGGACTGTTTTCACTATTTTCATTCCCATCAAACAGAAAAAAAAGCAGGAAGATAAGTCCTTATCGGTGTAAAAAATGCCAGAAAAAGAAACCATTCACATTATCGATGATGAAAAAATAATCCATGAAGTGCTGGAAGACCTGCTTGTCTCCGAAGGATACAAATGTACATTGTCTTCCAACGGCCAGGAAGCATTAAAAAAGCATGAAACCGAGTCTTTTGACTTGGTTCTTCTTGACCTTCTCATGCCCGGGATGAATGGAATAGAAGTACTCCAGAAAATCAAAAAAATCGATCCTAATGCCGTGGTGATCATCATCACGGCATATGCTTCAGTTGAATCAGCCATCACCGCTATGAAAAAAGGAGCTTTTGATTATATCCAAAAACCCTTCCAGCATGATGAGCTTCTTATCAGTTTAAGAAGAGCCATCAAACATAAAAAACTCCAAGAAGAAAACATCCAATTAAAAGACCAGCTTAAAAGGAAGTTTAGTTTCGATAATATAATAGGAAAGAGTAAAATAATGCAGGATGTCTTCTCGGTCATAAAAGCCTCAGCCCCGACCCGGAGCACAATCCTCATTCAAGGAGAAAGCGGCACGGGAAAAGAGCTGGTCGCAAGAGCCATCCATCAGAACAGCGAACGCGTTGATTTTCCTTTTATCACGGTGAACAGCGGTTCCCTTCCTCCGGAACTTCTTGAAAGCCACCTTTTCGGACATGTCAAAGGAGCCTTCACAGGAGCCGTCAGCCAGAAAAAAGGTCTGTTTGAAGCTGCAGACAAAGGGAGTATTTTCTTTGATGAAATATCTTCTCTTAACCTGGAAACTCAGGCAAAACTCCTCAGAGTGATGCAGGAAAAGGAATTCATGAAGCTGGGTGGCACCGAAACCATAAAAGTGGACACTAGGGTCATCGCCGCAACAAATACGGACCTTGAAGAACTCATCAATCAGAATCAATTCAGAGAAGACCTTTTCTACCGTCTCAATGTGATAAAAATAGAGCTCCCGCCCCTAAGAGAAAGGAAAGAGGATATCCCCCTGCTGCTCAAACATTTCCTTGACCTTTACTCCAAAGAAAACAATAAAGAAAATCTTGAGGTGACTGAAGATGTGACGGAACTGCTCGAAAGTTACTTCTGGCCTGGAAATGTGAGAGAACTCGAAAATCTCATAGAGAGGACCGTTGTGTTGACCCGTACGAAAATAATCGGAAGAGAACAAATCCCATCCTTTCTCCTTAAGTCAAAAATCGCTGGAAAGGCCGACACTCTCTTCTCAGATCACAACCTAAGCCTCAAGGAAAGAACGCGTATTTTCCAGAAAAAGGCCGTAGCTGATGCATTGAAAAGATCCAAGGGAATTCAAAAAAAAGCCGCCGATCTTCTGGGAGTAAAACCCACGACACTCAATGAAATGATAAAGCGCCTGGATATCGAAAATAATAACAACCAAAAAGACTAGGGGGGCCTTCTTTCATGACTTTTGGATATGAAACCAGCCTGGAACGGCACCATCCGGATTGATCCTTATCTTTTTAGGCTTGTTCTTCATATTAAATTCAAAACTGACTACTTTTTTATCTGCCAATATCTTTTTTCTCACTCGGTTTCCATTCTCTTTCCACTCTAACCATAATGGAAACATAAAAAACCGTTCATCCTGTATGACATTCACTCTTAAAAGGAAACCATTGCTGTCCTTTTCTACGGAATACACGACTTTTACATCAGGCAGATGATAAGACCTAAACCAACCTCTGAAAAAATCATCCAAATCATTTTCAGCAAGCTCATTAAATATATTGATAAATGAATGCGTGTTTGCCGCGCTGTATTTGTTGCGGAGAAAAAATCTCTGCATCCCTAAATAAAACATTTCATCCCCGAGTATATCCCTTAGCATATTCAAAACCAGCGCTGTTTTGTTATAAATAACAGACTGGTATGCTTCAAAATCAAGGTGACTTATACGGGATCCCATCATAATAGAACCCCACCCGCTCTTTTTTTTGGTCCATGTGGAGTACTTCTTTACTATATCACCAAAATCATCTTCTCCGTACTTTTCCCTTAAAAAAAGAGAAGCTGAAAATTGAGCCAATCCCTCGCTTATCCACTGGTCATGATAGGATTCCCATGACACTCCTTGTCCCCACCACTGATGAGCGATTTCATGAGCAAGAAAATACTCGTCCCATCTGGAAAGATCCACCGGGCTTCTTGTCATCCGACGGGAACTCACACCGCTCATCCGGGGCAGATCATTAATGATAACCAAAGCCGGAGGACTGTGCCCTCCCTTACTCACTCCCACATTTCTGACAATACTTAGTTTATCAAAAGGATAGGGGCCGAATCGGCTCTGATAAAAATCAATCACTTCCCCCGCTGTTTTGAAAATACGCCCGGTATAAGCCTGGGTTCTGGGGCCTCTATAGTAATCAATGGGAATGGGATCTTTGAGTTCCCCTTCTTTCTCCAGCCTACCGGTGATAAAGGAGAGGTACTTGACCTGGTTCTTGACTTCAAAAATATAGACTGAATGATCGTTTTCATCAATACCCTGCGCATCCCCCATTCTCTTCATATTGAAGTCATCAACCAGCCTCCCGTTAGAAACAGCTGAATAGCCATAAGGAAGCACTAATTTTAACCGTGCTGTGAAATAGTCCTCTTCAGAAGGAGCTGGATACCAGTATGAAGTCCTGCTGTAAAGAAAAACTTTATCTTTTGTTTCAATAAATTCAATCTTTGACTCCCTTTGCAGTGCTTCTGAAGTATCAGAAGCTCCTTTTAAAGGAGGCAATTTCCCTCTGTAATATATATCGATTTCGCCCTGCTCCCCACTTGCCAGCTGGTCTAGGAGATAGACATAGACCGTCTTCCTGAAATCATCTTGTGAAAAGAATAACCTGTTTTGTCCTTTATCATTGATGCGTAAAATCTTTAATTCCGGATTCAATATCAACTTAATACTGCTTAGCCTCCCGACCTTTGATTCGAATAAGACCTTCGCCATACCTGAGAAGTGATTCTCACTCGGATTGTAATTCACATCCAGCTGATACTCTTTCACATCAAACTTCTGTCCGAATGAGACAAACATTCTCTTTCCTTCGCCGTCCAGGGGAGGAGAATAAAGGCAGATAATCCGCTCGTTTTTCCATTGGTAAAGATTTATCTCTTCAAAAGCAAAGGGAGAAAAAATATAAGTCAATTCTCCCATTTTATTAACTCTAAATTCAAAGGCTGCCTCTTCGCCTTGGGGTAAAATGGAAAAAAAATCACGGGTCAGTGAGCTTCTCACAGTAAAAGACCTCGGGTAATTTTTCATAAAAATTTCACGGGCAAGATTCATTTCAGAGTCTTCAACCAGCTTTGCTCCTTCAGCACCCCGGACTATTGTTATATTGTCTTTAAAAAAACTTGGACTGAATCTGAGATAAATGGAATCGATACTGCTTTTTAGAGTCTTGTCGTTATGAAATAATTCCAGATTATGCTGCTCTCTGGGTAAAGATGGAGTGAATTCTATATTCCCTTTCCCGATAAGGATCAAACACGTCTCAATTTCCGGGATATTGTCATAAAAGACAACAGGATCTCTAAAAGAGATGGAGATATCCTTATGCCTGACTTCGACTCTTCTTACCCTTTCTATCCTATCTGATGGGATATTCAGCTTGTAAAGAGTCTGGGTCTGTCCTATCGTTTCTTTATTCAGAATCCTCCAATACCCGTCCACATTGACCACATCAAGCTGCCAAGTATCCAAAATAAGGGAATATGAATTCTGGAACAACAGTGTTAAATAGATCCTAGGCCGATATGAATCTTGTTTGTTTATAGAAATGCTCTCCACTGATACAGAACTCATGGAGAACTCATTAAAAAAATTCTCTAATTGGGCAACCTCAATATTTTTCAGATCTGAGGAAAAAGCTTCTTTATAGGTAGCTAAATCCTTGGTTTCAATCGATTGCTTTAACGCTTCAATAAATTCTTCAATCTTATATGAATTAATATCCGCATTGGTAAGGGCATAAGACGGAATGACTCGAAGGAATGCAATAACCGCGAAAATCAGGGGTAGCCTCTTCATTATCTCAATTATAACAAAACAAGGGATTTTGTCTATTTACTTGCATGAATTATCCACGAGTCAAGGTTGCTGTGCCATTTTTTTATGAATGGGACAGGCTAGACGATAATCCGCTTTTCTTCCTTGACAATATTCAATACAATATGGGTTATGGATCTGTCAACACTGTTTTTTAAAAGCAGTGATTTTATAAAATCATTCAGGTCTTTCCTATCTTTAAAATAACCAATAATCAATGAATCCCATTCTCCCGTAATATCATATACGCCAGCTATGCGGTCATCTTTGGATATCTGCTTCTGGATCTCAAGAAGATTTCCCTGTCTAAGACGAAGCGCGATAAGGGCTGTCAGCTTGATACCAAAATGTTCCCGATTGACTACAGGAATATAGCCCTTAATGACTCCCATATCTTCAAATTTCTTTATCCTGTTTATCACAGCGGTCACAGAAATTCCCAGCTGTTTGGCCATCTCCCTGTAACTCTTTCGCGCATCCTCATTTAAAACCCGAATGATTTTCCGACCCAGGTCATCTATCATAGCCTCCTCCTGCATTTGTTACTTATATTTATAATAAATATAACATTTATGATTTTTTTTCAATATTTATTTGACATTAGTTCTTTTTTTATTGTATATAAAAATATATTTAACATAAGCAATTTCATATAAAAGGAGGAGATCGACCGTGCTTAACGACCAGAAACCAAAATATTTCGGGTATAAAGAACAGCAAGAAGTCCTCAATACAGTCCTTAATCCTGAGAACGGGATAGAATTTATAAGGATCATATTTCCTGACATTTTAGGCAGGCACATGGACTTTACGATCCCGAGCCAGGAACTCAAAACCTCCTTTGAGCAGGGCAAAGGATTTGACGGTTCTTCTATTGAAGGTTTTGTGAGAATTGAGGAAAGCGACCTCCTCGTCAAACCCGAAGCTTCCACATTCAGGATTCTTCCGTGGGAATACCGGGGATTTGCCGAAAACGTAAAATGGAAAGAAGCTGTTATGTTCGGGGATATTATGACACCTGAAGGGGACCATTATGAAGGAGACTCTAGATATGTTCTCAAAAAAGCCTTAAAGAAAGCAGCCCGGGAATTTGAAATAGACGATATCAAATTGGGTCCGGAACTCGAATTTTTTATATTTCCCAATAAAATAAACGCGCGGCCTCTGGATGAGGGGGGGTATTTTTTCGGAGGCCTTCATGGGGAGATCAGAAAGGAAATCCAAATTCTATTGAAAAAAATGGGCATAGAATCTGAATATGACCACCATGAAGTCGCAAACGGACAGCATGAAATCGACCTTAAATACCTGAGCGCTCTTGAAATGGCAGACGTGTGTATGATCTTTCGCTATATGGTTAAAAAAGTGGCTCGAATGCATAGCCTTTATGCGACTTTCATGCCCAAACCCCTGAACGGACAAAACGGCAACGGGATGCATATACATCAATCTCTCTGGAGAAAAAAAGAAAATCTATTCTTTGATGAAAAGGACCCTTATCATCTCTCCGATACAGCAAAATATTACACTGCCGGGCTTATGAAATACGCACCAGATATCTCTGCTGTACTCTGCCAGTGGATCAATTCATACAAAAGACTTATAGTGGGTTATGAAGCTCCTGTCTATATCGCATGGGGACAAAAGAACAGATCCGCTTATATCAGAGTGCCTGAATACCAACCAGGGAAAAAAGAGGCCACGCGTATTGAGTTGCGATCTCCTGACCCGGCATGCAATCTCTATCTCTCTTTCGCCATCACTATCATGGCAGGTCTCGGAGGGATAAGGGCCGAATCCACGCTGCCAAAACCGGTTGAGGACAACATCTTCCATATGAGCTCGAACAGGCAAAAAAAACTACACATCAAAACTCTTCCTTCAAATCTTTACAATGCTCTTCAAAAAATGAAAAAAAGCAAACTTGTCAGGGAAGCCCTTGGAGAACACCTGTTCCAAAAATTCCTTCTCAATAAGAAATATGAGATCGATCAGTACAACAAATCAGTGTCTAAAGAATTCGACAAACAGGTCTCTGAATATGAGATAGAAAAATACCTCCCCGTCCTCTGAATAGAACTTAGACTTTACGGAAAATCCCAGTTATGCTATAAATGATTTTTAAACCAATGGATATAGTCACTATTATTATAAGCCTGTTCGTGATCCTCTTTGCTATAACCATACACGAATCCGCTCATGGATGGGCTGCCTACAAACTGGGAGATCCAACAGCTCATATTATGGGAAGAATCACCCTGAATCCGGTACCTCATATAGACCCCATAGGAACGGTTCTCATGCCCGCCATTCTCATTATAATGGGAGCGCCCCCCTTTGGCTGGGCAAAGCCTGTGCCCGTCAATCCGGCAAACCTAAAAAATCCCAAGAGGGATAACATGCTCATATCTGCAGCCGGCCCCGCAGCCAATCTTCTAGCCGCTTTTGTTTCTCTCATAGCCATCGTTCTTCTCAAAGCGATCAACCCGAATACCAGCTATTTTATAAGGTCTTTTTTAATGGGGAGAGGAAGCCTTCAAGGAGGCTTTCATCCTCTGGAGGGGATAGCCGTGATTTTATTTTATGCGGTGTTCCTGAATGTCCTTCTTGCTGTCTTCAATCTTATCCCCATTCCACCTCTTGACGGAAGCGGGATTGTCACCGGTTTCCTCTCAGATGAAGCCAGCATGATATATGATAAAATCCGTCCCTTTGGCTTTATTATCATACTGGGTATGTTGTACTTAGGTCTGCTTAACCTTATCATAAGGCCTATTCAAATTGTTATTTACTCGATCATCCTATAAAAATGAAAAAAAACAAAATCGTTCTCAGCGGCATGAGGCCAACTGGTCCCCTGCATCTCGGGCACCTCGCCGGTGCTCTCCGAAACTGGATCAAATTTCAGGAAGAATATCAGTGTTATTACTCAATAGTTACATGGCACGCTCTCAGCTCTGAATACCAAAACTCAGGCGCTATCAAGAAAAATACTTTTGAAGTTGCGGCAGACTGGCTGAGCATAGGGCTGGACCCTCAAAAAAGCACTCTATTTGTTCAGTCAGAAGTCAAAGAACATGCAGAACTTCATCTGCTGCTCTCTATGATCATTCCTCTTCCATGGCTTCAAAGGGTGCCTACTTTCAAAGAAATGCAGAAAGAACTGAAGGAAAAAGAATTGAACACATATGGATTTCTCGGATATCCCGTTTTGCAGACAGCTGATATCCTTATGTACAAGGCTGATATCGTTCCCGTCGGGGAAGACCAGGCCTATCACCTGGAGCTGGCGAGAGAAATCACGCGCCGATTTAACCGTTTCTTCGGAGAGGTCTTTCCAGAGCCCCAAATGATGCTTACAGAGGTGCCGAAACTAGCCGGCACAGACGGCCGCAAAATGAGCAAATCCTTTAACAACTCTATCAACTTAAAAGACAGCCCTGAAGAGATCCGAAACAAAATATCCACAATGACGACAGATACCCGAAGGAAGAGAAGAAAAGATCCTGGAAATCCCGATGACTGCACTGTTTTTACGCTGCATAAAGCTTTTGTACCAAAAACAAAAAGAGAGGAGATAGTTCAGGGGTGCCGGAGTGCAGGGATCGGCTGTGTGGACTGCAAACAAGTCATCATCGATACTCTCATAAAAGAACTTTCCAGCTTCCGGGATAAAAGAAAGATTTATGAAGAAAATCCCGATCTGGTATGGGAAATACTCAAGCAAGGAAGCCAGAAAGCCAGGGAGAAAGCCAGGGCGACCATGGAAGATGTGAGAGATAAAATCGGGTTCTGAATAAAAGACCTTTGAAAATGGAGAACTCCCAAACTTATCAAATCAATTTGGAGGTTTTTCAAGGCCCCCTCGACCTTCTTCTTTTTTTGATAAAAAAGAAGAAAATAGACATTCACAGCATTCCGGTCGCATCCATAACAAAAGAATATCTAAAATATCTGGATAATAAAAAAAACATAAATCTCGAAAGGGAATCCGAATTCCTTCTCATGGCAGCGCTTCTTATCCATATCAAATCACGAATGCTTCTGCCGCGGGAAACCTATGAGGAAGAAGAGGAGGACCCACGAAAAATTCTTGTTGACAGGCTGCTGGATTACGAAAACATAAAAGCAGCATGCAAAATCTTAAGAGAAAAAGAAGAAAAACAGATAAAAAAATGGAAAAGAACAGCTCTTCCTAAGTCAGTGTCTTTTCAAGAACTTGACTTTATCGAAGTGTCTCTTTTTGATGTGGCAGAAGTATTTTTTAACCTCATGATAAAAAAAGAAAAAGAGGGGATAAAAGTCATTAAAAGAAAAGACTTTTCAGTCAAAGAAAAAAAACAGGACATCATCGGATATTTAAAAGATCATTCTTATCTCGACTTTCTTGAATACTTTAGCAGCCAGAAAACACTTGAAGAATCAATGGTGGCTTTCTTTTGCCTTCTGGAGCTGATTAGTGATAGAACGGTTATTGCTGTTCAGCAAAGCCTGTTCCGCCGAATAAAAGTCTGGTTGAGAAGTGCAGTGAAACAATGAACAAGGATTTGAAAAGTATTATTGAGGCTCTCGTTTTTGTGTCCATAGACCCGCTGACATTGGAGAAGATCAAAGATATATTAAAAGAATTCCCAGACAAAGAAATTGAACGTGCCGCCGCTGAGCTGGCAGAGTATTACTCAGAGAGCAAAAGAGGCATCACTATTATTCAAGCATCTGGAGGTTACCTCTTTGCCACCCAGAATGAACATGACGAGTATATAAAACGGCTCCTGAAGCATGAAAAAAAACAGAAACTCTCAAGGGAAGCCCTTGAGACCCTATCAACCATAGCTTATCACCAGCCGACCACTTTGGCAGAAATATCATCTATAAGGGGAGTGGACGCAAGCCACTGTTTAAAAACCCTCCTAGAGAAAAAACTCATCAAAATCGTTGGCAGAAAAAAAAGTCCGGGAAAACCATTAATATACAGAACTACCAAACATTTCCTTACCTATTTCGAACTCAACAGCATTGAAGACCTTCCAAGTAAAAAGGAAATCGAAAAAATCTTAGCGGAAAAATACGAAGAAGACTAAAAACTGCCTAAGTTAAGATTTTACCTGTATTTAGCATTGACAAAAACATCTTTCTCCTATAGTATATCCAACTAACCTGAGCTATTCATAAAAAAATGGTGAGGGTATTTTCTTATTCTGCAGTAACCTCGACTTGTGAATGATCCAGGCTAATTATAAGGTTAAAATGGAAGTTAAAATCGCAAAAAATTCAGGATTATGCTACGGAGTCAAGCGGGCTCTCCAAATAGCAAAGAAAACGCGCCAGCTTAAATCTGGAAAAGTCTATACTTTAGGGGACCTCATACATAATCCACAGGTCATCGAGGAATTGGAAAAAAAGGAGATAAGACCTGTAAACAACCCTGAAGAAATCAGTGAAGGGACTATTATTATCCGCAGCCACGGCGCTTCTCCTGAAGTATATGATTTGCTGGATCAAAAAAATATTGAAATAGTAGACGCCACATGCCCCATTGTCAAAAATATACAAAAACTGGTGTCAAAGCTGGCTGAGAAAGGGGATGACATCATTATTGTCGGGAACAGAAAACACCCTGAAACAATAGGGCTGAAGGGATACAGCTTGGGCAAGGGCATTATCATAGAAGATGAGCAGGAAGCCAGAAAGCTTCCTTTTAAAAAGAAACGTGCTGTTATCAGTCAGTCCACTCAAGATTTCAATACATTCAAAGAAGTAACCGGGGTGCTGATGGAATGTACAGAAGAACTGAACATTCACAACACCATATGCAAATCAACTCAAATCCGTCAGAATGCCACATCAAAGCTGGCTTCTTCCGTAGATGTGCTGTTTATAATCGGCGGAAAAAACAGCTCAAATACAAACAAGCTCTATCAAATCTCAAAGAGGATTCTGAAAAATACTCATTTTATTGAGAATGCAAAACAAATCAAACCAGAGATGATACAATGGGCTAACAAAATAGGCCTTTCAGGGGGCGCTTCCACTCCTCCTGAAGTCATCCACGAAGTATCAAAAAAAATCAAATCCAGCTTCAAATATCAATATCACAGGGAGAAAACACACCAATGTCAGAGTTAACAAAAAACAACAACCACATCTCAACCAAAGATTACGAAGCTCTGCTTGATAAGTACAAATTCAAAGCTTCTGAATTATCCCCCGGAAAACTTGTCAGGGGAAAAGTCCTGAAAATAACCTCCTCATTTGTCCTGGTTGACATAGGATCAAAATCAGAAGGTATTATTCCGGTTGAAGATTTCAGCGATCCGGAGAATGTAAAAAAAATCAATCCCGGCGATGAAATAGAAGCCATCCTGGAAAGGACCACACCAAGGGACGGCTATCTGCCGCTGTCAAAAAGCAAAGCCATTGCTGCAAAAGCACTTGATAACCTTGAAAAAGCTTCTAAATACAATAATTGGATCATCGGGAAAATTACAGAAAAAGTGAACAAAGGATATCTTGTTGATGTGGGAATAAAGACATTTCTCCCTGATTCTCATGCAGACATTAAGCCGATTAAAGACCCCAGCGAGATAATCGGAAAAAGATTTAAATTTAAAGTCATAAAATTCGATCGCAAAAGTGAAAATGCCGTTGTTTCCCGAAAGCTGCTTCTTATTGATAAAAAAGAAAAAAAGAAAAAACAGGTTTTTTCTCAATTGAAAAAGGGAAAAACCTTCATGGGGGAAGTCAAAACTCTTACCAATTTCGGTGCTTTTATTGACTTAGGAGGCATTGAAGGGCTTTTGCATATTTCAGATATGTCATGGGGAAAAGTAAATCATCCTTCTGATCTCTTCAAAATCGGAGAGAAAATTGAAGTGGTCATCCTTGATTACGATGAAAAAGAAGAAAAGATATCACTGGGCTTTAAGCAGCTGACCAAAGATCCCTGGGAGGACATTGAAGATAAATACAAGGAAGGACAAAAAGTCAAAGGAAAGGTCGTCAATTTAACGGATTTCGGAGCTTTTGTCGAATTAGAAAAAGGAGTGGAAGGTTTGGTCCACGTATCTGATCTGACATGGTCAAGGAAAATGATCCACCCTAAAAAAATCCTTTCTCCGGGTGAAGAAGTAACCGTGAGCATTCTTGACGTTGATCCGGCTGAAAAAAGAATCTCGCTAGGCCTCAAACAAATCCAACCCCACCCCCTGGAAACACTCAAAAACAAATACGGCCCCGGCAAAAGAGTTGAAGGAAAGATCACAAACATAACAGCATTCGGAGCTTTCATGGAAGTCAAAAAAGGAGTAGAGGGGCTTATCCATATATCTGATATAAGCTGGAAAAAAACAAATCATCCTTCTGATGTATTGAAGATAGGGGATGAGATTGAAGCTATTATTCTCAGTATAGATGTTGAAAAAGAAAAATTATCATTGGGCATCAAACAACTGGAAGGAGATATTTGGGAGGACTTCTTCGAACGCCAGAAAATAGGTGATATCGTCAATGTGAAAATAGTCCGTATCGTCGACTTCGGTGTGTTCGTCGAAATCATGCCCGGGATCGAAGGAGTCGTGTTTGTGTCAGAACTCAGCGAGAAAAAAATTGAAAATCCTTCAGATGACTTTTCTGTAGGCGAGGAAAGGTCGGCAAAAATACTCAAGATGAACAAAAAAGACAAGAAAATTTCCTTGAGCTTTAAAAAGGCCCAGCTGGAAATGCAAAAAAGAGAGTATAAAAAGTACATGCAGGGCCAGGATACAAAACACACACTCGGGGATATTATGAAGGACCAACTTAAAAATATAGAAACCCCTAAAAGTAAGTCAAAAAAAGAAAAGGAGAAAAAATCATGATAAAAGCTGATTTAATCAACAAATTGGCAAAAGATATGGATATTACAAAACAGGAAGCAGAGAAAGGGGTCAATATTTTTTTCAACACACTAAAGGAAGCCATAAAAAAAGGTGAAGAAATCGAGCTGAGGGGTTTCGGAAGCTTCCGTATAAGAAAACGCGGTTCAAGGTCAGGAAGAAACCCGAGAACCGGAGAGCCTGTCAGAGTCCCTTCCAAAAAAGTGATCTATTTTAAGCCGAGCAAAATCCTGAAACAGAGCATAAACAAATAATGGAATATATGACAGTTCCATGGAGAGAACATTACGTAAAAAATGCGCATAAAATGAAAGAATGTTTCTTCTGTACTGCTGCAAAGAGAAAAAATGACAAACGAGATCTCATTCTCTACAGGGGAGAATATAATTTCATAATCCTCAATAAATATCCCTATTCACCAGGACATCTCATGATAGCTCCCTATGAACATCTTGACTCAATTGAAAAGGCGGAGAAAGAAACCTCTTACGAAATGACAGATATCATGAAAAAATCCCTGGAAACTCTTCGTGAGGTCTATAATCCTCACGGTTTCAACACCGGAATGAACATAGGTCACAGCGCCGGAGCCGGCGTTGCCCACCATTATCATCTGCACATCATACCAAGATGGGTCGGAGACTCAAATTTTATGCCTATCATAGGAAAAACAAAATTAACAACAGAAGATTTAAATAAAACATATAACAATTTAAGCCCGTATTTTAAAAATTCAAACGATTAAAAGTAAAATAACAAGTATCAATCCGGAGAAAATTTGCATGAACTTTGAACTAAACGAAGAACAAAAAATGCTCAAGGAAATGGTGCATCATTTTGCGGAAAATGAAATAAACCCGGTGGCTAAAGAACTCGAGCAAAAACGTGAATTTCCGAGCGCGCTGATCAAAAAATTGGCGGAGCTCGGCCTTATGGGAATGTCTGTCCCTGAAAAATACGGAGGAAGCGAAACAGGCAGCCTTTCTGTTTCTCTTGTCATTGAAGAGCTAAGCCGTGTCTCTCCCTCCTTAGCTGTCATCTTTTCTGTTCACTCATCATTGTTCTGCTTCTCTATATCTCAATTCGGTACTGAAGAACAAAAAAGGAAGTACCTCACCAAAGCTGCTGAAGCAAAAATACTGGGAGCTTTCAGCTTGAGTGAATCAGAAGCCGGATCAGATGCAACGGCATTGAAGACCTGTTTTGAAAAAAAAGGCGACACGTATATTTTAAACGGAATAAAGACCTGGGTGACAAGCGGAAAAAATGCGAATGCCTATATACTTTTTGCTAAAGCGAAAACATCTTCTGAAAAGCCCAAACTGAGCGCTTTTATTGTAGACAAGGATTCTCCAGGCCTTAAAATAACAAAAGTAGAAGACAAAATGGGATTGCATTCTTCCTTGACTTCGGAAATAACCTTAGAAGACTGTGAGATCCCATCAAGCAATATCCTGGGCTCCGAAGGTCAGGGAACAAAAATCGCTTTCCATTGTCTTGACCGCTCGAGAATAGGAATCGCCGCCCAATCAGTAGGCTTGGCAACCCGGTGTCTTGAAGAAGCCATGAAATATTCAAAACAAAGGCAGGCATTCGGACAGAGCATCTCCTCCTTCCAAGCCATTCAATTCAAAATCGCTGATATGGCCACTCTTCTTGACGCTTCAAGGCTGCTTACCTACAGAGCCGCTCATCTATCTGACGAAGGAAAACCCTATTCAAAGGAATCCGCAATGGCAAAGCTTTTTGCTTCAGAAGCAGCCAACAAATTAGCTTATGAAGCTCTTCAGATCCATGGAGGATACGGGTATTCAAAAGAATTTTTAATTGAACAGTTATACAGAGACGCACGGGTTCTTACCATATATGAAGGGACCTCAGAAATCCAGAGGCTTGTCATATCAAGATATCTTCTCAGATGATTTTTTTGTAATAGATAATTTCGAGGTGAAAAATGCTTAAATCAATGCGTAAAAACTTGAAATCTTTGGCGCCCGCGCTGTGGCTGGTTATCTTTGCCTTTATTCTTTCCATATTTTTTGTATGGGGTAAAGGAGGCGGATCAGGAGAATCAAGGGACCAAAACGTTGTCGTCTATGTAGGAAAAGAAAAAATTTCCGTTGATGTATATATAAATAATCTCAGAACGAAAATCGAATCGCTCAAAGAGCAGTTCACAGAGCTTGACGCCAACTTCATACAGCAGTTGAATATACCGCAGCAGGCTTTAGAAGAGACCATCAGGCAAGAACTCCTTCTTCAAACAGCCCGCCGTATCGGTGTCAAGGCCGCAGATGCCGAAATAAGAGACAAGGTGCTGAGTTTCCCCGTATTCCAGAAAGACGGAAAATTTATCGGATTCGATGAGTATAAGAAGATACTTGAATGGAACAGGACGACTGTCAGTGAATTCGAAAAAATCATCTCCAGAGAAATAGTGACGACAAAAGCCATCCAAATTTTAACTTCGGGGGTTTCTGTAACAAGAGATGAAGTTTGGGAAAATTTCAAAAAAACCAATGAGTCTGTAGAACTGGAATATATTTATATCCCCTCTGACAAAATGGAGCTCAACGAACAGCCCTCGAAGGAGGCATTATTAGACTATTTCAGTAAGAACAAAGATGAATATGAAATACCGGAAAAAAGAACAGCCGAATATGTTTTTCTTAACAAGGAGGACCTAAAAAAACAAATAGACATAAAGGATTCAGAGATAAAGGAATACTATGAAAGCAATATAAGTCATTTTGAAGAACCTGAAAAAAGAAGAGTCCAGCGGATATTCCTCCCTTTTGAAAACAGTGAAAAAAAAGATATTCTTGAAAAATCTAGCGAAATCAAAGAGCGACTGGATAAAGGCGAAGATTTTGGGAAATTAGCTGGAGAATATTCAAAAGATGACCAGGCTGCAAACAGCGGAGACTGGGGATATTTTGAATGGAAACAATTGGCACCTGAAGAACAGGATACTATCCAGGAACTGACCGAAAAACAAGTATCGGACCCCATTGAACTCGAAGGCGGTGTGTCCTTCCTAAGGGTTTCGGAAATCCTGCCGGCTACCCAACTCCCTTTAGAAGACGTGAAAGAACGGATAGAAATCATTCTCAGAGATAATAAAGCTGAAGAAATGATAGAAACGAGAATCGCTCAACTGGAAAAAATCGCGCTGAAAGATAAAAGCCTTGATGTTGCCGCTCAAAAAATCGGTTATAAAATAAAAAACACAGGTCCTCTTGAATTAGGAGAGGGCATTGATGAGATAGACCCATCAGGATCCTTGAGTCAGATGCTCTTTAACATGGAAGAAAAAGAGATTTCCTCCCCCCTAAACACTTATAATGGAAAAGGAATTGCACAACTCATAAAGATAGAGCCCCCCAGGCCGGCAGCTTTTGAGGAAGTGGAAGAAAAAGTGAAAAATGATTTTATCAATGAACAAAAAGAACAGAAGGCGTTTGAAAGAGCCTTCCGAATAAAAAACAGTTCCAGCGGCTCAGACCTGAAAGAAATAGCTGATAGTGATGATATTGAATATAAAAGCACCCAGAATCATAAAAGAGAACAGTACCTCAGCCTTATAGGAGAAAATTCTGAAATAGACAGGCTTGCCTTTTCTCTTCCTTTAAAAGAACTGAGTGAGCCTGTCAAAATAAAGGGAGGCGCTGTGCTTTTACGTGTCCTCGAGAGAAAAGAAGTAACCAAAGAAGAATTCGATGAAAATTTCATACAGGCCCGAAACGAACTTTTAAACACAAAACAGAATAAGCTCTTTCAGTCCATGTATATAAAGATGAGAGAAAAGATCGGTGTTAAAATTAACTATGACCTCTTTACGCGTGTCAATACGGAAATAATGTCCAGGTATCAGAGTGAAAACGATTGATGTGTAAGGAAAACATCAAAAAGAGGCATCATAAGTGCAAGAGTCCTCGCAATAATGACTTTACCTGAGCTTCCATCGCCCTTTTAAACGTTTCAACGGTTTGTGTGAATTCATCCTCAATATAATCCAGAACTTTCATAGGTTTTCCAATGCTCACTCTAATTTTCCCCGGAGTTAAAAAGGGCTTTTGAGTGCCTAAAATGGCAACAGGTGTTACCGGAACAACGAGTCCATCCTTTTTATAAAGATTATAGCATATGATTGAGGGGCCTTTTTTAAACGTGCTGACAAATGGATTAGATGTGTTTTCTTTGACCATTCCTTTCCCCTGAAAAAGGACAATAGCTCTTTTTTTTTTCAAATTTTGTTCACACTTTCCTATAGCTGTCCTCTTTTTACCGGACAGATCCACAGGGATTGTCCCTACTTTAGAAATATTGTTCGATATGTAATACACAAGCGGAATCTTCACAGGCCCTGAGAGGAAATCAATCAGCGCACCAAATTTCTTAAGATTGTGCCTTAGATAATTTCTGACCAAACGATTGAGGTCATCCTTACTAAAAATCATCTTGTTTGCCGTGAAAATGATAGGACGCGGTGCTATTTTAAACAGGACCGCAATATCTTTAAAGCTTCCTACATGGTTGCCTACTATTATATTCGGCCCTGATTTAACAAAGTTTTCTTTTCCCTTTAAAATAATTTTTTTTCCGAGAAGAGAGATGTCAGTCAGAGTCCTTATGACTGGCCAGAACCTTTTATACTCAGATTCATAATTCATGGCATAAAAATATTCCCTAAAAGTATCCCAAATAACATACTATTGCAAGACCTGTTTTTTCCCATATTTTCACTTTCCTGGCTGCATTTTTCAAGTAAAATTATCTCCTTGTCTTGAAAATTTTTAACAACCATGATAATTTAAAAAACAATTTCTTCAGGCCCGAAAGGCAGGCGGCTATTGTGAAAAGGAGATAAAAATGACCACATTATTAAAAGGAGGGCAAATCTATGCCCCATCTCCCCTAGGGGAAAAAGACATCCTCATCGTAGGGAAGAAGATCGTTTCCATATCAGAACCTGGAACCATCCATCTCCAGGGCATACCTTTTGAAGAAATCGATCTGACCGGAAAGATTATAACACCTGGATTTATAGACAGCCATGTCCATATTCTCGGAGGCGGCGGTGAGGGAGGACCTGCGACAAGAACGCCTGAAATCAAAATCGAAGACATCGTTTCCAGTGGGGTTACAACGGTTATCGGATGCCTAGGGACCGATAGTGTGACCAGGCACATGGAATCACTTTATGCTAAGGCAAAAGGTCTTGAAGCAGAAGGTATCTCCACCTACATATTTTCTGGTTCCTACGAAATACCAACCATGACCCTTACTGGCAGTATAAAGCGGGACCTTGTCCTTATTGATAAAGTCCTCGGTGCAGGGGAAGTCGCCTTATCTGACCACCGCTCATCACAGCCCTCCTTTAGAGAATTCTGCCGGCTTGCTGCTGAGTGCCGCGTAGGAGGCATGCTGGGAGGAAAAGCGGGAATCCTGCACTGCCACATAGGAGACGGAAATGGAAAACTGGATATGATCTTCCGCCTTATCAATGAAACGGAGATCCCTCCCACTCAAATAATCCCCACCCACTGCAACAGAAATCCGGCTCTTTTAGAGGAAGCCATTACCTTCAATAAAAGGGGCGGAACCATTGACCTTACTGCGGGTACAGACCCGGATGGCGAAAAGGGAGGACTTATCAGCATAAGCGAGGCTGTCAGTAAATGTAAAGAAAAAAAGGCCTGTCTTGACCGCCTCACCGTAAGCTCTGACGGGAATGGAAGCATGCCGGTTTTTAGTAAAGAGGGAAACCTCATCGGGCTCACGGTTGCCGACCAAAAAAGCCTTCTCCTTCATTTCCGCTGCTTGATCGATAAAAATATATTAGGAATAGATAAGGCGCTTAAGATATTCACCCTCAATCCAGCGCTCTCTTACAATCTTAGAAAAAAAGGAAAAATAGCGCCCGGCTATGATGCAGATATCAATATTTTTGAACCCCGGTTCAATCTGACGTACTCATTCTCCATGGGAAAAAAAGTGATGGAAAATAAAAAATTGCTCGTAAAAGGAACTTTTTCACAATAAACTGAAACTCCTCTTAAAGAAAAGAGTCAAAAACAATGGAAAATCAAACACGAAAAAATGGCAAGACTCCGAATAAGCCCGGATTTTATACAGCTCTCATACCGCTGATAACAATGGGGCTTCTGCTTGGTGTGGGTTATGGTATTTATCAAATCAGACCTCAAGTCCTGTTGGTTGCAGCTGCATTCATAACCGGATGCCTTGGTTTTTTTCTTAAATTCAAATGGAGTGATATGGAAAAAGGCATTGTCACCAGCATACATAAGGCAATGCCTGCTATTCTCATTATGCTCTGTGTAGGAATCCTTATAGGATCGTGGATCGCAGCGGGCACTATTCCGATGGTCATATATTATGGGCTCAAACTCATATCACCCCAATTTTTTCTTGTTACAGCCTGTTTTATCTGCTCCCTGACATCTCTTGCTACGGGAACATCATGGGGGACTATAGGAACACTTGGTGTCGCGTTCATAGGAATAGCCATGGGACTCGGAATCCCGCTCGGACAGGCAGCAGGAGCCATCGTGGCAGGTGCGTATTTCGGAGATAAAATGTCTCCCTTTTCAGATGTCACAAATCTGGCACCCGTTGCAGCAGGCTCAAACCTTTTCGACCACATCAAACATATGCTTTGGTCAGCGACCCCTGCCTGGCTGATCGGCCTTTTTATTTATTTTCTCGTAGGTCTCCGGTACAGTGCAACAGAAGTAGAGTCAGAAAGCATGAAAATAATCACACATACTTTAAAGGAGAACTTTAACTTTAATGTTCTTCTTCTGCTCCCGATGGTCGTTGTCTTTTACTTTGCGGCAACCAAAAAACCCACCATACCGGGCATGCTGATCTCTTCCTTTATCGCCGGCGTTCTCGCCGTTGTTTTTCAAGGAATATCCATCCAAGAATTTGCATCCGCCATCAATACAGGTTACGAATCCAATACGGGTGTCCCGCAGGTCGACCAGCTTATATCCAGAGGAGGCCTAATGAGTATGATGGAAACCCAGTTGGTTGCTTTTACGGCCTTCAGTTTCGGAGGAATCATGCAGTCAACAGGGATGCTTTCTGTTATCCTGGATAAGGTCATGAAATTCACGCGTAAAGTCTCCAGCCTAGTCATAACGACCATATCGGCTTGTATCGTCACAGCACTGGTCACTGGAAGTTCGTATCTTTCTATGATTATCCCCGAAGAACTGCTCGCTCCCATTTACAAAAGAAAAAACCTTGCCGCAAAAAATCTCTCAAGGATAGCCGAAGAAAGCGGCGCCATCATAGTCCCTTTGATACCCTGGAGTATGGCAGGTGTTTATATAACGGGGACCATAGGTGTTCCCACATTTTCTTATCTTCCCTGGGCATTCATGAACTATATTTCTGTTGTTCTCTTAGCGGTATTTGGATTCACAGGACTTACAATGGCCTCAAAAAAAAGAGAAGACGAAACTCAAATAGGAAGCTGACTGCAAACCCCTCTAGTCTTCATTGTCCCGTTTTTCCATTCGTTTGAAAGCTTCCATATATTTTTTTTGGGCTTCTTTTTGCCTTTCTTTTGCTAACTCCGCCGTTGACTCAAATCTTACCTCAAAACCCGCTTTTCTTTTTTTCTCTTTTAAAAGAAGGTCATCAAGGCTTCCCTTCTTTTTCTTTTCTCTCTCAAATTTCATGACTTCCTTATTAGTGGGATCTATCCATAATAGTGACCCGCAGCAAGGGCATTCCACTTTGAATACGTTTGAATCCTTTTTATTGCTTTTATTGTTCATTTTGACAAAATCTATCAAAAATTTAAAAATCATTCAAGTCAAATCCGCTGGATTATCCGTGGGCCGAAGCTGCTGAGGTTTAACCTGGATGATGAACGAGTCGAGGTTAAAGAAAGCTTGCTGAAATTCAGGCGAGTCAAGGCATCTCAATCCGGTGTTTTTTTATGAGTTTAAAAAGGCCCTGGCGGCTCAATCCGATTTTTTCAGCTGTTTGAGTCTGATTATAATTAAAACGGGCCAAAGCTTGGTTTAAATACTTTCTTTCAAACTCTGCCCTTGCCGCAAAAAAACCATAGGAGATCGGACTTGCTTTTTTTATCCCGGAACATATCTTACGGGAAAGGTCTCTCTCAGAAATGATATCGGAGTCCTGACCTAAAACCATACATCTCAGCACTTCGTTTCTGAGTTCCCTCACATTCCCCGGCCAGGAATAGTGCAACAGAAAATCCAGGGCGCCGGAAGAAAACCGGAGCTTTTTTAAATGCATCTCCCTGCTGAATTTATGTGTGAAATACTCCAGGAGGTGTAAAATATCACATCCCCTGTCTTTTAATGGCGGTAGTATGATGGAAATTATTTTAAGCCGGTAATACAAATCTTCACGGAATCTTTCCTTTCCAACCTCTCTTTCTATATCCTTATTGGTCGCACTTATGATCTTTATATCAACAGGGCGGGGTCTGTTCTCGCCGATTCTCCTGAGCTCTTTTTCCTGAAGAACACGTAAAAGTTTTGACTGAAGCATAGGGGATAAATCACAGATTTCATCAAGAAACAAAACCCCTTTGTCCGCTTCTTCGATAAGCCCCTGTTTATCTCTTATAGCTCCTGTGAAAGAACCCCTTGCGTAACCAAACAATTCACTCTCCAAAAGGTTTTCAGGAATAGCCCCGCAGTTTAAAGCAACGAAATTTTCTCTTCTTCTTATTCCCATCAAATGGATATTTCTTGCCACCAGCTCTTTTCCCGTACCACTCTCTCCGCATATAAAAACAGGGGCATTTATGTCCTTTACTTTTCGAATGAATCGAAAGACTTTCTGCATGGAAAGGCTTTTGCCGACGATCTGAAAATCTTCCGAAACTCTTGCCATCTCCTCTTTAGAGGCGCTTTCCGTATGGACCATGCCCTTCCACTCCAATTTAGATAACGATTATAGATGCCCATTTTCTCACTTCTGATTTTTTTTGCTGACACAAACAGGCGCGGATAGGGAATGAGCAAAAAATTATGTTTTCTTTTTTATTTTGCTTATCTTTTCCCCTACTTTTCTATAATCTTTATTCCACTGTTTAACTTCTTTATACAGTCCCAGGGCTTTCTTAAATTCGCCTAAATTTTCATAAACAGAGGCGATCTCATACTTTAGAGAATAGGCAGGTTCTGTGTCTTTTTCAGTCAAATCAAGGGCCTTTTGCAGCCATTTGACAGCTTCTTTAAAATTCTCTTTCTTAAAGAAACAAGAGCTGATGATATGAAAACTGTCTGCCGCGATCCTTTCGTCTTTAGAAGCGGTTTTAGCTTCTTCGACCGCTTCATCAAACAATCCCTGTTCCATAAAGGCTAAGGCAAGATTATAATGACTGTCATAGTCTTCTTTCCCGACCTTTTCATCCAGAGCTTTGCGAAAATCAGATACAATATCCGAGAGAGCTTTCTCCACAATCGTTGTGTCCCCTCTTAGCTGGTAGTTGTAGATGTCTTTAATAGCTTCTATCTCTTCATCTGGTCTTCCGGCAAGGTCATAATATCTCATTTCGCCGTCTTGTTTAGAGATAATTGGAATAATATCCGTTTCGGCAAAGATATCAGCGGCTGTTAATTTTTCCTCAGAATCAGGCTTTAAGGAGGCGGGTTCAGAAGGAGGGGGAGGCTGCTTGAGCTCTCCAAATAACTCCGTTTCCTTTTTCTTCACTTGTCCCAAACGTGACGGAATATCTCCAACCTGAACCTCTGAAGCTGCGGCTTCCAGCTCTTTGATTTTGCTTTCTATTTTTTCATGATCCGGATACCTGATATTTAAATTTTGAAGAATTCTCCGTGCGTTCTTGATAAGACCCTGTTCAATATACAAATCCACCTTAGCAAGAGTGGTCTCTATGAGTTCTTCAATCTCACTGACATCAAGAGAAGCCTCTTCATCCTCTTCCAGTAACCCGAGCTCCTTTTTTGTTTTCTTGTATTCATTGAAATACTCTTCCTTTTCCGGAAACAGGTTTAACAGCTCTCCCAAAACCGAGACCATTCTTTCTTTTTCCTGCTTTTTTCTGAACTCGCTTAAAATAAGTCTGTTCACGATTTCAAGATTGTCTTTTTTTCCCTTTGACCTGTAAAGATCAGCCAGCTTTTCAAGGGTTCTTATATGAGGCTTTCTCCCTGATAATATAAGGCCTAAAAGACCTATGGCCTTGTCTTCCTTTTTCTTTCTTGCTAACAAATCGACAACCGGCTCATAATATTCAAATGCTTTATCAAGATCTCCCTCTTCTATGAACAGCTTTCCCAGTTTTACCCTGGCATCAATTTCCTTTGGACTTTCGGCTGTGATTCGCTGAAAAACTTCTTTCGCCTTGTCATTGTTTTTATCTTCCAGATAAAGCTTGCCCAAAATATACAGCGCTTTTAAATTTTTTTCGTCCTTTTTAAGTATCTCGTTAATAAGCTTAAAAGCTTCCTTTTTCTTGTCTTCTTTTTTGTATATCTCAATGAAATTGGTCAAAGTACGAGAATAATCTCCTTTCAATTCTCTCGCTTTTTGTAATGTTTTATATGCGTTTTTCAGCTCATCTTTACGGATCTTGTATTCGGCAACCTCATTTAATTTTTCGATAGCACTGTCAATTTTCCCTTGCTTTTCATACAATCCCGCTAGAGTCTCTCTCGATTCCATATCATCTTCATTGAGTTTGAGCACTGCTTCATACATCTCAATGGCTTCTTTATTCTGCTTGCTTTTCTTTAGCTCCCTTGCCAGTTTCGAATATTCAGCCAGAGCTTCGGACTTAAATCCCCGGCTCTTATAAAGGTCTGCCAGTCTTCTTGATATATCAAGGTTTTCCGGCTCTATCCTGGCAATCCTTTTAAGGGTAGCTATAGACTTGGAGTAAATGCCTTTTTCTTCATATAAACTGGCGATTTTTTCAAACTCTTCGACCGCCTTTTTCCTCTGCCCTGATTTTACATACAGGTCTCCTATAATATTCCTAATAGGAATATCCTGTTCACTTCCGGTCAATAATTTTTTATATTCTGTGACAGCTTCCGCAGTCTTTCCCCTTTTGACTAATTTTTTTGCCCTGGCTTCTATTTTTTGTCTTTCTTCCTTATCAGTCATTTTTCTTATTCATGCTTTAATCTAAAGGAAGTCCTGTGAAAAACAGTCGGTCCGAGTTTTTCCAATGCTCTATAATGCTCTCTGGTTCCATACCCCTTGTTTTTCTCAAGTAAATACCCTCTGAACATCCGGCTCAGCTCAACAATCATCTGATCTCTTAAAACCTTTGCCACTATGGATGCCGCTGCAATTGAGATGCTTTTCTGGTCTCCTTTATAAACTTTCTTCTGATAACAATTTACATTATTAAGCTCTAATCCGTCAACTAAAAGAAATTCAACTTCCCCTGCCATGTTTTCAACAGCTCTTTTCATGGATTCTTTTGAAGCCCATACAATATTATTCCTGTCAATTTCTAAGTTTGTGGCAATCCCGATCCCAACGGAACACGCATTCTCCAATATCAAATGCGAAAGCTTCCTCCTCTTTCTTTCAGAAAGAAGCTTTGAATCATTGACTTCCTTTAACCATCCATGAGGACTGCTGTGTATATAAGCGGGAGGAAACATAATGGCCGCAGATACAACCGGTCCAAATAGAGCTCCCCTTCCCACCTCATCTATACCAGCAATATTTTTAAATCCTCTTTTTGCTATCTGCCTTTCAATATAAAAATCAGCCACTTTCTTTCATCATAACATAAAGATGAAGCCTCAACCATACCAAACAACAGACTACCTGGATTCTTTTATGTTGGCTGCTTTGCCCTTCAAACTTCGCAAGTAATATAATTTAGATCTTCTTACTCTTCCTTTTCTGACTACTTTTATTTCCTTTATGCTTTGGGAATAAAGCGGAAATATTCTCTCTACTCCTATGCCAAAAGAGATCTTCCTGACGGTAAACATCTTTTTCGCACCCGAGCCTCTTTTCGAAATCACATCACCTTTAAACACCTGGACTCTCTCTTTGTCTCCTTCTCTTATAATCACATGAACCTCTACGGTATCCCCAACGTTAAAATTATCCCTGTCTTCCTTTATGTTGTCTTCCTCTACTAAATCAATGAGATTCATTGTTCCCGCCTTTCATTTCATTTCTTAACTCTTCAATAAGGGACTTATCTTTTTCAGAAAGCTTTGTATCCTTCAAAAGATCCGGCCTGAGATCCATGGTCTTCTCAAGCGCTTTTTTCCGTCTCCAGCGCTCGATCCTTTCATGATTCCCTGAAAACAGGACTTCGGGGGCTTTGAGCCCTCTGAAAGATCTGGGTCTTGTGAACTGAGGATAATCCAGCAAGCCTGATGAGAATGAATCCTGCTTTACTGATTCTGACTTTCCTACCACACCGGGGAAAAATCTTGAAACGCTGTCAATGATGACCATAGCAGCCAGTTCTCCTCCAGTCAAAACAAAATCTCCGATGGAAATCTCATCTGTAGCCAGGTTTTGAGCTACCCTTTCATCCACTCCTTCATAGCGCCCGCAAATAAGGATTATCTGCGAACACTGAGAAAATCTTTCTGCCATCTTCGAGTCAAAACATTTTCCTTTTGGACTCAGCAGGCATATCAAAGCGTCTTTCTCCTTTTTTACTGCTTCGACAGCAAGAAATACCGGCTCGGGCTTGAAAACCATTCCCTGGCTTCCCCCAAAGGGACGGTCATCCACCTGATGATGCTTATCCCGCGCGTAATCTCTCAGATTGTGGATGTTGATCTCGAACAAACCTTTTTTCAGAGCTTTCTCTAGGATTCCCTTTGAAAAATAACCCTCAAATATTTCTGGGAATATAGTGATTATATCAAACCTCATCCCGCTCAAACAATCCTTTTAAAGTAATGACACTTAATTTTTTGTGGAATCCAGCCTTTTTATTATGCAGAAATACTTTCCCCTGCCTACACTCTTTTTTGAGAACTGCTTACAAAGCCTTTTCTCTTAAAATAAATGCAACAAAGGCTCTCTCATCCCGCTTAAGTGTCTTTTCTCTCTGAGCCTGCCTTTTTCCTCCTTTGAATGTTCACTGCTTTACGGCTTCTGACACATACCTCACTTCTCGATAATTTCCAGATTGAATCTTCTTTTCAGTTTCATACCTGCTGCACCAAGTATGACTCTGATAGCTCTTGCAGTTCTTCCCTGTTTTCCAATGACTTTACCTAAATCCTCCGGAGCGACTTTAAGTTCAAGAATGGTGGTCTGTTCCCCCTCTAATTGGGAAACCACCACTTTGTCCGGATTGTCAACCAATGACTTAGCAATCATTTCAACTAGTTCTTGCACTGTAACCTCCTTTAAGCTTGTTTGTCTGATTGTTTCTCTGATATAGAAATTTTATTTAAAAGAGACCGTACTGTATTAGAAGCTTGAGCTCCTTTACTTATCCAATATCTTGCTCTTTCTAAATCAATGTTAATCTCAGGAGGGTCTTGTAAAGGATTGTAATATCCTATTGTCTCCTTTGCTTTGCTTTCTCGCGGTTTTCTAGAATCTATAACAACGATCCGATAAAAGGGCCGCTTCTTCGCTCCGTGTCTTCTTAATCTGATTGCAACCATCTAGTATACTCTTCTCCATATTATAATTTGTGTGGAGATGATAGCTAAATTTTGACCATAAGTCAACTCATTTTAATGAGATAAAGGGAAGGAAGACATCATTTTTTTGAAAACAGACTTCTTCATCATCTTCTTCATATCAAAAAATTGTTTGATCAGCTGGTTGACTTCAGCAACAGGTCTTCCACTCCCCCTCGCAATACGGGACCGTCTGCTTCCGTTTATTATTTTCGGATTATTTCTCTCTGCCGGAGTCATTGAATTGATGATCGCCTCGAAATAATGGATCTTCTTATCATCGATATTCATTTTATTGACATTTTTAAACATTCCTCCTGAAGGAAGTGATTGTAAAATCTGAGACAAGGAACCCATTTTCTTTATCTGCTCAAGCTGCTTCTTGAAATCCTCAAGTGTGAATTCCTCCCTTCGCATCCTTTTTGCCAATTCCTCTGCTTGTTTCATATCTGTTTCTTTTTCTGCTTTCTCGATGAAACTCAGCATATCCCCCATTCCGATGATCCGTGACGCCATTCTGTCAGGATAAAATAATTCAAGTTTGTCAAATTTTTCACCCACTCCAATAAACTTAATGGGTTTCCCTGTGACGGCAGCTATAGACAAGGCCGCTCCTCCTCTGGCATCTCCGTCGAGTTTTGTCAGAATAATTGAGGTCAATCCGATCCTTTCTTCAAAAACAGAAGCGCTCTTAACCGCATCCTGTCCCGTCATAGAATCTCCGATGTAAATAACTTCATCAGGATTCAGTTTATCTCTAACGAGCTTCAGTTCATCCATAAGCTCATCATCTATATGCAGTCTTCCGGCTGTATCCACAATAAGAGGCGTATGGTTGTTCTCTTCAGCATACGCGACTACCTCTTCTAAAGCCTTATGGGGAGAATTCATCTGTTTCTTTGAGAACTCATAAAAAGATGACTGAAGAGCCCTGGCTATTGTTTTTAACTGCTCCTGTGCTGCCGGCCTCTTTAGATCAAAAGAAACCATCAGCGGGTTATGATCGAGCTCCATCTCCCTCCGGGCCAGCTTGCCGCATGTTGTGGTCTTTCCTGTACCCTGAAGCCCTACCAGCATAAATATGGAAGGAGGCGCATCCGCATAATTCATATTTTGCTCTTTTTGGCCCAGCATTACGGTCAGTTCATCCCTGACTATCTTAATGACATGCTGTGCCGGAGAAAGGCTTGACAGCACTTTTTTATCCAGTGCTTTTTCTTTGACCTTGACCTCAAAATCTTTAACCACCTTGTAGTTGACATCCGCTTCAAGAAAAGCCATTCTCATCATCTTCAGGGCTTCCTGCATATTCTTCTCAGTGACCTTTCCCTCTCTGCGAAGGAATTTCATGACATTTTGAAGACGTTCGGATATTTGTTCCAACATTGGTCCTCTCTTATCAGCCTGGACTCTTCTTAAAAAAAGACGGCCTTTCCATTATAACACAACATTTAAATGGCCAAAGAAACAAAACAGGGAAGGCCACTTCTCCTTGACATTTATATCCATAGCGATTAATTTAATACTAATTTTCTTCAAAGCGAGAATGGTTTCGAATTTTTTGGGAGATACGCAATGAAATCAAAAATTGATTATAAGGAAATATCAAAACTTATAGATATGCTCGAAAAAAGGAACCTCCTTGAATTCGAACTCGAGATGGAAGGCTTTAAAATAAGAATAAGCAGAGAACACAAACAGCCGGATGTCAGGGAAGTGACCGTCCTACCCGAGCCCCTCAAAACTGACCGGAGCATAGAGAAAAAAGAAAAACCAGGTGAAATCAAAGACAAACCAACGGATAACAATCTCCATATTATCACTTCTCCGATGGTAGGCACATTTTACAGAGCGCCCAATCCCTCATCGCCCCCGTTCGTGGAAATCGGGGAGGATGTCAAAAAAAACCAAACCCTGTGCATCATAGAAGCCATGAAACTGATGAACGAAATCGAATCCGACATTGACGGCATCGTAGAGGATATATATGTCAAGAACGGAAAACCGGTCGAATACGGACAAAAGCTTTTTTCAGTGAAAAAGAAATAAATGTTCTCGAAACTATTGATAGCAAACAGGGGAGAAATAGCTCTCCGGATAATGCGCGCAGCCCGTGAACTGGGAATCAAAACCGTAGCCGTCTTTTCAGAATCGGACAACGACTCCCTCCACGCACTTCTTGCAGACGAAAAAATATGCATAGGCCCGGCAAAAGCGAGCGACAGCTATCTCAATATCCCCAACATTATCAGCGCTGCGGTGATCACGAAAGCCGACGCCATCCACCCTGGATACGGATTTCTGGCTGAAAATCCCCGTTTTCCTGAAATATGCGATCAGGAAGGACTGACTTTCATAGGCCCCTCCGCTTCAAACATGAGAATGATGGGAGATAAAAACAGAGCCCGTCAGGAGATGAAAAAAGCAAAGCTTCCCATCCTTCCGGGATCAGACGGGATAGTGAAAGATTTTGGCTCAGCTGAGAAAACCGCAAAAAATATCGGATTTCCTATTATACTCAAAGCTGCGGCAGGGGGAGGCGGAAAAGGAATGCGCATAGTCAGTTCCTCTTCCAATCTTGAGGAACAGTACACAATTGCGCAAAGTGAGTCGAACTCTGCTTTTGGAAATCCTGATCTGTATATAGAGAAATACATAGAAAATGCCCGGCACATAGAAATCCAAGTGATTAGAGACAACAACGAACATGTCATTGCCTTCGGAGAAAGAGAATGTTCTCTTCAAAGAAAACACCAAAAAGTCTTGGAGGAAACTCCTTCCACATTCATAGATGAGAAAACACGAAAAAAAATAATAAAAGCCGCAGAAACAGCTACAGAATACATTGACTATCACAGTCTGGGCACTTTTGAATTTCTTGTTGACAGCAATAAAAATTTCTATTTTATGGAGGCCAATACAAGAATTCAGGTTGAGCACCCCATAACCGAAATGGTCTATGGAATCGATCTGATTAAAGAACAGATCAAGATCGCAGCAGGAAAAAAACTGGACCTCAAACATGACCTCTCTATCAACGGCCACAGCATTGAATGCCGGATCAATGCCGAAGACCCTGCGTCATTTGCTCCCTCACCGGGAAAAATCGAATTCCTTGTATTCCCAGGAGGAGAAGGGATTCGAATTGACTCGGCCGCATACCAAGGATGGAATATTCCCCCTCATTATGACTCCCTAATCGCTAAAATCATATCTCATGCGCCAACCAGGGACGAAGCCATAAAAAAAATAAAAACCGCGCTGGAGATGACCACGATAGTTGGAGTCAAGACAAATATCCCGCTGCATTTGAACATTTTATCCAATTCGGATTTCTTGAAAGGCAAATACAACACTCAATTTCTGGAAAGAATGATCTCTAAAAAAAACAGCCGCTAGAACCGTCCGTTGACCAGGTACATTCTGACCTGGAAGGTCCCTTCATTGTCTTCCACCACAAGTTCATTGATCCCCAGCTGCAGCTCTCCGCCTATGGGCATGGCGACCTCAGATTCCCCGCCGATATAAAATTCCTTTATGATTTCATTTCTGATCTCTTCCCCTGTCTTCTCATCTTCTTCAATAGAAATAAGCAGAACGACTCTTCCGATGAGGGAGCCGATATTTTTATCCCCAATCGGCTGCTGCATTGTTCTTAAGTTATATCCTTCCGGATCACAGTAAGCTTTTGGATTTCCTTTCTGAAGGGAAATGGTCCCATCAGCCCTGAAACGAATGACTTCGCCGCGCTCAACATCAAAACCAGTACTCACCCAATGCCGGTCTGACGGCACTCCTGTTCTGTAAACTCTGTTGTTTTCCAACCTTGGCCGTTTGATATCTTGCCCCTGAACAGCATAAATGCAAAGGGCTGTACATAAAGAAACAAAAGATAACAGAAAAAGGAAAGGATGTCTTTTCTCTTCAGTCATATCTTCCCCAGTTTCAAAACCTCAAGCATTTGTTTATGGATCTTTCCATTTGAGGCCAGTACCTGTTTTTTCCCCGGATCGAATCTTTTATTATGGAAATCAGTAACGCACCCTCCGGCTTCTTTGACGATGAGAGCCCCGGCCGCTGTATCCCAGGGAGAAAGCTTAAGTTCCCAAAATCCATCCGCCCTCCCGCATGCCACAGAACAAAGGTCAAGAGCAGCAGAGCCGCAGCGGCGGATTGCCTGGCACCTGACGGCAAAATTAGAAAAATGGTCAAGATTATTCATATCACTCTCCCGGATGTCATAAGGAAAGCCAGTTGTCAGAAGGCTTTTATCAAGTTCTTCGATGCAGGATACGTGTATTTTTTTGTTATTAAGAGAGGCTCCTCCCTCTCTTTTGGCTGCAAACAACTCGCCTCTCATGGGATCAAAAACAAGGCCCACTAAAGTCTTCCCCCCTTTTTCAACGGCTATGGAAATGCAAAATACAGGAAATCCATGGACATAGTTTGTGGTTCCGTCTATGGGATCCACTATCCATTTAAAATCAGAACCTTTTTCTTTTTTAAGACCCTCTTCTGCTATAATGTCGTGATCAGGAAAATCGCCTAATAAAGAATCACGAATGATCTCCTGAGACTGTCTGTCAAAGTTAGTTACAAGATCGACCTCACCCTTAAATGATATCTCTCTGTTTGACCTTATGTTTTGAATGATCATAAGGCCTGCTTTTTTTGCAGCCCTCTCTGCGGCCTTCAAGTACGTATCTAAATTCATTGAATCAATCACAAATCAAATCATGATTTTTACGAAAAACCAGGATTTACTATATTACCAACAATACATATCCAGAGCAATATATGTTTTCCATCAGGGATAAAAACTCTTTGCCAAAAAATACGTACTGTATTATGATAAAAATATAAGAGAGAGATCCAATGAATGAACAGAAGAAATCCAAAAAAGGCAAGAAAAAAATAATCATTATAAGCGCTATTATCCTCTTCATAGCCATTATCATATTTATCAATCTTCAAGCTCAGCGCGAAAAAAGCATCTCTGTCACAGTGGAAAAAGTCGAGAAGGAAAATCTTGTATCCAAAATTTCCGCTTCCGGGGAAGTCAAGCCAAAAAAAAGTGTGAATATCAGCGCTCTTATAGCGGGAAGAATAATAAAAATTGCTGTGGATGAGGGCCAAATGGTCAAAAAAAATGACCTTCTTCTCAAATTAGAATCCACACAGTATGAAGCAAGTGCTGATAGAGACAGCGCTTATATTCACTCTTTACAGGCTGAAAAAATCAAGGCGGAAGCTCAGCTTGAAAACGACAAAAGAATCTTACAAAGGAAAGAATCTCTGTTTAACAAAGAATTGATATCCAGGGAAGAATTAGAATCCACTCAAACACAGTACAATATTTCTAAAGCCAGCTATGACTCGATCGAGTATCAAATCAAACAAGCCCAAGCTTCCTTGAGAAGCACTCTCGATAATCTGGAAAAAACCATCTATAATTCCCCTATAGAGGGAATCATAACAAGCCTTAATGTTGAGGAAGGAGAAATCGCACTGGTGGGGACCATGAACAATCCGGGAACAGTGCTTATGACCATCGCTGACCTTTCCGTGATGGAAGTGGATGTGGAAGTGGACGAAACTGATGTCATTGGAGTGGAACTCGGGCAGACTTCGGAAGTCCGGGTGGATGCTTTTCCTGACCTGATCATTAAAGGAAAAGTCACAGAGATCGGCAGCTCTGCTATCCAGACTGTCACCGGCTCTGAAGAATCAAAGGATTTCAAAGTCGTTATCACGCTGGAGGACCCTCCTAAAAATTTAAAACCAGGGCTTTCAGCCACTGCAGATATCATCACAGCGGAAAAATCTGATGTGCTCACCGTTCCCATCTCAGCCCTTGTCCTTAAAGAATCCGATGAAGAAACGGAAAGTTTCGGGAAGAGTCAGGAAGAGGGAGTGTTTGTCATTAAAGATGAAAGAGCCCAATTTCGCCCTGTTGAAAAAGGAGTCATGGGAGAACTTAAAATTGAGATCGTATCAGGACTTGAACACGGCGAAGATATTGCCGTGGGACCTTACAGCTCTTTACGCCAGCTCAAAGATGACATGCTGGTCAAGGCTGAAAAAAAGGAAGAGAGCTACTGATGACAGACAACAACAATATCATTATCTCAGCTGAGGATCTCTGGAAGATCTATAAGCTTGGCAAACAGGAAGTGAGGGCTCTCTGCGGAGTAACCTTTTCTGTAAAAAAAAATGAGTTCCTTGCTATAATGGGGCCTTCAGGCTCAGGTAAATCAACCATAATGAACCTCTTGGGCTGTCTCGATACCCCTTCCAAAGGAAAATATTATTTAAACCATAAGCTTGTCAGTTCCTTGGATGACAATGAACTCGCATTCATCAGAAATAAGGAAATCGGTTTTGTTTTTCAGGTATTCAATCTTCTTTCCAGAGCCTCCGCCTTCCACAATGTCGAACTCCCCTTGATTTACAGAGGGGAAAACAAAAAAACAAGAAGAGAAAAAGCTGAAAGGGCTCTGGCAATGGTGGAAATCTTGCAAAGAAAAGACCACCGTCCTTCAGAACTATCCGGAGGAGAAAGACAGAGAGTGGCCATTGCCCGTGCTTTGGTGAATGACCCATCCATTCTTCTGGCTGACGAGCCCACAGGCAATCTTGATTCAAAAACCGGTCAAGAGATTTTAAAGCTCTTCAACAAGATCCACTCTCAAGGAAACACCATTATCATGGTCACACATGACCCGATAATCGCAAAGCATGCCCACAGGGTCATCCATATAAAAGACGGAATGATTGAAAAAGAGGAAAAAAGGGGAGAGCAATCATGAACTTTTTTAACAGGCTCCAAGGAGTCTTTTTTAATCCCAAAGAGACATTCACATCCATCGCCGAGAAGTCCCCCTGGAAAGTTGCTCTTATTGTTTTGCTCATCGTTATTGCTGTTTTTACCTATCTCATACAACCTATTTCTCAACTGGATAGTATCAATACTTTTAAAAATAACATTGAACTCAGAGACCGTATCGGAGAAGAGCGGTTTAATGAAATGCTTGACCGGATGCAAAATCCATCCAAAGTCCAGACCATAATCCAATCCATTATAGTGACTCCGATTGTTGTTTTTTTGGGACTTTTACTATCCGCTGCTGTGATTCTGGTCATGGGACGCATGACCTCAACGGAAGGGAAGTACGTGCAGATCTTCTCATCATATATCCATGCGAGCTTTATTGACAAGATTCTTGGGGGCGCTGTCAGACTCATTATGATTTTCACTAGCAAAACATACATGGGTACGACCACAAGCCTTGCCTTATTTTTCCCAAAAATTGAAGTTTTGTCTTTAAAATTCATCATATTAAGTCAGTTCGACTTTTTCCAGCTGTGGATGTTCTGGGTTCTGGGTTACGCTCTGTCATCCATATTCAAGATAAAGTTCCAAAAAGCGCTCTTTATATCCTACGGTTTCTGGGTCCTCAAAAGCCTGCTGAATGTAGGCATCGGTCTTTTAAGTTTGAGTTTTTTGGGATAACTGCCCCGGTTTGATAACCTGACCGGCCTCTTTAGGTTTAATATCCGTTTGATATATTTTTTGTTCATTTAAAAACCTGGCTTATTTACAAGTCGAGGTTTTAAACCTTATGAAATTCAGGTGTGGACGTGGCGACATTGAAGATTTAGCCTTCGGATGAGGCTTTTCCAGGGTACCCGGCAAAGCCGGGCGCTGAGTATGTCTGACCCACGGACGGGGGGAGTTACGCAAGCGCCGAGAAAAACGAAGGAGAATGGCGTTAAAAATCTGAAGGGAGCATAGGCCATATCTGAATTTCACATCGGCTTGCCTGTAAGGTAAAAAAATGGCGATTAAAATGAAATTTAAAACAAATAATAACTTTTAAGTTGCCATTTTTGTTAAAAACATGTATACCCTTGAAAGCAAAACAAAAAAATGAACATCGTCATTTTTTTATGAACAGGGCAGGTTAAGTATATTCATGGAAAAAGTGTGGCTTAACGGAAATTTTTCAGACTCACCTTTCCCTTATTTGCTCTACCGGATATGGAACTACAAAAGAACAGGCCGTCTGGAAATCAAAAAAGACACCCTTGCAAAAAACATTGATTTCATCGAAGGTGATATCATAGCAAGCGCCTCTTCGCTTGACAGAACAAGTTTTTTCTCATTCCTACAAAAAGAAAAATGCCTCCCCTCATCAAGTATGGAAAAGTGTGAAAAATTTGCGAAAGCGAATAAAATCTCTCAACTCAAAGCCATCACTGAGCTTGATATGATTCCGCCTTCGGACCTATGGGAATTTCTCAAGAGATTCCTCATAGACGATGTTCTCCCTTTGTTTGATTGGGCCGAGGCGGAATATTTTTTTGACCCGGCACAGGAAGTAAACAAGTCAGAAATATTAACCACCGTTTCCCCGCTAAAAACCATCCGCAAAGGTATCTATCAAATGAAGAACCAGAAAATAATCAATTCTCATATACCTTCATCGGATAAATACATCCATACTCATGCAAACAAATCTTTTTTGAATAAAGAACTCAAGCCCAATGAGCTTTATCTTCTCAATGTTATCGGAGACAAGATAAAAATAAGTGAATTATACAAATTCAGTGAGATCGGAAAAAAGGAAACAAACAGATTGATTTATCTCTTCGCATGCCTTCGGATCGCCTCCCCTCTTCATAGAAACACGGTTCCTATCACAAAAGAAATCTCCAAATTCGAGCTCACCAATATTCTTGAATCCTTTAACAATAAATGCGTCTATATATACAAATATATCTCAAAAGAAATCGGCCCTGTTGCTTTGAGCGTCCTGGAAAAATGCATTGAAGATACAAAACCCCATCTGCCCTCCCAACTCCAGAACATCAGTATATCCCAAAGCGGAGAAATGAATATAAGTTCCTCACCGTCAACCAATCCCAGCCTCCCGGGAGAAATCAAATTAGATGATTTTCTGGCTGCTCTTAACGAAATACTCGTTTCAGAGCTTCTGACCGTGAAAAAAACCTTGGGAGACGAACATGAATCTAAAGTCGCAAAAAACTTAAAAAACATAGGCAAATGGAATACAAAAAAAACCAAATCTTAGGCTTTCTCATTCTTATCACAGTACTGGCAATACTGCTTTTAATCAAAATTGCGATATAAAACTAAAGATCTTCTCGTTATTATAGGTCCCACCTGCGTGGGCAAAAGTGAAACCTCCCTAAGGTGCGCCGGCCATTTTAAAGGGGAAATTATTAACTGCGACTCCATGCAGGTCTACAAAGGTTTTGACATCGGGACCGACAAGCTGACCCCTGAAAAAAGAAACGACATTCCGCACCATCTGATCAGTATAGTCAACCCCTCGACACAGTTTACAGCGGCTGTTTTTGTTAAACTCTCTTTAAAAGCCATTGAAAAAATCACAGACAAAAAGAAACTCCCCATAATAACCGGAGGTACAGGCCTCTATATCAAAGCTCTTTTGAACGGCCTGTTCCCGGAAAAGCAGAAGCATGCCTTCATACGAAGCCAGATTGAGAGAGAAGCGGATACACACGGGCTCGAAAAACTCCGGGAAGAACTCAAAAAAGCCGATCCTGATTACTTCAGCAAAATTGGCAGGAATGACAGATTAAGGATAATCAGGGCATTAGAGGTACACCGCGCTACAAACATACCCATATCCGAACATTTCTCACGGACCCAATCATTTGTCAGGGATTTTAATATCATAAAAATAGGCCTCATCCTTGACAGAAAAACCCTTTACAAGAGGATCGAAGCCAGAGTTGACAGAATGTTTGAAAAAGGTATAGTTAAAGAAGCTCAAAATTTATTGGAATCAGGGGTCAAGGAAAATTCTCCCCCTTTCAGGGCCATAGGATATAAAAACATACTTAAATATTTAAAAAATGAGATTACCTTAGAAAAAGCCATAGATTCCACAAAAAGAGATACCCGCCATTATGCAAAACGGCAGATCACGTGGTTCAAAAAGATGGAAGGAATAAACTGGTTTTCCCCTTATGATTATGATTCCATAATAAAATGCATATCAGACGGTTTGACAAAATGGAAAAAGCAATAATCATCAACGTATCAACAAACAGAAATGAAAAATTATCCGCTGAGGAGTCTCTGGAAGAACTCAATGGATTAGTCCTAGCGGCAGGCGCAAAGACCATAGACAGGCAGTTCCAATACAGGCAGAAAACCAGCCCTAAATTCCTCATAGGAGAAGGGAAAGTCAATGAACTTAAAGAATTAAAAGGGAAGTTTAGCGCTGACCTTATTGTATTTGATCAGGTTTTATCTCCGGCTCAGCAGCATGCCCTTGAGGAGAAAATACAGTGTAAAGTCATTGACAGAACCCAGCTTATCCTTGATATATTCGCACAACGGGCTCACAGTAACGAAGGGAAGCTTCAGGTAGAACTGGCTCAGCTCAATTATATGCTGCCCAGGCTTACCGGAAAAGGCACAGCTCTGTCCCGATTAGGAGGGGGCATTGGAACCAGGGGCCAGGGAGAAAAAAAACTTGAAGAAGACCGCCGCAGGATAAAGGACAGAATATCAAAAATAAAAAAAGACATCCGAAAAATTCAAAACCGCCGTTTGAACCAAAGAAAAAAACGGAGCAGAGGGCCTGTCCCTTTGGTATCAATCGTTGGCTATACCAATGCAGGAAAATCAACCTTATTTAATACGCTCACCAATGAGAAGAAATTTGTCTCCTCCCAGCTTTTTGCCACACTTGACCCTGTAATCCGCCGCGTGAACCATCCGGACGGAAGCTTTTTCTTTTTAAGCGATACCGTAGGATTTATTCGAAACCTGCCCGTTGAGCTAAAAACAGCATTCCAGGCCACCCTTGAGGAGGTAAAGGAAGCTGACTGCATATGTCATGTGATTGATTTTATATCAGACCAGTCAACCAATCAAATAAAGGCTGTGGAGAAAACTTTATCTGATATCGGAGTGCAAGACATTCCCATTATTAAAGTGCATAATAAAATCGATCTTCTGGATAACAAAGAAGATATTTTAAAAAAGAACAATGGCTTGAATGAAGACTCTGTGTACATTTCTGCCAAATACGAACTTGGGATAAAAAGCCTCAAGCAAAAAATAAGCTCGGTTGTCTTTAAAAACTTTGAAACATTCGATTTATGTATCCCAAAATCCAAAAAAAATTTAATTCGTTCTTTTCCTAAATGGTCAATTGTGTTAAAAAAGAGAGAAAACAGTGATGGATATTTATTAAAAATTTTAGCTGAACCCGAAAAAATGATGAACTTTTTACCCTTTATACAAAAAGGAGAAAAAAAGTGGTGAAAAAGAAAATTTTCATTTCTATATGTATTCTGTTTCTTATGTGGTCCTGCCAGATCGAACAAATACCAAGCCCCCAAATATACACCGGAAATCTTCCCCAGTCTCAGGTTTCCGAACTATCCCTTGATGAAAGGATAATTATAGAAGAGGCTTGGAATGACATTAGAAATGGGAACGGAAAAAGGTCTCTAAGCCAAGTTTCCAAACTCAGTCCGGAAAATCCTTTTTACACTATCATCACGGCCTATTCTTATTATCTATTGAACGACATCCAATCCGCGGAACACTACTTTAAAAGAGCCATTGAAGAAAACCCGGAAATCACCATCACCCACCTGGGACTTGCCCAGCTTTATCAAAAAACCATGAGAGACGACTTTGCGTTCCTTGAATACAGGGAAGTGTTGAAAAACGATCCCGAACATACCTGGGCAAAACCCAGATATGAAGAAATCAAAGCAGACAAAACAAGAGATATCCTTCAGACAGCACAGGGTCATATGAAACGAGGAGATATTTCAGCCAGCGAAAAAGAATACCTTAAGGCTCTTTATTATTCCCCCGAGTCCATACAGGCTCACAGCGCTCTCGCCGATATCTATCTTGAACAGAATAAGTATGAAAGAGCCATCATACATTTAAAAACCTTGCTGTCTTACCAGCCTGAAAACACACAGTTCCTTAAATCCTATGCAGAGGCACTCTTCCAGAACGAAGAGTTCAAAAAAAGCTATGAGGCATATAAAGATCTGCAAAGGCAGGCATCCCAGGACAAAGACGTAGACAGACGTATCGAACAGCTTAAAAACAGGCTCGGAATCTTTGAAATGCCCAGCCAATACAACACCATTCCTTCCAGGGAGGCCATAACCAGAGAAGACATGGCTGCCATTTTAGGGATAGAATTCCATAAACATCTCCAGGACCCAAAAAAAGAGCCACCCATAATCATTGACATCTCAACCTCATGGGCTACTGAGTATATCCTAAAACTGACATCCATGGACATCCTTGATATCTATCCCAACCATACTTTCAAACCAAAGAAGATCGTCACCAGAGATCAGCTGGCAGAAATCATCTACCGGCTCATCAACCACCTCAAACAAAACGGATATACTCTCATCCAGCAAATACCTCCTCAATCAATAAATCTATCGGATGTTCCTCCAAACAATTTTTATTACAGACCCATTATTATGGCCATATCATACGGAGTACTCAATACCTCTATGGGAAGAAACTTCAATCCCGAAAATCCCGTTTCAGGTCAAGAAGCTCTCAGAGCCATCAATATATTGCTCTCCCTGATAAAATAGAATAACTTACAGTGGATGATACAATTAAAAAAAAAAGTAAAAATGTCATTTTAACAATCCCCAATATCATATCCCTATCCCGACTCATTTTAAGTCCTGTTTTTTTATACTTCATTCTATCAGGAAAAACACAGACATCGTTCATTGTCTTTCTCATCGCAATCTCCACTGATTTTCTTGACGGAGCTGCAGCAAGGATGTTTAAGCAGAAATCACATCTTGGAGCCTTACTCGATCCCATAGGAGACAAAGTCTTGATGACCACATCCTTTATTGCCCTATCTTTACCTTCGATCAATCATCCGCATTCAATTCCTGTCTGGTTGACAGCAACAGTCATAGGCCGTGACGTATATATCGTCCTTGGCGCTGCGGCGGCTTTCAAACTCATCGGCCAAAAAAAATTTCCCCCTACTATCACCGGAAAGGCAAGCACAGTGCTTCAGATGCTGACCCCTTTATCTGTCCTCTTTCTTAATATGATAAATAGGGAAAGTCACCTCCTGCATTATCTCTTTATTCTCACTTTGATAATGACCGTGGTATCCGGAATCCAATACACATTCATTGGTTTGAAATGGATGAACAAGGATGAATGCCAAAACAGGAAACAAACACATTAAGCTTGACAGGATATCAAGCTCTTCTGTCTATAAATCCTCTTCGGAGTGTCTTCCATAAAATTTTTAAATCAAGAAACAACGACCAATTCTGAATGTAATAAAAATCATATTCAAGCCGTTTTTCAAAATCAGTATCCTGTCTTAAGCCATGGACCTGAGCCCAGCCCGTCATCCCTGACTTGACTTTATGCCTTAACATATATTTAGGCATTTTCTCCCGAAATTTTTCCACAAAAACTTCTCTTTCGGGCCTGGGTCCTATAAGACTCATTTCACCCAGCAGTACATTTACAACCTGAGGAAGCTCATCTATGCTGAACTTCCTTAAATACCTGCCGATTCTGGTTATTCTCGAATCACCGGGTTTGCTCATGACCGGACCTGTCTCCCGCTCCGCACCAAAAATCATTGTCCTGAATTTATGCATCACGAACTTTTTGCCGTCCAGCCCCACTCTTTCCTGATGAAACAGTATTGGACCTTTCGAATCCAGTCTGATCAGCAGAGATGTGAGGACCAAAAGCGGCGTCAGCAAAACCAGCAGAACAAATGATACCGAGATATCGATAGCTCTTTTTACAAAGAGCATGAATCCTCTCATCGGCGGCTCATCTATGCTGATGACAGGAAATCCATCCAAATCTTCTATCCGGGCTTTTAATGTCAAGAGCTGGAACAAATCCGGTATCAACCTGACATTGACCACATGTTTATTGACTATTTTTAGTATCTCTATGATCTTCGGGTAATTATTCAAATCAAGGGCCACATAGACATCTGAAATATTCTTTTCTTTGATCACATTCGCCAGGTTTCTGATCGAGCCTAAAACCCTGATGCCCTCTCCCTCTGGAATAACCTCTCCTTTTTTTATCTCATCATCCAGAAATCCCTTCACCTCAAAACCCAAGTCCTTGAACTTAACCAGTTTCTGGGCAACGGCCCTTCCCATCTTTCCTGCACCGACTATCACAACGCTCCGGAGATCCAGTCCCCTGGCATAACGCCTTTTCATAAAATAATATATCTGGTTTCGTAAAAAAGAGAGGATAAATATAACACTGATAAAATAAACCCCCAGAAAACCATGGGAAAGCTTGAAGTCAATCATAAACAGGGGGGCCGGCCCCTGACTGTACGCATTAACATAATTTAAAAATCCCATGACAACAATGATGGTAAAAATCGTATTCAACGTGATCAGGAAAAAATCTTCGACTCCTGTTCTTTTCAGGCGTGTCCTGTAAAATCCCTGAAAGAAAAATAGGGACATATGAATGATAAGAAACAGGGGAAAGACAAACACGTATGATTTTATGGGCGGTATGCCTTTTACGGGATTTACAGGAATGATATACCCGTAAAAGCGAAAACCATAAGAGTAAAAATAAGATATCAATATCCCGATAATATCACTGAGGATATAAAGACTGATGATTTTGGTCCTATGCTTCTTTATCATTTTCTATCTTGAAATCCATCCCATTTCTCTTTGATAAAGGAAAAAATCCTTTCTTTGAATTTTTCTCTTGAATATTTCAAGGCATTGTTTCTTATTTCAGTTTTATTAAATGGCAACTTTCTTGACTTGTCAAGGACGCTTATGAGGCTGTCCGCATTTAATTTTCCAAAAAACAAACCGCTTATTCCGGATATGACTGTTTCTGTTGCCCCGCCTCGGCCGTAAGCTATAACAGGAACCCCGCATGCCTGGGATTCCAGGGAATTAATCCCGAAATCCTCTTCGCCCGGCATGATAAGAGCCCGGGCTCCTTGAACCATTTTGAGAAGGTCCTCTGAGGGAAGAGCACCGAGGAATTTCACGTTTTTTTTCGCCTCTTTTTTCAGTCTCCTATAATCCGGACCGCTCCCAATAATATGCAAGGTATCTCCTGTTTTGTTAAACGCTTCTATAGCGAGGTCAATTCTTTTATATGGGACAAGAGCGGAAACAATAAGATAATAGTTATCCACCCGTTTTCCCGGCCGGAAAAAATGAACATCGACCGGCGGATTAATCACGGCTGCTGACCTCCGATAATATGTGCGTATGCGATCCGCTACTGTTTTTGAATTAGCAACGAAATGGCCGACTCTCCGGGAAGAGGATTCATCCCAAACTCTCAACCAGTGGATTACAGGAGGAATCAAAACTCTGGAAAAAACACCCAATCTCTGTCTTGAGAAATAAGAAAAATACTGGTTCCATGCATATCTCATGGGAGAATGAACATAACTGATATGCAGAGAATCGGGTCTGGGGATAACACCTTTGGCCACACAGTGAGAACTCGAAAGGACCAGGTCATAATCCTGAAGGTCAAAAAGCTCTGCAGCAAGTGGAAATAGAGGAAGATAAGACCTGTACTTTTTTTTTATGAAGGGCATTCTCTGGAGAAAACTCGTGACGATCTTTATCTCTTCGATCTCCTTTATCTGGCTTCCAGGAAAATGAAAAAGAGTGAAGACAGGAGCTTTAGGAAATAACTCTGATAAAACCTCCAGGACTTTTTCCCCTCCTCTTCTCCCCGTTAACCAATCATGTACTAAAGCGACTTTGATGTTATCCATTGGCATTGATTATAAAAAGGGTCACTAAGATTGTCAACGAATTGAATGGTCCCACTAAGCTTCAGTGCTTTCCCTTTCTCCGGGATAACTCCCCATAAAGATTTTGAATCTTGTCGATCATTAATGAAATCGAGTACCTCTCTCTGAGGCTCCTGTGCAGATCAGAACCAAATTTCTCTGCAAGAGCCTTGTCATTCAAAAGCTTCAAGACAGCACCTGCCAATTCATCCGGATTATCCGGGGATACAAGTATACCGGTCTTTTCATTCTCTATTATCTCTTTTATTCCATCCACGTCTGTTCCTATGACCGGTTTTTCAAGTGCCGCAGCCTCCATCAATACATACGGAAGCCCCTCCCATAATGAAGGGAGTACAAAGATATCAAATCCAGACATGAGCTCAAGCACATCCTCTCTTTCCCCAAGAAAACAGACCATGTCATCCGTTCCCAATCTCATGCTCAATCTCTCTAATTTTTGCCGAAGCGGTCCTCCACCCACCACAAAGATTTTCACTCCAGGACAATGCTTTCTTATCCCTGCGCCTGCCCTCAGCAGAAGAGGTATGTTTTTTTGCCTGTGAAGTCTGGCTACGGTCCCTATCACCGGCTGCTTCCTGACCTCACCAACCGCACTCTCTTTCATGCCTGTGCGTTCGAACAATGAAAAATCAATTCCGTTTTCTATGAGCTTTATTTTTTCCCTGGATGCCAGCCTTAATTTTTCGCCTTTTTCCCTGTCTGCCCGGGAAACAAATATGACCGCATGGGTAAATCGAGAAAAAAACCTTTCCAAACAGATGTAGGCATACTTAAGAAAAACATTCCTGTAGTAGAGGTAATGGACTCCATGCAGGGTATGGACCACAGCCAAGTCTTTGTGTTTTCGCGCAGCCCATCTCCCGTAAAAACCCGCTACTCCTCCATGAGTGTGTATGATGTCAAATCCGTGTTTTGTCAGCAATTCCTCAATGTCTTTTATGGGCTCTCTCCTGAGACACTTGCTCATTGAAACGGGAAAATAAGGGATATTTTTCCTTTTCGCTTCATCCACCAGAGGCCCTTCAGGATTGGAACAAACAGAAATATCAAACCTGTTCCTATCCAGATTTTCAGCCAGGCTGAGGAGGTTCTTCTGCCCTCCGCCAAGAAATGTTCTGTCTATGACTTCCAGGACTTTGATTTTTCTCATTCCTGTTTTCCCAATAGCCTGAAGAATCTGATTCTTTCTTTCAGGATGCTGTTCTTTTTAAACAATCCTGTTAGAAGAATAAAAACAAAGTTAACACTCAGAAAAACTTTCAGCAGCAAAAGTGAAAAGGGGCTGCAGTGCTTTTTATAAAAATAAAGCTGGCTCTTTCTGTAATGAAACCGGCTGTCCAGCTTTCTCTTCCTTGTGCTCGCTCCTCCTATATGAAAAACCCTGGCCTCAGGTAAATAGACCAGCCTCCATCCTTCTTCTCTTATCCGCATGCAGAGGTCGATATCCTCGAAATACAGAAAAAATTGTTCATCGAACCCCCCTGCTCTTTCCAGGACATCCCTTCGAGATAAAAAACAAGCGGCGCTCAACCATTCAACTTGCCTTTTTTTCTGGTTTTTTCTGAGCCTGTTTCTGGAGAGCCGGTTTAAAAATAGTTTTTTGACTGTTTCAGAAAAAAAATTGACCTTCCCCCCAAACGACACTTGATAGTCATCTTTCCCTGTAAGTAATGCCGGCCCGACTCCACCTCTATCAGGATGCTTTTTCATCTCAGCCATCATTTTTTTTATGGAATCCGAATACACGAGGGTATCTGTGTTAATAATGAGAACATAATGCCCTGTGCTGGCTCTTAGACCCTGATTGTTCGCTCTGGCAAATCCCACATTCTCATGGTTGCTCAGCAAACGGATAGAAGGGTATCTCCTTTGCATCATATCCACACTTCCATCAGTCGAATGGTTATCGACCACAATAATCTCGCTTTTTAAGCCCTCTACATTTTTCCTTATTGAATCAAGGCAGTCTTCGATATAGCCCCCCCCGTTATGGTTAACCAGTATGACCGATAAAGTCATCTCTTCCTTCTTGGGGAAAAAATCCCGGGACAGATCACTTTCCACACAGCACCTCAATCATAGCATCACTGAATTCTCCAGCAACCCGGTCCCAGGAAAAATATGTCCTCCTCTTATTGAAGGCACGCAGAAGGATATCCATTCTGTCCAGATCTTCCAACGCACTCCTAAGATGAGATCGAATCTCCCCCGCATCCTCATTTTCAGCCATAAGAGAAAACTCTGAATACACCTCTGCCAAAGCACTTTTATTCAATAAAATAGGGACTGTGCCGCAGGAGAGAGCTTCAAGAGGCGGAAGCCCGAAACCCTCATATTCAGAAAGGTAGGCAAAAGCATCCAAAGCAGAAAAATAGAGCGGAAGTTCGGACTCTTGAATGCTTTCTTCCCAGAGGATCCAATCCTCATTCAAAATTCGCCTCATATTCTGGGGAGGATAGGTCATATCTTTACCCACTATGTAAAGCATGACTTCAGGAAATTCTTTCCTTAAATGCCTCACTGCCTTAACCAGGAGAGGAACATTCCTCCTATTAAAAATCGAACCCAGAAATCCTATGATCCGACGGCCTTTTATTCCTTTTTTCTCTTTCCATCTTGATACTTCTGTTTCTCCGGCCGGCTTGAAATTCCTTCCCGCTCCCAGATAAAGCACCTTGATCTTCTTCGGAGATACAGAGTAGTTCCTGATTATCTCCTGTTTGGACGCTTCAGATAAGGTCACGATCAAGGAGGCTTTGCTAAGGCTCCTTTTCACAAAATATTTCCTTTTCCATACTTCTTTTTTTGGAAACCACTCCGGATGCGAGGCGAACGAAACATCATGCTCGAAAAGAATTGACTTTGTTCCGACGAAAAGAGGAAGAGTGTAATTCGGAGCTATGAGAAGGTCCGGATGACACTCTTTTATTCCCTGATAAAATGGACCATTCTGCCATCTGAAATACCCTTTATCCCCAGGAAGTACATACTGCTTTATATTTCTGTATTTCGAATAATCCTCCACTCTCTGGCGTGAGAAAGCCAGAAACTCATATTCATTCTCCTCTCTGCACAATGAGAGCAAAATATTATGTATGACGCGTCCTACTCCGGTCAGTTCCTGAGTGACTTCATAACAATCAACAGCTATTTTCAATCTCTCTTTCGCCCCTTCCACTCCATCATTCATTCCCCTCCATTAATGCTCCGGTAAAAACTCAAGGTAGTTTCCGCTGTTTTTCCCCAGTCGAATTCCTTTGCCCTTTTTTTACCTGATTCAATATATCTCTTTCTGAGATCACCGTCCCCGAGAAGCTCTAAAATCCGGGAAGCTATTTCCTCCGGCTCGTCCGGATCAAAATAAAGAGCGGCATCACCCGCTATCTCAGGCAGGGCTGCCCTTTCGGACGCGGCAACCGGCATTCCACTGGTCATGGCCTCTAGAATTGGAAGCCCGAAACCCTCACAGAAAGAAGGAAACACGAAAAGTGTACCAGTCCTGTACAGACGTTTGAGATCCCGTGTGGAAAGATAATTCAGAATTTTTACCCAGGCATGAAGCCCGTTTTCATCTATGTTTTTTTTCAAGGCAGGATAATCACGTCCCTTCCTGCCTGCAATAACAAGATTTACATCAGGCTCTTTACTATGTACGATGCGGAAGGCTTTCACCAGATTTACCAGGTTCTTTCTGGGTTCCATGGCGCCAACAAACACGATGACCCTTGAAGATAGAGAATGCGCCTCACGAAAATTCTTTATCTCCTCAAAAGTGATGTCCGAACTGAATTCCTGGTCCACTCCCAGATAAATCGCCTTAATCTTTTCCTTGTTTATCGGGAATCTTTCCAAAAGTTGTTTCTTTATGAAATTCGAGTCCACAATGACTCCATGTGACATTTGAAGGGACCGGTGGATATTCTTGAGAAAAAACTTCCTAGCTTCCCTGTTTGCCAGTGAAGGGAAATCCATAAAAAACAGGTCATGCACGGTTACGATAGCTTTCCCTTTTGTCGGGCAAATCAAAGGAGTGGGAGAGTGAGTGAGGTCGAGTCTGGTCTTAAAAAAGGCATCCAGAGTAGGCCATCCCAATCTGTACCAAGCAAAGTTTAACAGCTTCACAGGGCATCTAAAATCACGAAAATGCATTTTACTTAAAATCGGAATCTTAGAAGGAGAAAACCTCTGCTTTAAAGAAGATGAGAAAAGATAATAATCATTTTCCATATCTATATTGGACAAGGAAAAAATCAAGTTTTTGACATATGTGCCAACACCCGTCTCAAATCTAAGCAAAGGCCTCAGGTCTATACCTATCTTCATTTTGGCTAAATGTAGTCTCTCTCGCCCCAAATGTCAAGCCGACCGAAACCGGAAAAAGATTTCCCATTAACGGGGTTTTTTATCTCGCTTTCATAATAAATCCAGCATATCTTGCTTCTTGAATAAAGGGGTGATATTATTTGGAGCACTGGAAAAAATATGACTGAACTGGATACAATCACACGGAGAATAGATTCATTCCGAAATGAGATGGTCGATACACAGATCAAGTTGTGCGCAGTTCCTGCCATATCTCCTGCTAACGGCGGAGAGGGAGAGGCAAAAAAAGCAGAGCTGATTTTAGACTTTTTAAAGGCCATTGATTTCAAGGATGTCAAGGTCATCAAAGCCCCGGACATAGACGCTCCTTCCTGTTACAGGCCTAATATAATCGCCCTCTATAACGGCGAGAGTTCTTCAAAAACCATATGGATAATGACACATATGGATGTTGTCCCACCCGGGGAACCCGCCCTGTGGAAAGGGAGTCCCTTTAAAGCCTATGTCGAAGCCGGAAAAATATACGGCAGAGGACTGGAAGACAACCAACAGGACATGCTGGCTTCAATATATGCATTGAAAGCTTTCCAACAAGAAGGCATGAAACCAAAATATGATGTGGGTTTGATATTTGTTTCTGATGAAGAAACAGGTAATAAAAAGGGAATCGAATACGTAATGAACCATTCCAACCCTTTTAAAAAACAGGATGTGATCATTGTCCCAGGTGCGGGAAACAAATACGGGACAATGATCGATATTGCAGAAAAAAGCATATACTGGTTAAAGATAACAACCATGGGCAAACAAACTCAAGGCTCCACCCCGGAAAAAGGGATAAACAGTCTGAAGGCAGCAGCCTTTCTCATAACAGAGCTCACTCGGCTTTATCAAATATTTTCTGAAAAAAACTCAATCTTCTCTCCCCCGATATCTACATTTGAACCCACCAAAAAAGAAGCCAATGTGCCCAATATAAACACGATTCCAGGAGAGGATATTTTCTATATGGACTGCCGTCTCATTCCTGAACACAACATAGACAAAGTCAAAGAAGAAATCCAAAAAATAGCGATAAAAACAGAAAAAAAATACCAAGTCCGCATCATACTGGAAGACGTGCAGAGAGATTCTTCACACGCGGAGACCTCCCCTAACGCTCCTGTAGTTAAGTCTTTGCAAAGTGCGGTCAAAGCAGTATACGGAAAAAAAGCAAAGCCCACCGGTATCGCAGTGAGGACTGCTGCTGCTTTTTTACGGAAATCAGGTTATCAAGTTGCCTGCTGGTCTAAAATAGAAGAGACAGCTCACCAGCCCGATGAATACTGCGTCATAGACAACATGATGGGAGACACAAAGGTTTTTGCCCATATATTACTTCAGGATTCCTAAAATCTTTTTTTTTGAATACCGTTTGTATAGTTTTCTTGCTGTCATTATGGTATTCAAATGGATAGAAACAACATCATTTATATCAACCGCATATCCGCCGGCGAACAGGATAACCACAGGGCAGCCCCTTCTTTGAGCGTTTTCTATGACCATTTGGTCTCTTTTTTCAAGGCCTCTCAACGTCAAGTCCAAATCACCCAGCTTGTCTTTCCTATAGGGATCAGCCCCGGCAAGAAAATAGATCAGATCAGGAGCAAATTCTTCATAAATACGGGGAATATGCTGTCCCAGAGCATCAAGGTATTTTTCATCCCCGTCTCCTGACCACAAACCGACATCCAGGGAACTTACAGCCTTCTCAGCAGGATAAATATCCATTTGGTGAATTGAAAAAGTAAACGCATAGTCTTTGTTCTTCAGGATGGATGCGGTACCATTACCCTGGTGAACATCGCAGTCTATGACCATGGCTCTCTGTACTTTTTCTTCTGCTTTCATTTTTTCCAAAGCCACTGCCACATCATTTATCATACAGAAACCCTCGCCATGGTCCGCAAAAGCATGGTGAAATCCCCCTCCTATATGCACGCACATCCCGTCTCTAAGCGCCGCTTCTGATGCCTGTATCGTTCCTCCTGCGGTAAGAAAAAAAAAGTCAATGGCTTCTCTGGAAAACGGGAGTTCAAGTTCTGTTATTTCTGAAGAGGACAGCCGGCCGGTCTTTATCTTTTTTACATATTTTAACAGGTGGGCTCTTAAGATATCCTTTTCGTCGGGAAGAGTGGGTTCAATAAAATTATCCCTGGCTGCTCCTTTTTTCAGCAGGCTCTCATAAACTAATCTGTACTTATTAACAGGAAAGACATGATTTTTGAGATCCACCATCCAATAAGAATCGCTGTAAACAAACTTGAATGGAAATCTATCCTTTCTCAAACGACTGACGATATCTTTAAATCCTGCCATAAACCAACCTGATGTCTTTAGCCCAGCCTCTTCAAAAAAAGGAAGCCTCCCTTATTATTATTTTCTTTTCAATGATGTGCAAGACTTTTTCAAGTGTGGTTATTGGTGCTTTTTCTTTTTTTATGATGAACTTTTCTTTTCCTGAAGGGTAATCTGGGCTGCTGCTAATCTCGCAATAGGTATCTGGTACGCGGAACAGCTCACATAGTTCAGTCCTATTTTATGGCAGAAAAAGATAGAGCGCGGATCTCCGCCATGCACACCGCATATTCCCACCTTTAAATCAGAGCTTGTGGACCGTCCCTTATTAACAGCCCATCTCATCAATTCACCTACTCCGTCAATATCTACTGAAGTAAAGGGATCATCTTTCCAAATACCTTTGGCCAAATACTGGTTGATGAATGAAGCGCCGTCATCCCGTGATATGCCAAAAGTAGTCTGGGTGAGGTCGTTTGTACCAAAAGAAAAGAATTCTGCCTCTTTGGCCACTTCATCTGCTGTTATGGCTGCTCTTGGAATCTCTATCATCGTGCCAACCGTATAGTTAAGTTTGACATTATATTTCTTTATCAATTTTTCTGCCACATCAATGATGATTTTTTTCTGATCCGCCAGCTCATTTACCGAGCCTATCAAAGGAACCATGATCTCCGGAAAAACATCCTCACCCTCACTTGATAACTGACAGGCGGCTTCAAAAATCGCAGAGGCCTGCATTTCTATGATTTCAGGGAAGGTGACTCCGATGCGGCATCCTCTGTGGCCGAGCATAGGATTGAACTCAGACAGAGCTTTGACACGTTCCAGCAGTTTTTCTTTTTCTTTGATCTTTTCACTGCTTGCTTTTCCCGAATGCTTCAACTCAGCGATCTCCAGCATCAAATCTTCTTTTTTCGGTAAAAACTCGTGAAGAGGGGGATCCAGAGTTCTGATTGTCACAGGATTTCCCCCCATTTCTTTAAACAGGTCATAGAAATCCTTTCTCTGAAAAGGCAGCAGCTTATCTAAATACATGCGCCTGTCTTTTTCCGTCTCAGATAAAATCATGTTTTTTATAAAGGGCAGCCTTTCCTTCTCAAAAAACATGTGCTCTGTTCTGGCTAATCCTATGCCTTCAGCTCCAAAGGCAAAAGCTATATGAGCGTCTTCAGGTGTATCTGCGTTCGCTCTGACATTCATCCTCCTCACTTCATCGGCCCAACCAAGGAATTTTGTAAAATATTGATATATTTCAGAGTCTTCAGGCCTTTTGTCTCCTTTGATAACCTGAATGATCTCCGAGGGTTTGGTTTCGATCTCTCCCAACATGACCTCTCCAGAAGTGCCGTCGATGGAAATCGCATCTCCCTCTTTCACTGTCTTTCCCTTTACCTTAAAGTTCCTTCCTTCTTCATTGAGCGCAATATCACCGCACCCGACAACGGCCGGCTTTCCCATCTGTCTCCCTACCACTGCTGCATGTGAGGTCATTCCACCTGTAGCTGTGAGAATTCCCTGGGAAGCGCTCATCCCATGTATATCATCTGGAGATGTCTCATCCCTCACAAGAACGACCTTCTTCCCCTTTGACTTCCATTCCACAGCCTCATCCGAAAAGAAGACGACCTGACCGGCAGCTGCTCCCGGGGATGCCGCAAGCCCTTTGGCAAGTACATCGTGTTTTTCTTTTTCCTCGGGGTCAAAAACAGGATGGAGAAGCTGATCCAGTGCTTCAGGCTCCACCATCATCAAAGCTTCTTCTTTTGAAGCGATGCCTTCTTCGACCAGATCTACCGCGATCTTTATAGCCGCCTGTCCTGTCCTTTTCCCGTCTCTCGTCTGAAGCATGTAAAGCTTATTCTCTTGAATGGTAAATTCGAAATCCTGAACATTATGGTAATGTTTCTCCAGATGACTTGTCACTTGAACAAGCTGTTTAAAGACTTCGGGCATATCCTTTTCGAGTTCTTTTAACTGGGACGGGGTTCTAACCCCGGCAACAACATCCTCACCCTGAGCATTAACCAGGTATTCTCCATAGATCTCTTTCTCTCCTGTAGCGGGATTCCTTGTGAAACCCACTCCTGTCGCAGAAGTATCTCCGAAATTACCAAAGATCATAAGCTGCATATTTACGGCTGTGCCCAAATCATCCGGTATGTGATTGATATTCCTGTAGGTGACCGCACGAGGATTCTTCCAGGAACTGAATACCGCAGATATGGCTAAAAACAGTTGTTCCCTGACATCCTGGGGAAACTCTCTTCCGGCATTCTCCTTAATAATCTTTTTATATTTATTGAGTATTTCTTCTAAATCCTCTTCCGGAAGCTGTGAATCGACCTGGATACCCTTCTCCTTTTTTTTCGCCCTTAATACTTCCTCAAACTTTTTCTTGGGGATCTCTAAAACGACATCACCAAACATCTGCATCAATCTCCGGTAGCAGTCTAAGGCAAACCGCCTGTCTTTGCTTTTTTGAGCCAGCCCCTCCACGGTTTCATCATTCAAACCCAGGTTCAAAATGGTATCCATCATTCCGGGCATAGAGATTTTGGCCCCTGAACGGACGGATACCAGTAACGGATTCCCCTTATCACCAAATTTTCGGCCTGCTGTTTCCTCTAATCTCTCTAAATTGGCAAGGACTTCCTTCTTCACCTCATCCGGGAGTTTGTTCCCTTCTTTCAGAAATAAATCACATACGTCCGTCGATACAGTAAATCCCGGAGGAACCGGAAGCCCTATCCCTGCCATCTCTGCGAGGTTAGCCCCCTTGCCCCCGAGTAAGTCTTTCATATTTTTATTGCCTTCCGCATTATCCTTTTTAAAAAAATATACATACTGCTTTGTCACTTTGACCTCCTTTTTTTCATCATAATCAATGATATGAGCCTGGTTTCCGGTCTCTCTCTGAAAAATATTTCATATTTGAGGAAAATCGTCTCATTCGAGTATGGTTTCACTCTGTCTGCAGGCACTAAAGCTCCTGCAAAATAAGATTCAGGGAAAAATTCCAGTAATGAATAATTGTAAAACAGTCTTACGTCAAGGTCAAATATTTAACCTGAACTATTAATAAAAAAATGGCGACGTTCATATTCTATTATTTCGCTTTCAAGGATATACATATTTTTGACAAAAATGACAACTGAAATGTTTTTGTTTGTTGTCACTTTTATTTTAATCGCCATTTTTTTACCTTCCAGGCGGGCCGATCTTACTGCATCTGCTTCGTTACAAGGCATTCGCAGTGAAGGACCACACCTTCATGCCTTGTGCCTCGCATCTGCAACAACCTTGACTCGTTCATCATCCAGGTAAATCCGAATCACTCGGCCTAAAACAGTGATCTGTATCTTTCAAGTCCCGCCTTAAAGACCTTGATAGCTCTTTTTAAGTTCTCTTCCTTAAGAACATATGCAATTCTCACTTCATCCATCCCCTTCCCGGGGGTACAGTAAAATCCCTGAGCTGGCGCCACCATGACCGTTTCATTCTCGAATCTGAAATCCGTCAACATCCACCGCACAAAATGTTCACTGTCTTTTATGGGGAGCTTCACAATGATATAGAATGCGCCCTGGGGCTTATGCATGACGATTCCGGGAAAATCCTTTAACTCCTCGAAGAGTATGTCTCTCCTCTTTTGATACTCTTTTCTCACAGGTTCAAAATAATCGACTCCCATTCGATACGCCTCTAAGGCAGCTTTCTGCTCTAGAGTCGGAGGACAAAGCCTGGCTTGGGCAAATTTGAGGATCCCATTATAGACTTCAGGATTCCTGGTTATGACAGCTCCTATCCTTGCCCCACAGCAGCTAAAACGCTTTGAGATGCTGTCTACAACAATAGCTCTATCTTTGATCTCTTCATACTCCAGAATGCTTTTATGACAGTACCCATCATAAACAAATTCTTTGTAAACCTCATCCGCTATGAGAAACAAGTCATGTTTCTTTACCAGATCTATCACTCTCTCCAGCTCTTCCGCTGTATAAACCGTGCCGGTAGGATTGTTTGGAGAACACAGTAATAGAGCTCTTGTTTTAGATGTTATGGTCTTCTCTATTTCCGCCTTAGGAGGAAGTCTAAATCCATTTCTAACATCAAGAGTCAGGGGCGCTATTTTCACATTCGCAAAAGCAGCATACCCATTGTAGTTGGTATAAAAAGGCTCAGGAATGACAATCTCCTCACCATTGTCAGCCACTGCGGAAAAAGAAAAATGAATGGCTTCTGATCCCCCGATTGTGATGATCACATTCTCATGGGTCACTGGAATATTATATGCATTAAAATAGCTGGCAATAGACTTTCTTAAATCCAGAATCCCCTGAGCAGGGCCGTACTCAAGAACCTCTTCTTTTCCTTTTTTAAAGGCATTCCATACAGGATCCGGTGTTTTGATGTCAGGCTGTCCGATATTGATAAAATAGACCCGGACTCCTTCCGAAATTGCCTGGTCCGCATATGGTTTTAACTTTCTTATGGGAGATGCTTGTATATCCTGGGCACGTTTGGAAATATGCATCTGTATTACCTCCCGTAATCATCCTGGATTTTCATCAAGTACCACACCCTTTCGACTCGTGAAAAACCCAGGTCATTCATGAAGATTTTGATTATTTCAAAAACACCTATTTATGTCAAAGTTTTTATTGCTCTCAAAAATGGATTCTGGTATTTTAAACAGGACGCAACAGAACTCCTTTTATGCAAAAAAATCAAAGCGCTACAATCACCGAGAAAAAAAGTTGGGGAAACGATTATTTCCTTCTCTCTTTTGAGGCTCCTGAAATCGCCCGGGAATCAAAACCGGGGCAGTTCTTGATGGTGAGAATCACCAGCCATCCTTATCCGCTTCTCCGACGCCCCTTCAGCATCCATGCCAGAGACAAGAAAAACATAGAGATATTTTTTCAGAATGCAGGCGTGGGTACTTCCATGCTCAGTCAAAAACAAAGAGGAGATACTATCGAAATACTCGGACCTTTGGGGAATGGCTTCCCGATTGAAAAGAAATATGAACAGGCAACGGCAAGCCTTATTGGAGGAGGCAGAGGGGCGGCTCCTCTTTATTTTCTTGCTCGTGAGCTCATGAAGAAAAATGTGAAAATAACGGTCTTTTACGGAGGGAAATCCTTAAAAGACCTGCCCATTGCATCCAAATTCAAAAAAGAAAACATCAAAACACTCTGTTCAACAGAAGATGGTTCCTCGGGATTCAAGGGCCTGATCACTGATCTCTTTGAAACAGAACTAAAAACAGACATCCCTTCCTTAATTTTTGCCTGCGGTCCAGAGGGAATGCTGAAAACCGTAGCAAAAATATCGAAAACACACCGGATCCCTGCTGAACTATCCCTTGAGTCTATTATGGGATGCGGATTTGGCGCCTGCTGGGGATGTGTGAAAAAATTAAAAAAAGGCAAAACCGCCGAATGGCATAAAGTGTGTGAGGACGGCCCTGTTTTCTCTGCGGGGGATATCGTATGGGATGAGCATGAAAATGGTTGATATATCAGTCGATCTGGGATTTTTAAAACTAAAAAATCCTGTCATTGCTGCCAGCGGAACCTTCGGATACGGCGTCGAGTTTTCCCCGTTTATTGATCTGGATCAAATCGGCGGATTCGTCGTGAAAGGACTGTACCTCTCCCCAAAACAAGGAAACCCGCCTCCCAGGCTTGCGGAGACAGCCTGCGGACTCATGAATTCAATAGGGCTTCAAGGGATCGGCATAGAACGATTTTCAAATGAAGTGCTTCCCAGGTTAAAGGGGCTGCGGTCTGCTTTGATCATCAATATCTGCGGAGATGCGAATGAAGAATATGCCCGTATTGCCGAGTATCTTGATCCATATAAAGAGATATCTGCATACGAACTGAATATCTCCTGCCCCAATGTAAAAAAAGGAGGGATATGCCCGGCTCAAAATCCGGATGACACATATGAAATCGTAAAACTGGTAAAAAAGTCCTGTTCCACTCCTGTTATCACAAAGCTGTCTCCCAATGTGACAGATATTTCCGAGATCGCCCTCAGCGCCGAGGAAGGAGGCTCTGATGCGGTCTCTCTTGTGAATACTTTCCTAGCAATGGGAATAGACCCGGAAACAAGAAAACCAAAACTCGGGAACATTTTCGGAGGCTTGAGCGGCCCGGCCATAAAGCCCATAGCACTGAGAATGGTTTATCAAGCAGCCAATGCTGTTCAAATCCCTGTTATTGGAATCGGAGGCATCGCGAGCGGCAGGGACGCGATCGAATTCATAATAGCGGGAGCCCAAGCTGTCCAGGTGGGAACAGCTAATTTTACATCACCGGACTCGACACTGAGAATTATTGATGAGATAACAGCCTTCTGCAAGGAAAAAAAGATCAAGCGGCTTCAGGACCTTTCAGGAACTGTGGATCTCAATCCTTAAATATAAAGGATGTTTTATGGAACCCAAAAAAGAACACGCAGAAAAAATAATAGTGGCCCTGGATGTCCGTACAAGAGACAGGGCTTTAGACCTTGTCAAACAACTAAAAAATGTCCGGACTTTTAAAATAGGATTGGAACTGTTTGCCTCAGAAGGGCCCTTCCTCATTCAAGAACTTCACAGACTCGGGAAAAATGTTTTTCTGGATCTGAAACTGCATGATATCCCCAATACGGTCGCAGGAGCTGTCCGTTCAGGATTCAGACACAGAGTCAGTATGATGACCCTTCATGCTTTCGGGGGGATGAAGATGATGGAAAGAGCTGCGGCAGAAGCCAAAAATCTATCGGAAGAAACAGGAGATCCAGGACCTTTTCTTCTTGCCGTAACTGTGCTCACAAGCCTGAAAAGTAATGACCTCAGACAGATGGGAATAAAAACCAAGCTCAATGACCAGGTCCTCAGACTGGCCAGCATGTCCAAAAAAGCAGGGATGGACGGTCTTGTCTGCTCTTCAAAGGAAACAAAGATGATAAGGAAAGAAGTCGGAAAAGACTTCCTGATCATCAATCCCGGAATCCGGCCCTCATGGGCTCCAAGCGATGATCAGAAAAGAGTAACGACTCCGGCACAGGCGGTTAAAAACGGTGCGGACTTTCTCGTCATAGGCAGACCTGTGACCCGGGCTTCTGACCCTGAAGAGGCCTTCTTGAGAATATGTCGTGAACTAGATACGGCCTAATCCTCCGCTCACCGCAAAAACAGCTCCCAGAACCAATCCTATTAAGGAATAGAGAACAATGGATACGATTATGGTCACTATAAAATAACCCACAACTTTTTCTTTAGGGGTCTCCATTATGGAAGAAGAAAAGCCAAGGTAGAAAATATAAATACCGTACAGCGATGCTAAAAGAACAAGAACCGATAACTGAGGAATAATATAAAGGATTCCAGCAACCCAGGCAGGCGTCATACTGAAAACCGCAAGGTTCATGGCTTTTTCCTGGTTCTGTTTGGAGCCAAATGAGGAGGCCAGAACGTTGATGATGATCCCCAATAGATAAACGGAAGCGACTGTCAATACATAATAAAAAATACCATGAAGCAGTGCTCTTCCAATTCCAGCCCTGACCCATCCCACAAACGGCACACTGTAGCCTATAAGCCCGCGTCCGATTATCTGGGCAACGGCCGGAACAGCCACCAGAATCAATACGTACTTCATGAATAGATCAGATACACTCGAAGGCTGTTGCTTGATTTTTTCCCATTCTTCTTTGGGTTTGAGTATTATTCCCTGCACTCGCGGAATTAATTCCATACTTATTCTCCTTATTTCATTATGGACTTGTTAAAATATATAATTTTCACCCCTGCGTGTCAATAAGCTTTATCGGGTTTTTTCTGTTTCGATTCCGGACAGGT
>Ga0180434_10000263_pt1 | contig 79276 bp, 104 predicted proteins | sample SS_ome_7_FD_132453 | JGI IMG/M metagenome (GOLD analysis project Ga0180434, IMG submission 132453) | Hypersaline lake sediment archaeal communities from the Salton Sea, California, USA - SS_1_D_2 metaG | ecosystem: Environmental > Aquatic > Non-marine Saline and Alkaline > Hypersaline >... | reverse complement strand
AGTGTCAGCAGCGTGATATAATTGACCTTAAATCAGTTAGCTGTATTGGGATGTAGGGTGACACTTTTGCCGTTTCAAAGTGTCATCAAAGTGTCATCGGTGTGACACTTTGCATTTAAGCAACAAGGAAACACGGAGTTATGAACGCGCTCCAAACTGTCACTCTTCACCTGCGTATTTTGACGTGCTTCGAAAGAACGTACAACTTGTTTTTGTAGTCTTGACAGTGGCCAAAGTTAGGACAGTATTTCGCGCGGAAAGGAGAAGGCCGCGTCATGGGAAAGAACAACGGAAACAAGCCGGAACAGGCTAAACAGGCGGCCCTACGGGACGCCGTCGCGAGTCTGGTGACGATCCTAACAAACGAATACATGCTGCCGGAGAAATACTGCGTGGTCGTGATGGCGCAGAGCGGCGCGAATGTTTGTGTAGCCCACCACTCAACGAACGTTTCAGGATCGCTGGACGAGGTCACGGCAAACTACGCGCTGGTGGGAGCTGCGGCGATGCACGCGGGCCGCATGGCGGTCTTGGAAACGGTTCCCCAAAAGCAGATGGAGATGGCCGTGGGCCGCTTCTTCGCGGACTGTCAGAAGCACCTGGCCCACATGCAAGCGGTGGAACAGGCTCGCCAGCAGAAGGAGCGTGACGAATTAAAGAAGAGAAAGAGAAAGTGATGACGCCGTTCCAGAAGCGCATTTGCGCCGCCTTCGGAGATCGCTGGCGGATGCCCTACTGGGACTTATTCAAGGCGGTATTTCCGCCGAACAGTAAGGCGTGGAATTACCAGAGCAACGGTGGGCCGCCGGTCGGCTGCATGATCTTGGCGAAGTTGCTGAAGAAGATGGGCGCATCAGTGTGGGGCGTGGGGTGGAAAAAGGTGGTTTATTTACCAAGGCCACCGGGCGTCTAAAGGAGGGAAAGGCCATGCTCGGCGATTTTCTGGACGCCATGCTGCTGGTATGGGGCGTTATCCTGTTGTTTGCGGCGTCGGTATTGGCGCTGGCGGTCATGGCGGTCCTGTCGATTTGGTTTTCGTTCGGGGCGTGGTGGATCGCCCCGGTTGGGGGCCTGGTCGGTTCACTGGGAGTTTGGTTCTGGATAATGTCCAGGTAGGGCGACGGGCCGGGAACCCGCCGGCCTCGGCCGGACGTCTCCTGACGAGCGCTGGTCGGGAGTAGCCGCGACAACCGCCGGCGGAAAATTGAGGCAGATTGGGTAGCACCCATGCGCGGGTTCGAGTCCCGCCCGGTCCACCAACCGAGAAAGTGGCCGATGAAGCTCAAGGTGCCGGCAGCATTTAACGAGGACGGCCGCATAACGCGGCCCGAGAACGCCGTCAAGGGCACGGACTACCGATGTCCTGCCTGCAGGACAATAGTAACTTTTCGGTGTGGCAAGATACGCAGGCCGCATTTTGGTCACCGCCCAAACACAGGTTGTTCAAACGAGAGCCAAAAGCATTCCGCCGCAAAGGCGTGGATCGCCCAGGTGATAAACGACTACTTGTCTGGAAAAGGAAAGGCCATCGTCATTCACCGGAAGTGTCCTAACTGCGGAAAGAGGACGCAGGAGCCGCTCCCCGCGGTGGTATGCAGGGCCGGGACGAAGGAGAGGAAGACGCCCGATGGATGCGTTGTGGACGTTCCGCTGTATGATGAGCGCGACGAGCTGGTGTTGTGTGTCGAGGTGCTCTATACGCACGAGGTGAGCCGCGAGAAGGCGGACAGGCTGACGATCGGCTTTATCGAGGTCAGGGCGGACGACATTCTGGAGGACCCGTACAACTGGCGCCCGAGACAGGACACATGGCCCAGGGGGTGTTGCGAGAACTGCAGGCTGCTCGCGGAGCGCGCGGAGGAGGAGCGGTGCCGGGCTTTTGATCGCGACTGGGTAGAGGCGCTGTGTGAACAGGACCGCAGGGAAGAGGAGCGGATCGCGGTCCTTGAGCTGGCCGAGGAGGCCGAAAGGAGGGAGGAGGCTGGAAGGGAGCGGAAGAGGGCCGTTTTGGAGGGGCTTGAGCCGGATCAGAGGGAGGCGCTGGAGAGGGTGTTTAACGGGGGCCCGTTGCACTTCATCACGGGGCCGGCGGGGTACGGAAAAAGCTACGTGATCAACGCGCTGGCGGCGCTGACGGAGGGCGTCAGGATGACGGCGACGACGGGGTGCGCGGCCCAGCTCGTGGGCGGGACGACGCTGCACAGTTACATCGGCTGGAACGGAAGGGGCGGAAAGGAGTACAACCCCCTGAAGTTTGCAAAAAAGAAGCGGCTGGAAAAGCTGAAGGAGCGCATAAAGGCGACCAAGCTGCTGGTGGTTGACGAGGCGTCGATGATGACCGACCAGTTGCTGGAGAACCTGTTCAGGGCCTTCGACGTGGTCGGTCACGCGCCCAAGCTGATCCTGACGGGGGACTTTCTCCAACTGCCGCCTGTCAGGGGGAGACCGGTCTACTACCACGCCGACTGGGGCGAGTTCAAGGTTTCCCGGCTCACTAAAAGCCGGCGGCAGTCGAGCGGGGATTTTCTGGGCGCGCTGTCCGACCTGCGGGTGGGCGACTACACGCTGCGGCTGGACCGCTTCAAACAATCCAGGGAGGTGGAGCAACTGCCTTTTGGGCGCCTGCAACTGCACTCGCTGAAGATCGACGTCAACGCGGCGAACATGGAGGCGCTCAGGAAATTTGCGCCCGCAGACAGGATCGTCAGGCGGCCGTGGAAAATCCTCATGCGCCCGGACACGGGAAACGAAGTCGCGAACGAGGTTAGATTCAGAAATATCGCGAGGACCAGGCTGAGGTTTCCGCCGAAGCTGTTTCTGAGCCGGGGAGCACCGGTGTGCATGCTGACCAACGAGCCGTCGAAGGGGTGGATGAACGGGAGCCTCGGCATCGTGCTTGGTGGAAGGGACGACGGGGTCATCGAGGTGATGCTGGACACGGGCGAGACAGTAGGTGTCGAGCGCCAGAATGAAATCGCGTACGACGGAGACGGGAACCAAGAGGCCATCATCAGGCAGTACCCGATGACGCTGGCCTATGCGCTGACCATACACAAGGCACAGGGAATGACCCTGAGCGCCCTGGGCGTCAACTTGGATGGCGCTTGGGAGGCCGGCCAGATTTACACGGCGCTTTCGAGATGCAGGACGGCGGAGGGTATTTGGATCGTGGGGGACCTCGAGCGGATTCCGGTGCCGCGCAGGGCGCTGGAAATCTGTGGCCGGGTGGAGGACCGGGAACCGCTATTCCTGGCCCTGAGGCAAGGAACGATATGAGTGAGCGGACGCTGTTTGATAATGAGCCGCCCAAAAAAACGCCACAACAGGTACGCCGGCCCGACTATGTGATTGCCCGCTGCGCCAACTGCTGGGGAACCATCGAAGTGACAGCCAAGCTGGCCGAGCTGCTCGCTAGGGCCGGCGGCGACCTAGTCAAGGGCCGCGGCGACACCCGGAAACCCGTCATCGACCTCGACATAACGGGCAACAAGCACCGCTGCAGGAGGCCGCGAATTCTCGTGGTGGACCTTGTGGCTATGAGAAGTAGGGCAGAGAAGAGGGAGGCGCGGCCCGCGGCTCGGGCACCGGAGGATCGAACAGGACAAGGCAACCGCGCTCCTTAGCCGTGTGGATGAGCTGGACGCGCGGCATCCGTTTGGCGTCGACGTGGCGGCGCATCCAGCGGGTCGCCATGGTTGCGCTGAAGTTGAGATTTGGGAAGCACTTATGCAGGATGGTGGCCATGTCCCTGCTGGGGATGAAGACGAGATCGCGTTCTTTCCCTTTGAACTGGGCCTTGATGTCGTACTTGGGGTAACGTGAGCCGCTGCCGTTGACCCACTCGTCGACGGCCTCTTCGACGGCCTCGAGTATGGCGGCGGCCTCATCCACTTCCTCGTCGACCTCCACGCGTCGTTCCTTGGTGGCCTGCAGTACGGAGTTAGGGTCCCTGACGTGTGACAGGACCAGCTTGGCCCAGTTGGCCCAGCCGCCGGTACCGATGCTGTAGTCGATGGTTTCCTTGGGCTTGCGCATCTCGGCGATGATGTCGGCGAAGACCTTCTTCCGGTGGGTGCGGATGAAGGCCATGAGCTGGTCCCGCCAGTAGTCGTTTTCCTGAGGCGCGGTGAGGTGGATAGTGAAGGTCCGGCGCGCGATATCGCTCGATAAATTGAGCGAATTGCCCGTTAGGATAAACGTGAGATTGTTTACACGGCTTGCATCTCCCTTCATGAATCGGTGCCCGTTTATGACGGGGCTTGTGAGGATGGCCTCTAGCTCCTCACTTGAGCACAAGCCCTTCACGTTATCCACCCGCGCAACGCGTTTAGTCACGTTGTGCGGTGCAAGCAGGCGACCGAAAATGTCGCGTTCCGTATCGCGGTTTTTGATGCGCAGATCGATGTACCCGCCGTAGAGTTCACCCACCGCTTCGGCCAGCGTGGACTTGCCGCAGTTCCTGGTCCCGGCCGTGATAGCAAAGGCCGGTCGGGTATCGTAGGGAATGCCGGCCATGGGTGTCAAAAACATGGCCTTTACCAGCTCCCTGTCCGACGTGGTATCAACGTTGTCGAAGAACGCCAGCAGCTTCTTGAAATAGCTCCCGTCGGCCGTGTATTCGGGGTCGGGCTCGTAGGCGTAGTAGTAATTTGGGAGGAGCGGCTCGTGAGGGCACAATTCGACCCCGTCGTAGCGTTGAACCTCCACGGGAAGGGTTTCGAAGTACTCCTTTTTGCTGATCATCGTGACGAACCCGTGGTCGAGTCCCTCGCCCCACATGAGGGTGGCCTTGGAGTGGAAAAACCCGAAGAGTTGCTCAGGCTTCTCAAAGACCCGCACCGGATTGACCGTGTCGGAGGGCTCGTGGACGAACAGGAAGCCGGAAGCGGCCCTCGGCCAGCCGCCCAGCGATACGGTCATCTGGGAAACCACGTCGGGCATCGGAACGGCGTACTTGTAGGTCTTCCACTTGCCCTTCTCGTCCTGATCGCGCTTGGTGGTGAAGTTGCGTATGATCGGCCTGTGGTTGTTGTGGTCGAACTCGCTGTCTGAAATCTCGACCTGCGTCTCCTCCTCGACGCCCCCCACCGCATCGACGGGCGTGGGCTCGTCCGCGTGCGCCCCGTCGTCGTTCTCCGGGGGCGTCTTTTTGCGCCGCTTCCCGTTCTCGCCGATGTAGTCGTAGTACTCCTCTCGATTCATGGAGAGCGTAATGCTCATTTCCAGATCGAGCAATCTACGCTGCTGATCCGAACTTTCCTTGCGCCATAGAACAAGGTGATCCTTCAGCGCATCGTGGGACCAGTGCGGATTCTGAATCCCCTTTGACCGCCACTCGGCCAGTCCGTCGATCCACGCCAGATAGGCCTGCTGCGACTGCTCTTTGAGACCCTGAATCTGCTCCAACGTCAGGTCATCGGGGTCTTTTCCGTCCGGTAGAACGCATATCTTTGACAGGGGCCCAATAGCGCCTGCCGCCAGGGCGCGCCTTTCGGCGGTCACATCCGGCGTCCCGTCCAAGGCAACAAAAACGGAAATGTACGTCTTGTTGAGTTCTTGAAGCCGCTTTATGAGGCCCCTGTTAGTTTCAAGCGCCCCTCCGACAAATGCGATTGCCGGCTGGCCGAGTGTGCAGCAACGCGCCGCATCCAGCGGCCCTTCGACCACCCACAGTCCGTGGTCGGCGAGCGAGTTCAGGTCCTTGAGCAGGTCGAGGTTGTACCCGTCGGGCCGCTTGACGCCGTTGGGCGGAGAGCACATCGAAAGGGCCTTGTACCGCTTTGACAGCTTTTTGCCGTCCGGCCCCACGTCGGTAATTCTGCGGCTGGTCAGGTAGACGACCCGGTCGTCCTCGAAAAAGGGAATGATGATCCTGTTCTGGAAATGGGGGTGGTACTCCTCCCCTTCGTTTTTCTTGACCAGAAGGCCGACCGAAATCAGTTCTTCGTCCGAGAGTCCAGCGTCCCGCATCTGTTCCCGCGTCGGGAAAAACCCCAGCGACCACCGCACGATGAACCGCCGGTCGATGTAAGGCTTCAGTTGCCGCGCCCGCTCCATGCTCTCCGCCGACCAGAGGCTCATGGCCAGTTCGGCGTAGCGGGTCAGCGTGTCGATCACCGCTGACAAAGTCGTGCCTCCTCCCACTTGCGATATTCAGCGTCCGCGCGGGAACTCCAGATGTAAACGTGCCGGTGCTCGGGGCGCCACCGAAGGATGTTCTCCAGCCCTTCCGGCGGATCGCCGACCTCGACCTTCTCGCCGGCGCGGCTCTTGAGCCACGCGGGGAGCCACGCGGCCAGCGCCTCGGCCTCATCGAGCGTCACCGTGATCTCGATGTTGGCGTTAGGCCCGAGATGGTCGATCTCGTCGGAATCCCTCCAAAAACGATCGACCTCCTTTGGCGGCGGCCTGAAGTTGACGGCCGCGCGGAAAAAAACCGGACTAGCCCACGCGCCCCGCCCCGCCTGATAGTCCACCATCTCCAACACCTGCGGACGCCCGTCGCGGTTCATCCAGAGGACACAGGGGCCCGTGGACCCCGACCGGCCGCCGAGAGCCTTCCTGAAGGTTTTTCTGAAGCGACGACATGCGGAACCGAACTTCATTTGCCGCCTTCCTTCATCCTGAGGCGTATTTCGCCATGCTCGTCAAGGACCGGCTCGATCGTGCCGTCGCGGATCATTTTCTGAATGCAGCAGTCAAAGTAGTAGTGTCTCAACTCCTCGACCGCCCACTTAAGGCCGTCCCTGTCCATCCGGTACGTGCCGCTGTTCTCGTCGCCGAAACGCCGCCGGATGATCCTGGCGAACCGCTCCGCGACGTGCCCGAGGCCGTGCTCCTCGATGCACTGCTGCACGAACTCGTCCTGCTTCAGCAAGCCGATTAGCCGCTCGCAGGTCTGCCCGAGTGAGTAAAGCTCACCCTCGATCTCCACCGTTCCCCTCCATAATGTTGGTCCACCCATGCCAAAGCATCGTATTGATCCGACCGCGATGAGCCTCCTCGGTGAAGTGAAGCTGATCCTTGAGGCGCGTGATGAGCCGTTTTTTTCTGAAGTCCCACGTACTGTAAACGACGTCGCCCACCGCTCCCAGACCCGGAAGCCCGTCTACTGCGTCGCCTTTTGACAGGGCGCATGGCATCTCGGAACGGAACATGAGAATTGAAAGTTGCAGTGGCTTTTGGGGCTCCAGCGGCTTTCTTTCCGGCTTGTACTTGATCCAGATTTCAAAGTGACACTCCATCACGGCCTCCTTTCCTCGCACCACTTACGCCAAGCCTTCGTGTCCCTCATCACGTCGTCGCTGGGCTGCTCCTTGTACAGCCGGTATTCCGCGATTGCCGCCTTCTGGCATCCCTTCCCGCGACTGCAGATGATTGCCATGCCGGCCTCACCGACGCGACGGCAGACGCGGATCGCCTCGTTTGCGGTCGGGGTATCGTCAAGCTGGTCGAGCGCGTCCACCTTTCCTTCCGGGTCGATCACGACGCGCAACAGTAAGGGCGCGCGACGAAGATGCAGAACCGACCCTTTCGCGGGGCCGTCCAGAAACGTGACCATTATTCACCTTCGTTTCAGTGCCGCGTCTGCCGGTTGGCTTTGCTTGAGAAATCGCTCCCACAGCGACGAAGACTTGTCTCGAATGTATTGGGAACGTGCGTGAAGCACTTCTGGCGTCTCGGGCTTCAGCAATCCTTCAGCCTCGCCTAGCAACCCCAGTGCAGCCTTGCCGATCTCATGCAGTTCTTGAACCTGAGCCTCCAGTTCCTTAATGCGCTTGTCCTTTCTAATGAAGTGCTCCATGATTAACTCATGGTACGGGTTTCCCGATTGCAGGTGCAGCGTCACGTCGTTCTCTGCCATCACTCACCTCGCTCCTCTTTTGTGTGTCACAGCCCAGTCGTGAGTGTTCATCGCGTCAACCAACAGAACATTAAAACTGTCAGGCCCACACTCCAAGGTCTTCTTGCTAACGATGGTAAACTTGGCTCCCAGCTTCTTTGATGAGAGGGTGGACCCAACTTTCATCTGCTCCAACGCACGTTCCAGTTTCATCACTCACCTCGCTTTTTTGCTTTGGCGATTTCGGCACGGGCGTCAGCAAAACGATCATCCCAGTTTGCCTCACCAATCAAATTCCGATCACGACCGTCCACCAGCCGCTCTAGCGCGAATAGTAGATCGTCGTTTTCCTTTTCCAGTTCCGCGATGCGCTTCTTCAGCGCAGTGTGCTCCTTCCCGTAAACTGCTGCATCGCTTTTGGCAACATATTCAGGGTCGTTCATCCCGATCTCCTCTCGAATATCATGAAGATCGTCGGGCATTGCAGCTTGTGTACACCCCTTGTAGTGTCCGTACCTGCTCAGATCGGCACCGCAATCGGGGCATCGTTTCATCACTCACCTCAGCTCGGCCACCCTGGAGGGCGGTATGGGTTCCGGCACCATCACCTCCGGCCACGTCTCGTGACGCTGGAGCCCCAGCAGGATCGAAATGAGATCGGACGCGATCCCCCTGGTGAGCAGGCCCGTGGACGCCATGGAGAGCGCGACGTCGAGCGAACTCCGGTGTTCGTCGGGCACCTTTGGACAGGCCACGGACCCGGTGAGCGTGCTCAGGAAGCCCTGCTGCTTGGGCGTAGCGGCCAGATCGCGCCACCGGCCGCCGACGAACCGCTGTACGAGTTCGGCCGCGTCGAAGGCCAGCGAAAGCTGGCGCAGGTACCCTTCCACGACGGCCCTCGCTCGGACCGACTTGTCGTCGGAGGGCGCGGCCAGCGGATCGGGAATGGCCGGCAGATCGTCGCCGTCCCCGTTGGACGCCTCGCCGCCGAGCACGGCGCGGTAGTCGAGCTTGAACAGCCCGAAGAGGTCGTGCGGGTCGTAGATGACGGCTTCTTTTTTGTCCTTCGAGGAGCGGAGGATGCGGCCGACTTCCTGGCAGAAGCGGACGCGGCTCGCCACACAGCGGCGCATGCACAGCCAGCGCAGCCACGGGATGTTGACGCCCTCGGCCAGCAGGGAGACGTGTACCACGGCGTCGAGCTCGCCACGCGCGAGGCGCTTGAGACTGTTTCGAAGGAAGGTGAGCCCGCTGTTGCAGTGGACGGCCTCGGAACGGACGCCGTTGTGGCAGAGGTACTGCGAGAACTTCTCGGCGTCCTCGATCCCGTCAGCGTTGACGAGACCGGGTCCCTTGGCCGACTTCACCATTTCCAGGCAGGCCTGATCGCGCATGACCGATCCGGCGCCTTCGTACTGGGAAACGCGGTAGGGAACCACGACGCCGTCTTTCAGTGCCTTCGAGGGGCCGTAATCGTAGAGCAGTTTTCGCCAGAGGCTGAGCGACTCCTCCTTGCTGGCGCGGAAGGCGGTGGCCGTGAAACCGACGGCGCGCTCGGGCGCGAAGTCGTCGTAGACGTCGAGGACCGTCGCGTTTTCGGTCCGGTGGACCTCGTCGGCGATCCAGAGGCAGACCTTGCGGTTGTTCTCGCGGAGGACTCTGGTCAGGTTGGCGAGGCTGTCTATGCAGCAGACGACGACGGGGACATTCCACTCCTTGCATCGCGCGAAGTACCGGCCGGTTTTCCGGTAGAACGGTTTGAACCACTGGAGGAGCTCGCGGTGCAGTTGGCGCACGAGCAACTGGGTGGGGACCGTGACGACGGCGACCTCGTCCTTTTCGATCTTGAGCGAGCAGAGTAGGGACGCGATGACCGCCGATTTTCCGCTGCCCATGACGGCGCGGACGATGCAGGGGACGTCGGGTTTCAGCCGGAGGTGCCTGAGGACCAGCGCGGTGGACTCTTCCTGCCAGCGACGCGGCACGAAGTCGCCTGACGGCCAGTAAGGAGTTCGTCGCTCGATGCGCATCGGACGCGGCAGCCCGAATCTATATAGTGCCCTCGCGCTTCGTCGTTGGCTTTCACGCCGCGGTCACATTCCGCGAACGCGCGAAGACGAGGGCACACGGGTTCATTTCGTCAAGTTGTCGTCCCCCTTGGGAGCCTTCGCTTTTAACTCCGATTTCCGATCCGTCAACGTTGTAAAAATCTTCAGCAGCCCGTGGTCGCGCAGCCGCTGGACGGAGAAGCACCACCAGTAGCGCTTCCGGACTCCCAGTGAACCCAACCAATAGTGGTCGGTGCATTTTCTGAAAATGTATCGGACCTGTTGCAGGCTGAGCGGGGTCTGTTTTCTCGCGAGGACGACCGGCAGGTAGAGCCGCTTATGCGCCTTTGCCGGGTTGAGGCTCAGGACGTCGCCCTCCACCCTGGCGGTTCCCTTGAGTTTTTTGAGGTCGCCGGCCTTGTCAATCTCGGAGCAGACGGCGGAGATGAACTCGAAGCCGCGCGGGTTCACCTCGCCGCGCCGTTTCTCCTCCTCGGCGCGCGCTTCCTTGTCGGCGGTGCGCAGCAGTGAAATCTCGTAGTCGTACAACTGTCCGAGGTAGGCGGCGTTTTTCCCTTCCCCGACGTTGTTGCCGGGCCGGGTGAAGAACTCGATGACCGCGGCGCGGTTGAAACCGGCGAGGATCATCTCCCTGATCAGGTAGCGGTCGAGTCCCTGGCAGGCCAGCTCGTCGGAGATGTTGACGCCCAGCGAGCTGTTGAGGATGCGCATGACCAGGTGCGCGAGCCGGTCGTGGTTCATGCCGGCGCCGAAACGCACGTAGGCATAAAACTCGTTCCAGTACTTCACCGGCACGGCGCGAAAATCGGATACGACGGTTCGGTCCGGCTCCCTGAACTCGATTGTCCCGCGGATACGGGACCTGGCCGCGCGGCGGTGGACCAGCATTCCGAGAAGCGCAGGCCGGTTATCGCCCTTCTCCCGCGCCTCCTGGATCAGCGAGGCGACGAACTCCAGCGCCTTCTGGTCGCCCAAGTCCTCGGCCTCCTTGTAGAACCGCTCCACGTTCTCAAGCGTGACTTCGGGGAAGCCGGAAAACTCCCCCGCGCTGAAGAGCCTCACTGAAACGGTGGTCGGTTTGGCGGGGTGCAGCAGGCGGACGGGTTTACCGTCGAAGACGAACCCCGGAAGCGGGAGCTCGAGATTAGGCTTATCGCCGGCGCGCACGTTCTGGCTGTCGATCAAGTGGGCTATGGTCCGCGACAGCCTGCGGTGCCTGTCTTCGGTAAGCTGCTTGTCGAGCACGTAGACGCCGCAGAGGCCCGAGTTCCACTGGACGACGTAGCTGGGTTCGAACTGCGCCTTGTGGAGGACGGCCATCTGTCTCAGGCGATCGGCCATCGTGACGTTCTTGAGGCTGAAATAGGCGGCGAGCGTCATGAGGACCGGTTTTGTGCGGTACCTCGGACGCAGGACGGGACTGATGTTGTAAAGGATGTTCGAGCCGCCCCGGCTGTAGCTCGCCAGCGCGCGGAACAGCCACTCGTTCCACTCTTTCTCCAGCCCCTCGACCGGCGCGTGGTGGACGAAGAGCGACTTGTCACGCGTGTTCCTGACCTTGACGGTCACGTGAGCGCCCGGGCAGAGGTTGTTGAACTGCGAGAGGACGTACAGGGCGTCGGCCCCGGTGACGCGGCTGAGGTCTTCCGTCCTGTCTTCGGCCATTTGATTTCCCCGACATTACGTTTTTTTGGGTGCTTGACACACCTCGCATCACGCCTCTAATCTCTAACCTGCTGGAGGTGTGTCAATTCACGAAAAAGAGGCGCGCCATGCCGAAGCCCGAACCCAAAGACGAAAACTGGTACCAGAAGCGGATCGACCACCTGGTCGCTCACAGCGAGGCCGTGACCCAGGCCCTCATCCAGATGAACGCGAACCTGGTCCAGCTCGCGGCCCGGATCGTCGAGACGTCCCGTAACAACGAGGCCCAACTCCTGTTGGGCATGGTCCCGCTGCTGAAGGAGGACCGCGACGATCCGAAGGTATTGGCGACGTTGCAGGGCATCGCGGAGACGCTCAGAAAAGAGGAGAAGAAGCCCGATGAGTAAAGACAAAACCAAGCAGGACGCTCCGGACGGCGGATACAAGGTGACCGAACGCATTGAGACCGTCATGAAGCCCCCCTCCTTCGGAAGCGCACCCAAGCCGTTTCCCGCGCATCCCCCGTTGCCGCCGGCTCCCGTTCCGGCGCACTTCCTCGAGGCCGCGATGCGCCAGAACGCCCAGTTGATCGGGATACTCTCCGACGCCGTGGGCGGCCTGGTCGACCTGTGCGATTCCATGGCGACGGAGCTGGCTGAGCAGAAACGCGACCGCGCCAGCATGCAGGCGGCCGCCGTTGAGCTCGCGCAGATATTCAAGGGGATAAACGAAGGGAGCCCGAAAGATGGAAGCAAATAACGGCGATCCGAACGCGGGCGCGCCAGCCCCGCAGGAGCAGTCGCAGGCGGCCCCGGTACTTCCTCCGGCACCGGCCGGCATCACCCGGCCCGGAAAGACGATAACGGAGACGGTCCCGACTCCGGACGGAGGGTACAAGGTCACCGAAAAAACCTCCGTCACGACGCAGATACCGCCACAGCCGCAGCCGCGGCCGTACACCGGACACTACGGCCAGCCGGGAGCGGCGCTCACGAGGCCCGCGCCCGCGCCCGTCAGCCACGGGCCGGCGCCCGACGAGCAGGAGGCGGCCGTCAAGTACCTTGACGACTGCTGTTCCAACAACGACTGCGTCGAGTGGGAGGTGGAAGTCCGGCGCACGGACCCCCTGTCGTGGCACGGGAAGGCGATCCGCACGGGCGAGATCGCGCGCTGGCCGATCCTGGACTTCGAGGCAACGAGGAAGCGCATCCAGGACAAGTTCGGCGGGGGCAGGTACAGGCTTTCCCTGCGCGACCAGTTCAACCGGGTCCGCAGGACCATCAACCTCAACCTGTCGACCCAGAGCAAACCGCCCAAGAACCCGGTGGACGAGTCCGAACAGGAGGACCCGATGAAACCGCAAGTGCAGCCGCCGCAACCCGCGCAACCCGCAAAGGACGACGCCACCAAGGAAATGCGGGAGGAAATGGAGCGGAAGAAACTTCAGAAGGAGATGATGAAGCAGGAAGCCGAGCTCGAGCTCACGGCGGAGGAGATCAAGGAAAAGAAGGAGGACATGAAGCGCAAACGCGAGCAGCGCGAGCAGACGATCCCGCAGGTGGAGGCACTGCGCGAGGAGATGAAGCAGAGCAAGGACTCGGTGGCCTCGGTCCTGCAGGCCATGCAGGCGCAGACCGCCCAGTTGCTGCAGATGATGCAGCAGCAAAACCAGCAGTCGCAGCAGCAGATGCAGCAGATGCTCGCCAGCCGCAGCGACGGATCGAAGGAGTTGCTGGCGGTCATGCAGGCCAAGGCGGAGCGCGAGGAGCAGCAGCGCCAGGAACAGCGCGACCGCGAGGAGAAGCAGCGCCAGGAACAGCGGGAGCGCGAGGAGAAGCAGCGGGAGCGCGAGGAGCAGTTGCGCCGCGAGCAGGCCCAGCGCGACGAGCAGAACAGGAGGGAGTCCCGCGAGCGCGACGAGGCCAATAGAAAGGAAGAGCGCGAGTCCAACCGCGCCTTCATGACCATGATGATGCAGATGATGGCGGAGGGGAAGAAGGAATCGATCCCCCAGATGAACATGCTCATGGAGTCCATCAAGGCGCTCAACGAGGGCAACAAGACGTTCATCCAGGCCGTCATCGAGACGGGCAAGGCGAACAAGGCCGATCTGGCGGAGACCCAGAAGGCCAACGCGGCGCTGGTGGAGCGCACGTTCGCCACGATGATGGAGACGCAGAAGGGCGACGCCGGAAAGTACGAGCGCCTGATGGAGGCGCTGATCAGCAACAAGCTGGAGTCCAACCAGAGGAGCTTTACCGAATACCTGCAGCTCCAGCAAAGCGCGGAGGAGCGCGCCGAGAAGATGTTCCGAATGGTGAGCGAAATGTCAGGGGGCGGAAGCGACGACGAGGAGCCGAGCGCGCCGGTTGACCAGAACCAGTCGCTCTGGAACAACCTCGGCAACATCGTGCTGGCCTTCCTGCTCTCGAAGTCGGGAAGCCCCGAGGTACAGCAGGGAATCGCCGCCGCGCTGGGCCGCAGCAACCCGGCCACGCTCACCCAGAACGACTACCGCCAGGTCGCGCAGGGCCTGACGCCGATGGTGGGGCAGCAGATGGGGATGCAGGTGCCGCCCAACATGGTGCCGGTGCCCCAGCAGCCGGCGCAGCTTCCGGCCCCCCAGCAGCCGCCCGAACCGCGATGGACGCCGCCGGAGCCGAACTCGTCGGCCCCGTTCCCGCTTCCGGAGGCCCCGAACACGCAGGGCCAACGCCCGCGCGTCGCGGCGCCTCCTCCGGCGGCGCAGCAGCAGTCCGACCGGGAGAGCGCCGACCGGCTCCGTGAGACGCTCGACGAGATGATCGAGACGGCCTGCAACGACATCACGGACGAGACGCGCGAACAGTCGTGGGTGGACTACGGGACGAGCTACCTGCCGCGCCAGTTCCTGGACAAACTGGTCATCTGTCTTGAGAACCAGCGGCTGGACGCCGCCGTCCTGCTGCTCCGGCAGAATTCGTCCGTGGACCGCTTCCTGCGCCTCGAGGAGCTGGTGCAGCAGCAGTCCCGCTACGAGGCGTTCATGCGGGGACTGATCCAGATGATCCAGGACCACCGCGAGGCGAGCGCGCAGTCGTCCGCATCCGCGTCGGTGCCGAGGGTGCCGGACCTGATGCCGCAGCCGGCCAGCGGACCGCCGGCCTCGGCCGTCATGCCGTCGCCGCCGAACGTGACGAACGCGAACACGATACCGCCCACGCGGGTGTCGCCCGACCAGGGCGCGCCGAGGGTGCCGCCGCCACCCTCTTACCCGCCGCGCGGCACGTAGTCCGAAAGAGAGGACAATGTGAACGAACAGGAGAAGCAGCAGCTCTTCCAGATGCTGTCGCAGGGCCTGATGCAGTACATGGCGCCGACCCTGCAGCAGTTCATCGCGCGCGCGGCGGCCGACGGCGTGAAGGCGGCCGGTGGCGGCGGAATGAACCAGCCGGTGGTCGTCAACCGGGCGGCGGACGAGGATTCGGACGACGAGGTGGTGCAGCAGCGGACGACGCCCGCGCAGCTTTTGGGGGAGATAGCCGACTACGCCAGCATCACGGCCTCCTACGGAAAAGACCTCAGCGACGACATGGAGGACGTGAAGCGTGAACTCCGAGAGATCAAGAAGAGACTCGGGCGGACGAGGAAGACTGGTGGATGACCGCGTCACAGGGCGTCATGGGCGCGGAGGAGTTGATTCCGCGTAACCCGAAGAAGCCGACGAAGCCGAAGCGCACGCCCGCGCGGAGGCGCGTGATCCGCTGCGAGAAGTGCCGCAGCTACCTTTTTGACGTCGACCTGTTGCGCTGCGATCCCGGCACGGTCGCCTGCATACTGGTGAGCCTGCGGTGCAGGAACAGCCGCTGCCGGAAGCCGAACCAGGTAACCATCGACCTGGTCAACGACGATCCTCCGGAGAAAAAACGGGATGCGAAAAAAGCACCTCCTGGTGGTCGTTGACGAGGAGTTGAATGTACAGCAGACCGCCTGCGGCCTGGCCGTGACGCCGGCGCGGCCCCTGACGGACGACCCCGAGGAGATCACCTGCAACGCCTGCCGCGTCGTCTGGAACGCGTTTATGGAGCACGAGAAGGAAAAGAGGAAGCGGCACAGGACGAAAAAGGAGCAGGAACCGTGAAGCTACAGGCGCACATGATGGGCGACATTGCCGGCTACTTCAAGGAGTGGTGGCCGTCCGCCCTCGACGCGACGATCGAGAACTGCCTGCTGGTGATGGAGCGCAAGCTCGCGCCGTTCTGGTATATCGGCATCAACCACTTCAAGGGCCGCGCGCTCGTGCGGTTCGTCGAGCAGTGGGTCGAGAACGACCGGCGGTTCCGAGCCGACGAGGACTTCACCGAGGACATGCACAGGCTTCGCGTGGCGCAGATTTTCTGCGAGGGGGCGGCCGTCTACGACGAGGCCATGCGCGCCTACAACGAAACCCTGAAAAAGGTCGACGACCACAAGGCCGTCACGGACGCCGAGTACGAGTGCTGGGACCGCGAGCGATGAGCGAAGAGAAAAAGAAACCGCACAAGCACACGGCGACGTGTGGGTGTAAGCGGAAATCGATCCCGTTCAACACAGGGCGCGCGAAGCAGAGGCCCAACGACCGATGTTTCTGTGGCAGCGGAAAGAAGTTCAAGAAATGCTGCGGGAGAAAATAACGATGCTCACAAGGGAAAGACTCGATGCGTTGGTCGACGAGTTTGAACTCAGGGCGAGGCCGTTCAAAGAAATGCCCTTCATGGCGCGCATCAACGCGCAGGGGCAGGTGGCCCTGCTGGTCGCGATGGATGAGTGCGGTCTGACGCGTGAAAAGATAAATGAGATCATCGAGCTGTGGGGCGCTATACTCTCAGTTGAGATGGGAAGGAGAAAGGATGCCAGGGAAAAAGGATGCACTGTTCCGGCCGCTGGCTTGGGCGACGACGCGGATCGTGAACGGAATGACCGTCGTGCCGTTCACGCGGATGCCGCTTAAAGAAGGAGTGAACGCGGAGCGTCTGGTGCTGGAGGCCGAGCCGACGATCAACTACGACGACTACTGCGCGATTTTCGACGCCGCCGTGCTGCGCGTGGACTACGGCAAGAACGAGTTTCTCGAAATACCCGCCAAGGAGCTTCCGCAGGGCATCGGTTGGATGGGCGGCCCGGAACCGAAAAAACGCGTCGTGAAAAAAAAGGCCAGCGGAAAACCGTTCCACGTGTCGGGCGTCGTGTGCGCGGAGCTGCGCTGGAAGAAATTCCAGCAGCCCGCTTTCAAATCGAAGACCGGCGTTCAGGTGAGACTCTATTTGGTCGGAAAGGGGGCGTAGCGTGGTCGCTGAAAAGGGACCCGAACCGGAATGGCACGACCTAGGGCTGAGCTACGAGGAGGCCTGCCACGCGATGCAGGCAGGCGTGGCGATGGAAATCAGCAGAGGGACGACAGACGCGCACACGCCGAAGCATCTTCGGGTCGGGGTGAACAGCGCGATGACCGCGCACACCGCGCTGGCCTACCTTCTGGTCCAGAAAAACATCATCACGATGGAGGAGTACGAGGAATCGCTGCGTCTCGTCATGAACAACGAGGTCCACCTTTACCAGCAGCGACTCGGCAAAGCGCTCGGCCGGAAGGTCAAGCTGATCTGAAAGTGCCGCTTGGTTTTTTCTTGAACGGCTTAGACGTTGTTTTCTCCGCAGGATTCGTACAATGAATGCTCGCGTGGAGTAGCTTCCGGCGGAGGACAACCTCAATGATATCCACCCAACTGCAGAACAACGCCATTCCGGTCGTCTCCATCGCCGCCGGGGACGACCCCTACTCGGCCGGGATAGGCGACGAGGTGATCAACGTGGACACCGACGGCGGCGACGTGACGGTCAACCTGCCCGCCGGCATCGACTCCAACCACAAGAAAATCGTCAACACGGGGACATCCGGCAACACGGCCGTCGTGGTTCCCGACGGAACCGAACAGATAAGAGGAGGAGGAGCGGGCGTCCAGTGCGACGTCGAGGACGGAGAGACGCTTGACGTGAATTTTGATCCGGCCACCGACGACTGGCTTGGATACCTGGAATGACACCAACACAGATACAGAAGAACAGGCGCTATAATCCCGTCTTCGAGGCGCTCAGGCCGTTCGGGTTCGGGCCCCTCAGCCGGAACATCACACACGCGTTCTGGCCCGGACTCCGTTGGGCGCGAGGGGATCAAGCCAGGGCGCATTATCTCTACACGCCTGCCGGCGACATCGACCCAACAGCTGTCGACACGGATATGGGTGCGCTGTATGGGGCGCTGGCGGCCGACGGGACGGGCGGCAGCCTCAGCTACACGCCAGAGGTTGTTTCCGCCACGATGGTGGAAGGTTTTTCGATCTTACACACGGACGGATCGGATTGCGTTCGCCCGTTGCTCTCGCTGGGATTTGACCGTGAACTGACGGCGGGGGAAAGAACCGCGCTGTCCGGTGCCGCGCTTATTGCGTATGTTGCGGGTCTTGCCGGTGTCGATCCGGCCGACTGCTCGGCGCTGACGCTGTACGAATACCAGCAGATGTGCTTCAAGCTCAAGGTTGACACGACCAGGGCGGGAAGTGCGAACGACACGTTTATCATCGCCAAGCCGGGCGTGGGTTCGTTCGATTACTCGGTTGACTGGGGCAATGGTGATTGCGAGCACAACACGGCAAACACCGACCACACGAAGGACTACGACGAGACGGGCACGTTTCTCGTCTGCGTGTACGGTACGTTTCCGCAGCTTGCTTTCAACAACGGCGGCGACAAGGCCAAGGTGTTGGGGGCACAACTGGGAGACGTGGCGTGGGCTTCGTTTGCAACCGCGTTCCGGGGTTGCTCTAATTTTAATTTACTTGTGGGGCACGCCAACACGTCGAACGTCACCGATATGAGGTACATGTTCAATCAGTGCGGTTCGTTCAACCAGCCCGTCGAAATGCTCGATACGTCGAACGTCACCGATATGACGTACATGTTCAACGGTTGCGTTTCATTCAACCAGTCCGTGGCGCACTTCGACACGTCGCAGGTCACGAACATGCTGCGCATGTTCCAAAATTGCACCGCATTCAAACAATCGCTGGCTGCATTCGACATGGAAGCGGTAACCGTCCCAACCCAAATGTGTTCGGGCTGTGACCTCAACGCGCCGGGCACGACGGCAAATTACGACGCGACGCTGGTAGCCTGGGCGGCGCAAGACCTGGTCAACTCAAAATCCGTCGACTTCGGAACGTCCAAGTACGGAGCGGGCGCGACGGCGCGGGCCGCTATCATCGCGGACGATTTGTGGACGATCACGGACGGAGGCGTGGGACCGTAGGGATTGGCGGATAACTTAGGTGTTGCCTTGTTTGCGAAACGGCGATATAAGGGCGCGCGTTGGGTGAAAGACAAATTGAATATGGTTGGTGTCCAGCGAGCGGCCGACGACCGGCCCCCGGATGCCCAAAGCCCTGCGACATGCAGGCCGAAGAGCGCGGAACGAAATCCGCGGTGTCTTCCGTTTGGGCGTCTGATAAAATGAGAATTGCGAACCTGCTGCTTAACGAACTGCCCGGAAAGCTGCCAGCCAACCACCGGCGCGACTGGGTGCCGGGCGGCTATCTCGGCACGGCCGCGACCATCAAGCGAATGCGCGAGTTCACAACGCAGTACAAGCGCGACTTCGAGCTGCGCAAGATCGCCGTCTCAATCCTCAGGAACTGCCCGGCGAAGGATTACCACTGCTACGCCCGCACACTTTACGAGTTCTGTCGGGATAAGATCAAATACGTCTACGATCCTCATCTGGTCGAGCTGGTGGAATCGCCAATGAGGGTGCTGGAGGCCGGCGCGGGCGACTGCGACTCGGTGTGCACGCTGCTCGCGAGCATGAACGAAGCCGTCGGGCTCAAGACGAGGTTTCGCACGATCAAGGCCGACCCGAAGCGACCGAGCGACTTCAGCCACGTCTACTGCATGGTGCGCGTGCCACAAAGCCGCTTCAGCAAGTCGCGCGTTTTTGGCTGGGTTGCCGAGGACCCTACGCTGCCCGATAAGCAGTTCGGCTGGGAACCGCCGGGGGATTTTGAGCGCAAGGACTGGGCCGCGTCGGAGGACAAGGACGGCGAGGACGGCGACGACCCGCTCCTCGGGGAAGGGGAATTCGCGATGACGCAGGTCAGCGAGGCGCAGGCCCAGGTGGAGATCGACGAGCTGTGCAGGTCGATGAACCAGAAGATGGTGGACATCATGCGCAAGGGCCTGGAGTGGAGCGACCCGCGGAAGGCGAACATGGTGGTGATCGCCGTGGGGCGATTCAACCAGCTCGCCAATGGGCCCGGCACGCCGCTTCAGCGTCTACCGGCGGTGCGCAACGGGTACGCGCAGTGGTCACCCATCGTTTCTGCGGCCGCCGAGGCGACACCGAGCTTCGGGCTTCCTGAAACACACCTCTCGGGCTACGCGCCGATGGGGATGGGAAGTTTGAACGCGGAGGTCTCCGACGAGACGTATGTCAACCGGCTGAACACGTACATCAACACGGTCGACTGGAAATACCAGAACCTGAAACTGAGCGGCGGCGAACAGAAGTACCCCGGCGAGATGCAGAACATCGCGATGGGGCTTTACGCGATGCGGAACGCCGCCAGCAGGCTGAATGAACTGGGCGCGGAAGCGACGGAACGCGAGGTGTACAAGCTCTACAAGCCTACCGTCGAGACGTGCACCAACGTGGCGCGGAAACTGGACATGAAGTACCCCGAGGGGACCTTCGACGCGCCCAAGGAAGGCGGAGGCTCATGGTGGGAGTGGATCACAAGCCCCATCAAGAGCTTGGCAAGGGCAACCACTGGGCAGACGACCGGTGGCGGAATACCCGCGGTCGAGCCGACGCCCATGAAACAGTTTCTCACGGTGCCGGACGCGAGCCTCCCGCCCGGCTACAAGACCATCACGACGGCGCAGGGCGACATGGTCGTCGACGAGAAGGGCATCATCGTGGGGCCGGCCGAAAAGTACCCTCCCGACGGGCGGGTGGCGTTTCCGTGGCTGGCCGTCGGACTGGGGACAGTCGCCGCGGTTGGAGCGTACTATTTTCTGAAACGGAGAAAGGCGAGGGTCTGAGCATGAGTCCGCAAGCAGCCGAAAATGTCCGGCTCGCCGAACAGGCCCGCCGGATGCGCCTCAACCCGACGCCGAACTATGGCCCGCAAAGGCTGGTGTGGGCACTTGAAGGCTACGAGGGACTGAGCAGTTGCTGTATGGCCGGGAATGTCGGTTGCTGCGATTTGGCGCAGAAGTTTTCGGACAACGGGCAGAGTATGGGTTGCTACGACGACCCGATGGTACAGTACGCGGGGGGCAGCCTCGAAGGCCTCGGAGACTTTAGCGCCGACTTGCTGGAGGCGGTCAAGGGCGCCTTGTCGGTGATCCCCGGAGCGAGCTACGCCGGCCTGACGCCGGAAAAGGTGCAGTTGGTGTATGAGGTTCTGACGGGGGAGGCGGCTTCGGAACTCAAGGGCCGGGTCAAGAAGTACAACGAACGCGCCGGGGAACTGAACAGCGCGCTGAAGAAGATCAACAGGATGACCGACGCGGCCACGCGCGAGTCGCTCCGCAAGGAGCACGCCGCCCTGGTCAAGGAACAGGCGCAGTACGGAGCGGAGTTGATTGACCAGATCGAGCGGTACAACGGCCTGGTGGACGTCGTGAAGAAGTATTCGGCCGGTTTTGCGGCGCCCGGGAAAGTGGACGCGTACTCGCTGTCGCAGATATCGCTACCCACGATGAGCGGCATGGGGTCGCTGGGCGTGGCGTGGTTCGCGATCGCGATCCCGGCGGCCGCCGTCTGCATCGCCGCGATGTTCTACTACGCGGACAGCATGACGACGACCTACTGCAACTACCAGTTGCGGTTGCGCGGCATCGATCCGGGACTCGACGCGAGGTACTCCGGGTTCATGGGTAAGATCAACCGGGTCACCGACACGATCGGCGACTTGATGAAAGGTGGCATGCTTCTTGGTGTCGTGGCTGCGGGTGTTCTCGGCTGGATGTACTGGAAAAAGAAATGGATTTTCGCGCCGAAGACCCGCACGGCACTGAAGGCGCTCCCGGCGAAGGTGGTCGAGGGCGAGATCATTGAGGAGCTTCCGGTTGCCGCCAACCCACGGCGCAGGCGAGGCAGATAATAAAAGGAAGGAGACGGGGTCATGATCTACGGCCGACCGAGACGGAGGAACCCGGAGCTTCTGTCCGTGTACAACCCCCCATCGAGGGGCGCGCGGATGTCCGTGCGGCGCGTGAAGGCGAGCAACTACCCGCTGACCATCATGTACAGGGGCAAGCGGTACACCTTCAGGGAGCTGCGGGACCAGTTTGGGGCCAAGAAAGCCGCGGTGATCTGGCGCAAGCAGTCCGTATTCGGGCACGGCAGGAACGTGCTGCGCCTCGTGGGGACGCTTTCGCGCCGCCACAAGGAAAAGGTGACCAGCAGGCGCAGGAAGAAGTCGGCGAAAAAGGCCAAGAAGCGCACGGCGCGCAAGAAGAAGCGCACGTCGACCAGGAAAAAGATACGCAAGACGCCCAAGAGGAAGTCCACTAAAAAGAAGAGAAAGGCGCCCAGAAAAAAAGCCAAGGGCAGAAAGCAACGAAAGGCTGCCAAAAGCCTCAGGGGCAAGTTTCGTTCGAAGAAGCGGAAGGCGGCCAACCCCAGGCGCCGGACGCGCAGGAAGTCGAGGCGCGGCAAATCCCGGAGGAAGAGGTAGTAGCCGCGGTTCGACGCTCTTTGACAACCTAGGACTGGATGTTGGCGTGCTGTTCAGACCGACAGCACGAGAGGCGTCCACGCGGGCGCCGGCTTCCGGACGGCCCGAAGACGGCGGCTGGACCGAAGCCTTCGCCCGCGTGGACCTCCGGCGTCATCGAGAAACAAAAGGGCGAGAGCGATGAAGAAGAAGCGTAGCGCAAAAAAACCCCGCAGGCAGGTGCCGAAGGCCAAAGCCGGCACGATCTTTGACGCGCTCGGGATACAGATCGGCGAACTCTTCGAGGTTATATCGGTCGAGAAGCCCAAGCGGGCGCTCCCGAAGGCCAAGAGGAAAGAGTACGACCCGATGGGCGGCGGGTGGGGCGCGATCTTCGACAAGCTGAACATCAAGCGCGTCCTCCGCGAGAAGATCGAAGAGGAGAAGCGCGAGAAGCGCGAGCGGGCCAAACGCGAGGCGGAAGTCAAGAAGGCGGCGGCCAAGCGCAACAAGGCGATGAAGAAGGCCCAGATCGCGATGGACAGGCTGCGGAAGTCGGCCGTCGTGGCGAAGGGCGACCGGGCCAGGAAACTGGCAATCCTCGCCTTCAAGAAAGCGAAGAAAAAGTGGCCGCACGCAGCCGCCCGGCTGGTGAACGCGCCTCCCGACAAGTACCCGAAGAAGGCCAAGGTGAAGTCGGTTGAGGCGCTTTTCGACAGGGAGCTGTGGGGCAAGAGCTACGCTCCGGGCACGAAGGAAAAGGTCATTGCCCGCACGAACGGGTACGTGGATTTCTACAACTACGGCGGCAAGGGAAAGCTGGAGCGGCTCTCCATCGCGAGCCTCGTCGATCTTGCCGAGGACATCGTCCAAAGCGACGACCGTCCGAAGTGGATGACGACGGTCGAGAAGGACGCGGCCGACTGGAAGCGCGAGAAGGAAAAGCGGGAGGCCGCCGACAAGAAGGAAATGGAGCGGCGCAGGAAGTACAAGCCGCCCAAGTTCAAGCCGCCGACCAAGGCGCAGTTCGAAAAGGCAAAACGGGAGCAAGATGAGCGCGAACGCAAGTGGCGCACAAACCAGGCGATTAACCGGGCCAACCAGAAGTGGCTGGACGCGATATCCGAGCGCGTGACCGAGCAGATCAAGGCGAAGACGGGGAAGAAGCCGACGCTGGATGAACTCGCAGCGGTCATCAATGCGGCCATCAAGGAGATGGGCAGGCCCAAGCACGTCTCAACCTACCCGGGAAGCGACCCGAGCACGGGAAAGGCGAGCAGAAAGCTGACGTTCGGAGGCCTCTACACGGAGATGTGCAAGCTCGTACCCGGAGCGCCTGAGCCGGTGGTCAAGGAGCCGAGGAAAAGCGGTGAGGAAAAGAAAGAGAAATAGCGCGAAGCCGCGACGCGCGTCGGCCAAGCGCAAGAGGCCGGTGGCGCGCAAGAGGCGACGCTCGTTCCGCCGGAGAATTCCGGTCAAGGCCGTTTACCGCATCTGCGAGGTGAAGGACGGACTGCCGTTCACGCTGTTCCACGGGATCGGGGGATCGAAGCGCATCCCGATGGACCGCTGGGTCAAGGCGAGGGTGAGGACGGTGAACGACGGTGATCGCGGGAAGCCCTATAAATCCGGCTTCCACGTGTTGAAGAACAGAGGAACCGCCAAGCGAGTCCTGCGCGACACCTTCAAGAAGAAGAGAGGCCGCGTGGTGGTGCGAGTCAACGTCGCGGACTTATGGCCGAAGAAACACAGCCGCCACGGCGTGATGCTGGCCCGCTACATGAAGCTGTCGAGAAACGACTGGAACCGACGAGAGGGCGTGGCGTGAAGAAGAGGCGCAACGCGAACAAACCCAGGCGCTCGACGGGCGCGAAGAGCCGTCGCGCTCCGAAGTCAAAGGGCGCGGGAACGATCTTCGACGCGCTTGGAATCCAGATCGGCGAGCTGTTCGAGGCCTCCGTGACTGCCAAGGAGCAGGCCGTGAAGGCCGCCGGCCCCGGAAACGGATGGTCCGCGATCTTTGCGAAGATCGACCCGCTCAAGACGGCCAGGGCGGCACGCAAGGCGACCGCGGCCGAGGTCCGCAGACGCAAGGAGGAAGGGCGCAAGCGGCAACGGGAGCACGAGAAGTGGGAGCGCGAGTGGAAAGAGCGCCAGCGCCGGACGAAGAAAATCACCCTGAAGGGCCCCGAGGCCGATAAGCGCGCCTTGAAGCTCTTCCAGTACACGCGGTTCGAGAGCGGACCCGCGCAACTGGTCCTCGCCGAAGGCAAGACGACGAAGGAAAAGGCGGACGCCCTGAAGAAGAGAATTGGGGTGTCGTGGGGCGTCGGTGGTCCGAACATGGAGAACATGCGGGGGTCACGGGAGGGTGTCGTCTTCGAGGACGAGAAAAAGTACCTTAAAATGCTGCTGACCTGGAGGATGCTGGCTGAGGCCGGCGAGCGGATCGTGCAGAGCGACAAACGACCCGACTGGATGTGGACGGTCGAGAAGACCAGAAAGTGGATGAAGAGCCAGGAGCGCATTCGAAAGCGAGAAGAGGCCAAGCGAAAACGCGAGGTCAGGAAGAAATACAAGCCTCCGAAGTACAAGCCGCCCACCAAGGCCGAAATCGCCAGGATGGAAAAGAAGAGGGCGGAGTTGAGAAAGGAATGGGCCGTACGCAAGGCCAACCGGAGGTGGCTCATGAAAGCCGCCGGCGAGGCGAGGCGCATCATGCAGCCCGTGCTGAAGCGCAAGCCGGGCCTCGACGAGGTGGCCGCGTTCCTGAATAAGGCGTTCGAGAAGCGCGGGTTGAAGACCGACCGGGGCGAAGCAGCCACGGTGGAGGCCAAGTGGGACGATCAGTACAGGAAGCTGGAGTCGATCCGCTCGAACATCGAGTGGTCCGACAAGCTGATCCCCGGAGCGGAACTGACCGAGGCCGACATCGAGGCCGGCAAGCACACGTACAACCCCGCCGACTCGCTGTTCGACGAACTGGGCGTCAAGGGATTCGTGCCGCCCGAGAAGAAGGCCAGACTTGACGCGAAGATCAGGCAGGAGGTCAAGAGACGCATGGCTCAGCTTCGCAAGCGGTTGAAGAAAAAGTCGACGCGCAGGGGCAAGTTGCCGCGCCTCAGGAACCCCGGCGACCTGTTCAGCAGCATGGGGATCGAAATCGGGGAACTGTTTGAGGCGCCGGGCCAGACGGCATTAGAGGACCTGCCGAGGCCCCACCAGGTCATGAAAGGCTGGAAGCGGCCTCCGTCAAAAAAGGGAACTTACGAAGGGCACTCAAGGAGCGCCTTTGAGAAGTGGAAAAAGGAGGACGCCAAAATCCCGTGGAAGGTGGCGACCGGATTGCGCGCCCAGGAACTCGCGCTGGCCGCACTGGCAAGCCACCCGTGGCTCCCGGCAATGCTCGCTAAAACGCCGGCCGACAAGCGCCTGGCCAAAGCCAAAGATAGCATGAAGTACGTCGGCGGTTTTTCTGGCTACGACGAGGAGGGCGGCGGCAACGGTGTCGACTTCAGGTGGTCGAAACCGGGAGAGTCCGGCAGCAGGGGGACGCACAAGGAACGGCTGCTCTGGAAGGATTTAGTGGACGTGGCGATGAAGGCGTTTCGCCACAAGAACCGGCCGAAGTGGATGTGGGACGCGAAAAAGTACGCGGCCGAGACGAGAAAGCACCAGAGGGAGTACGAGGAGCGCATCGCCTCCTACAGGAAGTCGGACGCTGAACGTGCGGCAAAACGCAAGCGACTGACGAAGGTGCTTACGAGGGAGCTTGGTCGCAAAGCGACAATGGAGGACGTCTGGGCCTACGAGGAAGAGGAAAAAAAACTCAAGTGGGGCGACGGCCCCGAGCTTCCAAAGCATAGACTCAGTGACAAGGAGCTACACGAGGCGACGGTCAAGGCCATCAAGGCATCCAGTTCTAGGCGCGCGAAGAAGAAACGCGCACGAAACGTGGGCCTAAAGAGAAGGAGAGCTGGCTGATGAAACGAAGACGAGCAAGGAATTTTCCGCTCACGGTCCGGTACGGGCGCTACCGGCTCACCTTCCGCGAGTTGGTCGACCGATACGGAATTTTGAAGGCGGCCAAAGTCTACCGGGACGCCACCAAGCGGATCGGACACGGCACGCTGCTGATGAACCAGATCGGCGTCCTCAAGAAGGCGCATCCCCGCACCCACGAGTCGAGGAAGCTCTACAAGAAAGCGGAGCGCATTCTCCGCGCCGGCCTGAAGGACAGGCTTGGGGTGAAGCGCAAGACGAAAAAGCGCACGAAGAAGAAACGCAGGACGGCCAAGAAGGTCAGGCGCACGAAGGCCCGGAAGCCGAAACGCAAGGTCAAGGCCAAACCGAAGCGCAAGACCCCGAGGAAAAAGGCCAAGGCGAGAAAAACCAAGGCCCGCAAGGCAAGAGCCAGAAAACCGAAGGCCAGAAAGGCGAAGGCGCGGAAAGCCAGGGCGAAGCCCAAGAAGAGGAAGGCCGCGAAAAAGAGGGTGGCGAAGGTCCGCGCCAAGGCGGTCAAGAAAAAAGCCGCCGCGAAGAAGGTCATCCGCGGGGCGTGGCGTTCGCCCGAATGGCCGAAGACGATCAAGGACTCGACCGTGAAGGCCGTGAGCGCGTGGCTCAAGGAAGCCGGGGGCTCGCGCGACAATAAGCTCGCCGTGTCGATCGCCGGCACGCGCCCCAAGCAGCGGCTGAAGGCGCTCAAGGCGCTCCTGAAAAAAGCGCCGAAGGGCGTGAGCTGGCCGGAGGCCCTGAAGTACACGATGTACCTGGTCGAGAGTCCAGCCCGTCCGGGCTGGCTGGTTTCCGTCGAGGGCATGATGAGGCAGGCGGCCAAGGCTGGCGCAAAAGACAAGGCGAAGAAGTACTTCGCCGCGGCCGCCAAGCTGCGCAAGCGGTTGGGGCGCCCTCCGACCACGGATGAAATAGCTGCTGAAATTGTGCCGGATTGGGGTAAGAAGGCGGCAGCGAACTGAACGTTGGAGCAATGATGGATGAGCGCGAAGAAGGCGAGAATGAAGTACGAGCGTCTGCTGCGGCAGATCGCCGGCCTCACCAGGAAGGCCAGCAAAGCCCGTCGCGCCATGATCGCCTACAACCGCCTGCACCCGGAGGACGACCGCGTGCGGAAGTGGACCGCGGCCGAGAAGCGCGCGTACCTCAAGAAAAAACCCGCGTGGTACCGCAAGCAGATCGCCGACTTGAAGCGGACCAAGGCGGGCCGCGCCGCGCTGAAGGCGTACGAGATGTTCTGGGAGTTGCCGTACCCGCCGGAACTGCAGGTGCGAAAACTCAAAGACGCGAAGGGAAAGAAGAAGGACGGCGTCTGGATCACCACCGGACTGGGCCGCTCGCCGATGGTGCTCCTCGCCAAGAAGCGCGGCGGGAAGGTGCGGAAGCTGAAAGGAAAACGACAGCTCGCACTCGACCCGCTGTCGCGGAGACTGCTGATTCTCAACCCGAGGTCAAGGGGACCGATCGGGGAGAAGCTCAGGTTTGTCGGCTACGCGCCCGAGACGCATTACGTGCCGACACGGAGGATGGAGCTGCTGGGAACCTTCAAAAAAGGGAAGTACTGGGTACACTCCCACGACGACGACGGGGGTCAATGGCCGGAAGTGTACCAGGACAGCTCGGGCAACTTCATCTACGGAAAAGGGACCTACAAGGTCGACCGATGGCTGAGGCGATAAGGAGGAAGACATGCTGCACGTCATGCTGAACCCCCCGAAGCGGAAGGGTAAAAAGAAGAAGAAGGGCGCCAAGGCCAAGGGCAGGAAGAAGGCCGCGTCCAGGAAGAAGAAGGGCGCGACTAAGAAGAGGAAGGGCGCGTCCAAAAAGAAGAAACCGAAGAACGGCCGCAGGACGAAGAGGGTCTGCATGCCCCGCGTCGACCTGCGCTACGCCAAGAGCCTGCGCAAGATCAAGCGCAAGGTGCTGAAGAAACTCCCCAAGAAGAAGACCATCTGCATCCCCACGCGGACCATCGCCAGCGCGAAAAACCTCAAGACGCTCAAGCGAAAACTGCTTGGCGTCAAGTACGGTTTCGCGAAGAGACCTTACGTTCGTCCCGGCACGGGCTCCAGCGTGGTTCCGGGCCCGACCATCACGCCGCGGAAAAAGAAGCCGGCGGCGAAGGCGGCCGCCCCCCGGAAGACGAAGGCCCGCAAGGCCCGCAAGGGCGGCAAGAAACTGCCCGGTTACAAACGCGTCGACTTCCCGGGTCCCGGAAGCTATTACGGGATGTACACGGGAGCGCCGTCCGGCCGGAGAACGGCGGGCAAGAAAAAGCGTTCGGCGCCTTCCGCGAAGCGCCGCAAGAAGGTCACCTACGAGGAATACATCGGGATGCTGCCCCTCGAGCGCAAGATGGCCGGCATCCGGAAGAAGGACATCGTCGCGGCCAATCCGAGGGAACGCGGGCGCAACTTTCCCCTCCCCATGTACGCGCTGAACCAGTCGGCGGTACCGCTCAACGACCTTCGCAACGGCCTGACGGCGGGCTACCGGCCCAGGGCCATGAAGGCCGCGATTCCACTGCTCGGTGGTCTCGTCGGGAACGGTATCCTGTCCAGGCTCACCGGCGCGATGGTCAACAAGCAGTTCACGATTTCCGACAAGTGGAAAAACCCCGTCGGCCTGGCGGTCGGACTCGGAACGGCCGGCGTGATCGGCGCCGTGACGCGGATGGCCTACCCGCAGTACGCGGGCAAGGTCTTCCTGGGCGCGATGACGCAGGTCGCCTGGGACGCCTACCAGCACTACGTCGCGCCCGCCGTCAACAAGGCGCTCAACCTGGAGGGATGGGGCGGCGACGACCTTTCGTTCGGCCTGTGGTGCCCCGAGTGTGAACCGGCTTTTGACCTCACCGACTACTACCCGAGACCGTCCGTGGGACGTATCCCGGCGACCGTCGACCGGGTTGTCGGCACGGTGATGCCGCAAGAGGCCGTGACGACCCAGGCGCCCCCGAACGTCTCGGCACCCGTTCCAACGGCAAAGGTCAACGGGAAGACGGTGGAGGTCGAACGGATTCCCGGCGGAAAGCCCTCTTCTCCGCCTCCCGGCGAGAAGAAAGGCGAGGGGATCAACGACTTCCTGATCCAGCCGCAGGTGGCCGGGGCCGTTCCGTCGCCGATGGGCGGCTTCCTCGATCCGTACCAGAAGCCGGGCATGGGGGATTTTCTGACACCCAACCAGGTCGCGAACGCGACCGCGCTGGGCGATGTAGGTGACATGTCGTCGTACCTGTAGAGGCATCGGTTGGAGCCGATGTGAACGGCGCATTAAGCACACGAAAGGAGCTTTACGATGCGCAAGGGAAGTAGAAAAAAGAAGCCCCGCAAGAAGCACCCCAAGATGGGTCGGAACCCGTTGGCGTTCGGGTACGGCGGCGGCGGCAGCAGCATCGTTCAGGACTTCACGGACAGCGTGAAGCAGGCGTTCAGTCTCGACACGATCAAGACGGGTGGCGTCATGTTGTCCGGCGCGATCGTCAACAGCATCGTGCGCGACTTCATCGCCTCGAAGCTGAACATCAAGCCCCCGTTCCAGTACCTCCTGGGTCTCGGCACGGCGGGCCTGCTGGGCATGGGCGCGAACCGCGTCATGCGCGGCACCGGCAACCAGGTGTTCATGGGCGCCGTGACGTTCGAGCTGGCCAGGGCCTACAACGAGTACATCGGCAGCAAGCTGTACAAGCTGGCGACCTCGGGCTTTGGCGACTTCCTGATCCAGCCGCAGGTGGCCGGGGCTGTTCCGTCGCCGATGGGCGACTTCCTGATCCAGCCGCAGGTGGCCAACGCGGTCCCGTCGTCGATGGGCGGCTTCCTCGATCCGTACCACCGGGTCCCGAACCCGACGGGGATGCCGGTCTACGGCGATCTGTCCAGCATCGGCGAGGAACTCGGGCAGTCCGATCTGGGAGACGTGGTGGGAGGCTGACCCCTCCCTCCACAGCCGTACCGAAGTGCCCTAATTGAACCGAAGTGAACTGAATCCGAAGCGAATTGAATCCGAAACGAACGAAATCGGTCGGCCCATCGTGGGCGCGGCCAGCAAAAGGCGGGGCGGCAAGCTGCCGACGCGCAGCGGCCCCATTGTGGAGATCACAAAGATGGAAATGCAACCTCTTCCGGGTTCCGGCGGATTCTCTCAGCAGTACCCCGTGGCGGTGTCCAGTGGCATGCCGAGGCCGACGTACCTAAGGCCTTTGCAGCAGCCCCTCTACGACACGGAAACCATGCCGGTCGCCGGGCGCACCGAGCTGACGTTCTTCCAGCGCGCCCTGTCGGCCACCATGGCCTTCGCCGCGACGGTGAAGTCCGCCGCCGAAACCAACCTCAACGCCAGTGGGGCTCTCGCCCAGCCACAGCAATTTCTCATTGCTGGCTTCACGTGCGAGATCGAGTCCGCGGTGACCAAGGCGGACTGGGACCTGTTGTACACGACCTCGGTGTTCACCTTCACGTTCTCGGGCAACCGCACGTATCTGCAGATTCCACTGTCGCAGATGCCGCAGGGCGTGGTGCCCACCGGGTTCATGACCACGACCGCTGCCGCGACCACGATCGGATCGGTCGCCAACGGCACGGGGCTGGTGTCGAACATCTACAAGATGACGGTCGGGAAAAACGCGTTGCAGATCATGCCGACCGAAAATTTCGGCGCCAGGTTGCAGTGGCCGAACGGTGCCCCGAACATCGCCGTCGCCACGCGGATGCGCTGTTACATCCGGGGTCTGCTCTTCAACTCGATCTAGTCGTCGGGTTGGAACTGGCTGTTACTGTTCAAGAGGAAGGGGCGCGCGGGCCTTACCGCCCGCGCCCCATCCTGCTTCGAAGTGATTGCCGCGTCGGGACGAAGAGATTTAGAAGGGTCGTTGGAGCGAGCGCGTGAAAGTGGACCGACTGGGCGCGGGTGCATCCGCCGCCTACCTGCTGAGCGAGGTGGTCATAAAGCGCCGCAGGATTCAGGCGGCCGACTTGGTGATGCTGTGCCAGATTTACATCCTCATCGTGTCGCTCCGGCAGAACATGTTTCCAGAGATTGAGGTGCCGCGCGTTCCGGGTCAACCGCAGACATAAGGAGAAGACGAGGTGAAGAAGCGCAAGAAGCGAAAAAAGCGGGCTGTCCGGAAATGCCGGTGCGGCCGGCGCCTGAAGAAGGGCCAGGGCCGCTGTCCGACCTGTGCCGCCGCCGCGGCGGCGCGCAGGAAGATGGCCTCCCTGATGCGCCGGTGGATGGCCGGAGAGCGTCGCGAGCGCAAGATCGCGCAGGCGCTTGCCAAGTCCGTCGGTCCGGGCCGCAGGCGGGTCAAGGTCGGCGGCATCAAGAAGCGCTTCCGCGCCCACGAGCGGGCGGAGGAGAAGCTGCTTAAGCTGATGTACGCGGTCGCCAGCGGCAGGAAGAAGGCCAAGCGCAAGAAAAAGAAGGTTGCCCGCAAGAAGAAGAGGAAGACCCCTCGCAGAAAGAAGAAGGCCTCGGGCCGCAAGCGGAGGAAGAACCCCGTGCGCCGCTCCAAGAGAAGCTGCCTTCGAAAGACGAGTCGACGAAAGCGGAGGTGATCCATGGCGCAACTCCCTTGGCAGTTCTATCCGCTTGCGCTCGCACACAATTACTGGCCCGTGTTTGGAGGGGTAGCGGTCATCAGCCTGATGGGCGGACTGAGAGCAAAAAGTCCGGCTGCAAAGACTGCCCTGGTGGGGATAGCGGTGGCATCTGGAGCCCTTTGCGGATGGGCGCTGTACGAGAGATACGGCAGAACAGGGGAAGAGCACCCTTACGACACGGAATACATTCGCAGGAAGAGTGAGGCAGCGGCCAGACGCTTTGAGGAGACAGGCCAGTTGCAGCCTTTCGAATAGGCAGGAGATCGCAGCGGCCGCTCGGAGAATCGTCTCCCCGCGGCCACGAGAGGACGGCCCGGTAACCAGTCCGTAGGCAGATGATAACCGAAGAACGAGGAGCTAAACAATGGTTCCGGCATGGATCACGAACAAAAAAGGCGAAATCTACCTGAACCAGCTCAAGCGGTTCGTGAAAGGTGGCTTCCTCGTTCCTTCCCAGGCACTCAATCCCGTCACGACCCCCGCCGCCGTCGTCGATCCCGGTCGCAGCCCCGTGGTTACGCTCCAGGGACCGCAGGACTCCGTGACCGAAATCTACACCTTCATAGGCTACCACGCGCCGACCGACGTTGCCGACGTGCAGGCGCGGCTCCAGGTGGAGGTGTTCGACCAGCGATACCTCCGCATGCTGATGAACCGCCCCATCCTGGCGAACCACGTCTTCGGAACGTCGCAGTTCCCGAACTACGTGATCGAGGACCTCTTCCTGGAAGGGCAGCAGAACCTCACGTTCCAGTTCCTCAATCCAAGCGCCGCCGGCGACTCGCACTTCGCCATCAACACCGAGGTGCGGAAGCTCGTCGACGTGAACGTGAACCGCCCCTTCGTCACCCGGTTCCTGAAGGAAGCGAGAAAGCGGAAGGCGCTCCTGTACCCCTTCTGGCTCACCTCGGACCACGACGTGACGCTTCCGGCCGGTGGAACGCGCGAGGTGCTGTTCACGACGACGCAGGACGTGGCACTGGTGCTGTTCCAGACGTGGTGCACCGCGCTGACCACGGGCGTAGCGGGGGATTTGCAGGAGCTCGTGTCCTTCGAATTCTTCAATCCCAAGACAGGCCGCCCGCTACAGAATGCGCCGGTGACCCTGAACTGCTGCGCCGGCAACCCGGGTATCGCCGCGCGCCCCTACAAGCTGCCGATCCCGCTGATGGTGGAGCCGGCCACGGTCATGCGCGTCCGCATGACCAACCTGGTGACCGACCAGCCGACGGACGTCTTCTTCAGTTGGCAGGGCGTGGCTTATTACCAGGGCAACGGTCCGTGGCAGTACAGCCAGCAGAGCGAGAGGCTGTCCCGGGAGGCCTACACCCAGGTACCCGCGGGCCGCACGGACGAGTGGACGGATTCGGCCCCGCAGGAACCGACGTGGCCGAACCCGCCACAGGAGAGAACGCCGCTCGGTTGAGGATGATCTGATGCCGCGCGATCCGGAAGGGCTTATGGACGTCACGCTCAGGGCCGGCCAGTACGGCTGGGACTACATACTCGACTTTGGTGACAGCGGTGAGGCTTACATCCAGAGCGACCACGATTATGTCCCGCTCGCGAGCATCTTCGGCTTCACGGGCGAGGGCAGCGAGGCCGCCGGGGAGTTTCTGGACGATCATATCGGCGATACGGTTCAGGTGGACGTGGAGGACACGGGCGGCGCGGTCCACTCTTGGTACATCGACGCGGTCACATCGCTCGAGGAGGAGGAACCGGAGCGGGCCGGAACGAGCGAAACCCCGGCGCAGGCTCCGCTCTTGACCAAAGAGAACGTGACGTGGCTGGTGTACGCCATCGCCGAGGACGACCCTATAGAGCAAGAAAGTTGGGCCGACGAGGCAGTCATCCAGAGCGTGCAAGAGGCCCGCGCACGAGGAAACTTCTGGCCGTGGTGCGTGGCCGTGGTCGAAGGTCGGTACGGGAGCCTGGTCGAAACGACCCACCTCGGGTGCTGCAATTACCGGAACGCGGAAGACTTCAAGCAAAACAGCGGCCACTACGAGCACATGCGGGACGAGGTGCTGGAGGGCCTGAACCGCCAACTCGCGGGAGCGCGGAGCAGCCCGGTCAGGACGAGTCCGCTGGTCATCCGTTTCATGGACGACGAGATGGAGATCAAACTGGACGGGAGCTTGGACGACGAGGAAAAACGCAGGCTCGGTGAGATGTCTGAAGAGTCCGCGCTGGGGGACTTGTTCGAGAACGCCGTCGCCAACGGGTTCGTTGATAAAATCGAGTCCGCGGGGACGGGCGCGCCCATCTTCGCGGACCCTTCGGACGTGGAGCGCGATCCGGCGACGGGCGAACTGATCCGCTGCGACGGCGTCTTCTGGTGGCCCAACTACCAGGTCGAGTCGCTGGTCGGGACGATCCTTGCAGGGGGCCGCGTGATCCTGCCGAAGGTGAGCGTGGGTGTTACCGATACGAGGCTCAGGGTTCGTGACGGAGGCGGCGAAAGAACTATCAGGACGCCGGAGGAAGTGCTTCACATCCTGCGCGTCGAAGAAGGGCCGGTCGCCATCAACCAGGCCGCCGGCGTGGCCGCTATTCAGTTGATCGACCGGATGATACGGGAGCGGGTGGCTACCGACTGGCCGTGGTCCGAACAGCGCGATGCCGTTATGGCGGCCATACGGAGATGGGACGAAGGCGGGACAGGAGAGTTAGTGAAAGAAACGGCGCTTCCGATAGAAGGGGAGTGGGAGAAGGACGAAATCTGACGGCCGGAGGGCGATTGCGATGTTCGTGCGAATTCACAGCCGCGAGCCGGACCTGACCAAGGGCGCATATTTCTACGACCCGGAGGTCAACGTCCTGGTCTCGGCGGAACCGATGTCCGAGAACGTCGTGGCCCTCTCCAAGGGGACCCCGCGCGTCCGCATCGAGGACATCCTGCGCATCGGCAAGAAGGCCGACATTGAGAACCTCGACCAGATCGCCTCGGACTGGATCGACTGGATCACCCACCGCGAGCCCGAAGGCGTCATCGAGCCCGAACCGTTCGATAAGGTCTGGCCGCCGGCGCGACAGCGCAGGATTCTTTTCGCCTGCGAGATCGGGACGCTCGAGGGCGCCGTCTACGCGGAGCCTCCGGCCATTCGGGAGGTGATGTTCGAGGGCCCCGAGGAGGGCACCGAAAAGATCAAGGAAGCCCTGAAGTCATTCGGCGTGGACTTCGACTCGGCCAACGCCGTCGGGAGATAAACACATGTACCGAGCAGACGTCGACAAGTACTTTCACTGGGACGAGCAGGCGAAGCGGTTCAGCCCGCAGTGGTGGAGGGCCGACCTGCAGCCCTTCTGGCTGTACTTTGACATCAGCAACACCGCCATCCCGAAAGTGATCAACGCCGCTCCGGGCGCGACGCCGATCAGCTCGTTCATCGTGCCCTACAGTTCGAACCAGGGCGCGGACAACTGGCTCGGAAACCCGATGGAGGTCCGGACGCTGCTCTTCGAGGACTCCACCGCCACCACCGCGCTGGCCAACTGGACGGTGAAGCTCAAGCAGGTGGGCGAGACGCGGGACCTCATGAACGCCCCGGTGCACGTGAGAACGCTGTGCTCGGACGCCCAGTTCCCCTCGGTGTGGCGCGAACCCCTCTTCCTGCCGAGCCAGTCGGCGGTGGAGTGCCAGCTCCAGATGCTCGCGGGAGGGCCCGTCAACGTACGCATGTACATGGCCGGCTGCCAGTACTTCTCGTGGTCGCCGGACCTGCTGGCGTTCCCGCAGGCGCGCGAGCACGTCCACGAGCGCATCCGGAAACTCATGAACCGGCGCAGGCAGGTGCACCCGTACTGGCTCACGACCGACGACGGCCCGGTCGAGCTGGCCGCCAACCAGACCCTGCTCAGGCTGATACGGCCCGGCGAAGGGAGCCAGTTCGAAGGGTTCACCATGAACTCGGTCCAGGACGGGAACTACGAGCTGGAGATAAAGGAAGTCAAGACGGGGCAGACGCTGATGAACGGCGTCATCACGTCAAACAACAGCATCGGCGACTACCAGTACCCGACCATCCTCCCCTGCAAGTACCTGATCCCCGGAGGCCACTACCTGAGCCTGCGGTTCACGGACCTCTCGGGAGCGCCCAACACGGTCTGGTTCACGCTGGCCGGGAGAAAGATTTACGCACCGATCAAGTCCGTCAACGAGGCGACGAGGGAGCTGGACACGGTTCCCGTGCCGGCCGACGCGCCGCCCGACTTCGAACTGGCGCCGTACTGATCCGATCGGAGAAGCGGGATGTCATCATTAGAGGAGGACCTGGGCCGGGCGGTGAGCCGGTCCATGCTGGCATTCCGAAGCGGAAGGCGGAAGGGATGGCTGAAGAGGACCGTGCTGAGAGTGCGCAGCCTGGTCGCTCACCGGATCGACCAGGGAACCAGCGACGAGGGGTCACTGAAGCGTGTCGACGACACCTTCCTGACGAACCGAGAGCGCTACCGCAACATGAAGCGCACCATACGTCGCGCCGTTCGCGGAGGCATGATACCGCGGGGCGAATACGAGCATGCGCGGAAAATACTGGGCTCGTGCGAACAGCAATACAATGCGCATCCGCTGCCGGAAAAGGTCGCGATCGAGGCACTCGCCAGCCTCGCCTTGACGGAAACAAGGGGCAGACACGCCTGAGGAGAACAGATCATGAGCCGATTGGAAGAGGACGCGCCCGCCTACGACTTCAGCAGGCCGCTCACCGCCGATGAGGTCGCGTTTGCGCAGCATGCCTTCGGCGGAAGCCCGCAGGCTCCAGCGCAGGGACCCGGCGCGCCCTACCCGCAGACGATGGAACAGTTCTTCGCGTCGATAGGCGCGGGAACGGCGGCACCGGCGTCCACGGGGGAACAAAAGACGGTTACCGTCCCGCTCTTTGAACCGAAACTGATCCAGCCCTACGCGGCCGGCCTCACCATGGCGACGGGCCAGATGACGCCGGTACCGGTTTCCCAGGCCAAGACGGCGCAGGACGCCAAGGCAAAGGCGGAGGCGGAAAAAAAGAAGGCGGGGTCCAAGCAGGGAGCCGCGACCGGAACCGCGCTCGCCGTAGGCGCGGTCGTCGCGGGCCTCGTGGTGCTGTACCTGGTTTTCGGTCGCAAATGAGGCACAAGGAGGACGTGAGATGCTAATGGGACACACCTGTCTGGGCCTGGACTGCATCGGCGAGGAAGCGCCCGAAATCAAACAGGGCACGCTCACCGCGAGCCAGAAGGTCAAGGCGTCTGCGATGCAGCAGACGCTCAACAACTACCTGTACCGGCTGCGCGCCTACCTCCAGTCCGGCGTCACGGACGTCGAGGACGCCGAACGCATCCTCTCCAACGGGATCGACGGGTTCTGGTCGGACGTCCACGAGTGGGGCGACTGGGACCATGCGCTTTACAGGTACCGCGGCCTCGTCAAGATCGCCGAGGACGCCCTGGCCGTCGCCCAGCAGCAGCGTCCGTACTCGCTCCCGGTTGCCTCCACGGCGCCGTCGTCGCAGACAGCCGTCGCCAACGCGGTGGCGAGCCAGGCGCTGGAGGCCTCGATACAGGTGGCCCGACAGAGCGAGGCCACGCAGGCCGCGACGACGCCCTATTACGGGGCCGAGCAAGCCGCCATCGCGGCGGCGAGGGCGTCCCGGGTCAGTTCCCAGGCTCCCGGTCAGGCCGCGGAACACGTGGCAGCCGGTTTTCAGGAGCAACGGCAAAAGCTGCATTCAGCCTTAAAAACCGGCCTGGTCGTCGTCGGGGTCGTGGCGGGCATTGGCGCGATCATGTACATCGCGAGCAGGGGAAAGTAACATGCACAGGAATTTCAGCCAGGCGCAGCGGTACAACGCGCCGTGCGCGGTCTGCGGACGGACGGCCGACGTGCGACTCTGCTCCGTCGATTGGGTCCACGGCATGACGGAAAGGAAGCGCGGCTGGCTCGATCAGCACGGTATCCAGTGGGGGAACGACCCGGCGGAACTTTACGTTTATTTCCCGATCTGCCGGAGCTGCTTCGCGCGTTCGCCTGTCGTCGAGGCCGGCCGCGAGTACACGCCGAACCCGCCCCCGGAAGAGGACGGTGACGGTGGAATCGGCGACACGGAGACCAACCCGCACCCGCTGGAAAGCGGCGTGGCGACCCGGGTGTGGCAGGACGACGCGGGGAACATCCACGTCCGGTACCACGAAACCGACGTGGTCAGCTTCAACAACGAGTGGATCACGCTGCGCACGGACGGATATGACACGGTAACGACGCGACGCAGAATGAACCAGGTGTCGGATCATTTTAATCTCGGCTTCGGGGTGTACCGCGATAGGGGAACGACTTGGGTCAACTACGGCGGCTCCAAGTTTGAGTTGCTCGATCCGACCAGTATGAGCCGGTTCACGCCGACCGTGGTGGACAACTCCGACGTGGTCGAGCCGACGTCCGGCATGCCGAGGGGGCGCCGCGCGCCCGGATGGGCGGAACGGCTCCAGGTCGGTGCGCCGGATGACCCCGAAGCGAGACGCGACGAGGAGCTGCGACGGGCCGGTTATGTTACGTTCACGCGTCGCACCGATTTCCCGAAGCTGGGATACATCATTGACCGTCTGAACGAACTGAACATCCCCAGCGTCCTCCACGGGGATACTTTCCATGCGGACCACATCCTCTGGGTGCCGGAAAGCCGACATGAAGAGGCATGGGCGATTCTCGACGATAAGTGGGGCGACGACCGGCTCGACGACGTGCCGGACGACGACCCGAGCTTTGAAGAGTACGCCCTCGTCCGGCCCAACGTCGTCGATGTCCGTATCGAGAGGCCGCGCAGGTCTCGTCCGTCGCGGCCGAGGCGCCAGCGTCGTCCGGTTGAAGCCCCCCTGCACAGGGGCGGCAGTGAACTCGGCTTTGAGGAAGGCGAGTGGGAGTCCACGGAGAAAAACCCGCCGCCGGAGGGCACCGACGTCCTGGTGCACGACTACGGCAACGTGGCCGTGTTCCTGCCGCTTACCGGGGGGTCGCGCGACTGGTGGGAGAAAAACGTGCGCGGTGTCCGTCGCCACGGGAGCGTTTATCTAGTCGACGCCCAGGACTCGCAGAACCTTCTGAACGGGATGCAGGCCGAGGGCCTGAAGGTGTTCGTGCGTTAACGAGGAACAAACCATGGATCGATTTGACACCATCGTCTCCGCGCCTTCGGGAGCCGCCCTCGCGGTGGACCGCAGGAAGCTCATGACGATCCCGTACTTCCTGCTGACCAACCCCACGCAGAACATCGTGGCGCTCCCGGCGTCCGGTTCAGTGGGCGGCGTGATGTGCAACGTGTCCTCCGAGGGTCCGGCGGAGATTCTCGCGCACGCCTACGAGTCGACGGGCGACTTCACGGTCTTTATGCGGATCATGGACGGGGTCGACAACCGCGAGATATGCAACGCGCCGATTCACTGCCGCCTGATCGCCGGGAACAACCTGCAGCCCTACCGCCTGCCGGAGTCGCTTCTGGTCGACGAGATGCGCGGCATCGAGATCGACTTCGCAGACCTCAGCGGCGCGCCCAATAACGTGCGGTTCGTGTCGCACGGGGTGCGGTATCTCGAGATCATGGACGACCCGAAGGCCGAGCGCCTGCGCGTCCGCATGCGCCGCCGTCAGCACCTCAGCTTCCCGTACTACTACGGTTTCGAAGGGGTCGGATATGCGCGTTTAGCCGCCGGAGCGACCGGTAACTACCCGATCACGATCGGCGAGGACCACTTCGAGTTCATGACGCTGGCCTACTACGGCGACGCGGGCCAGAACGTGGATTTCCAGATCATCGACGTGACGCGCGGGGAACCCCTGATCGACGCATTCGGCGGCGACTACTACATGGTCAACGGGCGACTGCTCGCCTTCGACGCCCGGTTCGCCTACCGGTTCTGCGAGCCGAGGCTCATCATGGGCGGGAGCAAGCTGGTGGTCCAGGTCCGCAACAACGAGGCCGTCGAGAACGACATCTACATCTGCCTGGGCGGCCGGGCCCTGGCATACCGAATCCTCAAGGAGCAATAGGCCGATGCACGACAACGAATTCGTCCTGCCGCCCAAGGAGAGCTTCGGCAACCCGGTGCACGGGCGCCATCCCGTGCAGGGCCCGAAGCACCCCATACAGACGCCGAAGGGGATGGGCATGGGCGACCTGCCCGAGTACATGCCCTACCGCACGCTGCGTAAGGAAGCCGTCGGCCCGCTCAACGCGCCCACGGAACTGGTGGACAACTGTCTCCAGTACCTCTGCTACCTGATGGAACGGATGCTGAAGAAGTTTGCATGGTACCCGAGGAACTGCTTCTCCTTCATCGCGACCAGCGGCGCGGGCGTGGCGGTCGCCCCCGGCGGGACCTCCGTCATTGCGACGTTCAACGTTCCGCAGGACCGCAAGGCGGTCATGATGAAGGTGGGCTGGGATTGCAATCCGCCGGCATCCTTTGGCGGCGTGGTGTGGTCGCTCCTGATCAACGGGAGCGCGCACCCGTTCTTCAACAACCTGACATTCGCGGCCAGCAACCTGTCCAACGCGGACGAGTTCGTCGTCCCGCTGAACTTCGGGACGACGGTCGAACTGGTCGCCACGAACAATAACCTCGGGGCCGTGACCCTGAACGGGATCATGCGGGGCTTTGTCATCTACGAACAGGAGCCATAAGCCATGACGCCTAAAAACAGACGCTTACTGAACGTCATCCGCCCGCTCGCGCTAGGGGCGGCAGCCTACTACGTGGTCGGTTACCTGAGGAAGGCCGCAGCCATGAAGTCGGGCGCGTCGGGTATCGGCGATTCGCCTCAGGAGAGCTTGATATACGCCAAGCTCGAAGAGTTACGCAAGGAGATCAACCGCACGACGGGCCGTTACGAGAAACTACGGGAAGACGCGGAAAACATGGATATCGAAATCCGCATGACGGCGGCCGGGTACGACACGGCCGCAACCGCGGAGGAAAAACTCGATATCCGGAGGACCTGCGTAGACCTAATGAACAGGCGCAAGCGCGCGGGCATGGAAATGAGCGTTTTAATGAGGGAGCTTAACCTGCTGCGCGAGTCCATTATCGCCGAGTCGGCCAGGCTGAAGAGCGCTGCCGTCGCTCCGATCATCGCAGATAGGCGGAGGCGCCTGACCGGTCTGGGCGGCCTGGCCGCACCTCCACCTCCACCCCCACCACCGCCACCACCGCCGCCTCCGCCACCGCCTCCGCCACCACCTCCTCCGGCCTACTATCCGACGTACTCGATCCCGTACTACAGCCCTTCCGTGGTTGTCGTGCCCGAGGATGCCCCCGATCCGGCGGATTTCTGGATCGACGGGACGCTGAAGAAGAGAGTGAGGAAGGACAAAAAGAAGAAGAAGGAGCTCTTGCAGGCGCTCAAAAGGCTTCAGGCCGAACTGGAGGAGTGACGCGGATGAGAAGTAATCCTAATCTTGCGAATGTCCTGGTCGCCTCGGGCGTGGGCGTCGGGGTCTACCTCCTCGTGAGAACCCTCCAGAAGGGCAGCCTGCTGGGTGAGAATGGAGAGGGATACGCTTCCAAACCGCCGACAGCCGCGACAGCATTGCCACTACCGGTGAGGGTTGCTCTCTGGCCGGAGACGACGCCCCGAGCTACCCCTAAAATCGCGCCCGCCCCGTCGGGTTCGGTGGAAGAAAAACTGCGTAAGGCAAAGGAGCTTCAAGAGCGGCTTCTGACGCGCCAGAAGAAACTTGAGAGTCTGCAGCGGGCGGCGAGGTGGACTGCAGCGCAGCGGGAGCACGCGCTGTATCAGGCGGTGGCTGAACAGCAGGCGCTGGCGAAGCAGGTCGAGGAGGCAAAGGCGCCTTACTGGTCGATGGCGAAGCGGGCCGCGCTAAGCGCTGCCGCGAAGGCCAGAGAGAGCGCCTCGAGGATGATCCCGTCCGTCGGCAGCGAGTTCTGGACAGACGAAGAACCGCAGGCACCAGCAATATCCGAAAAGGAACTTCAGGAACGCCGGGAGAGGCCGACTGCGCAGGACTTCAGGAATACGCCGGATTACGACCCGGCGGCCAAACCGAAACTCGAAAGGCAGCGCTGGATGTTCCGGGAAGGGACGCCGATGAGAGAGAGGCTCATCCGCGAGGGATGGGAACTCACGCCGCTGTCCATGAGGGCACTTAATCAACTCGGATTTGACCAGGGCATGGAGGATGCGGCCATCATGGCCGCCAATGAGCAGAGAGACCTGCGCTACAAGGCCGGACCTCCGGACACCGGAGCGCGGTACAAGTGGGACAACGTCCGCGGCGACTGGATCGAGTGGTGGAGACGAAAGGAACGACAGGTGTCGTACCGATAAGGGAGAACAAAGATGGCACGCAGAAAGAGCAAGAACCCAGGAACGGGCACCAACATCCTCGTCGCGCTGGGCGTCGGAACCGGTGTCTACATTCTGGTAAGGACGCTCCAAAAGGGAGGATACCTCGGCGAGAACGGCGAGGGGTACGCCACCAAGCCCAAGCCGCAGCCCGTCTACAACCCGACCGTGGTACGGACACTGCAGCAGGTCAAGACGGTGATCCCTACCGCGACCAGAGGACCCGTGGCTGAGCTTTACGGCGCCCTGAAGAAGGTCGAGCTGAATGAGGCGGCAGCAAAGAAGCAGCAGGCCGAGATCAGCGCCAACACGCGCCGTCTTCAGACGCTTCTGCGGTCACGCGACAGGCTCGCGGCTTCGAATCTTTCAGCCACTCAGAAGATGCAGAAGCTGGCAACCCTAGATACGGACATCAACACGGCCAAGCACAATGAGGCCGCCGCGCGTCGCGCTTACGAGGCGCGCACCGGGAGGGAACTCAACGAGGCCTACAGGAGGGCACTCGCTGCGGCCAAATCCGCTATGACACAACGCGGGCAAATGAGCCTGAAAAGCGACTACGGAGACAAGGGGAGTGCCGTGCTGGACCAGCTGCGCAGCGCGCTGATCGACGCCGGTGAGACGGAGATACTGACATCCGAGGGGTCGGTTCCGCTGTAAGGGAGAGCCAGATTGAAGGGCTTCTGGAAGATCGCCGGGTTGACGGCCGCCGTGATGCTGCTTGACCAGTGGCTGAGGAGAACTAATGCCCTCAAGGGAAACGGCGAGGGATACGCCAAAAGGCCAAAACCGCAACCGACCTACGACCCGCTGGTAGTCATGACTCTTCAGAAAGCGAGAGCGTCCGGACCCCTGATGCCCAGCGGCGAGCTTCAAACATTTTATCGGAGCCTCCGTGAACTGGAGGCGCAGCAGCAGAGGATACCTGAAGCCCAGGCCAGGGTAACGCAGGCCGTGAAGGAAAAACAAAGGCAGCTCGCGGAACACCGAGCCAGAATAGAGCAGGCCCAGACAGACCTCGAACGCAGGCTTCAGAAAAAAAGCCTTCAAGACATCGAGCGCGCGGCCGACAGGGGGATCGAGTTCGCCCGGGAAAGCTACGAGAAATCGATTTTCAAGGCGCAGCTCGACAAGAAATATCAAGATGCGCTGGAAGCAGCCAAGCGGGCCTACCGCGACCGGATCAATCTTTACGTTCGACACGGCAGCCAGTCCGATGCGGCGATGAGTAAGGTCAGAGAGGCGCTTCTCAATGCCGGAGAAACGGAAATACTGACCTCTGAGGGGTCAATTCCACTGTAAAGGGGAGCAAAATGAAAGGCGACGGCATCTGGGGGCTTGTGGGTCTGGCGGCCCTGGCGTTCTACCTCGACTATAGGAGGAGAAGGTCTGGACTGGGCGCGCCGTATGATCCCAGCCGCCCCGGCGAGGGCACCAACGTCGACCCCGCCGATCCCGGTTACGCCACCGAGCCCGTCAAGACGTCAACGCGCCCCGCGTACATCCCCATGCGTCCGGCTCCCGTGATTCCGGGCGGCCTTCCGGCGGCACAGATTGTCGAAATCCCCGCGATGCCTTCACCCCAAACGCAGGCCCTCGCCGCGAAGCTCGCGGCCGAAAAAGACGCCCAGCGCAAACTCTATGAGTCTGCGCGTGCGATGGAGGCCATCAAGGCTGCGTTCGCGGCGGAAGGCAAAGCGTTGCCCGGAGCGAAGGCGCCGGCACCGTACACGGAGGCCGCTCGTGCCTACGACGAGGCGATGGTCCGGTTCCAGTTGGAACGGTATCCGTCAGTTAGACCCAAGCCGGGACTGGTCGAAAGCGCGCAGGCTTGGGTAATCGGCAAGGGGGCAGCCTATGGAGGACCAGAGGTCAGGGCCAGGACTAGAAACGAGGTAGGTCGAAGCGTCCTCAGCGCGATACTCGACCCTGACGCTGCGGCCAGGATCATGCAGGCGGATGACCCAGAGGCGACCGAGATGGCAGCCGGGGGCCTGAGAAGGTCCATGAGCCGAGAGGGACTCGACGACGAAACCATCAGTCGCGTCGAGAGCGTGCTGGACCTCGCGGGAACGGTCGCCGAGAAGGCGTTCGAGGACGCCGTCGCGATGGGCAAAATCACGAGCGCCGACGTTGAAAACGCATCCTTGAACCCCCGCGGCCAGGGGGCTATGAAGATCGCGAACTACCTGGAGAACGCGGTGTTGCCCGCGACCGCGCCGAAAATGGCTGAATTGGTGACCGAAGCCGAAATCAAAAAGGAAGCCGGGAATCAGTTCACCGAAAGCGAGATCGCAGCCGTCGCCAAAGGCGTCCGCGACGACACGCAGAAACTGATCGACGGGATCGCCGCGACCGACCGCAACTTTACGGGTCGTCGGGAATACATCGAGTCGGCCGGAATGGAGTCAGCAAAGCGGCACATGCGCTCCTTCGTCGAACAGAAGGTCGACTCGGAAATCCAGGCGCAACTCAAAAAGGGCCTCGGAGACAAAATTCCATCCGACGTGCTCGATGACGTCTCGTCGGCCGTCGCTCAGGACGTTGGAAAAGCCTTCTACCAGACAGAAGGAATTCCGAACTTCGAATCGCTCGAGCGGACGGCCTCCGAGAGCGCGCTGCGCAACATGCTCCCTTACATCCCGTCCATTGGAGAGCGGTACGCCGGCGACGCGCTGAAGAGCCTGGGCTTCGTCCTGTCACCGGAACAACAACAGCAAGCGGCCAAACTGATCGGCCAGGACCTCGCCACAACGTTCGCCCAGAAGCTCAGGACCGGCGACTATGACATCGAGAACATGAACCCCATGGGGGCAGCCATTGCCTCTGCGGCCCGCCACGTCGGGCCGATGTTCGTAAGGGGAGCTTCCGACAAGGTCACCTCGGCGGTCTCGGATTACTGGAACGCCTTCAAGGAAAAGACCAAGCCCATGCTGGAGTACGGCGGCGGTGTTTTGGCTACCGGCATGGTTCAGCGGAACAAGGAAGAGATCGTCTCCGATATGGAAAGGAAAATGGGCTGGATCGACCGGTGGCTTGGAAAAGGCATGGCGCATCAGCTTGCCCAGGCCGGTCACGGCGACATCAGCAGTTCCATGGCGAGGCAGCTTCGGGAACAGGGCCGGATTGACCGGGAAACTCTGGAAGGAGAAGTGCTCTGGAACACGGCCAAGCGCGTCGGGGAGATCGCCTGGGAAAACGTCAAGGCAAATACCCGTGACGCCCTTGAAGACGGGGTCCGCACGATCGTCGCCGCGAAGGCGGACGAGTTTCGGGACCCCGCAAACAACACCGCGATCCCGGAAGAGAAAAAGCCCGGGCTGGTCGAGAAGGTGACCGGACTGGTCATGCAGCTAAGGCTCAAGGAGGCCGGACAGGTTTTGGCGGGTGAGGGCACCGACATCCTCGTACAGGAGTCCCTCAAAAAGCAGGGGCTGCCGCTGACCGAGGAGAACATAAAGTCCATCGGCGCAGCCGGAAGACAGGCCGTGGCTAAAGGGGTGGCGCAGGGCAAGTCACCGGAAGAATTAGAGGAGGACGCCAAGGCCGCCACCGAAATGGCAACGCTCAACACGATGAAGCAGAGGGCTCTCAATAACGAACTCACGGTTTCCGAAATAAAGAAGATGAACGATAAATTCTTCCCCGATGATTTGAACGTGAAGCCTCTCGTCGGTGACGGCATGACGCTCACGGGCCTGCGGATGACGAAGCAGCTCAAAGCGAAGCTCGATGACGAGACGCGCAAAATCCAGTACGAGGACGAAGGCTGGGCTCCCGTCTGGAAGGACGGCAAGAAGAAGATGGTCAAGCTCGACCTTCGTCACGCCCAGAACCTCCACAACTGGCGCAGGCAGCGGGCCGAACAGCTCGTCAGGGAGTACGAGGAGAAGATGCGACCCAAGTGGGACGAAGAGGCCCGTAAGGTGGACGAATACATTGCCACCCGCTCCCCGGTTGTGCAGGAAGCCAGGGATATGATCACCAAAGGGATGCTCACCAAGGCACCTAGAATGGCAGACCAGAGCTTCGATGATTTTGTGGACAAGTACGGCTACAAGGGCACGCTGACGACCGACAGTTACCAGCGGCTCCTAAAGGACTACGCCAGTCGCATGGAGCAGTCTCTCGCTGGTGACCAGAAAGGCGAAGGTCCGGGCCTTGGGTTCTTCTTCAAGGAACTGATCAAGCCCAACATCGACATTTTGTGGCCCGCTTTCGCCCAGGCCGCCGATCCCACGCTCGACCAGCGGGAGCGGTTCGACCGATTGAAGAAGTTTGCAGGCGCGCTCGACGCGCTGACCGCAGAGGCCGCGAACGTCACGATCCCGAAGTACCTGGCGCAGCAGGGCGACGAAGCGATCACCCGCATGTTGAACCAGCAGGTCGCGCGTGGAATTGACAACCATTTATTCCAGAAGTACGCGCCCATGGCCCAGCAACTGCACCAGGCGGGAACCGCGGCGGCCATGGGGATGGCATACGGACCGCCCGCCAACCAACCCCCGCAAATCACGATGCAGGGGCTTTCCAGCATCGACGACGTGGCCGCGATGGAATTTGGATAGGAGAGGCAGCGCATGTTGACCACGATCGAGGCGATCGGCTGTTCGGAGTTCGGAATGGGCTCCGACAAGCCCAAACAGGTGGTGTCCATGGACGCCGGCACGCTGATCGCGCAGAAGGGCGGATTTGTGATCGCCCCGGCAGGCGGCGGCTCATCCTTCGAACGGGAGATGACGCGCCTTCGATCCAGCTATCCCGCGCAAAGCGCCGGACCCGCGCACATGACCGGGCCGGGCGGATTCAGGCCGGGACTGCCGAGTCTCGGACCGCAGGCGGGAATGAGCATGGGGCCGATCGGCAAGACGGGAATCGAGGCGATGCGGATGCTGCCGAGTCTCGGACGTCAGGCGGGAATGCAGATGGATATCGGGAGGGCGGCCCCAAAGAAGTCCATGCTGTCCCCAAAAAACTACGGCACTTCTTCGCCTTCAGTTACGTCGCAGTACAGTAGCGAATTGCCCACGATTCAGAGTCCCTACCAGGATTACTACGGGGAAAACGCGGACGTGAGCGGCTTTGGTTTGGGAGCCGCGCAGGAGGGCGGCTTTTCCAGGATCGCCAAGTACGCGCTTTTTGCCGGACTGGCGTGGCTCGTTTACAGGGAACTCGGACGAGGACGCGGACAGGCGCGAAACCCCGTGGGGCCGGTAGGTCAACTCAGGATGCTCCTTCGGGACCTATTAGAGGCCCGCGATACCCACAACGACAAATTCTACGAGGAGGTGATCCGCGAACTCCGTCGTGAATTCTTCAACGAGAAGGCAGCCCGAGAACACGCCAGGACGCTCAGTGCGGAAAAGCTGGCCGAGATGCACTCACTGGTGGAGGGAAAAAGGCGCTTGAACGAGGTGCTGCTTTACGCCGGATTGAAGGGAGACGTGGAGCGATGGCTCGGCTTCATCGGATTCGAAATAGAGAGGAAGGCCGGGCACGACAGGGACTGGCGCAGGAAGTTCGGTTTTCACCCGAGAGGATGGCATGACTGGGACGATTAACGGCGGATGTCTTACCTGTTGAGGAGCGGGCAAAAGGCTGTACAGTCGCAGCCGGAACGGGATAAAGGAGAACGGCAATGAGCGAAGGCCCGAATATCAAGGAAGGGAAGCTCACGTCCGAGTACAAGCAGGCCCAGAACAACGGCTGGTGGGGCAAGCTGATGGTGGTGTTGGGCGTGCTGACCAACATCAGCGGCGTCGTCATGTCGTCGCTGCAGAACCTGGAGGCCACCAACCCCGACGTCGCGAGCAACCACACCTTCATGGTGACCATGCTGATCGTCGGGACCGTGCTGGCCGTGTCAGGAGCGATCCAGAAGGCGCTGGCCGACTCGGCCTACATCAGCGGGCGCTCGCTGGTCAAGGCGGCCGCGGCACGGGACGTGAAACCGCCGCCGGAGGTGTAACGGAAAATGGGTGACGACCTAGGAAACGGAACGGTTACGGGCCTCGACCGGAAGACCGGGTTCCCGGTCGACCAGTGGGGACACATTCTGTCCCCCTTCGACGAAAGAGACGGGTCGCTGATCGATTTCTCTCACGGCACCGTGCTGAGAAATACGACCAACCCGTACGGGTTCCTGGAGTACGCGGTGGGAAGCGGCGACGACTTCCACTGTTTCGACTACCATATCATCAACGCGGGCGTGAAGGGGCTGTTCATTATCCTGGATTCGGTGCTGAACAGCGAAACCGGCAGCTTCATCCAGGGCGACGGGTACTGGATTTTACCCATCAACACCACCGAGGAGCGGAAGCGCGCCGTCGCAACGGCCCTGTCCATCGTCGACGGGGCCTGTGACTGGGCTGCCGAAAACGAGGTTCGGGTCACCAAGCGAGGCTGGAACCAGGATTACATGTACTTCGTGAGGTCCGTCGCCCAGAGCCTGTTCCCGTACAAGATGGAGGGGTTCAGCGCCCGCCAGATGCGTTTCGGGGGAAAGAAGATCGACGCGGTGATGAAGGACATCCTGAAGGGCGTCAAAGTGGTGCCGCGGTACGCGATGGAGGATCAGTGATGAAAAGCGCGCACTGGCTGCTGCTCGGCGCCGGGGCTTTTGTGTTGCTGCGCTGCCTTTCCAAACGGAAGGCGCAGGCGGACGGACTCGGCCAGCAGGACCTGGTCCCGCCAACACCCCCGAACTGGTACAACACCGGCCTGACGCCCATCGGGTACGAGGCCGCCGGGTGGCATCCGCCCGACGAGTGGAAAAAGTTCGCGCAGCGGAGGGCCGAATTGCGCGCGCAGGGGCTTGGACAGTCCGAGTGGGAACCTTTCACGAGCTATCCCCTTTCGGCACCCATTTACCAGGCCCCGTTCCCGTACGCGATGCCCTATGCCCAGTCTTTTCCCACGACGTACGTGGAGACGATCGAGTGGAAGACGCCGCACATGAAGGACGTGACGGACGAATGGGACCCGTTCTAGTGGAGGCGAGACGCGCGTGAGTAAGAGTGAGCTCCTGAAAAGCGCCGAACAGGCCGTACAGGACACCAAAAAGGAATCCGGAGCGAAGACCAGCATCGAAGCCGTGACGGAGCTGGTTGCCGGGCTGATGCTTTACTGTAACCAGGAGGACGTCGATTACGACGACGTCGCGGAGCGGGCGGAACGGATTTACCGCGGACTGGAGTCGGAGCCCGACGACGAGCCCGACGACGAGGACTTCGACGACGACGACGACGAGGACTTCGACGACGACGAGGACTTCGACGACGACGAGGACTTCGACGACGACGAGGACTTCGACGACGACGAGGCGGATGAACTCGAAGCCAAGGTCAACGCTAAATTGGATGATTTAGAGGATGGCGTTGACGCCTTTTGCGACGTGAGGGACATGGAGATCAGGTACTGATGCAGTGGCTGTCCAAGTTCCTCGTGGAACTCCTGGCGTGGCTGATCCCGTGGATTTTCAGCGGGAAAAAGACAGAGAGCGTGGGCAGGACGGACGGTCTCGACGGTTTGGACCGTAATGGCGTCACCGGCATTGAAGAGCTGACGCCCGATCAGTTGCCCGACATTTGAGGAAAAGAAAATGAAACGAATAATCCCGGCTTGCGCGTTCCTGTTGTTTCTCTGCGGCTGCATGGGCAGGGATAAAACCGAAACCATCGTGATGGTCGAACCGGGCGACGTGGTGGAGGTCGTCGACAAGGATAAGGTCAAGGTCCAGGCCACTTACAAGGACGCGAGCGGCAAGAAGCAGACGGCCATCTCGGAAACAAAGATCGCCGGCACCGTCGCGATGCCGAAATCGATCTACCGCAAGATGCGCGTGGTCTACATCGCCACCTACGACTACTCCAACGGCAAGATCACGAAGGAGGAGTTTCAGAAAATACTTCGCGAGGCGAGCACGGGGCCGGAAGACGACCAGAAGAAGAACGTGCCCGTGAAAGGTGAACGCTGATGGCATCCTTTTGGGAGACCGCTAAAACGTACGACCCGTTCGCCTTCGCCGAAAAGAGCATGGAGTCAAATACAATGGTTGCTCCGCTTCTTCCCATCGTCGGTGGCGCCGTGCAGGCCATCCCGGCCCTGGTCAACCTGTTTTCCAAGGAAAAAGCCCCAAAGTCGACCTACGACCCGACGGCCTACTCGAGGGACCTCCAGAAGCAGATCGAGTTGAAAACGCAGGCCGCGATTGCGCAGCAACAGGCCCAGGCGGCGGTCCAGGTGGAACAGATTCGGGCGGACTCGACCCGGCGGATGCTCGTGTACGGGGCGGGCGCCCTAGCTGCGGGCATCGGTTTGATCGTGCTGGTCAACGCACTCAAAAAGAAGGGAAACTGAAATGGCCAACCTCGACCTAACCAAGGCGCTCTCCGTCGTCGGCCAGCTCCCGCAGACGCAGTCTGACATCAAGAAAATCGCCTCGGCGGCCGACTACACGCAGACGCCGCAGTTCCAGCAGCAACTCAAGACCGCCGAAAGCTACGCCTTCAACTACGCCGTCGCGACGCTGGCGCTGCAGACCGCTTCCACGCTGATCCTGCTCGGGATGTTTCTGGTGAATCTCCAGCGGGAGAAGCGGATGAACGCGCCGAAAAACTAGGATCACGCCGGACGGCCGGCGCCTGAAAATGAACGGAGGATTTGACATGTGGGCTGACCAGCACGACCTTTCCGGGATGGGGAAGGATGACGAGCCGGTCGTCGTCCGGCCGACGACGACGGAACAGGTTTTCAATACGATCAACCTGGTCGCGCAAGGGCTCCTGAACGAACGCATCGCCAAGCAGAACGTGGCGCTGACGGAGGCGCAGGCGAGCGCCGTCAGGGACCAGGCGAAAACCGAGGCCAGCAACTACGTGATGGACGCCCTCAGAAAAGGGCAGGCGGTTCTGCTCCCGAAGGAGGCGCTCGCGGCCTCCAAGGCGCAGACGCCATCTTGGGCGAAGTGGGGCAGCACGGTCCTGGTCGCCGCGGGCGTGGCGGCCCTCGGGTACGCGCTCTACGCCTACACCCAGCGCAGAAGGTCGAGGAGCTCTTCGGTCGTCCCCGAGGTCCCCAAGACCGTGAAGCCATCGATCATGGCCGGCGTTCCCGTCAGCGCGAATCCGAGGCGCCGCCGGAAGCGGTAGGCCGCGAAAACGGAGAAGGGAAACCTTAAGATGCAGCAGATACTCTCGCTCGACCCGTACATCGTTCCCGGAAACATGGGACTCGAGCCGCCTGGGGGCCTGGGCGTGGTGTATTCGCTCGACCCGTTCATCCACTCGCCGCCCCCGACGGGCGGCCTCGGTTCGGTGGTCAGCCTCGATCCGTTCATGTACACCGGCTCCAGACTCGGCGAGCTGGGGGAGCACCCCTGGATGAAATCCGGCCAGTGCGAGAACTTCGCCAAGCTCGTCGACACCTACACGAGGCTCTCCAAGAAGACGGACAAGAGCAAGGAGACGCGCGAGGAGGCCGCCCGGCTGGCCCAGGAGAACGAGCAGCTCTACAACCAGTGCGTGGAAAAGAAGGCGACCTCCGTCGTTCAGAACGTACTCGCGCCGACGACCCCCGCGCCGGCTGCGGTGAGCACCGCGCCCGCCCAGGCGTACCCCGTCGCCGTTTCAGGACAGCCCGTGGCCGTAAACGCCTTAGCGCAAGGCGCTCCGGCCGGACAGGCCGCCGGACAGGGCTGGTTCACCGCGAAGAACGTGATGATCGCCGGGGCGCTCGCCGCCGCAGCGGCTTTCGCGGTCTACTACGTCGTCACGAGAAAAAAGAGGTGAGCAGATGCCATACGACCGGAGATACGGCTTCGTGAACTGCGTTATGGACGGCGGGACCGGAAGGGCTGTCGGCGGGGACCGTCCGAGATACGGCATGAGCGGGCTCGGCGAGCACCCGTGGGTCGCCTCCGGCCAGTGCCAGAAGTTCAAAAACCTGGTGACCATCTACCAGCGGCTCTCCCAGAAGAAGGACAAGAGCAAAGAGACGCGCGAAAACGCGGCCAAGCTCGCCCAGCAGCACCAGCGGAATTATCAACAGTGCGTGGCCGCAAAACAAGCCAAGCCGGCGCCCACGCCAGTTACGCCAGTTACGCCAGTTACGCCGGCGACGCCCGTTCCGTGGGTACCCTATCCGGGAGGCGGCGGAGGAGGAGGCGGCGGCACTTGGTTAGTTCCCGCGGTTCCCGAGGATTTTATCCCGATTGAAGGAGGTCCAGCCTGCCCTTATGGGGGACAGGTCTACCAGCAAACAAACACCGGACAGCTTTTCTGCTTCGACGGCAGCGGCCAGCGGGTCTATTACGGCACCGCCGGCTGGCCGGCCAGAACGACGTTCGACTACGTCCCGCACGGCGCGCTCACCAGCCAGGGATACCCGATCTACCGGGTGACCGCGACCGGACAGCTCTTTTACTTCGATCCAACGACCGGACAGCGCGTCTACCAGAACGCGAACGGAACATGGGGAACACAGACGACCATCCCCGGCACGCCCTTGACGCCCGTGCCGTACATTCAAATGCCCGGCGACACCGGCACTCCGGCGTATGACGAAAGCGGGCAGCTCGTTCCGTACGGCCAAGAGGCATTTACCACGCTGGTTCCCTACGGCCAGCAGCCAGCGGCGACCGGCGTTCCCGCCGCAGCGGCCCCCATACCTTGGGCGCAGATGCCGGGCACGGGTCCGGCGGCAGGAACCGTGAACGAAAAGGACCTGATCGCCAGCCAAGGCCCCACGGAATACGAGGACGACTGGGGTGCCATGCAGGTCATCGAACTCGTCTTTCCGAAGTCCTCTGCACAGTCCGTCATGACCCCGTCCGGGCAGGGCGTCATGCCGGGCGGCACGATGCCCATAGAGGACTTCACGAGCGCCTACGTTCTCGAAGGAGGCCAGTGGTAAAATGCCAAGCGGAAAATCCAAACGAAAAACGTGGGTCTGGGTCGGCGCGGCCGTCGGACTCGGGATCATCTGGCTCAGGAACTGGAAGAACATCCCGTTCAGCAAGCTCCCTTCCGGGGCGCGCGTGGAACTGGCCATGAAGCCGGTTAAGGGACAGGCGAACCAGGTCGCGAGCATCAGCACCTACCGCATCATCGCCAATCGTAGGCAGGGCCTGGACTACGTCCCGGTGACTGAGGAATCGGACGACCGGACCCTCGTTTTCACGCTGCCCGCCTCCGGCGGGACCGTCACGCGGAACGTGGTGGTCGAAGGAAACTCAAAGTACGTGGAGGTGGCGCCGGCGTGATTCGCATTCGCATGAACGGCAGCGCGCGCGCGGCCGAACGCGTCACGATACCCGTGCAGCGCTTCCGACACCTTTTTCCGAGGCTCAGGCCGATCCCGAGGCCGCCGGAAAGTGTCCGCACGACCAAATAGAGGGCGACAGCTTTGAGGGGATATGCCGATGGACGTGGGACCGGGAGAACTGGGAAGGACGATCGAGAGCTTCGGATACGCGGTGGTTTTCCTGTTCCTGTACACGGCGACGACGTGGTTCCTGATACGCCTCCTGTACGGACAGCTCAAGGAGCGGAAGGAAGAGACGGCCAGGATGACCTCGGTCATCGAACAGAACACTACCGCGATGAGGGACCTTTCCAGTGCGATCAGGGAGGTCAAGGCCAGCCAGGCCGCCTGCACGAAGCAGGCCTCGGATTTAATGATTTACGTGCGGACCAGAGAGGAGAGGAGGAAGTGAACGTCCACAAGATACGTCTCGCCTTTCACAACTTCATCATCCTCCTGCGCAACGGGAGCGGCGGGGGGAGCGACCACCATAAAAGGATGATTCGCGCCTGTGACAAAAACATGGAAACGCGGAAGGAGCTGCACACCGAGATCGACGACCTTAACCGCATGGTGAAGGAAAACGAAATCAACAGCGGCGTGCGGCAGGCGGTGGACGTGGAGGAGGACGAGCCATGATCGGGATACCCATTCTGAAGGGCATCACCGCCACGCCGGTGCCTGACTTCATCGACTTCACGGCGGACGGCCAGATCGGATGGCTGATGCTCATCAACAAGGGCCTCACGAGCATCTGGGTCGCGTTCGACGCGCTGCCGTCGGGGACCACAACCGGGGACGGCCGTTTCGAGGTGAAGCCCCAGCAGCGCGTCGTCCTATCCGGCGTGTCGATCATCGCCGTGGGCGTCAGGACCGCCGCCGGCGCCGCCGACATGGACGCGATCGGACTGAACTGAGGACACCTTCGATGCCGCCTCCGGTCCTCATCGGACGCACGATACCCCCCGCCGGACTCGCCATCGACATCGGGCGCTGCATCGACCAACTGTGGCTGGCCAACATCGACGACGACTGGGGCATCGTGGTCAGTTTTACGGCCATACCCCTGTCGGAGCGCGACGGGTACTTCGTCCGCAAGAACGGCGGCCTCGACATCGCCGGCATCAACATCCGCTACGTCTTCGTCCAGAACCTCGCCTATCTCCAGGTTCCGCCGCGGGTCCCGGTGCGGCCCGACGTGCACCTCATCGGGGTCAACATGAACCCCGGCAGTCCCGCCGAATCCCTTGGCGGTTCACGGCGCGCCGCGATAACCTATCCGTGGTCGATACAGCGGACCGAGTCGCTCGCGTCCAACCGGCGTGCCCAGAGCCTGCTGCCGAGGAGGTCTATCTACAGTGATTGGATTACCAACAGCATGGGCGGGGACGCCGGCCGCGACAGCCCGCTCTACTACCCGTAGCGCATCCCTGCTCGGCAAACTGTACGGCCCCCTGCTGGTTCCGGTGCGGGATGACGAGGTGGGGGAGCGGCTCGCGCTCTGCGCCAAGTGCCCCCTTTCGGAAAACGGTTACTGCGGCGTGCCGCGCACGGTGGACCCGCTGACCCCCCGAAACGAGTTCGACGAAGGAAACGGCATGCGTATTTCGGGGCGCGCCTGCAGGCCCGAAGTATCCTGCCCGAGGGGGGCCTGGAAGGCGGCCGGAACGGTTGACTGCCGCGCCGAGACGGGCGTTCTGGACGGACGCCGCGTATGCGTGTTCATCGACGCCCTGGGCGGCCACAACCGGGACGCGCACAACCTCGCGCTGGAGATCGGGCCGAAGATCGGATTCGAGCCGTTCCTGCTCGACGAGCGCACTCCGGGCGTGGCCACGAACACCGCTGCCGCACGCTTCTACTGCCACGACTTCGCCCCCGACGAGGCCGAGTACGTCCTCTTCCTTTCTCCCGAGCTCTACCTGGACGGCCTGCCGCAGATGTCCTTCGGGGACGTGTCACTGCATCCGCTTCCCTCCGCATGCAAACGATACTACGACGGCGCGGTGCTGGTTTCGCGCAGGGCGTTTCCGCTACTGGAGTGGTGCAAGGACGAAAAGCCGGCTGACGCCTTCGACACTTTCATTGCGCTGGCGGAACGGACCTGCGGCGTCACGGAACTTCCGCACACGATCTTCTTTCCGATGCGCTCCGGGCGGCGCGCGATGTCGAGGGCCGTCTCGCTGGCCGGGCTGTTCGGCGAACCGCGTTCAGCCCTGCTGGAGCAGATGCGCCGCAGCCCGTCTCCCTGGCGGGAGGTCTGCAGGCACTTCGCGTGGACGGACGAGCTCCGGGAAGCGCCCCCGTACCCGCAGGGCACGGAGATCGACCTCGACTGCTACCACGCCGGCATAGGCGATTTGATCGACGTGTGCCACATCGCGCGGGCCCTGGAGATCGAGAACCCCGGCGTCATCGTCAAGGTGCACTCCAAGACCGAGAAATCGGGGTTCGTGAAGCTCTTTGGGAAGCACGGCCAGCTTACCGCGGGCGGCATCGTGCACCGGCTCCCCCCGAATCCGTGGCACGCCCTCGATTTTGACCGGAGGGCCAAGGGCAACGGCCGCATCGAGAACTGGGCCCTCCACTGCGGGGCCACGAAGCCCGTGCTCGCCGAGGCGATCATCGGGCGGGAGGCCGATGCGTGGGCCACTGAGTTCCTGGACGGCCTCCCGGAGCCGCGCGTGGTCTTGTCGCCCGTCTCGACCTGTCCGACGCGGTCCTGGCCGATGGAGCGCTACGAGGCGCTCGGAAGGCTGCTGGAAAAGGAGGGCTTCGGAGTCGTCGTGATGGACGACCCCGACGGCGTAACGACGTTTGAATCGCCCTTCAGGCGCCTGTTCGGCGTCGGTGCGGAGCGCGAGGCGGCCGCGATCAAACGCTGCTCGTTATTGGTGGGAAACGACAGCGGCATGGCCCACCTTTCGGCCTCGCTCCAAGTGCCGACGCTTGTGCTCTGCGGACCAACCGACGGCAAGAGCGTCTTCGGGTGGTACGACTCGGCGCGGTGGATCGATGGGAAACTGCCCTGCGCCGGGTGCTATTTCTTCAGGGAGAACGGGTGGCGCGAGGAGTGCCAGCACGGGTGCCTCGCCCTCCGCGCCGTGGACCTCAAGTCGGTATTTCTGGAAAGCGTTAAAATGGTCCACTCGCGACAAAATGCATGCTTGACAAATTTGTGAAAGCGATTAAGCACTTATGCGTGGACCTTAAAAGGAGACTCTACGCATGGCCCGAAACGTGAAATTCTCGCCCAACGCCGTGAGGCTTCTGCACCGCATGCTGAAATCGCCCGATCAACTGACGGGACAGCGGCCAGGGGGGCAGCAGCAGGCTCCAGTCAACCCTTATTCGGCACCCGACCGGAGCGCGCGCAAGCAACTCATCGCGCTGCATGCCATGGTCAACAAGCACACCATCCCCGTTCAGGGGGGCGCGATACTTAGGTTCGAGCCGCTGGAGTGCCGTCTCGCCGGCGACCTGGTCGACCGGATATACGATTTGATGTCGCACTACCGCCCCCTGCTGGCGCTGACCACAAACCTAGAAGACGTAAACGCGCTGCAACTGGGTCTCAAGGGCAAGGAGCTTCAGGCGGACGAGGAGTCGTGGATCGCGTCTTCCGAAGAGAAAGAGGACGACCCGGATGAAGATGAGTTCGACGACATCGGCCATGAAGAAAACGAACCGGAAGAGGGGAAAGTGACGCCGATTCGTTCCCCGAAGAAACGCAAAAAGTAACGCAAAAGGCGGATAACTTAGGTATTGAACGGTACGTGGTCGGACCTAATATCCTCCTGTAGACGCCGGATCACAGGAGGGCATTACGATGCCATACGGAGTAGCCTACGGAAATAACGCTTCAACCCGGATACCGCTGGCCCGCACGCAGCTCCCCATCGCCTCCATAGCCGCCGCAGCGGGAATGGCGCCGGGCGTGGGGGCCAACACGTTCACGCTGGCCGCGCTGGGCCTGTACCAGATCGACCTCGACCTGAACGTTTCAGCACCCTCCAACGACACCCCGTTCAGCATCGAGCTCTACAACGAGACCCTGGGCGCCGTGGTGCAGTCCCGTAACGCCGTCGCGCCGCAACAGCCCCAGCCCGAGGACATGTGGTTCGGGTTCGAGTTCACGGTGGCCAACGTCAACCACGAGTACTCCTTTTACATCACCCCGCTGATCAACCGCGCGCCGGTCAACTTCGCTTTGCTTTTGCAGGAGATCAACTTCAGGGCCGTCGTCCAGGAGTTCAGCTCGGGCGGGAACGTCAACGGGACGGGGACGCCGGGGACGCTTCCCGTCTGGACCCTCGCGGACACCATCGGGGACTCACAGGTAACGGACGACGGGGCCGGCGAGTGGACCTTCAGCGACGGGACCAACCAGGTGCTGGCGATGGGGCTCGTCGCGGCGGCCTTCAATGTCGCCGGACAACCGGGCGTGGACATAACCGTGAGGGGCCGCGACGCGGACACCGGGAACCAGAACGGGGGAAGCCTCATCCTCGCCGGAGGCGCCCCCAGCGGAACAGGATTACGGGGGACAATCCAGTGTCCGGGCGCAGGCGCTCACTCAACCGCGCTCGGGGAGCAGGCGATCGCATCGGGCGACTGGTCCGTCGTTGTCGGTTCGGGCGACGCGGGCGTGACCTACGCGAATCCCACCGCGTCAGCAGCCGCAGCCATCGCCATCGGTCCAGGGGCAACTGCATCCGGGCTTTACGGCATCGCGCAAGGTCCCTCCGCGCAGGCCACGGCAACCTACGGCGTGGCCATCGGGTATCAGGCCAACTCGGCAGGTTTGGGATGCGTGGCCATCGGGGCGGTAACCGTAACTCAGGAAGAGGGCGGAATCGCCATCGGGACCCAAGCCTCAACAACCGGCAAAAACTCTATTGCCATTGGCGTAGCAGCGTCGGCCCAAACCAGCGGCGGACCCTTTTTCACCGACATGAAGATCGCAATAGGAAGCGGAGCATCGGTTGCGGCAGGTGCTGCTTACGGAATCGCCATCGGATACAGCGCATCGGCGTTTACTGGGACGGGTAATATCGTCATCGGTACAGGCGCTATTACCTCGGTTACGGCTGGAGACGAGCGGGGGATCGCTATCGGGGATACGGCGACAACCGGAGGTACGCATTGCACGGCCATCGGATACTCCACGCTCGCAAGCGATGACTACGCAATCGCTTTGGGTGATGATGCGGACGCCCGCGTAGCCAAAACAATCAACGTTTCCGGACTCAGTTGCGCGCGAAATGATGACGGGGAGAGCGACTACTGGCTGTACTTCGGTTCCCGAACCAACGTCGTCTACGGGCCGGAAATAGACGTGCTGGGGGCTCCTGCGGACGTCACGCTCGCGTTCCCCGCGTCCTGCCACGCCTGGATCGAGGAGGCTGGGTTCATAACGACCGAGCTGGTGTTGGATGGCGGCGCGGTGGGCGTGCAGCCGACGGTTCGGGTCGGCATCACGGGGACGCCCGCCAAGTATCTGGCGGCGGTCGCCGCGACCCTCCTGAACGCCGAGGGCGGTCGTGAACGGTACACCACGCTCCTGGCCGACGACTGGGAGACGAGCTTCACGGCGGGCATGACCGTCGCGGGGACCATCGTGGGCGGCGGTGGAAGCGAGTCGTGGAAGATGCGCCCTTACTGGGTGATCAGGGTGGTCGAGGACGAGTAGAAATGACCCCATGCCAACTCCAAGACATTTTTAACCTTGAATGTTCGGAGTGTTGGTGAATAACGCGAACGGTTAAATGTGACCGTTCAGGAAGAAAGGAGTCGTGTGATGGCGAAGTCAAAGGCGAAGTCGAAGGCGAAGGAACCGGCGGCTGCTCCGAAGAAGAGGTCGTCCTCCAGCAAGGTCGAGGTGCCGGGTGGTGTGCTCATCCGCGAGGACGAGGACACCGTGACCGTCGCCGTGGTCTTCAACCGGGCCGAGGCCAAGGTTTCCGAAGACGCGCCGCAAATCGTGCGATGGCAGCGTTACCTCAACGTGGCGTTCGGCAAGATGAACGTGTCGCGTAATGCCGCGTTGATGGAGGACCTCGACGAGGCTGAAAAGAAGGAACAGCACGCCCTGAAGGAGAGGTACAAGGCCCTCAGGCTGCACCGGCCCAAGGATTCCCCTGGGCTCAAGGTGTAATATAAGAGGGGCTTTGTTGGCGCGGGCGCTCGCGGAACCGCGGCGTAAATGCGCCGCGGAGCCATTGCCGTCAAAAAGGCATCGCACCCTCGGCATGATAAAACGAAAAGCGGATACCGCCAAACTGCTTCCGCTGGACCAGTATGACCTGGTCCTGGTCAGTTACTCGGGAGGCAAGGACTCAATCGCGTGCCTTCTTTATGTTATGGAACTCGGGGTCGAGCCGGAACGCATCGAGCTGTGGCACCAGGACGTCGGCGAGCTGATGGACTGGCCGTGCACGCGCCCCTACGTGGTGGCCACGGCCAGGACGTTCAATCTTCCGCTGGTCTACGCGTGGCGCGAAGGCGGGTTCGAGAAGGAGATGTTGCGCCGGAACGAGCCGACGGCCCCGGTCCTTTGGTACGGTATCGACGGAAACCTTCATAAGGCCCCCACCAAGCAGGTCAGTCTCGGAACCCGGCTGAAATTCCCGCAGGTCGGCCGGGACCTCCAGACCAGGTGGTGCACCCCCTATCTCAAGATCAACGTCATGGACCGCGTCATCACCAACGACGAACGGCTGCTGGACAAGAAACTGCTCGTCCTGACCGGAGAGCGCGCCCAGGAGAGCCCCGGGCGGGCGACCTACGCCAAGGTGGACCAGGGCCGCGGGAGCATGTCGAGGCGGCTGGTCCACCACTGGCGCCCCGTGCTGGACTGGCACGAGCGGAAAGTATGGGAGATCATCGAGCGCTGGAAAGTGGACCCGCACCCGTGCTACAAGTTGGGCTGGGGCCGGTGCAGCTGCATGACCTGCATTTTCGGGAACGATGACCAGTGGGCCAGCGTGCGCGAGATCGACCGCGACCGGTTTGTCACGATAGCGGCCTACGAGGAGCTTTTTGGGTGCACCATCCATCGCGACAAGTCGGTGATCGAACTGGCTGAGAGGGGGGATGAGTACGTCAGTGACAAGCCAGCCTCGCTCCGCAAAAGAGCCATGAGCGACGCTCCCTTCGGAAACCTGATCGCCGGCAAGTGGGAGCTTCCGGCGGGCGCCTACAAGACCTGCGGGGGGCCGTGCTAGGCGGACGGCTTGGTTGGTGAAAAGGCGCTCTCCGATGGTAGGCTTGGCCGCGGTTACGGGCAGGCCTGAAAAGGGAGGAACCGTCATGGCGGCCAGGAAACGCAAGAAGACGAAATCCAGAAAAAGAAAGAGGAAGGCAACCCGCAAGGTGAAGGCCCAGGTGGTTTTCAAGCCTAGCGGACTCAAACTGCACGCGGGGATGACCGCGAAGCAGGTTCGTGGGGCGGTCAGTAAACTCCTCAAGAAGAAGGGCGTCATCATAATGACGACGAACCCAAAGGCCCCCTTGGGGAGCGGAAAGCGTTTCAAGTCGCTCGTTCAGCAACTCAAGCGTCGGACGGCCGAAGCCAAGAGAAAAGGGCGCGGGTACAAGGTTCGCGACCCGAAGGCCCTCGCGGCGTGGATCGGCAGGAAGAAGTACGGCAAGAAGAAGTTTCAGCAACTCGCCGCCCGCGGTCGATGGCGCGCCAAGGCCGCGAGGGCGCGATCCCAGAAAAAGGCCGCCAATCCACGCAGGAAGAAGTGCGCCCGTCGCAGGAAAAAACGGGCCGCCTGAAACCACGGGAAAGCGTTTCTTGAAAGGGACCGAAACGATGAAGCGGAGACGCTCTCGCAACCCGCAGTTCTCCTGGCAGAAATGCGCCCTGATCGGCTTGGGTGCGTGGGCCGTCTACAGGATACTCAAGTCCACGGGCACCTTCGGGGCCACTCCCCAGGAGGACGTCGAGGCCGCCGTCAGGATGCTGGGCCCGATGACGCCGGAGCAGGCCGAGGTCATCAAGCGCAGGCTGATGGCCGACCCGGACTACGTGTCGTGGCTTAAGGAACAACGGAAAAGACAAAGCTACTCATCGAACGTACAAAAGATCGCCCGCCTTCGTAAGTGGAGAACGCTGCTTTCACCGAGCGATCCTCAGTACATCCCGCCGGATAAGCTGCTTGAAATAACTGCCCGCGATTTGGCCGCCCGACACGCAGGAGGGGCTCCTGCTGAAGAAAGCTACTGGGATACGACCCCATCAACCTACCTTCCCGACCCGAGGCCGGAAGCGTCCGTCGCGCCGGACGCCACCTTGGAGGAGAGGCTGGTGAATGAGGCTGCACGGAAAATCGGTGGTCCTACGGGCCCCGTTACCTACACACCCAAAGAACTGGCCCTCAAGGCTTCGGGACTCACGCACGAAGACATCATGGCGAGAAGGGCCGAACCCCAAAAGGCGCGAGCGGTGCCGGGAGGCTCCACTCCGCTTCCACCGGACTTCGGGACGTACACGCCGCCCACATTCAAGACGAAAGAGCAGATCGAGCAGGAGGTCTACGCTGAACTCGACGCGGCCGCAAAACCCAGATTAGCGCAACCCGACGTGGACCTGATGCAGACGATTCGTCAGGAGAGCCGGGAACCAGGCATCATCATGGATGGTCAGCGGATGCTGATGGATCAGGAGGGCCGGTACGTTCCCGAAAGTCAGATACCACGGTCCGAACTGGAGACGGCAAGGGATCGCACCAGGTTCTATATGACACAGGAGTACCTGAAGTACGGATCGAAGACCGAGCCGACCAGTACGGTTGAGTCGTCGGCGTTCGGATCGGTCTCATTCGCCAGCCCTGCGGCGGAGAAGAAATGGCGCGCGTTCATTGAGGGGGAACAGCAGGCGACGACCGAGGAGCAAAAAAAGCTCGCCGCGCTGACTAGTTATCAAATGGAAAAGGCCAAGGCCGCCATGGCGCCCATCAATATCACGGAGGAACTACGGCGCGTCGAACGGGAACTGAAGACGGCCTCCGGGAAAAGGTGGGATGAATTGATGAGGCGGGAGCAGGAGCTTAAGCAGATGGCCGAGGAACGGCGCTCCCCGAGGATGCAGCCTCTACCGGTAAGCCAGATTGATTTCAGCATCGGCACCGAAGAGGCCGAGGCGCAGAAGCGGAAAATGGTGGAGGCCTCGTCTGAGCTAAGCCGGAAGACGGGTAAGATCGCCAAGGAACTCGCCTCAGGCTACCCTGAGAGCGCCAAGGTCAAGGCTGTCGACGAGTCAGGTAATATCACGCGGCAGGGCAAAGCCGTCATGGCCCTTGAAAACATGAGTAACGACGACCGGGCCAGGTATTCCGGAGCGCTTTCGGAGAGGAACAAGATCGATACGGCACTCAACAGGCTCAACAACGAGCACACTTGGAACGGGGAGCAGATCGAAAAGCTCAAGGACAAGAAGGACGACACCTCTCGCCGCAAAATCGTCGAATATCAGAGCCGCAACGCCGAGATTAACAAGCTGACTGCCGACCTCGGGAAACAGCGCGAGAAAACAACCAGGGTCATCGACACCGTCGAGAGCGTAGCCGAACGCATGTACAACCAGGCCGAGATCAAGGCCCAGGAGCAAGCGGCATCTCCTGCAAGGAGCGAAGCCGAGGCCGCCGCGCAGGCCGGCGAGACGCAGGCCGAGGCCGCGAGGGAATATGCAAAGGCGCTCGCTGACGCTAAAAAGGAAGCCATAAAGGAGCTGAAGGAGCGAGGACCGAAGTCGGGGACCGAGGACTTCGATAAACTCGCCGACGAAATGGCACGCCAGAGGGTAAAGCAGCAGTACGACAGGCGCGCCGTAGATAGCGCAAGGGCGCAGTTCCGGCGCGCCGTTGAACAGCAAAAGGCCGCCGCAGCCGCCGCCCTTCCTGGCGTTCTCGCGCAGCAGGCCGCCCAGCAGGCCGCCCAGCAGGCCGGCGCGGCGATGCCGGGGGTGATTATCCTGAAGTCCAGCAAGAAGGACGAGGGCGACGGGCTCAACATCCAGCCGGGCGGATACATGACGTCCGGGCTTGACGGACTCCTGCTGCCGACCGTTTGAAGGAGGTCTAAGATGAATCTGAGGTTTCTGGCGCTGTTTGGAGCCGGCTACATGCTCGCCTGCGCGGTGGACCACGTGCGCCGGGGAGGACTCAGCGGTGAACAGGAGAAACTGTTCGCGCTAGAAGACGCGACGAACACGCTTCCCGACCCCAGCGTCCCCGCCGTCGACATGATGCGCTATCAGTTGATGGAGCGCGAAGCGGGCTTAGGCGGCACGCTCATCCACCTGGGATAGGGGGCACCCGTGGAACAGGCCCCCCGTCATCAGGCGGACTACGACTTCGAGCGCGAGGGCGTTCTTTTTCTCGGCGGGGACTGCGACCACGGCTCCGTTCCGGAGGACACCTGGCAGGCCCAGCGCTCCGAATTGATGGTCAAGGGCGGACCCGGCGAGGATCACCTGCTTCCGCCCCACGCCATCCTGCCCGAGACCTTCAACCCGATTCCCGAAGAGACTCCTCCGGGGTACAGGACGGAGGCCGCCAATAACCCTCCGCCCACCGAGCAGGAGGTTCTGGGGCGCGTCAATGATCCCGACCGGCGTTACGAAATCCTGAACCGCATCACGGGCATGCAGGCGGACCTCCTCGACGCCGAGGACGAGGAGGAGTGGCTCGACCGGCTGTACCGCTACAAGAGGGACTGCCTGCTGATCGCCAAGGACGACTTCTCGATCGGCACGAACGTCATCACCGGAAACGAGCAGAACCCGAAACTGGCTAAGGGCGCCAAGCACAAGTGGGTGGCCGAGGGGTTGTCGTTTTTGCCTCACACGCTGGCCGGCGTGGGAAACCTGTGCCCTTACCGGAGCCCGGCCTGCACGCTCAACTGCCTCAACAAGAGCGGTCACGCCGAGCTGGGGGAAACGCTCGAGCGGAATTTCCAGATCGAGGCGCGCCAGCGCCGGTCGCTCCTGTTCTACCACTACCCCGACATCTTCTACATGAGGCTCGTGGTCCGGATCACGCAGCGGATGAACGAGGTGGACGTCGGCCGGTACGCATTCCGACCCAACATGTTATCGGATATCTCCTGGGAGGACTTGAAGTTTTTCAACCCGTGGGCGAGGGCCGAGGGGACGCTGATCGGATCGGTCGAGACGCAGTTCTACGACTACACGAAAAACCCGGCGCGCTACCAGCGTTTCCTGTTCGGCGATTTTCCGGGAAACTACCATCTGACCTACAGCCTGAGCGAGGTTAACGCGCTCTATGCGTTCTACGCGCTGGCGCACGGCGGCTCCATTACCGTGGTCTTCGACGCCGAGCCGCCCACGTACGGCTTCAGGCCGAGGCCCGCGGAACCGCTTCCCGACACGTTCTGCGGGTACCGGGTGGTGGACGGCGACGAGAGCGACCTCCGTTTCCTGGACCGGGAGATGTTCGGCATACCCGCGCGCGAGGGGTTCGTGGTCGGCCTGCGGCTCAAGGGCCGGAAGCACCGGCAGCGTCACTTCGACATGAAGGAAAAGGGCGTCGAAAGCGGCTTCATATTCGACAACGGGTCAGAGTACGATGAGGAGTCGGTGATAAGGCGATCGGAAGACGCCCGTTCGCAGGTCAGAAAACTGGGGGACGTTCCGGGATACCGGGAGAAGAGCTTCGTGGGATTCCCGCCGGACATGGTTCCCATGCTGACGCAGTGGGAGAGAGGACGATGAAGAAGAAAACGAAGCGCGGGCGCAGGTCGAAGACCAAGAAGAGCGGGCGCAGGTTGAAGACCAAGAAGAGCGGGCGCAGGTTGAAGACCAAGAAGAGCGGGCGCAGGTCGACAACCAAAAAGCGGACAAAGTCGAAGCCACGATCACAAGAAGAAGAATTCATGTTCTGGCAGCGCATGAGGAGAAAAGTCGACCCGCATCACATGAGATACCTAAATCCACGGTCGAAGCGCAAGACCGCGCGCAACCGCTTGGACTTTAGGGAGTACAGCCGCACGGCGGCCGTGAACCCGTTCAGCGGAACGCAGGCCGAGTCGAAGCGGCTTGACAAACTCATCAACAAGATGCACAGGGCGGCCGTGAAGAGAGGCACGTACATGGCCTACGGCCACGACAAGAGGGACCTGACGAAAAAGGAGCGGGCCGACTACGAAAGGCTCCTTAAAAAGGTGGTGATTACCCGCTCGTTGCGAAAGGCCGGCACGGGAACCCCACTTCCCATGACGGGGAAGGAGTTCTACCGGCGGGCGAAAAAGCGCGGCTACAACCCGAAGAAGCCGAAGCGGAATGCGGGACGGAAGAGGAGGCGCAACAGCCCTGGCAAGATCACGCTGGTTGGATCGGGTGGCATCCGGCAGTTCCGCGACAATCCGAAAAAGAAGCCGAAGCGAAAGGCCCGTAAAAAGGCACGGAAGGAGCCCGAGACGTACATGACCAAGGGCTACGCCCATAAGGTTTTGATGCCCGACTGGAAGCGTAAGATCGATCCGCGTTCCGTCAGGACCAAGACCATCCGCACGAAAAGAGGCGGTAAGCGCCTGATCCGGGTCGGCTGTCCGAAGGGCCAGTGGATGCCCAGTAAGCAGAAGTGCAAGGTGGGCACCCAAGCCATCTCAATCATGACGCCGAAGGAAGAGAAGATTCTCAAGGCCCTCCCGCGCAGCATGGGCGCGCTCTTTGCGGCCGGCAATCCGGACAGACTGGCCGTCGGCGGAAAGACGCCCCCGATGCTGTTCCCGTTAGGCAAGCGGAGCGTTTCGCGGAATCCTGACAGGGTGATTGCGAGATGGCAGAGCAGGAGTGGAAAGCATTGGGTTGAACTGAAGAAGGACGAATACGGATACCATTACGACGCCCCGGGCGCTTCCGGCGTTCTTGGGAACATAACCGAAGAGGAGGCCATCCGTCAGATGGAGCAGCGCGTTCCGTACATGCAACCGGACAAGGCCAAGACGCCGATGAGGCGAGTCAAGAACCCGAACGGCGGAACCGCCGGAAACTCCGGCACCCTGGTCACGGTCGAGCCGCGTTACGGCGGCCCGGACTACGCCCAGTTCAAGGGTTACATGCTCGTAGCGGCCGGAATGCCCATCGGCCGCATCCTGATGGACCACGATATCACCTTCGGGTCCAGAAAGCAGGCCTCCGAGTGGTGGAGGAGAAACAAGGGTAGGTTGGAACCGCGGATCAAGAATGCCATCTCATCATCTCGCAGCGGAAACCCGATACTCGGCCGCGGACGCACGCGGTCGGCCTAGGAAACGAAAAAGACATGCTGATGCCGCGGACCAGCCCGGAGGTCCAGAACAGGAGGAGGAAGTGCTGGTCCTGCCCGCATCGGATGGACACCGGGATTGGCGGAAGCGTGGCGGTGCTCCTCGCAAGGGTCCTGATCGACGAGCCTCGTGACGGTCCGTTCATCCGGTCCTGGTGCTCCCGGTGCCGCTGCTACATGCCGCTCAAAACGCGCGTCGGGTGGGCGCGCTGTCCGCTTGGATACTGGTAGGGGAAGCGTTATGATGATGTTCGTATACGGTACGCTCAAGGAAGGCCACTGCTGGTACGAGAATATCCTCAAGGGAAAGTCGAAGCGCGTAGGCGAGGCCATGTGTGTGGGGCGCATCCTGGGCAACATCATTCCGTTCATGGTCATACCGAAGGACACCGTTCTCGCCAGGCCGACGGGAAACCTCAAAAAGGACGGGAAGACGCAGAGTGCCATGTGGGAAACAGCCCTGAACGTCTGGCTCAAATACCGCGACGCGATCCTCTATGACAACAAGCAGGTTGATTTTTCTCTGGGCGAGGTCTTCGAAATCAAAGATCAAAACATCTACCAGCGCATCAATGACCTTGAGAGGGCCTACTCGCCCGTGCTTCTACCCGTCGCGCTTACGGTTCCCTGCCGGGACGAGCAGTCGGTCTCGATCACTTCCGCCTGGGCCTACGTCATCGAGAACCCGAGGAGCATGGGGCTCAGCATGAGACAAAAGACGTTTCAGGTGTACTCGTGGAACCCGATACTTGGCGACCTTGCGTAGGAGAATGGCGATGAAGGTCGAGACGTTCGCAAAGAAGATGATGAGGCACATGCTGAAAGGCTTCCAGAAGAAGATTGTCGAAGAGGGTTGGACAGAGGTCGGACTCTCGCCAGGATACTGGGGCGTAGAGGGTGATGGAACCATGCACAAGCTCGGTCCCATCGGGGAGCCCGACCTGGCGGCGATAAAGGCCGCCCATATTGACCATCCCTTCCAGCAGTGGTGCCTTGCCGTTGTTGAGGAAACCAAAGACGAAAAGGGAATCCTTGTCTGGCTCATTTCGCCACATTCCAAGTTCGCCGGACACTGTCTGGTGGGAAATCTGCTCTGCGCGATCTCCGGCGGCCGCGAAAGGTCGATACAGGTCAGGCTTGGTGATCCCAAAGACGTGGACTTTACCGACTTTGCCGGTCGCGAGTCCTGGGACATCGTCAAGCTCCTTTACGCCTGCCTGCAGATGTGGAGAAACGAGCATCTAAACCGAGAAAGGTGGGAGTTTTAACATGCCACTCAAAGCCGAAGGCGAACATGCGCTGCCTGACGATCCGGTAAGGACCTTCATCTACAGGCGCGTGATGGATGGTGATCCCGAGCGGGAAGCCAGAAGGCCGATCTGGGACGACGCCTGCGGGCACGGGATCAAGGCGTATATGGGCTCGATCCCGGGACATCGCGGATACACCGGCGGCAACCCGATTGACATCTACGTGTTCGACGATAACGGAGACGCAGCGGTATGCCTGCGGTTCGGGCACAAGGGGCCACAGTACCTTTCCGTCGGCAACGTGATGGACGTCTTTAACGCGGCCATGTTCGCGCCCGACGGGGATTCAAGGAAGTTCAGCTCGCAGATCGCCCTGGTCCTGCTGAGGCGGCTTGATTTTCTGGTGAACCTGAAGCCGAAAAGGTGACCCGCTATGTTGAAACAGGTCGCCGAGCAGATCGTCCTCCGCGAGTTCGATCAACACCTCGGACGCGTGCTTTGGGCCGACGAGCTTAACGATGACGGTATAGAATCGCCCACCGGGATCATTTACCTGGACCCCCCTTTGCCGGTCAGGGTTATACCGACGCCCAGGTATAAAATCCTGAATGCGACCATTGACGGTTGGATTGACCCGATCTGGTACGTGGAAGTCCTCCGGCCCGAGCATCCCGACTTGGCAGAATTCCGGCCGACACGCCCTTACATTTACGGCCCATCGATCCATCCTCGTTCAGAACGGCGCGAAAGTTCACCGTGGAAAGAGCACACGGAGATATTTCTGAAAGTTGGCGACGCCTGCTGCGGATGCGGCTCGGAAATACGCGACGAGGTCTCCCTGTGCATGCGCGGCGACTGCCCGGTCCGCAAGGCGTGGTCGAGGGTGACGGTCACGTTTCCGGGAGCGAGGCTCCACCACTGGTACATCCACCCGAACGGACTCGGGTGGGCGCAACTGGCCACCGTCGTCGATTCAAGCGCATATATCGGGCAGGACGCCATCGTGGCCGATCAGGCGCAGGTAAGAGATAACGCCAGGATCGAGGACTACGCCATCGTGTCCGGCAGGGCGCTGGTCGAGGGCAGCGCGAAGGTCCTCGGACGGGCCGTGGTGCACGAGGATGCAAAGATCATCGAACAGGCGGTCGTGGAAGGGCAGGCGCAGGTATCCGGTGAGGCCCTTGTTTCGGATTCCGCGGTGATAGCGGACTCCGCCCACGTCAGCGGCCACGCGCACGTCTTCGGGGCGGCCCGCGCCGAGGGCTACGCGATCGTGCGCGGTGAAGCGGAAATGTCCGGAAACTCACGCGTGGGAGGGCACGCGATAGTTGAAGGGGAGGCGCGAATTATCGATCGCGCGCACGTCTACGGAGATGCCCTGATCGAGGGTGAAGCCGTCATTGACGGGGACGTGCTCGTCGTATCTGGCGTTCACGGCAGCGGTATACCCGACGAACCGGAGCCCGAGCCTGCGCGTGTCGATGATACCGCCTTCGTTCCCGGAGCGTGGGAGGAGGATGAGGTCTGATGCCCGACAATTACGACAGGGCCGACTGGGCCGAAACGGCCGTGGAGTGCTTTGAGGACGCGACCGGGACGGACCGCGAGGACGCGCTTTGCGATTTGCTCTGCAATCTGATGCACTTTGCGGATCGCGAAGGGTTCGACTTTAACGCGGAACTCGCCAGGGCCAGGATGCACTACGGGTACGAAGTGAAGGAGGACGGTGGCCGGTGCGCGCCGGAACCTCAGGTCGGTGAACCTGAACCGGACGACCCGGAGTCCATGGCCGTCAAGGAAACCGAATGGGAGGAAGGAGAGCGGTGAGCCTTCGTCAGCAGATCAAGCGCGCCGTTGCGAAGTTCCGTAAGGCCGAGTTCTATGACGAGCGCCAGGAAGGCCATTACATCACCCGTAAAAACTGGAACCTGGCGTGGCCGACGGGCTGCTGCACGAATTCCGCACTTTGGCTTAAAGAGGAGCTGTCTCCGGTACGATCCAAGGTGGTGGGCTACGCGTACGAGGACAACCCGAAGGCCAGGGCCGGAAGAGATGAAGGGGGGCACGACTTCCTTGTCGTCGACGAAACCTTCATCGTGGACGTATGGCTCAAAGACACCTACGGGGGCCCGCTCGTCACGCGGTTGAACGACGACAGGGCCGTCGCCAAGTGGTACGGTGACCCGGAGAAGTGGGTCGAGATCGACGTGAGCGGCATAAAGCTATGAGCGACGAACTGGAAAAACTGAAGGCCTCGCTGGCGCAGTTCGGTCTGGTGCGCCAGAGCCCGGCCGGGCGCCTGCTCGGGACGCGCTGGCAGGCCCATCGCGACCATGCGGAGAAGATCGTCCCGCGCGACGTGCTCCGCGACGCTGTGACCGCAGCCAAGCAATACTGCCCCGCGATCCTGAGGCTCGCCAACGCATTCCAGTACAACACCTCCGACCAGAGCTTTTCCTTCGACTACAGCCCCGATTTTGACTTCGCCGACGAGCCTATGCTGGCCGCCAGCTTCAATGTCCACCGCGACGGATTTCACCAGTTTGTGCCCGTCTCCGAGGACCCCATCATCTGGATGCACAAATGGCTCTGGGTCGCCGACGACTACAAGGAATTCGACGTGTTTCGCTCAATGCGCAGGAGCCTCGCGCTGTGCCAGGTGATGCCGGTCGAGGAGCAGCGCAGGTTCCACCGCAGGGCCGCGTGGCTGGAGAAACTCAACGGGTTCCGCGGATAGGAGAAACGATATGTCAAGGGAAAAGGCCGTCCAGTTCGCCTACGACACGTTCAGGGAGCTGTCCAAGGATTTTGAGACTGCCCTTGCGGAAGGAACTGATAAGCCAGCAGGGCTCAAAGTCGGATTCGCGGCCATGCTGATCGGGGGCCACTTCGACTACCTCGGCGAAAAGCCGGTCAAGGCCGCCATCAGGGGCGTACGAGCGGCCGAAAAGGCAGGCGACGACCACTGGGGATTTGTCTCCCTCACGTTTCAGAAAACCACGGCGGGACTTGAACAGACCGTCCTCCTCTTTTCGTACCTCGCCAGCAGACCCAACCATGTTCTTTTGGCCGGCGCGAGCTGTCTGATAGGCAAGTCGAAGATAACCTGCTCCAGGCGCGATCCCGGAGAGGTTCCATTTGACAAGTTGGCCGAGTCGGCACCGTCCTTGGCCTCATTTCTGTACACGTACCTTTCCGTGAGCCACGCTCGCATGGTGGGAGGCGCGTACGCGCACATGTGGTAGGAGGTTTATGGGAAACTTCCTTTTCAACACCTTCCGCAGGATCGTCTTCTGGGTGGGCGATACGCGCCGCATCAAGAAGTTTCCCTGGGTCACCTGGGACGTCCACCAGCACGAGATCGGCCTCGACGAGGTGCTGCGCGAGGCCGTCCCGCTCCTCGAGAAGGGCGACATCCCCCTGCACCGCGACTCGGGGTTCCTTTCAAACGTGTTCATCCCGGGCGCCATGATCCACGCCGGCATCGCGGTGGGCGACGACTACGTCATTGAGGCCGTTTCGGAGGGCGTCGTCAAGCGGCACGCGGCCTACCTCCTCCGTTCAGACTACGCCTGTATCGTCAGGCCGCGCATCGCCGACTATGGAAGCGCCGTGAGGGCGATTGCCGTCAGGGAGGCCTGCGAGTGGGCCGAGAAGATCGTGGGGTTCCCATACGACGTCCTGTTTGACTTCTGCGGCGAAGAGGAGCGCGAGCTGGTACGCAAGCACGGCAGTGGAGCCAAGGAACATGGAGTCAGGTTTGCTTGTACCGAAATTCCATACTTCTGTTACCTTGAACACACAGCTTCGTTAAGGCTCTTCAGGCGGCGCAACATCAACTTTCTTACGCGGATGCTCTCGTGGATCGGCCTCAACCCCGGTGAGGCCGTTGTCGACGCGGACATGTACGTGACCTCTGAGTTCGAGGTCGTATGGTGCTCTCGTTCGATGTCCGTGGACTGGTGCAAGAAGATGAAGTGCTCGGAGGCCTTCATCCACAAGATCGAGCAGTACTGGAAAGAGAAAGGAGGTGAGAAGAAGAATGGACAGGTTTCCTAAAGTCGGCGACCACGTCGTCTATCATGACGAACGCGGTCAGGCCCACGACGCGCTGCTGACTGCCGTCTGGGGCCAGAAGGAGACGTGCGAAGGATGGCCGTGCGTCAACCTGCTGTTCGCGTCGGACAACGCGAGCCAGCAGGACGAGTACGGGCGGCAGATCGTTCGCAAGTCGTCGTGCGTGCATGGCAACAGGCAGACCGCGCACGGCAACTACTGGCGGTTCGCGGACGAGAAAGCGAACCCGGTGAAGGAAGGGCAGACGTAAGGACGGACCGGCGCGGGGAACCGACCAGGAACCTCAAGAGCGCCGTCCAAACAGAGGAGAAAGAATCATGGCGAAGCGAACAACGCACCGCAGCAAGGCCGGCAAGAAGCTCTACGCCGTCCGGAACAAGAAAGGCCAGTTCAAGGACATCCAGACCTACGAGCGCGCCCACGGACAGGACGTGAAGCGCAAGTCCAAGGCCGAACGAGCCAAGGCCAAGAAGAAAGCCGCGAAGAAAAATAGAAAACGATAGGAGGAGCGTATGTCTGTGGAGTCAGGAATTAACTGCCGTGATATGGCCGTCGCGCTTTCCCGGCGATTCAACTGGTCATTGTGGGCTGCGTTCGAGCGAGCGCCCGACGGGGACCTGACCCTCGTGCACGCTTTTGCGGTATCGCCCTCTGGGACACAGTATGACGAGCATGGCTCCATTACTCCCCCCCTTGCCGATAAAAGCGACTTTTCTGGGACATTTTATCCAGGCGAAAAGACTGTGATTGAAATACGACCGACGACAGTTGAGGAAATCGAGTCGATTGATAATGAGGATATGATAGAGGAATACATCGAACAGGCTGATGCCTACATTACCGCAAACAAACGCCTCTTCACGAAGAAGAAAAAGAGGTAGCAATGGCCGCGTACTTCATCGACATCGACGGGACGGTGTTCTACGACGGCACCAACCGGCCGCTTCCCAACGCGCTGGAGAACCTGCTGGCCCTCGTCAAACAGGGTCATCAGGTGATCTTCACCACCAAGCGGACGTTCCCCGGCGGGGCCAAGGAGGTGCTCGCGGCCGCCGGACTGAACTGCCCCATATTAACCAGTGTGGAAAGTCCGAGGATTATCGTGAACGACCACGGGGCACACGCCGTAAACTGGCGGACCGACGAACCTTGGCCGGTTGTCTAAAACGTTTTTCTCCTCCTTGACACACCTCGCATCGTCCCGATGATTTCTATCATGAAGGAGGCTACCGCGTGAGCATCTACACGGAGCGAAAAGGGCTGCCCGCGAGGGGACACCAGGAGGAAAAGAGCCCCGACGCCTACTACATGCGGAGGGACGAGCTCCGGCGCGTCCTCCAGGCGATCGAGTCGTCGCAGAACCCCTCCTGGAGGCGCGACCACGCGATCGTGTACCTGGGCTTCTACCTCGCCCTGCGCGCCGGCGAGGCCGCCATACTGGAGCGCAAGAACTTCAGGCACCTGTCGACCGGCGTCATCTACGTCCCCACGCTCAAGAAGAATTTCACCGTAGAGTTCAGGTGCAAGTGCGGAAAGAAGATCAAGGTCCGCTGGACGAAGTGCGGCTCGACCGTCGTCTGCCGGAAATGCGGGGCCAAGGTGGTCGTTCCAGCCGAGCTGGCCGAGTCGCTGGACCGGAGACCTCCGGAGATCGCCCTGCCCTTCATCGAGCCCACCGCCAAAACGTACATCGAGCGTTTCCTGCTGGACGGCATCCCGTCCGGCCAGCGCTGGCTTTTCGAGGGCAACGCGCGGGGGCACCACATCAGCGTCCGGCACGTCCAGCGCATCTTCGGGCACTACCTGATCGCGGCGGGCCTCTCGCCCGACATCAGCTACCACTCGCTGAGACACGGGCGGGGAAGCCACATCTGGACCGTCTCCAAGGACCGCTTTCTGCTGCGGCAGATGATGAGGCACTCGAGCCTGGAGATCGGCGAACGTTACGTCCACCTGACGCCCGAAACGCGCGACGGATACGCGGAACGCTTCGAGCGCGACCTGCAGGAGAGTCTGAAAGACCATGAGCAAGAGCGATCTGGCAAAAAGGTCGGACAAAAGCCTGTCGGAGAAACTGGGGCAGGCAACCGGCGTAAAGAAGGCGCTTGAGAAGTCGACGGAACCCCTTCGGCTTCAGCGTCGCAGGACCGAGGTGGAAGGCGCGCGCATACGCGCCGAGCGCCTCCTGTCGAGGTTCAAGGACCGCAAGCTGAGCCCGAAGCAGCGCCAGGACATCTACCTCGAATGCCAACTGCTGGCCTCCTTCGGAATCCTGAAGGGCATCACGCTGCTGGCCGACATGATGTCCTACCAGGACGTCGCCCGGATCAAGAACCCGAAGACGGGAACGGAAAGAAAGGGCATCCGGCGCGTGAGCTACATGGAGTTCATCTGGGACCGCCTGAGCGAGATCAAGGAGGCCGTGGATATCCGCTTTTCGAAGCGCGACCGAGCCCATCTGGCCCAGCAACTGGGCGGCAGCATCGACGACGTTCCCAAGGGGCTCAGCCTCGTTCAGGCCATCATGGGCCTCGACCAGAAGGTGGACCGGCTCGAAGGCATGCTCCACGACATCGGCGTCCACCAGGACGAGGAGGTTTTTGCCGACTACGACGCCAACGGGGTGCTCCTCACCAAGAACCGCTTCACCGACCCGGTCGAGTTTTTCGAGGGCGAGGAAGCTCCGCAGAAGGACCAGATCGTGGAAGTGGTCGACGAGGACGACGAGGATGTTCTTTCGCAGGATGAAGCCGAGAAGATCAGGAAGCGCGCCTCCGGCGAGGACGAGGACGATGATAACTACATGCCGGAGGAAGAGGAGATCGACGAGGACGAAAGCGAAGAGAGTTAAGGAAAAGGAGCGTAACCATGGCGACGATGATACCCCCGAAATGCGAAGGTGTCGAGGTCTACGGGGTCGGATACGCGGTGGCCCTCGCGAAGTCGAAGGGCGGCACCACGGCGGCGGCCTTCCTTTCGGACGAGCGGCTCGAAAAGCTCATCGGCTCTCTTTACGAGAAGGGATACATGGTCGCGCAGGCGCACGACCGTGAGTCCATGATCGAGATGAGCCGGGCCTTCATGGCCAACCAGACCGTTGTGATCGAACGCAACGACTTTTTTGGCAAGCTGCGTTTCCTTAAGCCGTCGGAGGCGATGGAGCTGATGCTCAGCGCCGGGGGCCAGGAGGGCCTTCCGGCCGCTTTTCTCGGGGGCCAGTTCCAGCGGCTCGTGGACCAGTTCTACAATACCGGAATCGTGTTGACGCACTGCGCCGAGGAGCCCGAGCGCAAGTGGTTCTCCAAGTTCTGGGAGGAAAAGCGCAGGAACCCGGCCTTCGTGCTGCGCTCCAAGACCGCTCCGCAGCCGCCCGCTGCCGCTCCGCAGCCGCCCGCTGCCGTCCCGCAGCCGCAACCCCCTCAGAACTCACCGCAGCCTCCTCAGCCCGTGTCGCCGAGCCCGCAGCCCGGCACTCCGCCTCCTCAGCCCGTGTCGCCGAGCCCGCAGCCCGGCACTCCGCCTCCTCAGACCGTGACCGCAGGGGGTCCCGACATGACTCTTTCCACGGCCCAACCGGCCGCTCCCCAGCCGGTACTGCCACAGCAGCCGATCCCGGCGGCGCCGGCTTCTCTGGAAATCGAGTTGAACCTTTTTGCCAAAGAAAAGGTCGCCTTGATCGCGAGGGGCCAGCTTGGAAAGTACGCCGCGATCCGCGGGCTGTGCCTGCTGGATACGTTTAATTCTGAGGCCGAGGCGAGGGCGGCGGCCGTTCAGGCGTGGGGGCCTGTGCCGTTCCTTATCAAGAAGGTGGAGGAGGAAGTGCAGGCGCCCCCGAAGGCGGAGGAGGCGTCCGCGCCCGGAGACGGCCCTTTACCGGCGGGAGAAACCTCCCCGCGGGCACCTGAAAAGGCACCGGGCCCCCAAGCATCGGAGCCGTCAGGTGGGGAGGCTCCCGCCGGGCAGACCGAAAAGGAAGAGGAGTCGAAGGCTCAACCGTCCGACGCTCCGACCGCGGCGGTGCACACCACGGAGCCGCTGAAACCAACTCAAACGCCTGAAAAGCCTGAACAGCCGGAGGTCGAGGCAACTTCGGAGGCCAAAAACGGATGACGCCGCCCGTCTCAGGAACCGCAACCGTTTACGCTTTCAGCCGGGATGCGGCCCTCTCAACCCTGATGGATACGGCGACGGGGGGCGGCATCGCCTTCGAGTCATACCAACAGCAGATAGGAAACGTACTGGACGACGTGTACGCGGACGGCGTGTTCCTTTCAAGCCATGAGCCGCGTGCGGCGACGTACCCCGTGTCACCTCACGGCCTGATGCGGATGAGCGCGGAGTCTGCGCTCACTTATCTACTCGCCCGCTGCCGTAATCGCGGGATACTTGAGTTTTTTGTGAGGGAGCCGATCACGAAGCTCGTCGGACTTCTCTACGACAACGGTCTTTCCTTCATGGTCGGGCCGGGAACGTTCAGGGACTCCATGTAAAGGAGGATCATTCAATGCCGTTCTACCTGATTTACGCGACGCAGAAGGCCCCTCCGGGATCGCTGGAGCGGGCCGTCTTCTTCCACAACGGCGCCCAGAAGGACGTCATGGCCTACGCCCAGCAGATCATCGGGCCCAGCCGAAAGGTGCCCTACCAGGTCGAGGTCCTCGCGGAGAACAGGTTTAACCAGCCGACGCCGCTGTGCCACCAGATGAGGTTCGTGGCGAACGCGAGAGCCAACCTGTCTCCCGAGCCGGGCATGGGCGGAGCCAACATACCCACCGACCTGAACCCGGTTCGCCCGACCGACGAGACGGAACCGCAGATCACGCAGAGCAACCTCGGAGAGGAGTACGCGGCCGTTCCGGACGAACTGCGCGGAGAGCTGTGACATGGACACGCTGGAGGCGGAAAAGGCCCTGCGTAGATCAGACTACTTCGTTCGGGGTCTGCTCGCCTGCCTGAGCGAGAGGTGCGAAGAGGCCAAGGGGCTTTCGGTGGAGCTTTTCATCGATCCGAAGACCGTGGCCCGTAACCGACGCTCGGCCAGGGCGATGGCGTGCGCCGGCGTCAAGCGCGGCGTGGGCCGGATCGGCATCTGTCAGAACATCGGACAGTTGCCGGACACGTTCCTCGCCGGGGTCCTGATCCACGAGCTGACCCACATAACCTTCGGGTTGCTGGGAGGGGAGGATTGCGAGGTGGACACGGACGCCACGGTACTCGTGGTGGCGCCGGACGCCCACTACCGCTACGAGGACTGCGCCTATCACGACTGGCTGACGGGAAGGCTGCGCGTCGGCAGGAACCTGCAGCGCGTGAGCGCCGGGTTCCTGGACAAGTGTCTCCACCACAGGATGACGGGAAAGCGGGGCATCCGCGAGAGGGTCTCCATCACATGGAAGAGGAAGAAGACGTAGAGTGGAACGGTAAAAGGGCGAAGCTCGTGATGGTGGTCTCGGAAGGGGCCATCGAGATGCAGGTCGAGCGTTCCCTTCGCGCAGACAGCGAGATTGACCTGAGTGAAAAGATCAACCGCGCGGCCAAGACATTCTTGGAGTCCATTCCCGTCGAGGAGGTGAAACGGACCTCCGCGAAGATCGGGGAGGACGACGAGAACCTGCGCGAGCCGCATCCGGTGGTGGTGGCCCTGGTCAGCGAGAACCGGAAGCTGGTCAAGGAACTGGATAAGATGAACGGGTCCATGAAATCCCTTTGCGAAAGGCTGGGAGCGGACACATGAACATCGTGGAAAAGGACGACCCGTACAAGCTGGAACTGGACATGATCCAGACGGACAGCGCCGAGATTCTCGGTGCCGAGCCGGAGCGTAACCGCTGGGGCGTGATGGTCGGCTACCGGATTCGGCGCAGGGGAGGCACCGTCACCATGTCGGGCCGGATCGCCTGCGACGACGTGATCAAGCACCGGGCCGGCACCTTCCCTGAGAACGTGCCCACGCATACCGGATGCCCGCTGAACGGGTGCGCCCACATCTTTCACCAGGACCCCGTCCACCCGGACGGACTGATCCTGCTTCCATACGGGCTTATGCTGTGCAAGGTCTGCCTGAACCTCATGGAGCGGAAGAAGTTCAGGTACAACGACATCAGGATGTTCTGCCGGGACTGCGTGGAGGTCCAGGCGCTGTTCTACAAGGACATCAACCCCGAGCTGTTCAGGGATTTGAGAAAGGAGAAGGCGTGAATATCGCGAAGATGGTCGAGGCGGCCTCCGAGGATCAGTTGGCCGGCTGGTACAAGTCGCTGATTATGGGTTCCTGGCCGAAGGAGTTCCCGAACTGCCCGCTTCCGGATAGTGCGGAGGGTAAATTGGCCCGCGTGCTCAACACACCCGACATGCCACAGGACGAACTCCAGGAAATCGGCAAGACGTGGGACTCGACGGCGCGGATGGTCTCGACACGACTCGAAACGGAGAAGTGTAAACAGATCGCGAAAGTCGTCATGGAACGCCAGGGCAAAGACCCCGACCTCGCGATGCCGATCATGGTCAACGACAAGGGCGCGGCCGTTCTTCCGGGAGGCGTCGAGATCGCGCCCCCGCAGCCGCAGTATCTCAGGCCGAGGGTGGGTTCGTTCTGGGATACCGAGATCATTCCCGACGCGAAGGCCGTCGACGACGAGGGGCTCGCCCTGACCGAGCTTCAGATGTTCACGCGGCCGGTGGAAAAGGAGTTTCGCTGGATGCGGAGGCCGAAGACGGCCGAGGAGACCAACATGCTCCTCTGCGCCTCGCTCCCTCAGCCGATGCGCTTCCACGTCTGCGGATTCTCACTGAAACTCGACGACGGGAAGCTCCCGGAGGAGGAGCGCCGGGCGGTCCGCTCGGGGCTTTTCCAGTTCCGCGCTGTCGGCGATCTGGTTTATTTCGAGGAGCGCATTGCCGACATCCCCGAAACGCGGGACCCGAAGAGGGACTGGGAAATGCTTTCCTCCCAGATGCAGGGCGACGAAACGGACTTCAAGGCGGCCTGCGTAAGGGCCGCGAAACACTTCGCCGAGATGGACAGCCCGCCGCTGCGTTCGATGATGGACGGCGGATACTGCGTGACGATCATGCCGGATGAGATGATGCGCGTGAGCCTTAAGTGGAAGGGGCT